>Ga0070765_100003491_pt1 | contig 10077 bp, 9 predicted proteins | sample HubBroMetageWFT5_FD_71516 | JGI IMG/M metagenome (GOLD analysis project Ga0070765, IMG submission 71516) | Warmed and freeze-thawed soil microbial communities from the Hubbard Brook experimental Forest, New Hampshire - Hubbard Brook CCASE Soil... | ecosystem: Environmental > Terrestrial > Soil... | reverse complement strand
CTGCAATCCCAGGTAGAGCTCGACAAACTTGAGCTCATCGCGCAGCAGTGCATAGTCTCGCTCACCGGCCTGCAGCAAGCCGCGCAGCAGGTCGCCGAGGGAAGCCATCAGGCTCTCCGCGACCTCCGGCTCGCCGCTGATGCGCGCCTGGATGGTGTTGAGGACGTTGAAGAGGGTGTGAGGAGAGAGCTGCGCGCGCAACGCCGCGAGTCGCGCTCCCGCCCAATCGCGCTGCAGCTCGGAGCTGCGCAGCTGCAATGCGTGGTAGCGCCGCCAGGTCGCGATCACCGTAAGGAGCGCAAGGCCGAAACCGTACGAGAGCAGTCCCGCGACCGTGCTCGAAACCCACACCGCCCAATCGCCCTTGGTCAGCATGCCGTAGGGGAGCGGCGGCCAGCCGAACGCGAAACGCATGAAACGGTCCACGACGACCATCGCCCAGAACATCAGGAGCGAGAAGGCGAAAGCGAGTGCGATCTGCTGCGGGACGCGCCGCATCGCCGGCCGCCAGCCGATGCGCAGCGCCGTGGCATAGCACGCGAGCAGCAGGGGGAGCATGACCAAGTGCTGCAGCACACGGTGCTCCCAGGGAAAGAAGACCTCGATATTGCCGGTCACCTCGGCAATCTCGATACGCATCGCCTCGTGGTAGACGATGTCGCCGAGCGTGACGTAAGCCCAGTAGAGGGTGGTAAACACCCGCACGCTGCTGGGGGAGAGGATTCGTTCCTCGTCCTCGACCACGGAAGTGGCCCAGGATCTGAAGGCGGACGCGATCGCAGCCATGGAGCGATTTTGGCACAGGCATGCGCAGGGAGGCCGGCTGCGGGACTCGTGCCACGACCGGCAGCACTCTTTTGTGGGACGAACGCGGCACTTTTCGGGACGAGCAGTCCGCCCAGTCGCCGCGCGGCGCCGGCGTCGCTAGCATCCCCGGGTCTCACTCCTGGAGGACGCTGCCGTGACAACTACCAACCCGCGTCAATTTGCCAGAGCGCCTCTCGGGGTTGCGGCGCTGTGCGTCCTCGCGGGAGTCGCCGCGACGGTAACGGCCGGGGATCTTCCGAACCGCTCGGCTCCATACGCGCGCATGGCTCCCATCGAGCAGTACCTCATGGATGCAGGGCCCGAGATTGCGCTGGCGCGCAGTGCGGCTCCGACCGCCATCTCCGCCAAAGCCGAAATTCTCATTCTCAAGCCGGAGGGTTACGAGACCGCCGCCGCGGGCACCAACGGGTTCACCTGCGTGGTCGAGCGGTCATGGATGGCGCCGTTCGACCACCCGGAGTTCTGGAATCCCAAAATCCGGGGACCCGTGTGCTACAACCCGGCGGCGAGCCGCTCGGTTCTCAAGTACACGCTGTGGCGCACGACGCGCGCGCTCGCCGGGAATTCGCGCGAGCAGCTGCTGAATGCCACGCGCGCTGCGCTCGCCAGCAGGGATTTCCCGCCGCCGGAGCCCGGGGCGATGTCCTACATGATGTCGAGGGATGGATATCTCGGAGACGGCGCGGGTCACTGGCACTCGCATCTGATGTTCCACGTGCCGAAAGTCGCGGCCGCGAGCTGGGGAGCCAACTTCGCCGGTTCCCCGGTCGTGGTCGACGTCCGCGACACTCCGGAACAGACCATCTTCATGGTTCCGGTTGCGCACTGGTCGGACGGAAGCGCGGCACCGGGTCTGTAGCCACCTGTGACGGTGCACGCTGCCCCTGAGAATGGTGGCGCCGGTGCGGGCGGGCCGCGTGCTGTGCGGCATGCGCTCCCGCTCGTCGCCGGCGCCGCCGCCCGCTGCCTGCCCCGGCTCACCTCGCGCGACTAACCCGCCGCCGCTGAAACCCGCAACGCCTGGAATGCTCCCGCGGCCAGCGCCTGCGCCCAGTCATCGCACAGCGCGACGGCCTGCGCGGGTTCGAAGCCGGAGGGCGCAAGACTCAGCTCGACCCACAGCCCATCCATCAACGCCGACAAGCCGATCGCCGCGGGCGCGACCCTGAACGCCGGCACTCCCGGCGCGCGCTTCAGGCGTGTGAGGAGCGTCGCAAGCGTCGCACGGGTTTCGCCCGAGGTGAGATCGCGCACCGCGCGCAGTTCCGCGGAATGCGGCACGAGACTCCAGAACACGAGCCAGGTGCGGAAGATCGCCGGGTCGAGGGCCTGGGGCGTGAACGAGGCGGCGAAGAACGCGTGCAGGGACTTGAGCGGCTCACCCGCAAGCGCGAGCGCCGGTTCGCGGCTCTGGGACAGCAGCCGTTCGGCGAGCGATTTGAACGCGGCAGCTACCAGAGCATCGATACTGCGGAAATGATGGGTGATGAGGCCCATCGAGACGCCCGCTTCGGCGCTGATCCGGCGCACCGAGGCTCCCTCATGACCGTATTTGCTGAGGGAGGCGAGGGTTGCCGCAATGAGCTCATCGCGGCGCGCCTGCGGGGCTGCGCGGCGGAACTTCGGCTCGGCTGAGCCGCTAGATCGCCTCACCGGCCCTGGCCCGCAGACTCCGCAGCCGGCTCTCGACGTCTTCCTTGTTGAGGTAGACCCCGGCCAGACGCCGATAGCCGGTATAGGCGTCGCGCGCGTGCAGCACGCGCCAGTTATCGAACAGCAATACCGAGCCCGGCAGCAGGCGGCGACGGTGCTGCAACGAGGGATCGCTGCAGAGTGCATCGAACCTGGCCAGCGCACGGTAGAACGCCCGATGGCGCGCCGGCGGCAGGGTGAAGGGCGCGCGATCGTAGTTGTTGTAGCTGACCTGCACGAGCGTGCCGGAGTCATCCAGCCGGAACAACGGCCGCCGTGCCATGAGATGAATGCCGCGGCTGTCGTCGATGTACTGTCCCGGGATCGCGAGCTCCGTCAGGAGCTCGAAGTCGGCGGGCTGCTCGCGCCGCATGATCTCGGCGATCCGAAAGGCGTCGATCAGCACGTTCTCGCCACCGGTACAGTCGACTGCCAGGCAGTGGAACATCTGATAGCCCGGCGCATCGAGGCTGTAGGTGCCATCGGTATGCGGTCCGATGCGCATGCTCGTATAGGCGGTGTCCTTGTGCTCCATGTTGGCGGTGAAGTCCCAGTAGCCGCCGAAGATCGTCTGACGCGTATAGGCGATGCGCGCCGCGACCGCCTGGGTCGCCTCGGGCGTGGCAGGGACCCCCTCGACGAAACTGAATCCGACCCGTTCGACCTGCTCGAGATATTCCTTGACCGCCGCGTCCTCGCTCATGAAGGCCGCGTGGGGTACCGAGGGCACCCGACCGGCAATCTCGTCCCGGTTCCAGGTCCAGCGCGCGACCGGCAACACGTCGGGATTGAAGCGCAGCGCCGAGAGAAAGCCGGCGTCGAAGCGGCTGACCTCACTGCCGTCGGCCCACTCGATCTCGAGCCTCTGGCCCCGGGGGTCGACCGCGACCGCGCGCGCGCCGATGTCGTCGGCGATGGCGAAGGTGTCGACGAGCCGCTGCTTGGTATCCGGATGCTGGCTCGCCGGGCAATTGTCGCGCAGCCAGATCAGCGGCAGGGTCGCCGGGGGGCGGCCATCGCTCCAGGTCAGCTCGACGTCGTGGCCCCTGACGGTGGCCCCAGCCAAGGTGGCAGTCATCACGCAACTCCCAGGCTGGGCAGTCCCAGCAGACCGTTATTATGCGAGTGCATAATAGCAGAAAAGCCTGGCGGCACGCTAGGATGACTGATGTTTACGCGGGTCTCCCTCATCGTCTTCGATCTCGACGGCACGCTGGTGGACAGCATCGGCGACCTGCATCGCGCGCTCAACCTCACGCTGGCTGAGCTGCGCTGCGGCCCCCTGGCTCTGGCCAGGGTGCGCAGCATGGTCGGAGACGGCGTCGGGCAGCTGGTGTCCCGCGCGCTCGAGGCCACGGGCTGCCAGTCCGACCCGCAGGAGGCCGTCGCGCGTTACCTCGCGCACTATGAGGCCGATCCGATCGCATGCACCACGGTTTATCCCGGCGTGCGCGCCACACTCGAGGCGTTCCGCCAGGAGGGGATACCGCTCGCCGTACTGACCAACAAGCTGAGTCGCTCCACAGAGCTGGTCCTCGAGCGCCTGGATCTCGCGCGCTACTTCGCACGCGTGGTGAGCGGCGACTCACTGCAGTTCCGCAAACCCGATCCGCGCGTGTTGCTCGCGGTGCTCGCGGATTTCAGCGCACGGCCCGCCGAGTCGCTCATGGTCGGCGACAGCGAAGTGGACGCCGACACCGCGCGCGCCGCGGGCGTGCCGTTCGTGCAGATGACCTATGGCTATCACCGCGCGCCGCTCGAGGACATCCCGAGTGCCGCGAAGCTCGCCGACTTTGCGGCGCTCGGCGGCCTGGTCGCCGGGCGCGCGGCACCCTAACGGATGACTTTGTGGGCCTTGAGGATCTCAACCGTCCGGTCGATCGGCAGCGCCTCGATGGTGTGGCCGTTGCCGGTGGTGGTGGTCGCCTTGAAGAGTGAGTTGTAGACCGCTTCCTCGGTCGCCTCGATCGCGGCGAGGAACAGCGGCGTCATGGCATTCGTCGTGACGACCTGCGTGTCGCGCGTGAGTGCCGGGTCGTCCGCATGGATGCGCACAAGCGGGGCCGTCGAGAAGGCGATCGCGTACTCGCCGCTGCCGTTGGTGGCCGTGCCGCCGGTACGCGCGAGCCCGAGCCAGGCGCGCGCAGCCAGGCGCTTGAGGCCGCGCGCATCGAGCGGTGCATCGGTCGCGACGACCATCATGCAGGAGCCGTCGCCCCTGTCGCGGCCGTTGCCGGCGCGCTCGAGTTCCTGGCGCAGCTCGTAGCGGCCGAGCTCGATGCCGACCGGGGCACCGCCGATCGTCAGCACGCCACCGAAGTTGGTCTGCACCAGAACTCCGACCATGTAGCCGCCGAGACTCGCCGGCAGGCGGCGCGAGGCCGTGCCGATGCCGCCCTTCCAGCCGAACGCCACCGTCCCCGTGCCGGCGCCGACGGCGCCCTCGTCCACCGGCCCGCCGCGGGCGTTCCGGAGCGCCGCGAGCACGTCGTCCGCGCTGATGTGGCGGCCGCGGATGTCGTTGAGAGTGCCGTCGTTGGTCTCGCCGACGATCGGGTTCACGGACTGCACTTTCTCGTTGCCCGGGAGCGCCAGCATGTAGCTCATGAGCGCATCCGCAACGCGCGGCACGCTCAGCGTCGAGGTGAGCAGGATCGGTGTCTCGATCTCACCGAGCTCCTCCACCTGGGTGACGCCGGTGAGCTTGCCGTAGCCGTTGCCGACGTAGATGGCGGCCGGCACCTTCTCTCTATATAGATTGCCCGGATGCGGCACGATCGCGGTCACACCGGTGCGGATGTCGTCGCCGCGGATGAGGGTGGTCTGGCCGACCGTGACCCCGGCGACGTCGGTGATGGCATCGAGGGGACCAGCGGGCAGGATCCCGACTTTGAGCCCCAGGTCCGCGGCGCGGGGACGGGCCGGGTTGTCGGCCCGGGCGGTGCCTGAGAAGGCAATAAGAAACAACGCGGCGGCGGTGAAGAGCTTTTGAACCACGCCGCTAGCATACGGGGTCGGGCCTGCGGCCACGACCCGCTATACTGATCCGCCATGAACGAAGCCGTCTCGTCGATCGCTGCCGCCGACACCCAACAGAGCAGCCACGAGCTGAGCCGCTCGCTGCGCCCCCGCCACGTCGCCATGATCACCATCGGCGGCATCATCGGCGCCGGGCTGTTCGTCGGCAGCAGCGTGGCCATCAATGCGACCGGGCCGGCGGTCATCATCAGCTACATCCTCACCGGCTTCCTGCTGCTGCTGGTGATGCGCATGCTCGGCGAGATGGCGGTCGAGATGCCGCAGGTGCGCTCCTTCACCGAGTTCACGCGCGCGACACTCGGCAACTGGGCGGGGTTCTCCGTCGGCTGGCTCTACTGGTACTTCTGGGTAACGGTGATTCCCGTCGAGGCGATCGCTGGCGCCGCGATCATCAAGGATTACGTAGCGTTGCCGCAGTGGGTAATCGGTACCGGGCTCATGGTGTGCATGACCTCCGTGAACCTGATGTCGGCCCGAGCCTACGGCGAGTTCGAGTTCTGGTTCTCCTCCATCAAGGTCGCGGCCATCATCTCCTTCATCCTGGTGGTCGGCGCCCACGCGTTCGGCTTTCGCTCGCCGACGGGGCCGACCTTCTCGAACCTCACCGCTTTCGGCGGCTTTGCGCCGCTCGGCTGGTTCGCGGTGCTCGCCTCCGTGACCACGGTCATCTGGTCGATGATGGGGGCCGAGGTGGTGACCATTGCCGCGGCGGAGTCGCCTGAGCCTGCGCGCGCGGTGGCCCGCATGACCTCCACCATCATCACCCGCATTCTCCTTTTCTACGTGCTGTCGGTGTTCTTCATCACCTGTGTCGTGCCCTGGAACAAGGTGGTGCCGGCGCAGTCGCCGTTCACGCTGGCGCTCGATGAGGTGCACTTCCCCTACGCCACCGACATCATGAAGGCCGTGGTCCTCACGGCGGTGCTTTCCTGCCTCAACTCCTGCTTCTATATCGCCTCGCGGGTGCTGTTCGTGCTAGCGACGCGCGGCGACGCGCCCCACTGGCTGGTGCGCACCAACCGCCGTCACGTGCCGGACCGCTCTGTGCTGCTCGCGAGCCTGTTCGGCTTCGCCGGCGTGATGGCGGGGATTCTCTCGCCCGCCGGGGTGTACGTGTTCCTGACGAACTCCTCCGGTGCCATCATCGCGATCATCTATCTCATGATCGGTGTCGCGCAGGTGGTCTCGCGCCGGGCGCGTGAGCGGGCGGGACTGCCGCCCTCGGCGCTGCCGATGTGGCTGTTTCCGTGGCTCAGCTATCTGGGGATCGCGGGAATGGCGTCAGTGCTGGTCGCGATGGCGTTCACCCCGTCGCATCGCGCCGAGCTCTGGACCAGCATGATCTCGATCGCGGTCGCGCTGCTGGCCTACGCCGTCTTGCGGCGCGGCAAGCCTGCACCGGCCGGCGGCTGACCCGCCGTTAGTTTTTGTCCTGTAGCGTCTGCTCGAGCGCCTCGAGCAGCAGATCCGCGTGCTCGATCCCGAGCACCAGGGGCGAGCGGATCTTGAGCACGTCGGCATTGCGTCCCGTCGAGCCGATGAGCACGCCGCGGCGGCACATACCGTTCACCACGCGCTTCGCCTCGGCGCCTCCCGAGAGCCCGCTCACCGGGTTGGCGCGCAGCTCCACCCCGAGGAAGAGTCCGGCGCCACGCACTTCGGCGATCGCGGGGTTACGCAGCGCGAGTGCGCGCAGGCCCCGCAGGAGGTGCGCGCCGGTGCGGCGGGCATTCTCCAGCAGGTTGCCGTCCCGAATGACCTCGAGTACGGCGAGTGCGGCTGCGCACGAGACGCTGTTGCCGCCGAAGGTGTTGAAGTAGTGCCGGCGCTTGGCGAAGCGCGCGAAGATATCCGCACGCGCGGCCACCGCCGCCACCGGGTGCCCGTTGCCCATCGGTTTCCCCATGGTCACGAGGTCCGGCACGACGCCGTGGCGCTGGAATCCCCACATGGTCTCCCCGAGCCGCCCGAAGCCCGGCTGCACCTCATCCGCGATGAAGAGGCCGCCGGCCGTTTGCACGTGGCGCACGGCCTCCGCGAGGAAGCCCTTGGGGTCGGCGAACACGCCATCGCTCGAGAAGATGGTATCGACGAGCAGTGCGGCGAGGCTCACGCCGTCATGACGCATGCGCTCGAGGCATTCGCCCACGTGCGCGGCGAAGGCCTCGGGTCCCCCGGCGGCGGCGGGTGAGGGCACTGCGTAGACACCGGGACCGAGCGGGCCCCCGTCCTCGGGCGACATGCCGGAGAGTACGTCGGTGACGCCGTGGTAGGAGAAATCCGTGATGATGAAGCCCGTGCCGCCGGTGACCGCCTTGCTGACGCGCACGGCCAGATCGTTGGCTTCGCTCCCCGTGCAGGTGTAGACGACGCTGCCGAGCGCGGACGGCATGGTGGCGAGCAGCTCCTCGCCGAGCTTCAGGGGGAGCTCGGCGAGATAGCGGGTGTGGGTGTTGAGAGTGCGCGCCTGGCGTGTGATGGCCTCGACGACCGCCGGGTGGCAGTGACCCACCACCGGCACGTTGTTGTAGGCATCGAGATAGCGGCGGCCCTGGGCGTCGTACATCCACACGCCCTCGGCGCGCACCAGCTCGAGCGGCTGCTCGTAGAAGAGCCGGTAGGTGGGCGCGAGGACGCGCGCGCGGCGCGCCAGGATGCTTGAGCGGTCGCCCGGGGCTTCAGTCGTCAAAGTCGTATCTCCTCGCGGGCCAGCGCGTCGGCAATCCCGAGGCGCGCGCGCATGGTGTGATCCGGGAGCGGCGCGTAGTGGTCGCTCGCGGGGTTGTGATGCACGTGCCACTCGTGGATCACCACCGTCATCAGCACCCGCGCCGCGGCCAGTATCCCGAGGAGCGCGAGCTCGCGCTCCTGAAGTGGCGTGCACGCATGATAGGCGATCGCCACTTCGCGCACGGCCGCGCGCGCCGCCGCCGCGGTGCAATCCGGCGGAATGAGCTCGGCGGCTGCGACGCCGACATCCGCGATCACCGCCGCCCGCGTCATGTCACCGAAGTCGATCACACCCGCGACGCGTGCCTCGTCCGCCGGGTCGACGAGGATGTTGAGGGGATTGAGGTCGTTATGCAGGATCTGGTGGCGAAGTTTCGGCAGCTCGGAGTCGATGTGGGGCACGAGCTGCTCGAGCAGCGTCTCGGACGGTTCCCGGTAGGGGAACGCGGGCATGTCCGCGAGGAGGTGGCGCATGTAGCCGGTGTGGCGCACATCCCAGACGATCGCGCGCTCTGCGGCCGCATGCCGGAAGTCGCGCAACGCGAGCGCCAGCTGCCCGCCGATCCGGCCGCAGGCGGCCCGCTGCGCGCTCGAGCGGAGCGACGCGCCGAGAAGCTTCCCCGGCAGCCAGGTGAGCAGACGCGCCATACGCTCACCGCCCGCCTGGTCGGTGAAGCGCACGTAAGGCTCGCCGGCGTGTGTACGCACCACGCGCGGGACCGGAAGTCGAGGGTCGGCGCTCTCCAGATGCAGCAATGCCGCCGTCTGAAAATCCGTCTCGGCCGCCTTCTCGGCCGGGTTCGCGATCTTGAGGACATACTCGGCGCCGTCCTCGCCTCGCAGGCGGAAGTTCTCGTCCCGCTCGCCGGTGAGCCTCGAGACTTCCGGCGTGAAGCCGTAGCGCTCGCGCACCAGCGCCAGTGCGCGCTCGAGGGGTACGGGGCGGGATGCGGCGACCATGGTCGCCATGAAGGCTTCGACTTCGACGGACACAAGCGCCTTTTTACTGTGGGCGGCTCGCCTCGGCAAGCGCTTGCCGGCGGCGCGGCAGGATTTTGCCGCCTTCTGAGGCAGTGGCTTGCCGCGTGCGGCGGTCGAGGGTGTGCGGCGCGCCGCGATTCAAGATTTTCGACTTGCTGCCGAGCGGCGCCGCGCTGCGACCGGGCTCGCAGTTTCGCCGGGAATCCTCAATGTCGCCCGGCTGCGACCGATATGAAACCCGTGGGACGAATGCACCACGGGACAGAGGCGAAAGATCGATTCATGAAGACCAACCATGTTGAGATGCTGCGGTTGTGCGAAGTGGGCGAGCAGCCCAAGGCGCTCGCCCCCGGCGGCCGCGTGATCCACGACGTCCGCGGCAACGCCCGCTGGGACTGGGCGGTCGCGACCGGCGTGCTGGCGACCAAGACCTTCGCCGAGCTCATCAACACGCTCGACGTTCCGGCTCTGGCCCTCGACGGTGACGTCGACATGGGTCGGGCCAGCGATCCCTACAACAGCTGCGGCCGGCGCGCGTAGTGACTCCCGCGCCGCCGGCTGCGGCTGTGACTCCTCGATAGCCGCCAACTCCTCCCCCGAGTTGACTGAATATCCCCGGACCCCCGGCGTTGCGGCTCGCCGGGGCCGGGACCAAACCAAAGCTCTTGCGACCCGCTGTACACTGCCGGCCAATACCGACGGCTGGGGGGTGGGTCATGGCGTTCCGACTTCCGGGATTGGCGCCCCTCGTTCAATACCGCACCGACTACAACCCGTGCGTCAGCACGGATCCAGGGCGCGACTGCA
>Ga0070765_100003490_pt1 | contig 10081 bp, 11 predicted proteins | sample HubBroMetageWFT5_FD_71516 | JGI IMG/M metagenome (GOLD analysis project Ga0070765, IMG submission 71516) | Warmed and freeze-thawed soil microbial communities from the Hubbard Brook experimental Forest, New Hampshire - Hubbard Brook CCASE Soil... | ecosystem: Environmental > Terrestrial > Soil... | reverse complement strand
CTCGAAATTCAGTGTGCCCGGAACCGGTTGCGTCGGGCCTGACGGAGTCCCCGAGGGAGTTCCCGGAGGGGTCAAGGTGCCCGCTCCGCCCATCCGCTCCGGTGGCGGCGTCAAGGTCCCGGGCGGCATCGGATCGGCGGCCGGCCTCGGCCGAGCCGAGCTGGCGGTCGGGGATGGACCTCGCGTCGCGAACTGTCCGCCGGGACTCGAATCGGTTATCCCAGCGGAGGCATGCGCGCTCGGTGCCGAGTTCCGGGGTGGCCCTTGACCTTGCCCCTGGACTTGCCCTGGGCCTTGGCTGAATCGCAGGTCGATGTCGCTGTTGATCTGCTCGAGACGGCGCCGCAGTTGTTCGACCCCGTTCACCGCGTCCTCGACGCGGCCGGTCAGTTCGCGCATCTGGGCTTCCAATCGGTCCATGCGCAGCTCGGCATCGACCGCCCCTGCCGACCCAGTGCTGACCACCGGGGAAGGGCCGCCACGGTAAACCTGCCGCTGCAGCATGCTGAGATCCCGCTCGAGGCGATCCAAGCGGTCCTGCATCGCCCGGTCCTGCGCGCGTGCCGCCGGGGTCGGCAAGATCATGACGACGAACGCCAGGAACACGATCGAGTGGGGAGGGCGCAGGATCAAACGCCGTATCATCAGAAGCCTCTCGAGACCGCGCGTGAGCCGGAGCGATCGCCTCCGCGCCGCCCGAGGGCACCAGCGGCGCGGGTTGAGCAAGCGGTCCTACTAGGGTCCTTTTAGGGCAAAAAAAGGGCGTGCCTCCGCTCACCAATGGGCCGTAAAGGAGGGGCCCGCGGCGTTCGCGCCTACTGGATAACGGGGGCGGTTCCGTCTTTCAGTTCACGGTGGTCACGGCGCGGCGATTCTGCGCATACGCCTCCTCGCTCGACCCGACGACGGCGGGACGTTCCTTGCCGTAGCTGATCGTCGTGATGCGGGATGCCGGAATGCCCGATGCGACCAAGACATTCTTTGCGGCCTGGGCGCGGCGTTCGCCGAGCGCGAGGTTGTACTCGCGCGTGCCGCGCTCGTCGCAATGTCCTTCGATCGTGACCGTGACGTTCGGATACCGCCGCAGCCAATCGGCCTGTCGCGCAAGGATTTCTTGCGCCTCAGGCGTGATGTCGGAGCGGTCAAAGGCGAAGAACACCCGGTCGCCAGCACTCGCCTCCAGATCCTGCTGCGATCCCGGCAGAGCGTTCCTCGAGCCGGGTCCGCCCACGCCCGGTCCGCCCGCTCCACCCGGGGGGCCGCCCGGCGCTGTCTCCGGTGCGCTGCTGCAGGCGGCCAGCAGCAACAAAAGCGCGCCGAAAATGCCGATTGTTCTGGTCCACATCTCGATTCCCCCTAGATCAATCTTCGAACTCTATCCGCGCCCGCGAGAGCCGGTAATTTCGGTCCATCTCGCGATCTTTGCACCCCGAGCGACATCAACCCGCCGAGCGGCCGCCAAGATCCCGGGCACTCAACGGAGCAAGGGCGACCAAGCCGGATCGGACGCATCCTGCGAGGTCACTACCTCGCGCTGATTTGACCCGGTCAAGTCAATCGAATACAGCCGCGTCGAACCGTGCCCCCGAGAATCGGTCGGCGACTGGCGGAAATACATCAGCAACCGGCCGTTCGGCGCCCAAGTCGGCCCCTCCACCAGGAAATCCCGCGTCAGGAGGCGCTCCCCCGAGCCGTCGGTCCGCATCACTCCGATGTAGAACGATCCACCCTCGATTTTGGTGAAGGCGATCAGGTCCCCGCGCGGCGACCAGACCGGGGTGCCGTATTTGCCCGAACCGAAGCTGATGCGCTTGACGTTGCTACCGTCCGAATTCATCACGTAAAGCTGCTGCGAACCGCCGCGATCCGAATTGAAGGCGATCTTGCTGCCGTCCGGCGAGAAGCAAGGCGAGGTGTCGATTGCCTGGCTGTCGGTCAGCCGCACTGGCCGCCGGGTACGCAAATCTAGCGCAAAGAGGTTGCTGACGCCGTTCTCGGCGCGGCTGAGGACCACCCGGTTGCCGTCGGGCGAAAACCGCGGTGCGAAGGTCATCCCGGGAAAATCGCCGACGACTTCCTGCTGGCCGGTGTCGATGTTGAACAAATAAACGCGCGGTGCACCGCTGCCGTAGGACAGGTATGTAATCTCCTGCGCAGTCGGCGAGAAGCGGGGCGTCAACACTAGCGCCCGGCCGTCCGTCAGGAAGCGGTTGTTGGCGCCGTCCTGGTCCATGATAGCAAGGCGCTTCACCCGCTTGTCCGCCGGGCCCGATTCCGCGACGTACACGATCCGCGTGTCGAAATAGCCTTCTTCGCCGGTTATCCGCTTATAGATCTCGTCGGCGATGATGTGAGCGATGCGCCGCCAATTCTGCTGCGTAGTCGTGTAGCCGTAACCGGTCAGCTGCTGCTCGGCCAGCACGTCCCACAACCGAAACTCGACCCTAAGCCTTCCATCGCCCTGCGTGTTGACCGACCCGGTAACGAGCGCCTGCGCATTGATCTGGCGCCAGTCGGGGAACCGGGGTTGTGCATCTTGCAGCGAGACATTCTGGATGAAGCTCCGCGGATCGATCGGGCGAAACAACCCGGAGCGCTCGAGATCGGCCGAGACAACGCCTGCAATGTCGCGTCCGGCCTCGGTTTCGTTGGGCGCACCGCCGGGAAAGGCAGGGATCGCGATCGGCATCGGCTCGACCTTGCCGCTCGTGATGTCGATCCGCAATTCGGCGCGCACCGAGGGGCCGGAACACGGCAATATGATCAGCGCCGCCAAAACCGCACCGGCCAGTATCCGGCAGCTTTTCCTCAAAAGATGTCCCACGTTTTTCATAAGATGTCCCTGGGGCTGAAGTCGACGACGAGATCTTTCCAAATCGCGTATTTCTCGGCGGGCAAGTGTAGCGGTCGGCATTGCGGGTTGAAGAAGGCGCGGCGTGCGCTTTCGGCCGCGGCGCGATAGAAGGGATCGCTGCCCAGGCGACCTTGATCGACAATCGTCGCCTGCCGAACCGTGCCGTCGGGATCGACGATGACCTTGATCTCGACGACGAGATCCTTTGCATCGCGGGCGCCCGCGGGCACGTTCCAGCAGCGCGCGATCTGGTGGCGGACCATGTCGAGTTCGCTCGCGGTGAGCTGGCTGCCCAATGGAGCCTTGGGCTGCGAAGACGCCCGTGCTGCCGCAGGCCGCGGGTTCTCCGGCGGTACGTCGGCCGTCATTGCAGTATGCACGGGAGCCAGATTTTTCAGCAACGCATCGAATTGCCGGGGATCGTACCTCTTCTCCTCCGGCTTTTTTTCTTCCGGTCTCGGCTCGAGCTTCGCCAATTGGCGCGGCGGCTCGGGTTTTTCTCTAGGCTTGGGCGCTTCGAGCTTCTCGACCGGCTTCACCTCTGGCTTGGGCTCCGGGGGCTTAGGAGGCGGCGGTGGCGGCGGTTTGGCCTCCGGCGGCGCTGGCTCATCGGCCGGCTGTGAAACGGCCGCCGCGGGAGGCGGGACGGGTGCCGGTTTTGGCGGCTCGGGTTTGGGCTGGGGCCTCGGCGCGGGTGCCTCGACCTGCGGTGCCTCTGGTTTGGCATCCGGCTGCGGCTGGTTCGGATTGGGGTGGGTGGCTCGGGTCTCCGGCGCGATCGTGACGAGCTGGACCGCTATCGGCATCTCCTCCAGGGGAGGCGGATCGAACAGCCTCGGCATACCGATGATCAAAAGGCTTCCGAGCACCACGTGCAGCACCGCCGACAAAGCCATGCCGCGAGAGCCGACACCCTCCGGCAGCTCGTCGGGCCCGTCGGCCATTCCCGTCAGTCCCGGCTCTGCAAGCGCCAGGCTCATCGGCGGAAGGGGCGCGGCCGTACTCAGTGCCTGACCGCCCTTGCCGACCGGTCAGATGTTGTTCCGCCGGAGGCGGTCTTGCCGGACGCTCCCTTCGGCGATTCGGCGATCAGCGACACCTTGCGGAACCCGGCGGTGCTGACCAGGCTCATCACTTCGACGACCCGGCCGTAGTTGATCGCGCGGTCGCCGCGGACATAGAGCAGCGCGTCGGGGTTGCTGCCGGTAATCGCCTGCAGGCGCGGCACCAGCGAATCGGTCGGGACTTCCGTCTCCTGTATATAGATGCGGCCTTCGCCATTGATCGTGATGACGAGGGGTTCCTTCGGCTCGGTGATCGGCGGCGCCTGGGTCTGAGGCAAATCGACCGGCACTCCGACCGTCAGCAGCGGCGCCGCCACCATGAAGACGACCAACAGAACCAGCATGACGTCGACCAACGGCGTCACGTTGATTTCCGACATCGGCCGGTAGCGTCCCGCCAGGCGCTGGCCGCTTTCGCCGAGACCCGGTCTTGCCACCGTCAGGGCCGCTCATCGAGTTGGCGCGACAGGATCGCGCTGAATTCGCTGGCAAAAGCTTCGAGCCGGCCAGCATAACGACCGAAATCGGTGGCCAGCTTGTTGTAGGCGATGACCGCCGGTATCGCGGCGACGAGCCCGAGCGCGGTGGCGAACAGCGATTCGGCAATGCCCGGTGCAACCACCGCGAGACTGGTGTTCTTCGAAGCCGCGATCGATTGAAAGCTGTCCATAATGCCCCACACCGTGCCGAACAGGCCGACAAAGGGCGCGGTCGAGCCAACTGTCGCCAAAAAGGCCATGAACCGCTCGACCCGCTCCATCTCGCGGCCGACCGTCACGTTCATCACCCGCTCGATACGCTGCTGCAGGCTGGCGCGCATGCCGGGCGTGCCTAGCAGGTTTTTCGCCGCGCTGCGCCGCCACTCCCGCATCGCCGCGGAGAAGACGGCGGTCATCGGATCGGGAGGCCTCTGCCCGACCCGTTCGTAAAGGTCGTCGAGCGAGCCGCCCGACCAGAACGTCTCCTCAAAACTCGACGCGGCCTGTCGCAACCGGCGGACCCGGATCACCTTGTCGAAGATGACCGCCCACGACCAGAAAGACGCGAGCAACAGGACCAGCATCACCAGTTTGACAATGGCATCGGATTGCAAGAACAGCCCGATGATCGAGAGATCATGCGAAATAGAACCGGCGAGAGGTAGGGTATCGATAGCGTTAGGCTGCATTCTTATCGGCCCTTTATGGCGTCAATTTGGACAATTCTTGGCGTCAGCGCGGGTTGTTGCCTCGATTGGCAACGACGGCAGAAGATCAAGCTGGGCGGGGGGGCTCGTCGGCATCGGCAGATCAAGATGCCGGAACGCGATGCGGGTCAGCATGCGGCCGCGCGGTGTCCGCTGCACGAATCCTTCCTGCAGCAGGTACGGCTCGATGACTTCTTCGACGACGTCGCGCTCGTCGCCGAGCGCCGCCGCGATCGTCTCGACCCCGACCGGGCCGCCCCCATAGTTTTCGGCAATGCAGCGCAGGTAGCGCCGGTCCATGCCGTCGAGACCGCGCGCATCGACATCGAGCCGCAACAGCGCCGCGTCGGCGGCCACGGCGTCGACGCTCGTCAGACCGGTGACGGCAGTAAAGTCGCGGATGCGGCGCAGCAGGCGTATCGCGACGCGCGGGGTGCCCCGCGATCTCCGCGCTATCTCGGCGGCGCCGTCGGGGAGCAGCTCGATACCGAGCACCCGTGCCGCTCGGCTGACGATCGTCCCGAGCTCCGCCGGCTCGTAGAACACCAGGCGCAATGGGATGCCGAAGCGCTCCCGCAGCGGCCGGGTGATCAGGCCTGAGCGGGTCGTCGCGCCGATCAAGGTAAAAGGCGCGAGACGGTAGCGAATCGATCGCGCTCCGGGTCCCTGGCCGATGATCAAGTCGATCTGGTAGTCCTCCATCGCGGGGTAGAGGTACTCCTCGGCCGCGGGCGGAAGACGGTGAATCTCGTCGATGAACAGCACCTCGCGCGGGGCCAATTTGCTGAGCATCGCGACCAGATCGGCGGCGCGCTGAATTACCGGGCCTGCGGTGGCATGGAAGTCGACGCCCATCTCGCGGGCGACAATCTGCGCGAGCGTCGTCTTGCCGAGCCCGGGAGGACCAAAGAACAGGATATGGTCGAGCGCCTCGCCGCGCGTCTTCGCCGCTTCGATAAAGACGCGCAGATTGTCGCGCAGCTGATGCTGGCCGACGAATTCGTCGAGGGTGGCCGGCCGGACCGAGCTATCGGCTGCGTCCTGCTGGGTTTGCTGCGGCGCGAGAACGCGCGGTCCGGCATCGTTCATCGCGCCAGCTCCTCGAGGCCCGCCTTGATCAGCACATCGGCGCCCGCCTCGCTGCCGAGCCGGCGGGCCGCCGCGGCGATTGCGCCCAGCGCCTCGGTGCGGCCGACCCCCAGATTCTCCAGCGCCGCGATCGCGTCGGCACTGGCTCCCTGACCGTTTGCCGCCTCCGTGAGCAGCGCCGCCGACCCAGCCGTCATCGGGGCTGCGACGTTACCGATCTTGTCCCGCAATTCATTGACGATGCGGGCGGCGAGCCGCAGCCCAACCCCCTCGGCTTGCGCCAGGGCCGGCTTGTCCTGAGCCAAAATCGCGAGCCCCAGCTTCTCCGGCGGCACGGCCGATAGGAGTGAGAGGGCCAGTCGTGCGCCGACGCCCTGCACCGTCGTCAAGAGGCGAAACCAATCGCGTTCGACGGCGTCGATGAACCCGTATAAGTGGATATGGTCTTCGCGGACATGCGTCTCGATCAGCAGGCGCGCCGGAGAGCCCGGCGGCGGCAGGCGGCCGATCGTCCGGGTCGAGCAGAAGGCCCGATAGCCGACGCCGCCCACGTCGATGACCGCCGCATCCGGTTCGATCTGCTCGACGACGCCGGCGAGCTTGGCGATCATGCTTGCGCGTCCAAAAGCCGCCGGGCCGTGGCGTGATGCGCGTGGCATATCGCCACGGCGAGCGCATCGGCGGCGTCGGGCTGGCCGCCGACGCAGCCGGGCAGCAGCCGACGCACCATCAATTGCACCTGCGACTTCTCGGCGTGACCGGCCCCGACCACCGCCTTTTTGATAAAGTTGGCCGAGTATTCGGCGACCGGCAGTCCGCATTCGGCCGGTGCGAGGAGCACCACCCCCCGAGCAACGCCAAGCCGCAAGGTCGATGATGGATTGCGGTTGACGAAGGTTTCTTCGACCGCGGCTTCGTCCGGGCGAAAGCGCTCGACAACGGCCGTGATCTGTCGGAACAGCGAGACGAGCCGCGCCGCCAACGGCTGATCGGCGGCGGCATGGATGACGCCGTCGGCAACGTGCACCAGGCGATTGCCGGCCACATCGATAACCCCCCACCCCGTATGCCGCAGCCCCGGATCGAGCCCCAAAACCCGCATCTCGGGTTCCCTGCCGGCGCGATCAGGCGCCCAGCCGCGCCATCACGTCTTCGGCCACTTCGAAATTGGCGTAGACGTTCTGGACATCGTCGCTGTCCTCGAGCGTCTCGAGGAGCTTGAAGAGGCTCGTCGCCGTCTCCTCGCCGATTTCCGAGGCGGTCTTCGGACGCCAGACGAGGCGCGCCGAGCCGGCCGGGACGAATCGGCTCTCGAGCGCATCGCGAACCGTGTTCAAATCCTCCGGCGCGCAAATCACCAAGTGCTGCTCGGCATCGCTCTCGATGTCTCTGGCCCCGGCTTCGATCGCGGCTTCGAACATGTCATCGGCGCTGGCCGTGGCCGCGGGATACGAAATCTCGCCGACCCGGTCGAACATAAAACTGACGCTGTTGGTTTCCCCCAAGGTTCCCCCTGATTTGGTAAAAGCGGCGCGCACTTCGCTCGCCGTACGGTTGCGATTATCGGTCAAAGCCTCGACGATGACCGCGACCCCACCCGGACCATAACCCTCGTATCGCACTTCCTCGTAAGCCTCGTCCGCGCCGCCCCCCGAGCCTCGCTTGATGGCGCGATCGACCGTATCCTTCGGCATGTTGGCCTGGCGGGCCGCGAGAACGGCCGCGCGGAGCCGCGGATTGGCCGCCGGATCGGGCAAGCCGGTACGGGCGGCAGTCGTGAGTTCCCGGATGATCTTGGTGAAGACCTTGGCGCGCTTTTTGTCCTGCGCGCCCTTCCGGTACATGATGTTCTTGAATTGCGAATGGCCAGCCATCGATGTCCGCGCCGCTCTCCGTCGGCATCCGGGCCGGAAATGCTCGGCCCGGCGTGGCTAACAATCCAATATGGCAGCATTGGGGCGCCTCGGATTGCCACAAAATATAGCTTACGTTTGTGCTGAAGTGATTGCGGAGGGAGAGATGCAGCAGGGTCGAGGGGGCATGGGAAGCCATAAGCACGGGGTTTCCGGCCATGCCACGCAGAGCCCGCGGCTGCGGCTCAGCAAGAAGCTCGCAGCCGAGCGAGGCGATTATGACGCGGCACCGCGGCGGCGAACGCGCCTCGAATTCGAGACGGTGCAAGAGGCGCTGAAGGGCGAGCGCAAGTCACGCTAGAGCGGTTTCCGATCAAATTACGCCGAGCTCACCCCCTCCCAAACCCTCCCCCTTCAGGAAGTGGGAGGGCCTGTATCAGCACTCCTATTTGTACTCCCGCCCCCTCGCGAGGGGGCGGGTGGGGGTGATGCGTGCCGAGTGCGTCGACTCGATCGAAAACCGCTCTAACTGCTGACCTCGCGAAAGAAAACTCCGCGGGTGGATGCAGCGGTCGGCCGTTGGCTGTGTTGACCATGGAGGCGGGACGGCCTGTTGGTCGGACCTGATATGAAGAGGAGTTCGCCATGTATCCGGCTCGGTTTTGCTATGACGTGCTGCCGGTCAACCGCCAACGCGCGATCGAGTTTATCGATCGCGAGGTCGAGGCCGCCCGCGTCAATCGCCTCAATGCCGGGATGCTGGTGCCGCTGACGCGCGGCCACGGTGAAAGAGCCGCCCTGCAATTCGAGGTCGAGCTGACGAGCCTCGATCAGCTCGATCAATTCCGCAATCGCGGCGTCGGCTCGTCGCAAGAGACCGGCGACTGGATGCACGCCTTCAGTGAGATCCTGACCTCGCCGCCCTGCGTCGAGATTCTGCGCATCGAGGACACAAAGGCGACCTGACCTGCCTCAGATCCGGATCAAAATAAGTCCAGAAATCCAAAAGGGTACCGCGCTTTTCGTCTCTTTTTTCGCGGCCAGGGCGCCGGCGAAAGGCTCAGGAATCTGGCAGTTGCACGCCGCTGGCAGCGAGTTCGGCGGCGAGTTCCAATTTGAGCCGGGCGAGCCCCTCCGTCGTCGCAGATTCGGCGCGGGCGACGAGGACGGCCTGGGTGTTCGAGGCGCGCAATAACCACCAGCCGTCGGCAGTGCGCACGCGCACTCCGTCGATGTCGGTCATCTCGGCCCCCGCCTTGCGCAGGCGTTCGCGGACCTCGCGCACGACTTCGAATTTGCGGCTCTCCGAGCACGGAAAGCGCAGTTCCGGCGTGTTGACAACCGAAGGCAGCTGGTCGCGCATATCGGCGAGGCTGAGCCGGGTGCTCGACAGGATGGCGAGCAACCGCACGGCGACATAGACCGCGTCGTCGAAGCCGTAATAGCCGTCCGCAAAGAAGATGTGGCCGCTCATTTCGCCGGCGAGCGGCGCGCCCATCTCGGCGAGCTTTGCCTTGATCAGCGAATGCCCGGTGGCCGCCATGACCGGGCGTCCCCCCAGGCGCGCGATCTCGTCGAACAGCACCTGGCTCGCCTTTACATCGGCAAGGATCGGTGCTCCCGGATGCCGGCTCAGCACATCGCGCGCCAGCACCACCATCAGCTGATCGCCCCACAGGATCCGGCCTTGCGAGTCGACGACCCCGATGCGGTCGCCGTCACCGTCGAAGGCAATGCCGAGATCGCAGCGCTCGCGCGCTACCGCCTCTTGCAGTTGAACCAGGTTCTCCGGGATCGTCGGGTCGGGATGATGAGCCGGAAACGTGCCGTCGATCGTCTCGTTCAGCAGGATGTGCCTACCGGGCAGACGCGCGGTGAGCTGCTGGATGACGTCGCCGGTCGCGCCGTTTCCGGGGTCCCAGGCGACGGTCAGCGGCCGGTCGCCGTGATAGTCGCGCGCCAGCCGCGCAACATAGTCCTCTTGGATCGCGCGCTCTTCGACCCTTCCTCGCTCCCGGCGCGGAGTTGCGAGGCG
>Ga0070765_100003489_pt1 | contig 10082 bp, 8 predicted proteins | sample HubBroMetageWFT5_FD_71516 | JGI IMG/M metagenome (GOLD analysis project Ga0070765, IMG submission 71516) | Warmed and freeze-thawed soil microbial communities from the Hubbard Brook experimental Forest, New Hampshire - Hubbard Brook CCASE Soil... | ecosystem: Environmental > Terrestrial > Soil... | reverse complement strand
GGTGGCTCCAAGAATCAAAACGTTCTCACCTGGCGCCAGCCGCGCAGAGGTAATCAATGGCAGCCAGGAAGATAGTCCGGGATTCGGCAGGGCTGCCGCGACCACGTCATCGATGCCGTCCGGCACTGGCCAACAGAACGATCGCGGCACCACGGTACGCTGGCACATTGAGCCGTTCGGTGCCCGCCTTACGCCGAAGAACACGCGGGTGCCGTCGTCGAGCCTGCCTACGCCCTCCACGCCGCACACAACGGGCAATTGCTGCGGACTTGCGTAGTGCCGCCCGCTCGCCAGCAATCGGGTTGAAGGGTTCAGAGCGGCGGCAGTCACGTGAACGAGGACTTCATCGCCGTTTGGGACCGGGTCGGGAGTTGGTTCGAAGTGAGGAGGTTGACCAAAACGGTGCAGCACCGCAGCATCCATAATTCCGCCTATCATCTGCCGTGGGATTCTATCGCGAAAGTAAGATGACTAGAAGAGTCTGGCATCCAGGTTTTGTATAATCGAAAGTCTGCTACCCACCTTGAAGGAGAATCCGTTGCAGCAAGCTGAAATCGGCATCATCGGCGGGAGTGGTCTGTACTCGATGCCCGGCCTCACCGACGTGCGCGAGGTGTCGCTCGACACGCCGTTTGGGGCGCCCTCCGAGGCGTACGTGCTGGGCACACTGAGTGGGCGCAAGGTCGCATTTCTCACGAGGCACGGACGCGGTCACCGCCTGATGCCCACCGAACTGCCATACCGCGCCAATATTCACGGATTCAAACAGCTAGGCGTCGAACGCATAATTTCGTTGTCGGCCGTTGGTTCGCTGAAGGAAGAACACAAGCCGCTGGATTTCGTGATACCCAATCAGTTCGTCGATCGCACGCGGCATCGCGTGGACACTTTCTTCGGGGACGGACTAGTGGCGCACGTCGGGTTTGGCAACCCTATTTGCGACGAGGGCGCCGAGGTTGTCGCGAGAGCGTGCGAGCGCGCTGGAGTGCGTGCCAGATCGGGCGGAACGTATCTCTGCATGGAAGGTCCTCAGTTCTCCACCAAAGCCGAGTCAAACCTCTACCGCAGTTGGGGGATGGACGTGATCGGCATGACCAACCTCACCGAGGCGAAACTCGCGCGCGAAGCCGAGCTTTGCTACGTGACCGTCGCTATGGTGACGGACTACGACTGCTGGCATTCCGAGCACGATCATGTAAGCGTAGAGCAGATCATTGGCGTGTTGGTGAAGAATGCAGAGAATGCCAGCAATGTGGTTCGTGAAGCTGTCGCCGCCATGCCCAGGAAACGCGTCTGTGCCTGTGGTTCGGCCTTGAAGCACGCGATCATCACCAACAAAAACGCGGTTCCCGCGGCCACGCTGGAGCGGCTGAAACTGATTGTGGGTAAATACTTCGAGAACGAAAAGAAGTCAGGAGTCTAAACCTTGTCCATCGTTGTGGTCGGTTCAGTTGCGTTCGACAGCCTTAAAACCCCATACGGAGTCCGCGAGAAAGTGCTCGGGGGCGCTGCCACGTATTTTTCTCTGTCCGCCAGCTACTTTACGGATGTGCGCGTGGTCGGCGTGGTGGGCAAAGATTTTACCGCTGAGCACGAAGCGGTGATAAACAAGCGAGGCGTGGATACACGCGGCATTCAGCACGCCGACGGCAACACGTTTTTCTGGAAGGGGGAGTATGGCGACAACGTCAACGAGGCCCACACGCTGCAGACAGACCTCAACGTTTTCGCCAGCTTTCGGCCCCAGATTCCCGCGGAGTATCACAACTCGGATTTCCTGTTTCTCGCGAACATCGATCCCGTGCTGCAGGCGCAAGTCCGCGACGCCATGCCCAAGGTGAAGCTGGTGGGCGGCGACACCATGAATTACTGGATCAAGGACCACCGCAAGAACCTCGGTGAGATGCTGAAGAGGGTCGACGTTCTGCTGATCAACGATACTGAGGCGAAGATGCTCGCGGAAGATAGCAGCCTGCCACGCGCCGCACGCAAGGTACTTGAGCTGGGGCCAAAGGCACTGGTCATTAAGCACGGCGAATACGGCGCGACGATCTTTTTCCGCGACGGACAATTTGCCGGCGGCCATCATCCCTTCCGGGCTCCAGCGCTTCCGCTGGACGAAGTTCGCGATCCCACGGGTGCAGGCGATAGCTTCGCTGGCGGCTTTATGGGATACATCGCGTCGCAAGGGGAAGTGACCCGCAACGTCCTCAAGCATGCGATGTTTTACGGCAGCGTGATGGGGTCGTTTTCAGTGGAGCAGTTTGGTACCGAACGGCTGCAGTCGCTGTCACGCGAGGAGATTGACCAACGCTTCAACGTATTCCGCGAGTTAACGCACCTCGATTAGGCCGCGTCAAGTCGATCAAGAGTCGTTCTTTGGCGGCGAATTTTGCTGGTCTTCCGGAAGCGCATTCGCGATCTTCTCGCGAACGGCAGCCATCAGTTCATCGCGGTCCGCGAAGTTCACGGGATCGAGCGGCGGATGAAAGATCAGCGTGGCCTTGCCGGGGCGCATGGCCCACGTTCCCTTCGGCCAGAGCTTGGCAGTCCCCAGGATCGTCACGGGTACGACGGGCACGCTCGCTTCCATCGCCAGGTGAAATGGTCCTTTCTTAAAGGGCAGCAGGCGGCCGTCAGGCGAGCGCGTTCCCTCGGGATAGATCACCATACTCAACCCGCGCCGCAGGACCTCAGCCGCCGCGTGCACACTCTCAATGGCCGCGTCGCGGTTGCTGCGATCGACTGGCACCAGGTCAGCCACCTTCATCGCGGTGCCGAGAATCGGCACCCGGAACACTTCTTTCTTTACGAGCACCGAGCAGCGGCCGGGGACCGACGGAACCAGAATCGGCGGGTCCAGGTTCGACACGTGGTTTGACATGAAAATATAACTTCGGTTGGGCTGCAGGTTCTCCAGGCCGTGAACTTCGATCTCGATGCCGGCTAGCCGAACGCCAGTGATTCCTAATTGAGTGGCGACGCGGTACATCACCTCAGCACTGCCGCTGAGCAGCGTGTAGAGCAGCAGAAATGGGCCGATCAACAGGATCGACAGGCCCCACCACGTCAGCAGGAACAGCGTGCGAATCATTGCTCACCGCCGGTCTCGTCGTCGCCATGGATCCAGGCCACGCGGTGAGCACGTTGTTCGGCGGTGACGGCCGGAACATCCTGCAGAATGTACATTTGCTCCTGACGCGCCGTGAGCTTGAGCTTGACGGTCCGCTGCCCCCGACGGTTCGCCACGGTAATCTTCACCGTGGCGCCGGCACGCATCCGGGCAAGTTGATCGTCGATCGACGCCGTTGCGGGTTTTCCGTCGAGCTCTACGACGCGATCTCCAATGGTCATTCCAACGCGGTGCGCATCGCTGTTGACGTCGACGGAAGCCACCTCCGGCTGCCCGCCGAGGTTTGTACTCGTGGTGAATCCGGGCGTAGAAGTCTGGACTGTCGTCTCGGCGACCTGCAGGCCTACGAAGCCGAACAGTTCGTTGTAAGGCAACTCTTGCACTCCAGCTACGTAGTCATGGAAGAACTCGACGAAGCTCTGACCAGCAACCGTTTCTGCTGCCTGCTGCACGCCATCTGAATCGGGGAAGGGCCGGCCGTTTCTGGCGTAAGTTGCGTTCATCCACTGGAAGAGATCGCGCAGCGACTTCCTACCTTGCGTGATCTGCCGTATGCGGAGGTCCAACAAGACTCCCAGCACTTCGCCCTTGTTGTAGTAACTGATGCTCCGCTCGGGCGAACAATAAAATGGGTCGCCCTCATACCATGCGTCGAGGCTCGACTCCTCCGCCGATTGCCAGCGGTGTGCAGGGCGTGACTGCAGTTCGTTGATCTCACTGGCGACCCGGTCGATGTATTGCCGGTCACTGAACAGCCCCGCTCGCGCCACCAGCATGTCGCCAACGGTGCTGGTTACGCCTTCGCTGAACCACAGAGCGCGAGTATCCATCGCGCGTTGGTAATCGACCGGCTCGAGCGATTGTGGGCGGATGCGTTTGACGTTCCACAGGTGAAAGAACTCATGTGAGCTAACGCTGGCAACCGCCATCATGCTGTTGTGCAATCGCTGGGCATTGAGCTCGATTGCCGTACCGTACGCGTGCTCCATGCCGCCGGCGCCGTGGCCCTGGGGAAAGTGATAGAGAAAGGTGTACTCGTCGAAGGGCCGGTCCGCCATCCAGTCCACTGCGGCGTGGGTGATCTTGCGGACCGTATCCTGCAGTTTGCCAGCATCGTAGTCATGGGGATCGCCACGTACCACAATGTGGTAGGTGGCTCCATCCTGTTGAAATTCCGACTGCTGGAGGACGCCAACTTCGGTAGGACTGTCCACCAGCTCGTCGTAGTTATGTGCAACGCCGACTTTCTGCTCCACTTTGCCGGCGGGAGCGTCACCTATAACGTGAACATCGCGCAGTTCCCAGGTCGCGGGAACGTCCAGCAACTGCACGCTCATGCTCTGCGGCCGCGTGGCGGGCGAATACATTAGCACCATTGCCCAATTGAAGAAGCCGTGCTCCGTATTGAGTTGGGCACCGAACGGCCCCCCGTTATCGAGGTGAATATCGTAGCCAACCACCACGCATCGTTCCGCAGGAGCAATCTCCCACTGGCTGGTCTTGCTGTTGACGACCGCAACAGGCCTGCCCGCAGCGTCAACAGCGCGGACGTTCTGCACGTTGGCCGCGAAGTCGCGCACTTGATAAAGCGCGTTCCATACAGGCATGTTCAGGGTGATGGCGCCAGCGGCCTGGGGAAATCGGATGCTCACGTGCGCGAGGTGATGCGTGTTATCGGCGAGCGAAACAAAGTACTCGGTGACTTGCGGCTGCGCGTCAGCAGGAGACGAACAGGTGACCAGCGTCGCTCCCCACGATTGCGCGGTGCAGGCAACCATCAGACCTAGAAGCAACAGGGCCCGGGAGGGTTTGGGCGAGTGCATCACGCCGGCGTCGAAACCTCGTGGAGCGACTTCAGCTTCGCCGGAAGTTTCTCGTAGATGCTTCCGAAACCGCCGTTGGAGAGGATCGCCACCACATCACCCTCGCGCAACTCCGCAGCAATTTCTTCAACGATGGCGTCGGCCGAAGGCAGTAGGCGGGCCGGCCGGCCTCCGGCCTTGAGCTTGGCGATAACATTTTGCGGATCAAGCCGCTCGCCCTCTGGAATCGCATCCGACTTGAACACGCCTGCCAGCACGATCTGGTCGGCGTGCGACAGACTCTGGGCCAACTCGTCCTCAAACACCTTGCGGCGAAGAGTATTGGAGCGCGGCTCGAGCACGGCCCACAGCCGACGGCCCTGGTAGCGAGCGCGCAGGGCAAGCAATGTTCCAGTGATGGCCGTGGGGTGATGCGCGAAGTCGTCGATGATGGTCACGCCATGCACCTCGGCTATGACTTCAAGCCGCCGTTTTACGCTGCGGAACCTGCGCAGAGCTTTCGCGATCACTTCCGTCGAAATGCCATAGTTGGCCGCCATGGCAGCCGCGGCCGTGGCGTTCAGAATGTTGTACTCGCCCGCCAGTTGCGACTCGAACTCGGCCCACGGAGCACCGTCTCGTGACACTTTCCACCGGGTCAGACTATGACTGTAATCGGCATCCGAAATCCGCCACGCTGATCGTTCGCCGAAACCGTAGCGCTCCACGCGACAGAAGGCGTGGCTGACACACTCGTCCACGTTGGGGTGGCCATCCCACGCGATCAGCAATCCCCTTCGCGGTACTACGTTCACCAGGCGCTTGAACGCCGTCTTCACTTCATCGAGGTTCTTGTAGATATCAGCGTGATCGAACTCGACCGAGGTAAGAATCACGGCATCCGGAAAGTAGTGAAGAAATTTTGGGCCTTTGTCGAAAAACGCGGTATCGTACTCATCACCTTCGATGATGAATTCGCGGCCGTCGCCCAGCGCGAACGAACTGCCAAAGTTTTCCGGAATTCCGCCGATAAGGAAGCCAGGGGCACGCAGGGCTTCCGTAAACAGCCACGCCAACAGGGAGGACGTGGTGGTTTTGCCGTGCGTGCCCGCCACTACCAAACGTTCGCGATCGATGAGAAACTCGTCGTGCAACACTTGCGCCATCGACTGATACGGCATCCTCTGGTCGAGCACAAACTCTAATTCAACGTTGCCGCGCGAGATGGCGTTACCCACGATCACGAGTTCGGGACGCGGCACCAGGTTCTTTTCGTTGAAGGGTTGTGCAACCGGAATTTCCAACGAAGCAAGAAAATCCGACATCGGTGGATAAGCGGCCACATCGGAACCCGTAACGTGGTGGCCGCGCTGTTTCAGCATCCCCGCCAGCGAAGCCATGGCTGTGCCGCAAATCCCGATTAAGTGAATGTGTTTCTGTTTCATGGCTTGGAGAGCGGCATGTTCGCCTGCTCATGCCGGACGGAAGCGTCAACGCGTAATGATCCGTTCGTTCCAGCAGTGAATTGCGCCCGCACGCCGAAAGGCAAGGTCACGTTGCCGCGGCTCACGTGTCCCGATTTCAGACCGTAGGCAATCGGGATGCCAAGGTCGCTCAGCACGCGTTGCACGACTTGTTGGAGCGTGAAGTCCTCATCGTCGCGAGGACCGCATTTCAGCATTTCGCCAAAAATCACTCCGCGCACGCCATCGAACTTTCCCGCCAGCTTCAAATGCATCAGCATGCGGTCGATGCGAAACGCAGGCTCGGCCAGGTCTTCGAGAAACAGGATAGTACCGCGTGTGTCAATCTCGTATGGTGTACCCAGCGAAGCGCAAACCAGCGACAAGCAGCCTCCGTACAGCATGCCTTCCGCGTGCCCTGCGACCAGCGTTTCCACTCCGTCGGCTGTGAACTCGCGCGCATAGGATTCGCCGGACGTCATCGCCGCCAGCCACCACGCTTCGTCCACGCCGTCGGGGCGCACGTCGATGTTGAGCATGGGCCCGTGAAACACGACCATTCCCGCGGCAGCGCACAAGTAGATCAGCAGCGTCGTCACATCGCTGCATCCGCAAAAAATCTTGCGGTTCGAACGGACCAGATCCAGATCGATCCCGTGGAGCAGATAATTGCACCCGTATCCGCCACGCGCGCAGATGATCGCCTTCACGTCGTTGTTGGCGAACATCTGGTGAAACTCATCCAGACGTCGCGCCGTGTTGCCGGCAAAATACAGATCGCGATCGAGGATCGAGGGCAAATAGAATGGCTGATACCCCCGGCGAAGAAGCCATGCGCAGCCAGCCTCCAGGATGTCGCGATTAATCGCTCCCGCGGGCGCAATGATTCCCACCGTGTCGCCGGGCTGCAGGGCCGCAGGTCGCAGGCGCTCAGGTTGGAGGAAGGTTGTCATTCGGAAGGACTATCTTAAACGAAAAAATCGCCGCGACAGAGTATCGTCGCCAGCCCGTGCAGCATTAGTTCGCCGTCCCATTCCACAGTCTGCGTGCCGCCGGGAGCGTGCACCTGCACGGGAGACTTGGCTCTTCCAGTGTCGATCGAGGCCGCTGCTGCCGCGGAAGATCCGGTGCCCGATGACATCGTCTCTCCGACACCGCGCTCACAGAATCGTACTTCGATTTCCTGGTCATTGAGCCACTTGACCAACTCAACATTTGTTCCATATGGAAAGTCTGGATGCGTGGCGATCTGCGCGGCCCAGGTTTGCCAGTCGGGCTGAAATTCTCGTACAAACATCACGTAATGCGGGTTGCCCATTGACACCGGTGTGCCACGAACGATTTCACTGGCGAGCCGGACCTCCATTTCGCGGCCGACCTCCGGATTGCCCATCGCTGTTCGAAACTCAAAATGCAGCCCGTCGCGACTGATGAGGTCGCAGATTTTCACTCCCGCCCCCGTCGCGATGGCGACGGATTTCTGCTGGTAGGCCATGCAATACCATGCAGCCACGCAGCGGGTGCCATTGCCAGAGATCTCCGCTTCTGAGCCATCGGCATTGATTAGGCGGATAGCAAGATCTGCATCGGACCAGGGCATCACCCATTCGACGCCATCGGCGCCGACGCCATTGTGGCGATCGCAGATTCGCCGGCTGAAACCGGAAATGTCTGCGGGAGCGTGTTCGATTCCGATGATCAGGAAATCGTTGCCGCAGGCGCTGGCTTTAACGAACGGAATGGAGGCTGCGGCGGCAGAAACTGGCGTAGTCACTGGGCGGATTGTAGCAAAGCATTAGTACTTGCGTCGTCGAATTGAGCCACATAGTTCGTCACTAAGCGCACATGCCGTTTCCGCACTATCTGGGGGACGGAGACGCCTGACCGTCTGATTGAGCAGGGCGATAAATCGAACACTTGGCCTGGCCCGGCACGGTGATGGAAAGCAGCTCCTGCAATTCTTGCCGGTGCTCGTGCGCCGCCATCCATACCGGGTCGCCCTTGAAGGCCACAATGATGTCCGCATGGCGCGCGGGATCGAGCAAGGCCCACTCCCAATCAGGATGGCTCACTTCGCTGATGACATGCCGCAACGGTATGCCGGCCTGTTGCAGGGCCCCGACATGCTCGCCCTGATACATAAGCAGCGTGGCAGACGGAGGCAGCCCCGCGAGGAATTTCGCGAGTTCGCCTTCCAGGATCATTCGTGTTCGAGCGTTCACCTTCGCCTCTTTCAGGGTAATGGGGACGTCGGCGTAGATCGACAGGTAGCTCGCCGCCACGATGAGTGCGAGCAAACTCCACACGACCAGCCGCTGTCTTGGCTGAGCGACGAACTTAGCGAGAAACACCGTCAGCAGCACTGGAAACACTGCGAACACCGGCAACAGTTCGAGTCCGTATCGCACGTTGTAATACGAAAACGGCCACCACGTTGGGATGAAGATCGGCACGCTACCGTACGCGATCGTTAGCGCATAGAACGCCAGCGGCATCCATAGCAGCAGCCATGTTCGGTACTGGCGAAATCGCCAAAGCGCAACGGCTGTCCCCAGCAGTACCAGCAACAGCAGCGCGTCGCCCCAGTAACCGGGTCCGACGTTGAGCTTAGCGGCCTTCAGAAAGTACAGGGCAGCCGTGAATACGTGGTCCTTCCCAGGGTAGGGCGCAGCCCCACGTGCGGTAGTACGTTCGGCGATAGCTCGCGCCGAATACGGACCATTGGCCCAATCCATGGCGTGTCCCGAGACGCGATGGTTGTAGGCCAGCCAGAACACCGGAACTAGTGCATTCAGGAGTAGAAACTCGATAAGAGACTTCGTCATCGAGCGACGGCGAGGCGCGTCGGACGTGCTAAGCCACCACTTCACGAAGGCCCAGAGCACGAGCGCGCCCATGATCGCGCCGAAGAACCACCCGTCATAGCGCGTGGCCGCTCCTCCCGCCAAGGCGATGCCGCAGCCTTCGAGCGCGCGTTCTGCTCTGCGGTCTTTCCAGGGCGTACCCGGCGCGGCCGACAGCGCCCGCAGCCACTCATCGAAATAAACAATGGCCCAGATGAAGAATGCCAGGAAGAGCGGCTCGTTCATTGCGGTGGTCTGCATGTACAGCAGATTCGGATTGAGCGCGTAAATGGCCGCTGCTAAGTAAGCCGCAACATCCGGCGCCCGCGCGCTGACCAGGCGAAAGATGCCGAAGGCGCCGCCCACGTAAGCCACCATGCTCGCGATAGAGCCAGCGATGCCGCTCATCCAGAGCGCCTTGTTCCAAACGAACGGCAGCATAAGGATGTGCGGCAACGGAAGCCAGACCGTGCCCAACTGAAAGAACGACGACATCCAGGAGCGGTTATCGAGTACGCGGCGCGCGATGTTGATGTGCGCTACCGCATCGCCGTAGAGCATGATCTTCTGATGCGCGTAGTACCACAGAAGCGCAGCGATCGACAGTCCACCGAGCGCAAGAGTGAACAGGTCGTCACGGCGCTGCTGCGTATAGCGCTGCTCCAAGGACCCACGGCTCGCCGAGTTACTATCGGTGGTTTGATTGGTCAAGAATTTAGTCTACGTCATGAGATATGAGGAAAAGGCGGGGCAGGAATTCCACGCGCGACCAGCCCAGCATTACTTCTTTTCGATCATGCGGGCAGTCAGGACCGCGCCATCGCGGTTATCGTGCAGCTTT
>Ga0070765_100003488_pt1 | contig 10082 bp, 7 predicted proteins | sample HubBroMetageWFT5_FD_71516 | JGI IMG/M metagenome (GOLD analysis project Ga0070765, IMG submission 71516) | Warmed and freeze-thawed soil microbial communities from the Hubbard Brook experimental Forest, New Hampshire - Hubbard Brook CCASE Soil... | ecosystem: Environmental > Terrestrial > Soil... | reverse complement strand
TGGATGAGGTTTGTCCGTTGCGCGTGAAAGAAGCGCAATCGGGAGATCTCTTGGTGCCCGGACGAGTGTTGATCTGTCCGGGAAGCCGGCACATGAAAGTGAAACGGCTTCCCCTCGGCGACATCGCTGTGCTCAGCGACGAACCCCGAGTGAATGGTCACCGTCCCAGCGTAGATGTTCTCTTGCGGAGCGTGGCCGAAGAGTTCCGTGCGAGTGCCGTTGGAGTACTGATGACGGGGATGGGAGACGATGGAGCCGAAGGCCTGGGAGCCATCAAGAAAGAGGGCGGCATGACGATCGCGCAGAGCGAAGAGTCCTGCGTCGTGTATGGCATGCCGAAAGCGGCGATCGAACGAGGCTACGCCGTCCGCGTAGTCGGGCTGGACGTCATGGGAGCGACGTTGCAGGCGATATGCGGCAGAAGTCATGGGTCTGATGGAGGACCCGCCGGGCGAGCGGTACGCGCCGGAAACTAAAAGATTGGGACAGCGACCCCTGTGACCAGCGTGATCTGGCCGGGGCAAGCCAGCCATGATATGCAGTTGAAAGGGGAGGTCTGTATGGAGCAGTTCGCAGCAGTGAAACGCAGCAAAGACGGCCAGCCAGTCCGCTATTTGATTGTGGACGACTCCGTGTTTGCCCGCAAGAATCTAGCCCGCATGATCGAAACGTTCGGCGGGCAGGTAGCGGCGGAAGCCGGGGACGGCTTGACCGCTATCAGCGAGTTCGACCGCACGCATCCTGACATCGTGCTCATGGATATCACCATGCCGCAGATGGAAGGGATCGAGGCTGCCGAACGGATCGTTCAACAGCATCCCGAAGCGCGCATCGTGATGGTTTCCTCCGTCGGATACCAGGAGAATATCGTGGCGGCGTTGCAGCGGGGCGCTCGGCATTTCGTGCAGAAGCCGGTGAAGCCGGAAGTGCTCTACGAAGTCATCAAGTACGTGCTGGGCGAAGATGGGGCGGTCACCAACGCAGCAGGAGCGGGAGCGTAAGTCCATGAAGATGGAACTGATCCAGCCTTTCATCAACGCGGCGGACGCCGTGTTGTCGCAAGGCCTGCAGTGCACAACCAAGGTGGGCAACCTCACCATGGAAGAGGATGCCTATCGTCGCAAGGGAGTCGCAGGCATGATTGCGCTGACAGGCGACATTGAAGGCCGGATTGTTCTCGACATGGAACCGCAGACTGCGGTGAAGGTGGCTAGCCACTATGCTGGCGCCGAACTACCGGAGTCCGATGCGTTAATCAAGGAAACCATCTTCGAGCTTGCGAATCAGGTCGTTGGCAACGCCATCTCGGCACTCAACGATCAGGGCTTTCACTTCCGCGTACATCCCCCGCACCTTCTTACTGCCGAGCAGGGTGATAAGACCAGCGAAGACACAGAAGCGTTGATGATCTGCTTCGAGACCTCTTTGGGAAATGTCTTCATGAATGTCGCCTTGCGCTACAACAAGCGGCGGATGGCCGATCACGCGGCGGTGGGGGCGTAGAGGCAGGAGCCAGGGGCAGTTCTTAGTGATGCTTACTGAGTAAATCCCGCTCCTCGACGTTGCGGACAGAGCCCCGCTTTCCCTCCCTGCAGGAAGGATCTCCCATGCAAGCCGGACCTTTACCTACGCCGCTAACGATGTCGGCGCCGACGACGCCGACGACGTGGCCTTGCGGACTGCCAATGAGACCATCACGCGCGTTACGCCGCTGAAGATGAGGCTGACGCCCACTAAGGTACCGATCGCCCAGGCGGAACTCGACGGCCACTGCATGTAGATCATCAGGCCCAGAAACAGCGTGACGACACCATCGAGAAGAAACCAGGTGGATCGCAGGGCTGAAGGAGCCCGGAAGAACTGGATGATGTCGAAGATTCCCTCGACCAGAAACAGCGACGCCAGCAACAAAGTGAGCGACACCACGCCCAGCGTGGGACGCGTAATCACATACCCACCGAAGGCGACGTAGGCGAGGCCCACCAGAAGTCTCCAGATCACGCTGCCAGCTTCGCGCGAATGGAACGCAACAACGATGTGGACTACACCCGCCAAAATGATTAGCCAACCGATGAGCGCGTTGACGGCGACCGCGGCAAGCATCGGCGATGCCAACGCTAGCACGCCCAGACAAATAAGCGAGACGCCCCAGAGGATAGCCAACGTGGAAACGCGCCGCACGAGGCCGGAAGAATTCTGCACCATAAGCACCTCCTCAACGGACCGGGCGAGTCTACCGCACCGGATTCGAGGATGCAATTCCTGCCGCACCCGGGTAGTGCCTCAGTTTGAAAACTGAGGCACTACCCGCACCCAACCGTGCTTGAGGTTGGCTAGCCTCGTTCCAACGTGGGGGGTACTCAGGCCAATAACGGCAGTTGAGGATCGCACCCTGCGTTTCCCGAATCTTCAGCCGGGTCTGCGAACCGTCTCAGTTCCGGATACCTCTGAATCAACGTCGGCGGGGCGGGGACTCGCTTTCCGGTCACCATCGCTTTTAATTCCAAGGCATTCACCCCCGCCTTGCTTTCGAAGTGATTGTTGGTGATAACGTAGGTCGCTTGAGCTCTTTCCGCGACGTTCTGGATCCGTTCCTTCCAATCTTCGAGTTCTTTTTCCTTGTACAGATAGTTGTAACGGTCGTCTCGATTGTCGCAATCAAACCATTGATCGTAATTGCGGCCATGCAGACGCACATAGGCGATGGACGCTGTAACGTGATCCGTGGGGCCCAGCGATTTGCCGATCACGGGTTGATCGATATTGCAGAAGCCGACGTTTCTTTGCGCGAAACTCGCCAACGTTTCGGGATTGTTCCAGCTCGAGTCCCGCACTTCCACAACGCATGGATACTCGATGAACTGGCGCACGAGGCGTTCGAGATATTCCCGGTTCAGAGATGTGTTCTTGAACGAGACGGGAAATTGAATCAGCAGAGCGCCTAACTTCCCTTCACCGGCGAGAGCGTCGAGTCCTTCGCGGGTCTTGATCTCGTCTTCGTCGGTGGGCCGAATACTGGCCGCCGATGTGGGCTCGGTGATCGACAGTGGGGAATGCGTGAAGGCTCGATAGAGCTTCGCCGTGAATAAGAAATTTGGATTGACGGATGCGACCTTGCGGCACCAGAGCTTCACGTGTTCAGGCTTCAGCGGCCCGTAAAAAGAAGTATTGATTTCCGTCGTATCAAAGAAGCGGGCGAGATATTCCAGAGGATGAATCTTGCGTTGACGCATTCCGGGCGGATAAAAAACGCCGTCCCAATCTTTGTATGACCACCCAGCCGTGCCAACCCGGATACGCGGGGAATGCGCCTGAGCTTGGCGAACTGGTGGGGTGGATTCCATGGCGAGAACCGCGGACGATCGGCAGGAGAAGGCTATCACGCAGCGTTGTGGAGGGAAAAATCCGCGCGCCGACGGCCTTACTGAGGCGGAGTTCCCTGCGCAGACAACGACTGATTGAGTTGCCGCGCCAGCAGTTCCACTTTCTCGTTGGAGAGCTGCATCTGACCGTCGATCACGAATTTCAGGCCACCTGATCCTGAATCCTGAAACCGCGCGGTCTGCAAGGTCGCGGTATTTTGCGCAGCACCCGGCATCGTCGTTTTGAAGTCGGCTCCGGTCTGAACGGTCGCGAGAATCGCCTTGGCGACTTTGTCGGTCAATTCTATGCCGAGATCTCCGGAGCGCAATTCCTCGCCCATCATGCCGGCGGCATCGATCCGCTTGATGGTGGCAGCAATTCTCAGAACGTTTGATGCTTCGACGGAGGGGATCAGTCGAAGCTCCACCCTGCCCTCGCCTTCTCCCAGTTCGGTAGCAACAGAGCCGAAAGCGGGAGAGCAGGACCACCGTTCAAAGTGCAGTTTCAGAGTTAAAGAACCGGCGGGATCCGCGGAGACCATTGACGCCTGCCGGACCGAAAGACGCTCTCCACACTTTTTTGCTTCGTACAACTGCGAATTCATGACTTCTGTGACGGTCTGCTGGAAATCGGATAAATCGAGGATCATCTCGAGGCTGAAGTTGCGCTGATCCCCTTGGGCTGAGGTTTGGGAGAGCACTCCGGACGTTCTGATGGAGATGGTTCGATCAGCGACGCGGGCGTTATTCCTCACCTGGGGGAAATTAAAGCTCAGATCCTCGCTGCTGGCCAAGGTAATTCCCATATCGCGACCGAGCGCAAGTTGCACGTTCGCGAAGTCGGTGAGAGTCTTGGCGGCCGCAGCGGCGTGTACTGAAATCTCAGTACTCGCGGATTCTCCCTGCACAGACTGGTCGAGTCGGTGAGTTTCTTGCTCGAGATCGGAATCCGCCTTTTCCAGGCGCTTCTGAGTATCTTTCAGGCCAGATTTCTGTGCCGGCGAGAAGCCATCCTGAAATTTCTTGTTCAGGTCGCGCGCGCTTCCAAGCGCTTGATCGAAGGGCGCGATGCCCTCGCGTCCTGTCTTGCCTTCCGCGAACGAATTCAGCTTGTCTTTGGCCGCGTTGGTGGCGTTTACCAGATCCTGAAACGCTGCAATCTGTTGGCTGGTGGCTTGTACGGCCAAAGCCTGATGAAAGTCCTTTAGCGTGTCTTTCTCGTCGACACCGTCGGGACGGCCGGACGCACCGGGAATGCCGCCCATGCCGTGCCCACCATGATGTTGCGCCAAAGCCCGCCCCGGATACAGGAACAGCGCTGCACTCATCACTAGCCATGTAACACGGACCCGATACATTTCTACCCGACGCATAACCAAAAATCCCCTGACGCCCCATGATCGAAATACAACGATTGAAATACAACAATGACACAGAACGAACTATCACGAACAATCTAGATGAAGAAACTTTCGGGCTAACGCCCTACTTTAGCTTGTCTTACGACGCGGTAAAACTCCACTCATTTTACAGTTCTTTGCAAATTATGAATCAATCGCTTAAACGTTCTTGAATCTGTACTTCTCGGGTGTTCGCCGGTTCGAATTCGTTAAGACTGAAATCAACTACAGGTGCTAGGCTAGATGCGCGGTCTTCTATCGTAAATCGGCTTTCAATGGATTTAATTCTTAGTGGCACGATTGGATTATTGTTCGGCAGCCTCCTGGTTTGGCTGGCGCTGCGCACTCGCTCGGCCGCGGTGAACGCCCGCTTGTCTTTCACTCAGACAGAGTTAGCGTCGGCAAAGGCCGATCTGGCACGCCTTTTACAGGATCGTCAGGAACTGGTTGCCAGCCGAGCAAGACTCGAGTCCTCCCTCGAAGCAGAGAGGAAAGCCAGCGCAGAGAAAATCGATTTACTGACCAAAGCTGGAGACAACTTGCAAAACGCGTTCAAGGCTCTCGCCGCGGACGCGCTGAAGAGCAACAATTCTTCGTTCCTTCAGATCGCGCAAGAAACGCTCAAGCGTTTTCAAAGCGAAGCTAAAGACGATCTCGAGGCCCGGCAAAAAGCCGTGGTCGATCTGGTCGCGCCAGTCCGAGACTCATTAAGCAAAGTCGACGCACAGATCCAGCAGATGGAAGTTGCCCGTGGCGAGGCTTATGGCAACCTCAAAGCTCAAGTGCAGTCACTGATCACGACGCAGAAAGAGCTGCAATCGGAAACCGGAAATCTGGTTCGTGCCCTTAGAACCCCAAACGTTCGCGGGCGATGGGGAGAAATTCAACTTCGGCGGGTCGTCGAGATCGCCGGGATGCTGTCGTATTGCGACTTTGCCGAGCAGGAGACCATTCACGGCGAAAGCGGCCGTTTGCGCCCGGATCTGGTTGTGAAACTTCCGGGTGGCAAAAGCGTTGTAGTGGATGCGAAGACTCCACTCCAGGCATTCCTCGAGGCCTTCGAGACCACCGACGAGGAGGCGAGGCGAACGTGCCTGGCCAATCATGCCCGCCAGGTTCGCGATCACATGAAAACTCTCAGCGGAAAGAACTACTGGGAGCAATTTGAAGCGACACCTGAATTTGTGGTGATGTTTCTTCCAGGCGAAACCTTCTTCAGCGCCGCGCTGGAGCAGGACCCCGGTCTAATCGAGCAGGGCGTACTTCAGCGTGTGATCCCTGCGTCGCCGACGACGTTGATCGCCTTGCTGAAGGCGGTGGCGTACGGCTGGAACCAGGAAAAGCTGGCGCGCAACGCACACGAGATCAGCAATCTAGGGAAAGAATTGCACGACCGACTAAGAAAACTTGCCGCCCACATCACAGGAGTGGGGACGAACCTTGATCGTGCGGTCGAGGCCTATAACCAGGCAGTTGGATCGCTTGAAAACCGCGTGCTGGTCTCGGCGCGCAAGTTCGCCGACCTGGGAGCCTCGGTCGCGGAAGATATCCCCGAACTCGAGCCCATCGAAACCACCGCACGCGCTCTGTCGTTCGAATGGGACGATGAGCCTACAGAGATTCCCAAAAACGATCGGCGGGCGGGCTGAGTGGCTCACGTGTAAGGATTCACGAGCCGCTCCAGCATTGCATACCCGCATCTACTCCCGGTTGTATGTCCTGAATAACCCTGATCCGTCAAACTAAGCGCAGGGTCGTAACCCTAACAATTCTAAGGGGAAACGGATACTGAATTTCACATAAACATCCCAAAAGGCATAGTTTGTGTTCGAAAATGCATCTATAATCTCGGAAATAGTTTTATCTACTGGACTTAGCGACTCGCAAATGGGGGCTGGGGTGGCAGCGAACTTGCTCATTAAGGACAAGTGGGAGAGCACTTCCACACCTCAGCCCTCCATGGGCTCGGGGCCAGTACCGAAGCCCATGAATCGGGAAAGCCAAGCTCGCTTTGTCGCGGTCCTGCTGTTCTTGCTCACAGTGGCGGCCGTGGTCTTTGCCGGTTTCAACTTCGAAAAAGAGCGTGAGTCGGCGGTTCCCGATGACGGCGTGTGGTGGATCGAACACGGCGGCAGCCTGATCGCGGACCGCATCGATCCATCGGGTCCGGGTGCCAAGGCCGGCATAAAGGTAGGAGATCAACTGCTCTCCATCAACGGGCAGGAGATCAAAAGTACCCCAGGTCTGGTGCGCCAGCTTTACCAAACTGGCGTCTACTCGAAAGCGGCGTACTCGCTGGTCCGAAACTCTGTCACTCTCGACTCTAGCGTCATCCTAATTCCAGCCGACCGCCCGTTAAACAACCCGCTACGACTCATCGCACTGATCTATCTGGGTATCGGGCTCTACGTATTGCTGCGCCGCTGGACCGCCCCCGGGTCGACCCATTTCTACATCTTTTGTTTGGTCTCTTTCATCGCGTATTCATTCAAATACACGGGCAAGCTGAACGACTTCGATTGGATCATTTATTGGAGCAACATCGCAGCCTGGGTATTGCAGCCCACTCTTTTCCTGCACTTTGTCCTGACATTCCCTGAGAAAAGGCAGTTCGTCAGACGCCGTCCATGGCTGTTGGCACTGGTATACGTACCCGGGGCGGCCATTCTGGCGCGCCATATCATCGCGTTAAGGCTGGCGCAACCCAGTGGGCTTCTCCGATGGGACATGGATCGTCAGGAAATGGCGTATGGCGCCTTGTTATTCATCACGGCTGCCGCCGTCCTTTGGTACAGCTACCGCCGCGCCAGTACCACCATTCTTCGGCAGCAGTTGAAATGGGTCACACGCGGGACGGTTTTAGCCATCGTTCCGTACACCCTGATTTACGTCATCCCCTACCTGATGGGTGCGCTTCCAGGAACGTGGATGAAGTTTTCTGTTCTGTTCCTGGGATTGTTGCCGCTGACGTTCGGATACGCGATCTTCCGCTACCGGTTGATGGACGTCGATCTGATCTCCAAGCGCGTAGTGGTTTACACCGTGGCTGCCGCGGCTGTAGTGGGGATGTATTTCGCGCTGGTCGCGGGCGTGGCCGAACTGGTCCACATGCAGAAGCCAGGGACGGGTCCGCTTGGGCTGATTCTAGCGGTTGTCGTCACTGCCCTCTTGTTCGATCCGGTACGCAAGTGGATTCAAGACCGCGTCGACCATCTATTTTATCGCACGGTTTACGACTATCGCCGCACCCTCATCGAATTCGGTCGCGAGCTTAGCTCGGAAACGGATTTGAATGCTCTGGTCTCGTCCGTGGTGGACCGGCTGTCGCGTACGTTGGCGGTCGATCGCATTGCGATTTTCCTGAGGGCGGGAGAAGAGTCGGAGCAGTTTGTTCTCTCGAAATCGGTCGGCATGAATCCCGTGGGCCGGCTCGATCTGACATTCCTGAGCGAACCGCGTTCGGATGTTGCCGGGCACATGTTCTTTGAGAATACGCACCAGGTACCACGCGAAACGGCTGGATCGCAGGACGCAATTGCCAAGTTGGATCTCAACTACTACATCCCCTGTCGCGCCCGGCAAAGGACAGTCGCCGTTGTCGGATTGGGCAAGACGAACAAAGGAGACTATCTCTCCAGCGAAGACATCGAACTGCTCGAAACGCTGGGCGGTTATCTGGGAATCGCGATCCAAAATGGTAGGCTCTACGCCTCATTGCAACAGAAGGCCGCAGAGTACGAGCGCCTGAAGGACTTCAACGAGAACATCGTCGAGTCCATCAACGTTGGCGTAATGGCGCTCGACATGGAAGACCGCATCGAGAGCTGGAACGCGCAGATGGAAGTAATGTACGCGCTGCCCCGGTGGCAAGCTCTCACCCAGACGATTCCAAACATTTTCCCCGCAGAATTCGTCGAGGAGTTCCACCGTGTGCGACAGAATCCTGGGATCAACAACCTGTACAAGTTCCGCCTGCAAACTCCAGCAGGAGAAACTCGCACGGTCAACGTTGCCATCGCTCCGCTCGTCACTCGTAAGTTCCAGGTCATCGGGCGGCTCGTGATCATGGACGACATCACGGAACGAGTTGAGTTGGAGAGCCAGCTCTCGCAGGCAGACAAGCTGAGTTCGATCGGACTTTTAGCAGCAGGCGTCGCTCACGAGGTCAACACTCCGCTCGCGGTGATTTCCTCCTACACGCAAATGCTCGCCAAGCAGTTGCAAGGTGATCCGCAGAAATCCGGGCTGCTGGAAAAAATCACTCGGCAGACATTCCGCGCATCGGAAATTGTTAACAACCTGCTGAACTTCTCACGCACCAGCGGAACCGAGTTCGGCGACGTCGACATCAACAAAGTCATCAACGACACGCTGGCGCTGCTGGAGCACCAATTCAAGACCGCCAAGATTCGGGTGCAGACTGATTTGACCGCAGGGATTTCTGCAATTCAGGGAAATCCGGGCAGACTGCAGCAAGTATTTCTCAACCTCTTTCTCAACGCCAAAGATGCGATGGTTGGTGGTGGCGAGTTGAGAGTCGCGACGACCAATGGTGAGATGGTCAGTGTTCGAGTCTCCGACACCGGCTCCGGCATCGCACCCGAACACATTCAGCGCATCTACGATCCGTTCTTCACTACAAAGACGGCACCCCAGGAGGGCCAGAACCGAGGCACGGGACTCGGGCTCTCTGTCACGTACGGCATTATTCAAGAGCATGCCGGAAAGATCCGAGTGGAAAGTGATGCAGGGTCGGGTACGACCTTCGCCCTGGATTTTCCGCTGAGCAGGAAGGCAGTCCATGTCTGAGGCAGCAGTCATTTCGCGCGGCACGATGAACGTCAATCCGGCATCGGCAGGCTCGGTGCTCATTATCGACGATGAGGCCGCCATTCGTGAGTCTCTTCAGACCTTGCTGGAGATGGAAGGCTTTGAAGTGGAAACTGCGGTTACCGGGGAGGACGGCCTTTCGCAAATCGCCGAACGCCCGTTTGATCTCGTGCTGCTGGATCTGGCTCTTCCCGGGCGCGATGGGATGGATATCCTCTCAGAAATTCGAACTCATGATGCGCGCCTGCCGGTCATCATGATCACTGCGTTCGGCACGGTAGAAAATGCCGTCCGCGCGATGCAAGTTGGGGCGACAAATTTCGTCCAGAAGCCGTGGGACAACGAAAAACTTCTTGCCGACGTACGAACCGCGGTCGGCTGGCGCCGGGCCGAAGAAGAGAACGTTCAGCTGAAGCGCGCGCTGAAGCAGCGCTACAACTTTGAAAACATCGTGGGCAAGAGCGAGCCCATGCTGAAGATTTTCGATCTG
>Ga0070765_100003487_pt1 | contig 10084 bp, 8 predicted proteins | sample HubBroMetageWFT5_FD_71516 | JGI IMG/M metagenome (GOLD analysis project Ga0070765, IMG submission 71516) | Warmed and freeze-thawed soil microbial communities from the Hubbard Brook experimental Forest, New Hampshire - Hubbard Brook CCASE Soil... | ecosystem: Environmental > Terrestrial > Soil... | reverse complement strand
GCCAAGGAGATCCTGGCGCTCGACAAGTCGTGGCGCGCCGCCGAGACTCACGCACAGGAAGCGCAGGCCCGCCGCAACCGCGTCGCCCGGGAGATCGGTGCCGCCAAGAAGCGCGGCGAGGACATAGCGCCGTTACTGCGCCAGACCGGCGAGGATAGGGAACTTGAAGCCCAAGCCGACGCGGAGGCGGCCCGGCTGCGCGCGGAAATCGACGAGATCCTCGCGGGTCTGCCGAATCTGCCTGCCGAAGAGGTGCCGGATGGACCTGACGAGACCGCCAATCGGGTGCTGCGCCATCACGGCGAGCCGCCGCGCTTCGACTTCGCACCATTGTCGCACGCGGAGGTCGGCGAGCGGCTCGGCATGATGGATTTTGCGCGCGCCGGGAAGCTGTCCGGGTCGCGATTCGTCGTTCTGAGCGGCGCACTCGCTCGGCTCGAACGGGCGCTCGGCCAATTCATGCTCGACCTGCATACGACGGAGTATGGTTACACCGAGGTTTCGCCCCCTCTATTGGTCCGGGATGAAGCGGTATATGGGGTCGGCCAGCTTCCGAAATTCGCAGAGGATATGTTCCGAACCACGGACGGCTATTGGTTTATCCCGACTGCCGAGGTGCCGCTGACCAACCTGGTCGCCGGCGAAATCCTCGAAGAAGGGGCCCTGCCCCTGCGCTATACCGCGTGGACCCCGTGCTTTCGTTCGGAGGCCGGTGCAGCGGGCAGGGACACCCGCGGAATGATCCGCCAGCATCAGTTTGAAAAAGTCGAGCTGGTCTCGGTCGTCCGACCGGATGATTCCGCAGCCGAGCACGAACGGATGACCGCATGCGCCGAGGAAGTGCTGAAGCGCCTCGGCCTCGCTTACCGGGTGGTGCTGCTGTCGACCGGCGACATGGGATTTGCCTCGCAAAAGACCTACGACATCGAGGTATGGCTGCCGGGGCAGGGCGCCTACCGCGAGATCTCCAGCTGCTCGAATTGCGGCGCGTTCCAGGCCTTGCGCATGAAGGCTCGCTATCGCCCCGCCGAGGGAAGAGGCACATTGCCGGTTCATACTCTCAACGGCTCCGGTCTCGCGATCGGGCGAACCCTGATCGCCATCTTGGAGAACTTCCAACGGCACAATGGCACGGTGGCGCTTCCACCGGTGTTGCAGCCCTATATGGGAGGCCAGGAGGTCATCGAACCCCATGGCTGACGGGCGCATCGAACTCGCCAAAGCCCGCATTCTTGTCACCAACGACGACGGCATCGGTTCGCCCGGTATCAAGCTGTTGGAGGAGATCGCGCGCGATCTCTCGCCGGACGTCTGGGTCGTCGCGCCCGAGCAGGAACAGAGCGCCTCCAGCCACTCGCTGACGACAAGGCGCCCGTTGCGCATGTCGGAGCTGACGGAGCGGCGCTACGCTGTGGACGGGACGCCGACGGATTGCGTGATGTTGGCGGTTAAGCACCTGCTTCGCGAGCACCGCCCGGACCTCGTCCTTTCCGGGGTCAATGGCGGCGGCAATGTCGGAGAAGATTTGACCTATTCGGGGACCGTCGCGGCGGCGATGGAAGCGACTTTGCTCGACATTCCGGCGATCGCGCTCAGTCAGCATTTCATCGACGGCGAGGCAATACCCTGGCACACCGCCGCGCGTTTCGCGCCCGAGGTGATTCGTCGGTTGACTCGGCTGCCTTGGCCCGAGCACACCTTGATGAACATCAATTTCCCGACCGCGGCCCCCGAAGAGGTCCGCGGCATCGCGGTCACCAGCCAAGGCAAGCGCGCGATCGCCGACAATCTCAGCGAGCGCCTCGATCCTCGCGGCCGGCCCTATTATTGGATCGGCCCGGTCCGCGAGGACGGGTTTGCCGAGCCCGGCACGGACTTGGCTGCGATCAACGGGAAGCAGGTTTCGGTCACCCCGATATACCTCAACCTGACCAACGTTCCGGTGCTCGCCTCGCTCAAAAAGCTCTTCGGGTGAGGCCTGACCGAGCCGGCCCGTGGGAGCCGGGCCTGATCCAGAAAAAACTGCGTCTCCTGATGGAGCTGCGTCGCGCCGGGATCAGCGACACGCGGGTGCTCGGCGCCATCGAAAAGACTCCGCGAGAGAAATTCGTGCCTGCCTCGTTCGAGGACCAAGCCTATGACAACATGGCCCTGCCAATCGGCAATGCGCAGACGGTAAGCCAGCCCTACGTCGTGGCGTTGATGACCGAGAAGCTCGAGCTCCGAGAACGCCAGAACGTCCTCGAGATCGGAACGGGTTCCGGTTACCAGACGGCGGTCTTGGCAGCTCTCTGCCGCCGTGTCTTTACGATCGAACGCCACCGCGAATTGTTGCGCGACGCAGAGCGGCGGTTTGAAGAGCTGCGCCTGCGAAATATCGTGGGCCGATTCGGCGATGGCACGAAGGGCTGGCCCGAACAGGCGCCGTATGAGCGAGTGGTCGTGACTGCCGCGGCTTCGGAAATCCCGGCGACCCTGGTTGATTCGCTCGCTCCCGGCGGCATCCTAGTCGTTCCGGTCGGTGAGAATCACCGCGACCAGCAGTTGATGCGGATCCGCCGCGAAGACGACCGTTTTTTGACCGAGGATCTCGGTCTCGTTCGGTTCGTACCGCTCGTCGCCGGGCTGCCGCGCCGCCAAGCGGACCAGAGCTTGACATGATTCCGCCTTCTCGTACCAATAGCCGAGGTTCTTGCGCGTCGGGGGGCGTGCCGGGAAGATGACAATTCGAATGGGCGCGCCGAGCGGTTTTGGATCCGCGTCTTGGTTTGTGGTGGTGCTCGGGTATGCTCTCGCGGCCTGCGCTCCGCGGGTAGAGGGGCCGGCGCCGGTGGTCGGCGGCCCCGCGCCGGCGGAACCAGGCGCGCAGACGATAACGATTCAGCCTGGGCAGACCTTGTCCGAAATCGCCCACAGCTACCATGTCCCGATGCGGGTGATTGCCGAGGCTAACGGTCTGTCGCCGCCGTATCGGATTCAGATTGGGCGCGCCCTGGTCATTCCAGGCGCCGGTCCGCCGCGCCTTGCTGCGGCGCCGGCATCGGTCGCGGCGCTGCCTCCCACACCGCGGCCGGAGGTTCCCCAGCCCACGACGGCGCCCGATCTCGCGCCGCCGGCCGCTCTGCAGCCTCCGTCAGTCTCGGCTGCGCCATTGGCTCCGCCTGCGGCCCAGCCCGCCCCTGCATCAACGCCGCCTCCCGTCTCCGCCGCGCCACCGCCCCGAGAGGTCCCCGAGACCCCGGATGCGAATAGCGGCGCGACGCCCCCGGCCGTCGGCACTGGCGCGTTTCTCTGGCCGGTTCGCGGCCATATTCTTGCCACCTATGGTTCAAAATCCGACGGCACACACAATGACGGCATCAACATCGCCGCACCCCGTGGCACGGCCGTGCAAGCTGTCGACGCCGGCGTCGTCGCCTATACCGGCAACGAGCTGCGCGGGTACGGCAATCTCGTTCTCGTCAAGCATGCCAATGGTTGGATCTCGGCTTACGCCCACTGCGATGCGATCCTCGTCAAGCGCGGCGAAAAGGTCGGACGCGGTCAAGTGATTGCGCGGGTCGGCTCGACCGGCAATGTCAGCGAGCCGCAATTGCACTTCGAGCTTCGCCGCGGTCAACACGCGGTAGATCCGCGCGAGTTCATGCCCCCGCTGCCGACTGCCGCCGCCAACCAATCGCATCCCGGCTGAAATCACCCGCCTTCATGGTGAGGGGCGCGAATGATGTGCTTATTGACATAGAATTGCCGTAATACAGTGGTAGCTTTCTCTTATATATTCAATATACATCCGGGATTTATCTCTGTATTTGTTGACAATCGTGGTGTTGGGTTCGCTGTTTCATGGCTGTTTTTTCGCTGTTTCCGTCGCTGTTCTTCGGTCTTATTTTCCCGCGGGCAATGCCGCAACATGAGAGTTTCCGCGGCAGAGGCAGATTCCTCCCGCTGTTTTTTCCTGGGATAACAGCGATAACAGCAGACCGCGGCGCTGGGCGCCACATAACCGGCGTCGCCTTCGCCGATCCAGATTGAGGCCTTGCCGGCCGGGTGCTAGTTATGGCTGCAAACCAGCCGCGAGGGAGGAGAAATGCGCTTCGGCTTTTTCGACCAGCTGCCATGCGCGAGCGGTTTTACCGAGCATCAGCGCTACAAAGACATCCTCGCGCAGATCGAACTCGGCGATGACCTCGGCTTCGATACCGCGTGGCTTGGAGAGCTCCACTTCAGCCGGGCCTTCTCGATCCTAGCCGATCCGCTGATGGTCCTGGCGGCCGCCGCGCAACGAACCCGGCGCATCCGGCTCGGAACCGCGGTTACCTTGCTGCCGCTGCATAACCCGGTGAAGATCATCGAGGAGGCCGCGACCGCCGATATCCTCAGCGACGGACGGCTCGAATTCGGGGTCGGGCGCGGCGCGTTCCCGCTCTATTACGTCGGGTTCGATGTTCCGCAAGAGGAAAGCCGGGAACGGTTCGAGGAGGCGCTCGACTTCATCCTTGCGGCGTGGAAAAGCGAGCAGTTCTCGTTCGAGGGCAAATATTTCCGTGCCCATGAGTTGTCCGTAATCCCTCGGCCGGTGCAGGTGCCGCATCCGCCCGTCCGCGTCGCCGCCAACAGCCCAGAGACCTTTCCCTTCGCGGGACGGCGCGGTTTGCCGATATTTGCGGCTCCGCTCATCAATCCGCCCGAGAGGCTAAGAGCCGGCCTCCAGGCCTATCGCGAGGCTTTGTCCGTCGGCCTAAAGGGCGACACCGCGCTTGCTTTCTCGGTACATGTCACGACCAGCCGCGCGCAGGCGCGGCAGGAGACCGAGCCAGGACTGCTGCGCTTTTTGCGCGAAGCCGGCGAGCGGCTACGGCCGGTCGGCGAGGCCGACATCCGCAGCTTCGAGGCGTTCCGGCAAGTGCTCGCCCGCATCGAAAAGGTTCGCTACGAGGACGTCGAGAGCGAGATGGGCGTCTTTGGCGATCCCGATTTCTGTGTCGAACGGGTGCGCGCCCTCAAGCGCGAATACGGGATGGACGAATTCATCTGCTATTTCAACCAAGGCGGGATCATGGACCATGCCCTGGTCCGGCAATCGATGACCTTGTTTGCCAAGGAAGTGATGCCGCATTGCCGGTAGGTGAATGACCCATGCCTGCAACTTCCAACGGCCTGTTCATCGCCGCCTTCCTTGCCGCGCTTTCGCCACTCGCCGCTGCGGCGCAGAGCGATGCCGGCAAGACCCTGCGGGTCGTGCCGCATGCGGATCTCACGGTCGTCGATCCTCAATTCATCGGCGTCTACATCACCCGCAATTTCGGCTACCTGGTCTACGACACCTTGTTCGGCATGGACCGCGACTTTCGTCCGCAGCCGGAGATGGTCGACAGCTGGCAGATCAGCGACGACAAGTTGACCTACACCTTCCATCTGCGTGATGGCCTCAAGTTCCACGACGGGCAGCCGGTGCGTGCGGCCGATGCCGTCGCTTCGTTGAAGCGATGGGGCCAGCGCAACGACTCCTATGGTCAGCCGCTGCTCGCCGCCGCGTCAGCGATCGAAGCGATTGACGACCGCCAATTCCGGATCGTGCTGAAGAGCCGCTTCCCGGTGCTCGAAGCGCTCGGCACGACGACCTCGCCGACCCCTTTCATTCTGCCCCTGCGGCTCGCCGAGACCGACGCCTTTACGCAAGTAACCGAAGTCGACGGTTCGGGACCGTTCAAATTCCTGAAGGAGGAATGGCAGCCGGGCCACAAGGCCGTCTACGTCAAGAATCCGGACTACGTCCCGCGCGCCGAGCCGCCAAACAATACGGCTGGCGGCAAGGTGGCGAGGGTCGACCGCGTCGAATGGCTCTACATCCCGGAGCAAGTAACCGCGGTGCAGGCGCTCGAAGCCGGTGAAGTCGACTACGTCGAGAACGTACCGAACGACTACGTGGCGCAGCTCGCGCACAACTCGGCCATCACTGTACGAGCCTATCCCGGTTTTATTGGTACCGTCCGCTTCAACCACCTTTATCCGCCGTTCAACGACGCGAAGATGCGCCGAGCAGTGCTCGCGATCGCCGACCAGCGGGACTACATGGCCGCGATGGCCGGCGATGCCAGTAACTGGCGCACCTGCTTTTCCTTCTATACTTGCGACGGCGCCGAGCCTGACGAAGACGATGGCGGCATTCTATCGAGTTCGCGCGACCTGGGGCGCGCCAAGCGTCTCGTTGCCGAGGCTGACTACAAGGGCGAGCGAGTCGTCCTTCTCGACCCCGCGGACATTCCGCAATTGCACGCCGAAGCTCTGGTCACCGAGGAGCTCTTAAAGAAACTCGGTCTCAATGTCGATTTGGCGACGAGCGAGTGGGGGACGACGATCAAGCGGGTCAACGTCAAGGAACCTTCTGATCAGAGCGGCTGGAATGTGTTCGGCACCGTATTCGCTACCTACGACATGCTCAACCCCGCCACCAATCGCAACTTGCGTGCGCCCGGTCCGAGTGGGTACAGCATACCCGGCTGGGCGACCGACGAGACGATTGAAGATTTGCGCAAGGCATGGTTTGTCGCCGAGAACGAGGCGCAGCGGCGTGACCTTGCGGACAAAATCCAGCGCCGCGCTTTCGAAATCGCCCTCTATCTGCCGATCGGGCAACTCGTCGGCCACCGCGCCTTCCGCAACTCGCTCAACGGCATCCCTGACTCGCCGATCCCGGTGCTATGGAACATCGACAAGAAATAGCGACTGGGTTCACCGGAATGGATACGCCGTCATTCCCGAGCTCTCCGGCGTTCATCCCGATTTCGCCTTCACCGGCGAATTGCTCCGACCGATGTGTCCGCCAGCCGACACCCGGAATCCCTGAAGCGGGATACAGAGCGTGGGCCCAAGATCGCGATCGAGGGTTGCTCAGGAGAGCGGCTTGCCGAGCCGCCCGGCGAGGTCTTGGATGAATTGCCACGCGACGCGGCCGGATCGTGACCCGCGGGTGATCGACCACTCGCTGGCCTCGGCTCTCAGTTGATCCGGCGGCAGGTCCAACCCGAAACGCTCGGCATAGCCTCTGACGATCGCGTGATAAGTCTCTTGGTCGATGCTGTGGAAGCCGAGCCATAGACCGAAGCGGTCCGATATCGAGACGCTTTCCTCAACCGCTTCGGCCGGGTTGATGGCGGTCGATCTTTCGTTCTCGATCATGTCGCGCGGCATCAAATGGCGGCGGTTCGATGTCGCGTAGAGGACGACGTTTGCCGGCCGCCCTTCGATCCCCCCTTCCAGCACCGCCTTCAGCGACTTGTAGCTCGTGTCGTGCTGGTCGAAGGACAGGTCGTCGCAGAACAACAGGCACCGCCGCGAACTCGCCCGCAACAGCGATAATAGATGGGGCAGGCTCGGAATATCTTCGCGGTGGATCTCGACGAGCGCGATGGCGTGCGGATGCATTTCGTTGACGGCGGCGTGCGCCGCCTTGACGAGGGAACTCTTGCCGGTGCCCCGGGCGCCCCACAGTAAAACATTGTTGGCCGGAAGCCCGGCGGAGAACCGCTCGGTGTTGTCTAGCAGGATGTCGCGCACCCGGTCGATACCGCGCAGCAGTCCGATCTCGACCCGGTTGACCTGGTGAACCGGGTCGAGCCAGCCGCGGTCGGCATGCCACACGAAGGCGTCGCTGGCTTCCAGTTCGTTGGGAGGCGCGGCGGGAGGGGCTAGGCGCTCCAGCGCATCGGCGACGCGATTGAGCAAAGGCAGCAAGTCGGGGTTGGTTTTGGGCAAGTCCAAATCCTGCGGCAAAGGCCGACGACGCTACCATAGCGTCCGAGAGCCGCGGAACCCGCCTTGGCATTGCCCTTTAACCGGGCATCGAGTACCAATTGGCCTGCCGCACGACAGCACCATATGACGGTGACGGCGGAGCTGCCCGCCGACGGATGCGGCACGCGACTTTGAGGCACCCTTCCAATGTGGATTTCCACGGCTTATGCCCAAGGAACAGGCATATTCGATCAGAACGCGCTCGTCCAATTTCTGCCCCTGATCCTGATCTTCGTTGTCTTCTACTTCCTTCTGATCCGTCCACAGCAGCGCAAGGCCAAGGATCAGAAGACGATGCTCGACGCGTTGCGGCGCGGCGATCGGGTGGTGACCGGGGGCGGGATCATCGGGACCGTGGCGCGGGTCGACAATCCGGAGGAAGTCGTCGTCGACATTGCCGAGAACGTGCGGGTTCGCGTGGTGCGCAGCACAATCACCACCGTCCTCGCCAAGCCTGACCCGGCCGCGGCCCGCGAAGCCGCCAAGCAGAAGGCTGAGACACGGGCAAAGGTAGGCACTAAGGAGTGACCGAGCAGTCGCCCATGACCGGGTTTTCGGGGAGAGGATGCCCATGACCGGGTTTTCGGGGAGAGGATATCGTCGTCACGGCGCGATCGTGACGTCGTGGTGGGTTGCCGGCTGAGAAACTGGCGCGATGCTTTATTTCGAGAATTGGAAGATTACCCTGATCTGCGCGGTATGTGCGCTCGGTGTGCTTCTATCGCTGCCGAACTTGTTCAGCCCGTCTTTCCTTGCGCGAGTGCCGAATTGGCTGCCGCATAAGCAGGTGGCGCTCGGGCTCGATTTGCGCGGCGGTTCCTATCTGCTGCTCGAGGTCGATGTCGCCGCGGCCCAGCGCGAGCGCCTCAACTCGATCACCGACAATGTGCGCAACGCGCTGCGCGACGCCAATATCGGTTACACCGGGCTCAATGTTGAAGGCGATGCGATCGTCTTCACGATTCGCGAGCCCGACCGCATCGAAGCCGCGCGACAGGCGTTGCGCAAGATCGATCCGGACCTGACCGTCGACATCGCCCCCGACGGAGCCGGAAGCATGCGCTTCAGCACGGTTGCGACCGACGCGCGGCGCCAACAGGCAGTCGATCAGTCGATCGAGATCATCCGCCGGCGCATCGACGAGACCGGGACCAAAGAGCCGACGATACAACGCGAGGGAGCGGACCGCATCCTCGTCCAGCTCCCCGGGGTGGACAATCCCGAGCATGTCAAGGCGCTGCTAGGCCGTACCGCCAAGCTGACGTTCCAGCTTGTCGACACCACAGTCTCGCTGGAGGACGCGCGCCGCGGCCGGCTGCCGCCTGGCGACGAGATCCTGTCGGCGGAGGAGGGGAGGGCGGGGCGCGCCGGTCCCGCCGCCTATGTCGTGCGCAAGCGCGTGATGGTCGGCGGCGATACCCTGGTCGACGCGCAACCGACCTTCCAGAACAACGAGCCGGTGGTCAGCTTTCGCTTCGACGCCGCCGGTGCCAAACGATTTGGCGATGCGACGCGCGACAATGTCGGCAAGCCATTCGCGATCGTTCTCGACAACAAGGTGATCAGTGCGCCGGTGATCCGCGAGCCGATCCTCGGCGGCAGCGGCATCATTTCCGGCAGCTTCACGGTCCAGTCGGCGAGCGATCTTGCGCTGCTGCTTCGCGCGGGCGCGCTGCCGGCGCCGATTACGATCCTTGAGGAGCGGACCGTCGGACCCGATCTTGGAGCCGATTCGATTCATGCCGGAGCGGTCGCCAGCATCGTCGGCGTGGCGCTGGTCGTCGTGTTCATGATCCTGTTCTATGGATTGTTCGGCGTTTTTGCCGATATCGCACTGATCTTCAACCTCTGCCTGATGCTCGGCAGTCTTTCGCTGCTCGGCGCCACCTTGACGTTGCCGGGGATCGCCGGCATCGCATTGACCATGGGGATGGCGGTCGATGCGAATGTGCTGATCTACGAGCGCATCCGCGAAGAGGTGCGGGCCGGCCGCACGGTGCTGTCGGCGCTCGACGCCGGGTTCAAACGCGCCTTCGGCACGATCCTCGACAGCCACGTCACAACTCTGGTTGCCGGCGCGCTGATGTTCTGGCTCGGCTCGGGGCCGGTCAAGGGCTTTGCCGTGACGCTCAGCATTGGCGTCCTGACCTCGCTCTTTTCGGCGATATTGGTGACCCGGCTGTTAATCGTCACGTGGCTGCGCGAATGGAAACCGAGGGCCATCCCGATTTGACCGCGAACGCAAAATGAGACCGCTGATCGTCATCCGGCGCACGCCGAAAATCGACTT
>Ga0070765_100003485_pt1 | contig 10088 bp, 8 predicted proteins | sample HubBroMetageWFT5_FD_71516 | JGI IMG/M metagenome (GOLD analysis project Ga0070765, IMG submission 71516) | Warmed and freeze-thawed soil microbial communities from the Hubbard Brook experimental Forest, New Hampshire - Hubbard Brook CCASE Soil... | ecosystem: Environmental > Terrestrial > Soil... | reverse complement strand
AATCCGCCGGCGCCGCAGTTCATGGATGACAAGGCCGACATGCCTGAGCATCAAAATTTTTTCATTTTGCAACACGGGATCCGCTGGACCGCTATGCCTGGATGGAAAAATGTGCTGAGCGATCAGCAGCTTTGGCAGCTTGTGACTTTTCTGTCGCATATGAGCGAACTGCCGCCGGCGGCGAAACAAGTGTTCAGTGAGCCGGCTGCGCAGGGCCAACTTGCGTCTGGCTCACACTAATCTCTAAGAGTTGGAAGAGGGCAGCCAGGATCGGCTGTTCCACTGGTAGTCGCCACGGAATCAGTAGGAGTATGTAACGCTTGCGAGAGACTAATGTTTGGCGGGCGCGGCGAACAGTTCGGGAGGATCGATCGCGGACTGGCGCCAGAAGAGCGGCTCGGCGATCTTACCTTCCATCCAGCTTTGTAAGATGGGCATGGTTGTGGAAACCTGTCCGCCATCCGGAGTATCGAACACAACGACCACACCCGCATTGGCGTTCTGAGCTTGTTTCGAATCGTTCCAGGCGCGCTGGAAAAGTGATTTTGCAAATTCGCGCTTGTCTTCAGGCATTGTTGAGGTGGCCGGCGAATCGACCGGCTGCACCCAAAAAATCTTGACTGTCGAGTTTTTTAACGGGGCCCATGTACCGGGGAACGGTCCGCTCTCTTCGTGAGTCACTTTGAAAATGGGGGCGATCGCCGTTTCCGTTTTGACAGGCTCCGCGGCGGTGTTCCAGCGGGGATCCATGGACTCCACTTGGGAGCGGCGAATGTAGCCGCGAGAAGCACCGGCAATTTGGATGTGGAACCACTCGGGTTCCGCGTCTATAAATTCGAACTCGTCATCGGCTGAAGCTGTGAATAAGACCTTTGAGGATTCCGTCGGTCGGGCAAGCACGGGCGAGCCGGATTTCTTTACAATGACGAGATTCCGGGGATGAGCCTGATTGTGTTGAATTTCCTGCAAACCTTTGAGCTCCGATTTGAGCTGGAGCATGTGTTTTTGCTCATTTTCGCGCTGCAATTTGAGCGCGGCAATTTCACTGGGCGGCGCGGCCGGAGATGCGACATCAGCCGGCGCTCTGCCATAGGAATTGGAAGTATCGGCTAGAGTCGAAGAAATTTGCGGCAGAGGATTTCCTGCAGAATCGATTTTCGGACGCGGAGCTTGCAAGGTTGTCCGCGAAACGCGAACAGAAGGTTTACCTCCGAGTTTTTCACTCAGGCGATCCAGCAAATCCAGTTCGAGTCTGCCGTTGGATGGGAGAGCTTGGTAGCCCGCTTTCGCGGGATCCGGATCGGCGTACCATGCTGTGATTTTCGCGCTGAGTTTAAGCACAGTGCTCTGCGGAGTCTCGGGGATGAGTTCGATGGAAAACTGGTAGAAGGCGCGCTCGTACCGGTCGAGGGGCTGCTGCCCCATGGCAACAAATCCATCGACGATGGGAAGCTTTTGACCCGCGTAAGCTTGAAATTCTTTCAATGCAGCTTCAACATCGTCTTTCGGTTTCATAAAAGTTCGGGCATAAGGAATTGCCTGGGCGTTAACGAGAGGCAGCGACGAAAACTGAAGGACGGCCAGCAACGACAGAGAGAAGAGGCAGCGCTTCGGCAAAGATAGGATGATGTTTTTCACGGAAGAGGTTCCAGGTTGTCGACATGAATCCAGCCGTGCTGGCCGTTGTGGAGTTCCACGCCGTACCAGTGCGGAGTAACGATCACGACGATGACTTCTGTGTACGCGGCAAGCGGCGCAATACTGGCGGCAGTGTGAAAGGGCGCCGCTTTGAGTTCCACTCCGGGCGCCTTGACGCGACGCTCCACTTCGTGGCGCAAAACTTTTATCTGCTGTTCCAGATCCTGAGAGGAAGACTGAGCGGCGGCTAAGAGGGCTTTTTCGTCCTCGCGCTGGTGCAGTTCGGTGGCTCGCACCAAATCGGCGCTTTCTCGGCGGCGAAACGCTTCGGCGTTTTCCTGCTCGGTGGTTTGAATAGCGTGGAGATGATCCTCAATCACTTTCGCTTCGGCGGCTTCCACAGTGCCGTCAGAGATGTGGGAGGTACGATGCGTGTTTTCGACGTAAGTTGCGTCGATATGCAGTCGGACGCGCTCGGGACTAATGCTGGTAACAATATAACGGACAGCAATGGTGCCCTGGTCGGCCGAGTCGAGAAAGTGCCGAGGCGCAATGGCGTCCTTGCGAATCTTGTAGAAAACTTTGCCGGACTGATTCCACGGTTCGAAGAGCGGGGTGGACTCCACGATGGTTGCGCCCATCAGAACGGGTTGCTTGTCATAAATCCACGTGCCATGAATGGTTTGATCTTCGAGAACTTCGTGAACGGCCTGGAGGGTATCCTCCATCGTCGCCGAAAACTCTCTCGTAATACCTGGTCCCAAAACTGGTTCTTTGGGAGGGGAAGAGGCGGACGAAGGCAGGGAACTTAATAAGACGAGCAGCAAGAGAAGAAGAGAGAGAAAATCGATTTTTAATTGAGAATTACTCTCCCTGCCGCTGAACTCTTCTTGCGCGGCGCGTCTGTTTGCACACATTCGTATTTTGTCCACGCTCATTTTGCGCGCAATCCTGCTCCACGCGATTTCTGTGCGTGACCGCAGCCCCGGTACCTTACTACTGCAATTCCCAGAGGCCTGTCAAATCCGGCGTGCTGTGCCCGAACTTGCGCGGGGCAGTCAAGTTGGATGCTGACTTTGCCTTGGGCGAAATTTGCGTCGCACAATCATTGGGGGCCGGTAGGCATTTCAGGAGCGGGATTTGATTGATGATCCTGAGAATTCCAGAGAAGTGAGTGAGTACCAGGACCACGCGTTTAAGAATAATTAAAATAAAAATAAGAAAACTCTTGCATTCGAATTTTCGCAGCGGTAGGATGCGCGCGGTTCAGGGACTTGAGGACTTGGCGCGCTTTTCTTTTTGAGAAGCGGGGCCGTGATTCTCTATGGGCGTCTTGCTAACTGCTCCGGCGCAATTTTTTGACGACGACTGGGTATCCCAAATATCCAGCGAGCTGTGTGTATTTACGCCTTCTCCCTTCCATGATGTGCTCCGCGGGATTTGCTCGTATGGTCCAATAGCACAAAGTGAGTTTCATGCTGAGGAGGCGATATGTCCCACTGGGATTCCACTCTGATGAAGCGGAGAATGCGGTACCTCGCGTTTTCTGCGCTGCCTGTGATTCTGGTTCTCACGATTTTGCTAGCTGATACAAGGCCAGTTTCCGCACTTCCCATTCCGGGAGGGTCGGTGCGGGCCATACCTGCATTCGCAAGGAAGTACGGGATGCCCTGCTCTTCGTGCCACCAAGCGTGGCCGATGTTGAGCCCGTTTGGACAAGCGTTCAAAGACAACGGCTATCAGTTGGGCAACGAACGCGATGCCCCCATCTACCAGAATCCCGCCTACTGGCCGGTAACTTTCCGTATGACGACGTTCTGGCATCGGGAGAACGAAAACCGCATGCAGGTGGATGACCCCACCAGCACGACCGGCGGACAAATGCAGGCCAACGTCACGACGCACGGATTCGATTGGAGCGGCCTCGATTTCCATACGGGAGGCACGCTGGCAAAAAACGTATCGTTCTACGTGCTGCCATCCTCGGATAATACGGGCGCTTTCCACTTTGAAACGGTGTTCGCACGTCTCGATAATCTGGCCGGCAGCAGTTGGTTTAACGTTAAGCTGGGCAAATTCGAGCTTGATAATCTGTTGTCAGAGAAGCGAATCCTTACGCTTACGAACGTTTCTGGCGTCTATACGAACTATCACTACCAACCTGCGACAGAGAACAACGGATTAAATCCTGCGTTTCCGCTGTTCACGTTTGGAATCGGCGACAACCAAGTGGGACTTGAGTTGATGGGGCATTCCAAGGATGATCGCACGCGTTACTCTGCCTCGATACTAAGTTCCAATGACGGCAGTCCAGGTTTGCCGACAAACCGGACCTACGACGGCTATTTCACTTTCAGCCAAGCCTTCCAGGTGGGAAGCCTAGGACTGCAGCGCGTTGGCGCATTCGCGTATATCGGGCAAGCGCCCACGTATTTTCAGTTCACCGAGGGCAACACCAGCGGAGTCCCCGACAATGCTACATACGGTGTCGCCGGCACGGGGATTGGCAACGAGTCCTTTTACCGAGCGGGTTTGATCGGCCAGTTCTACGTCAAGAAATACGACCTGACCGCAATGTATTTCCATAGCTCCGACAACAAGTACCTGGCGACAGGGACGCCCTCGAATCCCGCCTACGGTACGCTCCCCGTGGGTGCGCGAAATGCGACATGGAATGGAGCGTTGTTTGAAAGCCACTACACTCCGAGCCCGCAACTTATCTTGATCCAACGCGTCGAGCTCATACGCATGTCGCAGCAAGCGCTCCCGATCGCACCGGGAACTCCTTACATCCCCGGCGTGAGTGTTCCGTCTTCGAGCTTCGGAAATGAAGACGTCTACACGTTCGGCGGGCGCTACTATCCGTTTATCTCGAGCCGGGCGGGTTTCGCTTTCCACGGGGAATATGCGTTCAGCCACCAAGTAGGGTTGTCGCCGATAACCGGCCAGAACCTTGATTTCAGCAGCTTGCTGTTCGGCTTTGACTTCGCGTTCTAAGGAGGAAGACGATGAGAAAAATGAACATATCAAAATGTCTTGTAGGAATCGCCGTCCTCCTGGCCGCGCCGCTGCTGGTATCGGCGCAACAGGTTGAAACTCATATTGGGAAAGTCACCGGGCACGCCGACACCGGCAGACAGCTTTATTTTCGGTATTGCTGGGGCTGCCATGGATTCCACGGTACCGGCACCGGCGAGAATTGGATACCGACGGGCGGGTTTCCCGACACGCCAAACCTGAACATCCAGCCCCGCAATTTCGTGGCGGCGACGTTTAAATGCCGCTCTACGCCGACGGGCACGTTGCCCACTGATCAGGATCTCTACAACTCGCTGGTGCGCGGGCTCACTATGTCCAATATGCCGTCTTGGATTACGTTGACAAACCAAAACCGCGCCGACTTGGTAGCCTTTATCAAAACGTTCTCGGATCGGTGGAAAACTGATAAGCCAGGGCCGGAGCTCTCCGTCCCGGCAGAACCGGCGCTCACGGTACAAAGCATTCAGCATGGAAAGGAACTGTTCACCAAGCTGGAGTGCTGGAAATGCCACGGGCCTGAAGGGCGAGGCGATGGACCTTCGGCCTCGACGCTTACGGACAGCAATGATGAGCCCATCCGGCCTTACAATTTCGCAGCGGGTTCGCGTTTCAAGTGCGGCACGACGAACCACGACCTCTACAAGATATTCATGACCGGATTGGACGGCACACCGATGCCGTCTTTTGCTGATGTAATCAAACCCGAAGATGCGTGGGACCTCGTACATTACTTGCGCACTTTGCAGGTGTATCACAAGAGCCCGGAGCTTGCGCTTTGGGAGGGCACGAAAGAAGGTGCCGAGATTGTTAAAGCGCAGAAAGTTCGGGGAACGCCGACAGGTTCCGGCGTCAATCAATAACCTTTAACGAAAAGAGCAAGGCACAGGGGGGATATTCGGATGCGAAAGAAGCACAGGAATCTACTACTGGCGGTAGTAGTTGTTATCACATCGTCCATGATTACCTCCGCGCGACCAAGCGGCGGGACCATAAGCGGCAAAATTACTTACGAAGGAACGCCTGCGAAGCAGAAGCCGATCGATATGTCCAAGGAGCCGACCTGCGCGAAGCAGTATACGGAGCCGCCCACAACGGAAACCGTGGTCACGGGTCCGAACAATGCGCTCGATAATGTGGTGGTCTATATATCCGCAGGAGCGCCGGATGAGGCGGCTCCCTCAAAGGCGGCGGTGTTCACGCAAAAAGGCTGCCGTTATATGCCGCACGTTCTTGCCTTCCAGGTGAATCAGGAACTGAACGTGTTAAATGATGATCAGACGTCCCATAATATTCACCCGTTGGCCAAGATCAATCGCGAGTGGAACAAATCACAGCCGCCTGGAGCGCCACCGATCGTGGACAAGTACGACAAGGCGGAAATGATTCCGGTGAAGTGCAATATCCATCCGTGGATGCACGGGACGTTTGCTGTGCTGAAGAATTCTCACTACGCAATTTCCAGCGGGGACGGTGGTTTTACGTTGCCGAACTTGCCGCCGGGAAAATATACCGTCACGGCGTTCCATGAGTCCTACGGCGACCAGTCGCAAGAAGTGACGATTACCGGAAGCGAGACTAAAACTGTTAGCTTTACCTTTAAGGCTAAACCGTATTAGACATTTGCTTTTGGCGATTTGGAGTAGCAATCACGGAGTTTAGCTTGCCGAGAGCGAGATGAGGTGTATTCCGGCATAGTTGAGGTGCTATGGGAAAACTGTTTGGAGTCATTCTCACAATCATCGCGCTTGCTTCTGCGTACCCCATCGTGACGCACATGTATGTGCAGCCTGTGGACATTTCGACTCACGGGCACGCGATCGATGAACAGCTCGCCGATACAATGGCTGAAGCCGGGCTCGCATTCGTGCTCGCTCAGCTCCTATTGGCCTTTTGTGTTTGGAAGTTTTCCAATCGCAAGGAAGGCTCCAAGGTTTTCCACTTGCCGGGCGGCGCGAAATTGATGGTCGTTGGCGCATTCATTCTTGTTGGGACGGAGGTTCTTGCCTTAGGCATCCTCGGACAAAAAGCATGGGCCGAGGTGTATTTTACGGCGCCGAAACCAGATGCTCTTCAGATTCAGGCGCAGGCGGGACAGTTTGCTTTTTATTTTAGATATCCTGGAGCGGATGGAAAGTTTGGTGCGCTGCATCCCGACAAAATTGACGAAGGGAATCAAAACTATTTTGGCCTGGATCCCGCAAATGACGTGGAAGCTCGCGATGACATCGTCACGGCGGAGATGGCCATCCCCGTGAACCGGGAAATTCACCTGCTGATGCACGCAAAAGACGTCGGACATTCTTTTTATGTGCGCGAACTCAGAATTCAACAGGATTTTGTGCCGGGGCTGGACCTCTCGCTCCACTTCACGGCCACGCAGACGGGACATTTCGAGATTCTGTGCACGCAACTTTGCGGGCTTGGACATTACAACATGAAGGCATATCTCAACGTCTTGTCTCAAGAAGATTTTGACAAGTGGATGAAACAGAAGGCGTCGGAGCAATAGCTCCTGCAAGCTGGCTAAGGCTGCCGGCGATTGCATCGGTTTGCAGGTTCACACGGAGCGAGGTGCACAGTTGGAAGAAACGTTGAAATCCCAGGCTCACGCGCACGCACCGGCGGAAAGCTTTCTCGGAAAGTATGTGTTCAGCCTCGATCACAAAGTGATCGGCAAACAATACTATGCGTTGGCCCTGGTGGCTGTGTTTGTGGGCATGGTTTTGTCCTGGCTGATGCGGTTCCACTTGGTTTGGCCTAACGCGAAAATTCCGGGGCTCGAGTTTATCGCCAAAACGGGGGCGCCCGGCGGCATCATCACTCCCGAATACTATCTCTCGCTTCTTACTATGCACGGAACTCTAATGGTGTTTTTCGTCCTGACGAATGCGCCATTCGCGGGCTTTGGAAATTATTTCCTCCCCATCCAGATTGGCGCGGAGGACATGGCCTTCCCTCGCTTTAATATGATGTCGTTCTGGACGACGTTTGTGGCGTTCGTTGTTTTGGTGACAGCATTCTTCATTCCCGATGGTCCGCCAATTTCTGGCTGGACGGCGTACGCTCCGCTCAGCGCGATCGGAAAGGATGCGGGACCGGGGCTCGGCTGGGGACAGAATCTCTGGGTCATCTCCATCGGCATTTTTTGTATCGGGCAATTGCTGGGGTCGCTGAATTTCATCGCCACAACTCTGGATTTACGAGCCAAGGGCATGACGCTTATGCGTATGCCGATTTCGACGTGGGCGTGGTTCATCACTTCGTGCATTGGATTGCTTGCGTTTGCGGTGCTGCTGCCTGCGTGCTTGCTTTTGCTGCTCGATCGCATGGCCGGGACGAGTTTTTTCATTCCTTCTGGGCTTGTGGTGAGCGATCGATTGCAGAATCATGCCGGCGGTTCGCCACTTCTGTGGCAGCACTTGTTCTGGTTCTTCGGGCATCCGGAAGTGTATATCGCGATTTTGCCGGCGGTCGGGATAGTCTCGCACGTACTTACCAACAGTCTGCGAAAGCCGCTTTTGAGCGCGAAAGTGATCATCTACTCGATGATGTCCATAGGCTTTCTGAGCTGGATGGTGTGGGGACATCACATGTTTGTCAGCGGGATGAACCCATTCTCGTCGCTGCTTTTCTCTTTTCCCACGCTTACGATCACCATACCCGCCACGATCATCACGCTGATCTGGCTGGGAAGCCTGTACGGCGCGAATATACAGATCAATGCGGCGTCCTTTTTTGCTTTGGGTTTCATCTCCATGTTCGTCAGCGGCGGCGTGAGCGGATTTTTTCTTGCGCAGCCTTCGATTGACATCTACCTGCACGCTACTTATTTCGTGGTGGGGCACTTCCACATGGTTATGGGAGTCGCCGCCATCTTTGCTATTTTCTCCGGAACGTATTTCTGGTTTCCTAAAATGACCGGGCGCATGATGAACGAAAAGCTCGGTATGCTGCATTTCTGGCTTACTTTCGTCGGGACCTACTGCATTTTCATGCCGTTTCACTATCTCGGAATTGTGGGCAACGTTCGCCGCTATTCGTCGTTCGTGGATGACTTCATGCCCGCGCTGATGCGTACGCACAAATTCATCACCATTGCCGCGCTAGCCACCGGGGCGGCACAGTTCATTTTCTTCTTCAATTTGATCTACAGCCGATTCCGTGGAAAGCAAGCGACCGCAAATCCATGGAGGGGAACTTCTCTGGAATGGAGTATTCCATCGCCTCCGCCCTGGAACAATTTCGGAGGAGATCACCCGGTTGTTTATCATGACCCGTATCAATACGGGTTGAAGGGATCAAACGGCGATTTTGTGATGCAGACGTCTCCAGAGCAGATCTTGAACGAATAGCGGAAATGCGTTGGAGTTGTAGCGGCTAGTGGCACTTCCGCAGAATTAAATTTGCGGCAAAAGGAACCAATGTCATCGATCGTGCAACCTCCAATAGCCCTTCCGCGAAGCTCGAAATCGGGGAAGGGTTCCGAGAGCGGGATTTGGATCGCGCTATTTGCGATTACGATGTCGTTTGCGGCGTTTACAAGCGCGCTGTTCATTCGGCAGGCCTCCACGGATTGGACGCATATCGCGGCGCCTCGAATCCTGTTTGTGAGCACCGCGGTGTTGGTGCTCAGCAGTTGCCTCATGGAGCTGGCGCGACGTGGATTCGATGAAGGGTCGGACTCACAAATAAAGGATCGGGGCAAAGGTCTGATGCTTCTGGCAGCCACCCTGGTGCTCGGCCTGGCGTTTGTGGGCGGCCAGTACTTGGCGTGGAAGCAGCTCGCGGCTCAAGGGCTTTTCCTGGCTACAAATCCGAACAGTTCGTTCTTCTATCTTCTTACCGGGGTTCACGCTGCGCATGTCCTCGGCGGAATTGTGGCTTTGGGCTATCTGCTCTTATTGCTTGCGGGCCGCGGATCCGTCCGGCGAAACCTTTTGAACGGGGTAGTCGTTTACTGGCACTTCATGGCGGCTCTCTGGCTTTACCTGCTCGTCGTCATCTGCGTACGTCTGTAATCGCAAAGGGGGAAGGAAAACAGTGAGCGAGTCTCAAGCGGCGATGCACGGCGCAACCGGTTCTCTGGTGGAAGGTTCGCCTTACGGCATTCCTTCCAGAAAATTGACGATGTGGCTGTTCATTATCTCCGACGCCGTGACGTTCGGAGCTCTGCTTTTCGGCTATGGATACTTGCGCACCGCCAGCAGCGATTGGCCTGCCCCGTTTCGGTTTAATCCAAGCATATTAAACGTGATGTTCATGACTTTCATTTTGTTGACGAGTAGTCTGACGATGCTTGGAGGCGTGGACGCGGCCAAAGCCGGGGACAAGGCCAAGGCCAGACGATTTCTGTGGTCCACGATCCTGTTGGGTGTGATCTTTGCCGGGCTTCACATTCGTGAATGGATTGG
>Ga0070765_100003484_pt1 | contig 10089 bp, 8 predicted proteins | sample HubBroMetageWFT5_FD_71516 | JGI IMG/M metagenome (GOLD analysis project Ga0070765, IMG submission 71516) | Warmed and freeze-thawed soil microbial communities from the Hubbard Brook experimental Forest, New Hampshire - Hubbard Brook CCASE Soil... | ecosystem: Environmental > Terrestrial > Soil... | reverse complement strand
TAGTCCTACCGCCAAACGATTCGCTAAATTAGCATGCGATGGTCAGGTATATGCCGTTTCAAAGAAAGGACGGCGTTGGGGAACAATTCTGATACTGGCACCCCTGAACATGGGTCCGATATCCGCGGCTTGGGTGGGAGTTGACATGGAGGACGTGGGACGCCTCATTCGCGAAGTAAAACGAAGCCGACTACTACCTCGATGGTTTGCCGAAGTGGCTCCGGGAGGATGGGAGAAGATTCGTTCAGCAATGCGACTAGAAGAACTCGGTTTGTAATAGCGCAGGAGGCGCGAGGATCAGCAGCTATGGAGGGAATTGGGCGATTCTACGGCCTCCGTAGCGGGCTCTGTGGGATAGCGTTCGGAGTCTTCTCAAGATCCGAGTTGCGTGCAGCGAAGAGGCTTTTAATCAAGTTACGGGCTCTAGGTCGTTTGGATAGTGAATGCGCCATCGAGAGTCGAACTTGGTTTTCTTCATTCCGTGGGCGAGAAAAAAATCGTACTTCAATCCAAGGTCGCGGAGCGCGCTGAGCGATTCAGGGTTTTGGCCGGCTCGTTCGAGGAAAAAGCCGATCGCCTGGTGATAGGGATACAGATGGTCGATTTCTTCGAGCATCTCGGCGATTTTCTGAATCGAAATTTTGTTGATTGCACTCCGGTAGCTTTGTAGAACGGTCGTAACTCCTCCCGCGTACCCAGGACGAACAGCAATGTCAATAAGGGTTCGCTCCACGTCGGTAAGGTCGATCGTCTCTCCCTCGGCCCCAGTTATTTGCTTCACGCCGAGTCGATTCGTATCCTTGCCGTTCAACAGCATGACCTTGGTGTCGGCGTATGTAACGACGAATTTCGATAGCCTTTGTTTTCCAGAAAATGCTCTGTCCAAGTTGGGTTGGGTGAGAGAGCCGGAGTTATTTTTTTCTGATTGTTCTTTGTTGACATAGATCAGGTCAGGCTGATGGTGAGTCAGACCGTGGAGGAAAGCGGCGGTTCCGTGAGAAAGATAGGAGCGGGGCCTTAGTGAGAGAGCTAGTTGGTAGGCGGAGAATTTGCCGCGATGGTACCGAGCGGTATGGAGAGGGTAAGTAGACGTAACCTGAACTTTCATTAGAGTCTTGGTTTCGAGTGCCAAATCCAGAAATTCAACGTCGGTGAATATCTTGGGAAGAAGCCATTCTCTACGGATTTCCGCAAACACGGCGGTCAGTTCAGAGGGGGAAAAGAGGGTTCTACGGGACGCATCGAGCTTCCGAGCAAGGAGACTCATCGCGTCACGGTTTCGGGAAGGACCAGCCATATGGAGTTGGGTATATATACCCAACTCCATATGGTGGCGGAGAAGATTCTTCTGTTCGGTGTGTGACGTTAGGTATATATACCTAACGTCACACGGCGATTCCCGAAAACACTGACATAAAATGTCGAAAAATGATAGTTTATGCGAGTGTAATCGGAGGGGTTGTGCCCAAAGCTAGAGATTATCTCGCGAACCTAGCGGCGGCAGGTCGCTACCACTTCACGGCTGACGAAATAAGTAAAGAACTCGGTACCTCTCGGAATGCCGCTGCGCTGGCCCTGAACCGCCTGTCCAAACAGAGGTTAGTCGCCAGCCCGGCACGGGGCTTCTATACTATCGTACCGCCGGAGTACAGCAGGCTCGGAAGCTTGCCCGCTGACCAGTTCATCCCTGCACTAATGCAGTGGCGACACGCACCATATTACGCAGGGCTGCTCACAGCAGCTCAGTATCACGGTGCCGCACATCAACGTCCACAAGTGTTTCAGGTCATGCTCGACAAGAATGAACGGCCCATTCAATGTGGATCCGTGCGCGTCTCCTTTATCGCGCGGAAGAGACTACGCGAAGTTCCCGTCGAGAGCTTCAACACACCGCGAGGCACCGTCCAGGTCTCGACTCCGGAGGCCACCGCCATCGATCTCGCGGGCTATCCACGGCATGCCGGTGGCCTTGATCAGGTGGCGACCGTGTTGTCGGAGCTAGCCGAAAAGATCGAATCGAATCGGCTCGTCATTGCCGCAAAGACTGCGCCCATGCCATGGGCACAACGTCTTGGTTATTTACTGGAGCTCGTCGGCGCCATGACTCAGGCTTCTTCGCTAAAAAATTACGTGCGAGAAAACATCCGTGACTGGACGGCTTTGGTTCCAGGGCGCAGCCGCAAACGTGCGAAGCCATCAGAAGACTGGCGTCTATACATCAATGCCACGGTTGATCGGGAAACGTGATACCCCGCGACTACATTACGGAATGGAGGGCGATCGTTCCTTGGGTTGAAGATGCACAAGTCGAACAAGACTTGGTCATCAGCCGAGCGCTCGTCGAGATTTATTCAGATCCTCATCTCGCGAAAGAATTGGCGTTTAGGGGTGGAACCGCCCTGCACAAGCTGCACCTCAATGGACCGGCTCGATATTCAGAAGATATAGATCTCGTCCAAGTCAACGCTGGCCCTATCGGTCCGACGCTAACGGCGCTCCACGGGGTTCTCGATTCTTGGCTCGGGGATTCTCAGAGTAGTCAGAGCGAAGGCCGAGTAACACTAAACTATCGGTTCGCGTCGGAAGACGTGCCGCCTCTGCGGCTTCGCTTAAAGGTGGAAATCAATTCGCGCGAGCATTTTACAGTCTTCGGTTACAAGAAGATTCCCTTCGAAGTTAATTCGAGATGGTTTCGCGGTTCCGCCGAAATATTGACCTATGGCCTTGATGAATTGCTCGGCACAAAACTCCGTGCCTTATATCAGCGGAAAAAAGGGCGGGACTTGTTCGATCTGGCGGTGGCACTCCAAACTACAGGTGTTAAGCCGGAAGCGATTGTGGAGGCATTCGCTCGATATATGGAGCACGAAGGCAAACACCTTACACGCGCACAGTTTGAACGGAACCTGATCGGCAAACTGCGCGACAATAAGTTCGCTGCCGACATCCAGCCACTCCTTGCCGCGGCCTACAAATGGGATCGCAGTCAGGGGGCTCGAGTCATACTTGAGCGGATAATTTCGGGTTTGCCTGGGGCTCCGTGGAAAGGCGAACGCTCCAAACCAAAAAAGCCGGTAAGGAAATCGTGGGAGAAAAAAGGACGTAATGCCGAGAGGAAACCGAATGCCGAGTGACGTCTTTCGCTCTGTGTTGGACAGGGCTCGGCAGCGGCTGATGCTGGAAAGTGCCGATGCGGGGGATTTTCAACATAACGGCATCCGTGGCGACGAGCGTGCCGGCTCTCTCGCTAAATTCTTTCGCGGAAGCCTACCCGATCAATTCGGAGTGGAGAAGGGAGAAGCTGTCGATTGCTTTGACAGAAGGACTGGCCAACTGGATTTCGTCATCTATGACCGGTCGCGTTGCGCTCCAATTCGCGCCGGGAATGAAAATCTGCTGCTACCGTGCGAAGCTCTTTATTGCGTCGTAGAAGTTAAGACCCAAGTTACACAGCGTGACCTCGATTCATCGTACGTGGCGGCGAGAAAGGTGCGGGCTCTGCGGCCATTCAAGCAGGCTTTTATCGCTGCTCGCCGAGACGGATCTGACGCCAAAGACGATCGGGACCGTTGCCTTTACGTGGTTTTCGGCTACGCATCGGATCTTGCAAATACCTCTCAATGGACGGCGAAGGAATATCGACGTATGTCTGGGTCGGCAAAAACTGCGGGGACCGGAGTCGATTCTGTTGACCGTTTGTTCGTGCTCGATCGCGGAATCATCAACCCGCAGAAACCAGCCGGAAAATGGGAGACGGGCAGTGCCAGTTCCGTTTTTCTGGAAAGCTATCTGCACATCGTGAACTTTCTTGGGCGAGAATCGGCGCGCCGAAAGCCGGTTGACTGGCAGATGTACGCCGCACGAAGTGCGACGGGTTGGAAGTCGATCACGTAAGCAGTATGCTCAAGATTAGCCATTTGCCCTCGGGAGCCTGCGTCATGATCTGCGCGAGTTAACTTGGAAACTCCGCTTAGTCTCTCACTTCGCGAGCCCCGTGCACCTGGCTTTCGCGAATCGGGGGTTTGTAGACATTTTCTCTTGTAGTCAAGCCAACAAGTTGCGAACACTCAGCGCCTCTAGCCAAAGTGAGCGATGCCGATCGGTATCTACGGGAAGTCACGCCATCTGTGGGGAGACCAACTCCCCGGACGACGTGTTACACCTTCGGACGGTAGCCTGAAGTGTTGGAGGTAAAGTCACGTTTGCCGGGAATTCGGCTTGCCGATGAAAGGAAAAGTAAATCCTGTAGCCACTATCCTTGAGTATCGCGAGGTCTACGACCGACCGGCTCGTCTCGAGGAATTAATTTTTCTGATCAGCGATCTCGACGTTACTGCCACGGCAAGCGTCCTGTGTCAAATGAACGCAGATCTGCGGCTGACGAAGCGCGAAAGGGAAGCCACGGCCAAGACCCAGCAACTTATAGCTGGCGGCTTGCTACCTGATGAGACTATAGGCCGCCTCAAACAGCGCTTCGGCAAAGAACATATGTCGGAACGCCCGATCTTCTACCCGGCTCAATTGCTCAGCGTGCTTCTCCTGGTCTTGAAACACAGCGTAGGTGTACGAAATCCGCTAATCGACGATCGTGCGCGATATGCGCTCGGAGATGCGTGTCTGATGATGAACGATCTGATGATGACCGAAGGCGAACGCGCCGCGGTAGGGCCGGGGAGTCGGGATACTGTTGGACGTGCTTTGATGGCCCAGATGTTGGCACCGTTTGAGCTATTGAATACATCTTCGATTGTCCACGTCGCATACCGTGCACGGATTATGTTCCGTGAATTACTTCGAACTGCGGTTGTCCGGCAGCGTATAAGCAAGGAATGTCAAGGCTTTGACTTCGACAGTGAGTTTCTCCGTATCGCGGGTGTCTCACTGGAGCACTGGCTGATGTTGATGTTTGCGTTCTATTCCTATCTGGCGCATTACTTGGGTCCGGACGGCATTCGACATCATGAGTACCTGGCCATCGATCGCAACCATTTCGCTAAGGAAACGCCGATACCGCACGAAGAGCTGGATGCCGCGCTCGTAACCGTGGCTGCAACGCCGGACAAGATTAAAGAGGCGGCGGTCGCAAAAGGTGCCGGTGACTGGCGTCTAGATAATGTTCACTTCAGAGGCCATCCGCTAATCGAATTAGAGCCGGGCAAATTCCATTGCGCCGACCTCGGGCTATTGATAGAAAAAATTCACAGCGGTGTCTTTTGGACGATCCACGACGGCCTCACTCGCGACGAGCGAGGAAATCTATCAAAAGCTTGGGGAATTCTTTTCGAGGAGTATGTGAATTGGTTTCTGGGTGAACGCCGATTTAAGGACTTCGCCTTCTGGCCTCGTCCTGAGTGGACCGCAGGCGGCGAGGCTCTCGATGGAGCATTTATGCGAGACGCCGTCTTCATGCCCATGGAATACAAAGGCGGTTTTTTATTGCGTGAGGCACGGTATGCCGGAGATGCAACTATTTTCGATGAGGAGCTTGAATCCAAAATCGTCAAAGGATGCAAACAACTGGCGCGAAAAATTGAGGCATTGTTTGGCCGGCAGGCCGCGTTACAGAAGCAGATGCGGAATATTGACGTGTCGCGGGTGACTAGGATTGTTCCGCTTCTCGTCGTTCAAGACCAAATCTTGGGTGGACCACTCGTTAACTGGACGATAAACAGAAGATTCAATGAGGTACTCGACAGATCCCTTTTGCGACCAGGTGTTACGGTTGACTCCTTGATCGTAATTGGAATCCGCGAATTGGAAACTATGGCGGAATCTTCGGAAGCCGGGATCTTCGATCTATTTTACGGGTTGCAGTCGAAATGTTACCTAGACCCCGAAATGCGCCTAAACTTGCACAATTTTCTTTTTGAGCTTCCCGGGTATGGAGAGGGGAAATCAAGTCGAATCACGACGTTGCTTGAGAATCAGCTTCAAGAGGCAATCGAATATTTGTTCGGGAAGAAGTGAAGCTGAGCTTTTGTTTTATCTTGGGCCGCGAAACCCCTTCGGCGTAGCCACGGACAACAAAGTCACACCTTTCTAGTCTGACTCGTGTCTCACCGTAAAATCCCGATATATTGCGCATTTTTGAATTCCGAACGTGATATGTAGGCAACAAGAAGGTTACGTTTTTACCAGGCGAGAAATCATTACGGACTCACGCGCCAAGTAAATTGGAATAGGAGCCAGGATCGTGTTCGTGTCCTCGTGTACCCGGCGTGTACCTTACTTGAGCGGGTCGGCCGTTTTTCACCTTTTACGCGTCTAGCCGAATCAGCAACTTATGAACTGTCAGTGTGGCTTTTAGTTCGATCCCCACCGCCCCTACCAACCATCCTTCTGGCCGGTAGGCACTTAGCAAAAACACGCGGGGGCAAAAAGGGGCAGATTCGTCTGATGGTCCGGTTCTGTGTTCTTTCGGCGGCACGGGTGACAACCGGAAGGGACCAATTTCAGATTTCAATCGGTGCTTGCTCGAGGCCCGCTAAGGGCCAATTTGATTCCTTAATCTAACGTCGATCGATACCGGTGCCTGCAGAGCATCAGCTTCAACAGTTGTTTCTGAACCCGCGGCTCCGCCCTTCTGTACTGCTCGCGCAACGCTACAACGAATGTGTAGGCGTTGAATGACAACGAAGCGTTCAGCCCGAGCATGATCCGAAGATACTTCAGTGGAACACGCCAGTGAATCGTAGCGGTGTCATTATCGTGAAATTCGAGCGTTGCGGTGAAGTACGGTTGTTTCATTGGGCTTCTCCACGCGGACTCACTTCAGAGGCATGTTCCCTCCGATCATCACTGTCCGGCTCACCACTAGTCAATATGAGGGATGGTAAACTAACGCATCGTGGTGCGCGTGCTCGATTGCGAGACCTATGACTCCTCCATCCGATGTCTCGCGGACCTCTATGCAATTAACGTGTATGACGCAGAAGCGTTCTTCTCGGCACTCGACATTGACGAGGAATACCGGAGGAAGGACATTTCAATGCGAGGCGACGAATTTCTCGCCCGACGATTTCAAGCACAATTCGGCGATCCAGACTCCACGTGGGAGCGAGTCCACTGGTTTCACGTTACCCGCGTTCCGCCGGATACAACATTCGATGAAGGGATTCTGCCGCTTGGACTTGCCCTGGACAAAGTGTGGGATGCCGTCATTGCGGCTCAGGACGACGCAGGTACAAAAGCAAAACTGCAGAGGATGAGGGAAAAGGGCGTTCGGGATCGCCAGTACCATTTGAAAACTCCAGCCACGTTTTTTCATGGCCCGTATGCAATGCTCGTCAGAGAAGTGGCATTTCATTCGGGAACTATCGGCAACCACGACTATTTGGGAATCCCAGAAATTGTGGAGGACATTTGCAACGGCTACGAAGCCGAAACGGGCGAATCGATCCTTCGCCGGGTTCAGAATTTTCTGAAACCATGCATCGTGAAGTTTGAAGAGCGTGATGGTGCAGACCGACCGGATGATCCACATCTGAGAAGAGTTTTGCTCTACTACTGTTGCTCGAAATGTCGGAGTGAAGATTTGTGTTATCTGGCGAACACCTGCTTTGATGCTGGAGGCCAGGTCATCCCACGATCCGCGATTAGAAAGATTGAGTTTTTGTAGCAGATCAACTCAAGGTGTTCGCGCGGTCTTTGAGCCAGTCTGTCAATCGATCCGCCAATTGATATGCACGCGGAAATGCATCGAACGCGGCACGTAGCGATTCGAGCGAAACAGTACCCGTCTCAGGGTGTACCGCTTCGTTGCGCTGAATGCGAATCGAGTCGAACAATGAAGCGAGATGGAGTTGTGCGCTCTTGAACTCCGCTTGGACCGATCCGTGCTGTAAAACCAGAGCGATCAGGGTGAGCATACTGTGCAGCTTCCGCTTCTTGTCGAAATCTTCGAGCATATTGCGGTGTTTTCCCGGCACGAGTGCGATAACGACTGCATCGGATAGGTCGTAAATCGCGGCTTCGGAAGCCGCGCCGAGCATGACTGCGGAGGCCAGATACGCCTGACGGTTGAACGTGCGTAGCGCTTCGCCCGCGTATTCGAGCACGACCGGGTTGGGCTGCGGGACGAACAAGCGAATCTGTGCGAGATAGCCTGCCTCGTCTTCTGGCGGGGCAGCGTCGCCGGCCGCCCAGTTCTTGCCCGCCGAGGTCAGAATCCAGTGAAGCCCGAAGTACTCTCCCTGTGGGAAATTCAGCGTAAACGGCATTACGAAGCCCCTCCGGATCGAAAAGGAAAACGCCTCCGTCGTCACGCTCGGTAGCGGAGTTTGCACATTGCTGTAGACGAACTGCGTCTGCATCGGCTGAGGGAATTTCGGCGTAACGATTTCGGAAAGGGGAATTTTAGCCAATTCAGCCCAGAGCGCATTCACGAATTGTGTGAAAGTGAACTGGCTTCCGAGGTTTCGCAGCGCAAGCCGAAGATACGGCACCGTTTCAGAGAGAGTGTATGCGTAAGGCACGATACTGAGAGTTTAGCATGCTCACCATAACTGGTGTTGAAGGCCGATTCCTGACTAGAGTCTTCTCAGAAGCGAAAGTATTCGCTTGAGGATGGTGGAGTAGAGCAGTTTGTTGCTTTGATTGTATGTAGTGACGACTCCCGCCAGAACTAGGTTTGGGGTCCAGATGGGCGAAGCTGAGTCTCGACTGCACCAGACAGCCGCACCGCTCAAACCGTCTGGTCTCAGATCGCCAGCCCATCCGTACTTCACGACAAATTGACGTGTCTTGTTGAAATTTTCTAGCAATTCCGGCCTAGCACTTAGTGAGGCATCGTAGTGCGAGTGATCCGCGACGATACCGACCGCGTCGATGGTGTTACTCACGCTGATGCTGTTGTCCCACGGGAACCCTGAGTAAAAGAGTGAAACTCCGTCCGTCAGCGAGAATTGCCGGAGCGTCGAAGCGTCATAGAAGGCAGCGGTGGGAGATACTTCTTCTTCGTCATCGAAAATCACGGCGCACAGGTCACCCAGTTTGTCCCGCACGATGCGTCGCGCTCTTATCGTCTTGCCCGGAAGCAGCGGCGCAGGTTTCCCGGAGAACTGCCTCAGGCCCGCAGTTTCAAGGTTTCCGCTCGAACGGAACGCGAACCGTGCCTCGTGAACTGGGGTAATGGAAAATACGTGATCCGCAGTGAGAATCAATCGTTTTTTCTTGTAACGGATCAAAGTGCCGCTGGCGGTGTCTTGCCCTTCGCGTGTGATGATTCCGACGAGGTGAGTAGATATGGTTTCTTGGAAGGCAATGTGTTCGAGTTCAGACTTCTTGAAGTCCGTGAGAACGGCTCTGTCCACAGATTTCTTCGCGTTAGGCTCCGGCTTTGAATGGTTCTCGTCGCTCAAATTGAGTCCGTCCTGACGGCCAAAAGCGTCTATACGACGATAGGAATTCTACGTAGACCGTTCGGACGAGTGCCGGATTGCCACGCCTCAGAGTCAGAGGACTCAACTAACCAGGAGTTCAGGGCCTCAAAAGGAGTCGCAGTCTGCTTTGGCTTGCTGACTAACATTCTGCCTCTGAAATGCACAACTCTGTGCGTTGTAGTTCGGAAAACCTGGGTTGCACACGTTTTCAACCAATACTAAGGCACGTGATTTGTTTTGCCAGCACTGCGCCCTCGCGATACATGCGGCATCGTACCCGCACGTTAGTTGAACGCGCTTGTCCAACTCGGAGCACGCTGACGCCGAACCCTCCATACACTTTTGCTTTAGGCGTGCCATCAAAGCCTCTGGAGATTCACCACCAAGCAGTTTCACTACTGCATATGCAGTTATGGCAAGGAACGCGGCTACCGCAAGCAAAAGAATCGCATTTGCCACGACCGGGTGAACCTTCGTACGTATATTCAATAGAAGCAAAATGGCCATGACGCCCAGTTTTCCGCCCTGTTGCAACTGACCGTAGCTCTCTAATTCCACTTCTCGCCCTTCGCGGGTTCGTACTCGCGGTCGTTCCAGTGGAATCTTCTGTCCAGCAAAAACTACATAACCCGGTTGCTTCCCCCAGCGCACCCAGCCGGCGCTAGGATTTGGCCGATGCGGAGGTCCGACTCGGCTCGTCACTTCGTTT
>Ga0070765_100003482_pt1 | contig 10095 bp, 8 predicted proteins | sample HubBroMetageWFT5_FD_71516 | JGI IMG/M metagenome (GOLD analysis project Ga0070765, IMG submission 71516) | Warmed and freeze-thawed soil microbial communities from the Hubbard Brook experimental Forest, New Hampshire - Hubbard Brook CCASE Soil... | ecosystem: Environmental > Terrestrial > Soil... | reverse complement strand
GTCGGACTCCTTCGAAGCAGCATTGCCGCCTCCTAAGGAGGTGACCTTTGATTCTTCATTCATTTGAAAACCTCCGAATTTTCCTCACAGTAACGAAACGTTCGCTCCGCTGTTCGATTCGTCTTCAATGCATACGCTTCCCGGTAACTCCAGGGTGGGTTGCTTTTGCCCTGGTCACTTTCTTAGCTTTGTCGGGCCTTTCGGCGGTAGGCGATGAAATTAAGGCAAAGTCGCCTGCCCAGGAACAATTTGAACAAGGCGCAACCTTCCTCAAAGAAAAGAACTACTCGCAGGCGGAGGCCAGTTTCAAAAAGGCTATCGAAGTCGATCCCAAATTTGTGTTGCCTTATCTCGGACTCTCTGACGTTGACCGGCAAAAAGGCGACATGGAAGGCGCCTCCAGCTACCTCCAGAAGGCTCTCGCCCTTGCTCCTAACAATGCCGGTGTGCAGACTGCCTGGGGGCAATTTCTTTTTGCGCAAAAGCGATTTCTAGAGGCCGAGAAGGCATATCAACGGGCAATTCAGATCGACCCTCAAGCCGCCGCACCAAAGGTCCAGCTCGGTGATCTCTATCTGGTTGCTCTCAAGAACCCCGCAGAGGCGACAATTGCTTACCGAGAGGCCCTCGCTTTAGACCCTTCCAATCAAAGAACAAATCTCATGTTGGGGGTCGCGCTGCTAAGTTCTGGAGACCTGGACCAGGCCGAGAAGCAGCTTACCAAGGCATGTGACCTTGGCCCGAACGACCTAACTTCGAGAAAAGCTCTTGCTGACCTGCAGTTGCGCCGCGGAGAGGTGGATTCGGCCCTGGAAAATTATCGCAAAGCGCTGCAGATAGATTCGAACGCCGCTTGGGCGACAATTGGTATCGGCAACGTCTTCATGGGGCGGCAAGACTACAGCCAAGCCATTAATTCGTATCGAAACGCTCTAACCAAATCTCCGAAGTCCATTGAGGCGCAGACTAAACTTGGGATGGCACAAGAACTGAGCGGTGACCTGGACTCGGCGGAGGCAAGTTACAAGGCTGCTCTCGCTTTGGATCCAAAGGATTCTGTCGCTGCCAATAATCTTGCTTGGTTACTCGCCGTGAAGAAACAAAAGCCGAAGGAAGCTCTTCCGTGGGCGCAGAAAGCGGTTGCCACGAATCCAAAGAACGCCAATTTTTTGGATACGCTTGGTTGGATCATGCGAGCCAACGGTGACGTCCCGGGTGCGCTCACTGTCCTGAAAAAAGCGCAAGCCTTGGCTCCGCAAGACCCGGGTATCTCCTATCATTTGGGCTTGGCCTATCAGGAGTCGGGTAACCCCACACTAGCCGCAGAGAGCTTCATGAAGGCCCTTGCCATTAACACGTCTTTTAGTGGTGCTTCAGACGCTCAATCTCGTCTCGCTGCCCTGCAGACCCACAAATAGGGGCAGAGCAATCGCCGGGTGCCCCATCCCTTCGGGTTTCGTTTATGCAAGGGTGGGGTCTTGCGGTTTTCTGTTCATTTCCTTTCGCTTCCTGGTTCTTGATCGCCGGGAGCCCCGTGATCTCACCCAAGCTCGCCGCAAGCGTCGATTTGCCTGACGCTCCACGACCTAGGATCACCACGCGCTTCATATCCCCAATGTACGTCTGATTGGATGACGGCTCTCGATCTCCCCGTTGTAGGGGAGGGGCTTGCCCCTCCCTCTTGGGTTCCGCTCGCCCCTGTAGCGGCCGCCTTCTGCTTGCCCTGACGAAGGAAGGGAGGCGGGCAAGCCTCTTCTCGTCCGCTGCTATCTGCTAACCGTTATCTCTTCGCGCCTTTTCCTGATTTGTCATCCCGCCTGCCCTGAGCGAAGCCGAAGGGACCGCAGCAGCCCGACTTTTTCTTTCGCGCCGCAGTTAGGCGCGTCGGGCTGCGCAGTGGAGGGACCGCGGCAACATTCATCCTCACCAAGCCCACGGTCACGTCCACCCACCGAGCCGCCCGCACCTCTTCGCTTCCTGCTATCTGCTAACTGTTATCTGTTCGCGCCTTCAGGCCGCGATTCGCGGCTACTTCCGCCACGAACCTCCGGAGCGCCTCAGGTTTCCGAAATGTATGCAGGTCCGCATCGACCGCGTGGTTAGCGATCGCCTCCATCAGAATCGGACGGCCTCGCCAGTGGTACGTCAAGAGCCACCACCAGAAGTCGGCACGCTCTCGCGATCGCCGAATAGCTCGCCAAGCGCAGCGGAGGAGCGAGAAGTCCAGAAAAAGAATCGTGTCCGCCGCACGAAGCCGGATCTCTACAGCGTCGTAGGGCCCCAAATCGCCGTCCATGATCCATCTCTGTTCCGCGACAAGTCTCTCTTGGATCGCTACCCACTGATCGCGACGTCTAGCTACAAGGCCTGGCTGCCAGAAGACCTTGTCCAGCTCTATTACCGGGAGCCCCGTGATCTCGCCCAAGCTCACCGCAAGCGTCGATTTGCCTGACGCTCCACGACCTAGGATGACCACGCGCTTCATATCCCCAATGTACGCCTGATTGGATGACGGCTTTCGAACTTCCCCGTTGTAGGGGAGGGGCTTGCCTGCCCTGAGTCTGATCGAAGGGCCCCTCCCTCTTGGGTTCCGCTCGCCCCTGTAGCGGCCGCCTTCTGCTTGCCCTGACGAAGGAAGGGAGGCGGGCAAGCCTCTTCTCGTCCGCTGCTATCTGCTCCCTGTCATCTGTTCGCGCCTTTCCTTCCGTTCACGGATTACCCTCTTTTCCGCGCTAACACACCATCAACACCTTCGTGCTTTGTGATTGGGAGCTGGGAAAGATTGCTCGTCCGAACAGCTGAGGCTGCCAAGAAAGAGGAGGCCGATGTCTGGGCTACCTTCCCTTATTCCTAGTCCTTCGAACCTGCTTCTGCATCGCCTCTTAACTTCTGGAGAAGATCACTGAGATCTTGAGAATAGGGCGATTTTTCATCGCGGATTTTCGAGCCTCGTTCGGCTTCGCGTAGGGCCATCGATTCATCGCCTCTCCTTACGAACGCCCGCGCCACCTCTAAATGCATTTTTTGTAATACCCTCTGTGCCAATACTGAGTTGCCGGCTCGTCTTGCGATTGCCTCAGCCTCTAAATATTGTGCGGTTCCTCTCTCAACATCTCCTTCCCAGATGTAAAGGAGCCCCCTTGTGCAAGTCAGGTAAACATTTTCAAACGCAGTCGGCGGCAACTCCGTCAAAATTGAACGAGCACCAGCTACGTCACCCCGCAGTAGGCGGACGTACGCTAGATTGTTTGAAATGTCGATGCTCTTTGGGAAGAGTTCGTAACCCTTTTTCAGCACGCTGGCCGCAGTTTCCAAATCTCGCTTTGCGTCCGCAAGGAATGCACCCAATATCGCGTAAGTTCTCTCCGTCGCCTGACCAGCGGAGATTACGCGCTCTAGCTCTGTGATGCTCTCCTCATATCGTGATTCCTTCTCATAGCACAAAACTAATAGCTCGACTGTCTCCGCGTCTATTGGAAAACGGCTATGGCATAACTCCATGACGTTTCGCGCTTCGAGAACACGGTCTGCACGCAGGAGAACCCTTGCCAAATTTTGGTACGGAGCCCGGTAATTTTCGGGGTTCAACTCTAGCGCGCTCTTGAACCACTTTTCAGCATCGGAGAAGCTCGACTCAAATGCAAAACAAGCTCCAATATTATTAAGAATCCTTGCTTCCCAGTTTTTTACGTCCACCCCGCGATTCTTTAGCTGGCGTACTTCTCTGAGTAGTTCAAACAACTGGGCTCGAGAGGCACCGAACCGCTTAAGCTCCTTATACGATTGCGCAAGGGTTTCCCTAGCTTGCAGGTCCCCAGGACGTCTTTCCAGATAAGCAATCAGTACTAGGCTTGCCTTCTCAGCATCTCCTGACCTCAGCAGAATCTGCGAGAGTCCGTGAGTCGCTTCAGGCATGCCGGGATCGAGTGTCAATGCAGCCTGAAAGCTCCGCGCAGCGCGACGCAAGTCGCCCGCCACCGTATAGGCCACAGCCAAGGCTTGGTGCACGGCAGCTGACCTGACGTCACGGCTCAACGCCAGTCGGAGCTGAGCAATTGCTTCCTGCGGCTTTCCCTGCACTAACAACACAATTGCCAGTTGGTAACGCGCTAAAGCTGAAGTCTGGTCGACGCGAAGTAGATCCCTCAGTTCCTGAGCGGCCTTAGCGAAATTCTCACGACGCATAGAAATGTAAGCAATGCTAATGAGCGGAGCAGGGTCGGCCGGATATAGGCGACGCATTTCCAAGTACAGGTCCTCCGCCTGGTCAAACTGGCCTTTCAGGACATAAACTCGTGCAAGATTCAAACTCGCAACGTAGTGATTCGGGATAAGCTCAAGCGCTTTTGAGAATGCCAAGGCCGCACTATCAAGATCTCCCAAATTCAGAAGTGCTAGTCCCCTATTAGTATGGGCCCGTGCGCTTCGTTCGAACCGATCGACGGCTCTATCCGCTCGATCTAAGATTTCCTGAAGGATTCTTTCGCTGGAGTCGGTGATAGCTCCGGACAAGTCGTTTTCTGCCCACCGGAGAATGAGCCGACCGGTATCCTGAACGAAGAAGACGCGTGCTGAAGGTATGAACGTATTAGATGAGGGCGGGTCGAGTTCAAATTGCCGCTCAGGCGCTACAGTTCCAAAATTTCCACGTGAAATAGATGTCGTAGAGATCATCCCCGGTTCCCCCTTTCCTGCAACTCCCTCGATTGCACTATGCGCCGCTTAGTTTTCTCTTCGCGGGCAGCGCGAAACTTCCTCTGTAGCTCGCGCCACCGAGAATATTTCTCCTCATGATTGAGGATTAAGATACAGCTCTGTATCCCCCGGAAGATCGTTTCAAAATCCCGCAGCCGCCTCCTGTAGTCAACCATGGACAACCGACGATATAACTCGTCAACTCGATCCCTAATGCACGCGGGTATAACGGGTCCATGAGCGGCAATGCGGGGAAGGGGATTATTGTTTGCGATTGAGCCAATTACCTCATCATAAACCATTTCCTTCCGCTCCAATTTCACATGTGCGAAGTGCTGACATAAATTCTCATGGAAATGATGACGGCCGAGATGGTGGCCTAGCTTTGTCCCAGAAAATAGCTCGAACAATATGGCACCTAAGGAAAAAAAGTCTGCACCAAATGCGTAGTCCGGACGCACATCGTGTAATCCAGCCAGAATCTCGGGTGCAGCATATAGCCAATCGCCGGGAGGATACCGATAAATGTTCAGTAATGGCTTTTCCGCTCCATCGAATCGCCTTGCCGTGCCGAAGTCGGCCAATTTTACTTTGCCGGCAGGGGTGATCAGGAAGTTCCCTGGCTTGAGATCTCTGTGCGCAATTTTCTGACAGTGGATACGCTGCAAGCCGCGACACATGCAGCGAAAGGCAAGCAGAATGTCTACCGGTTTCCATGTAGCATTAGCGATTGCTGACTCCATGTCAGATGCACCAAGTTCCAAAGCGTAATAAGAAAAATTGATAGGGAACGGGACTCCCGTGTCGCTTTTCATCATCTGAGTAAAGGTAGACAGTGGAGCTATCCACCCAACTATGTCTTCCTGACCCGCCAACTCCTGCAAGATCGCAGCTTCGCGCTGAAAACACTCCCACCTATAGGATTCTCCCAGCTTGTCGGGTCTGAAAAACTTGAGCGCGACTTCTTGACTGGTTTGCGTATCCTGAGCGGAGAAGAGTAGAGAGAAGCACCCGCCTCCTCCGTCGCGGCCCAAACGCTTAATGTTTGTAAATCTCCCGTCAATTGTTCCGCGATTCTCTACAATGTTTAGGCATCCCTCTCGGAATTCATCCGGCATCGCGGCGTCCAAATCTTTCCTTCAAAAACTGGATTGCGTCTTCGGGATGTTCCCTTAGAATCTCAATTATTTCCGGGGGTACTTTTCCGGCGGAAAGTAGAAGGTGATCCCTGTCGTATTTGAAGTACTCCGCAATCTTCTCGACTAGTTCCTCGGAAGGATTAATATCGCTATTCTCCAATTTACTCAGGTATGTGTAGGTGACGCCGAGCTCGGGGGCGAGGCGCTTGATGCCAAGCCCCGCGTTCGTCCTAAGCTCCCGAAGTATCTTTCTGAATTGCACAATCACAGTATCTCGAGGGTTGAATTTTTTGTCAACCCATACTTTTGGCGGGAATAGTGTTGAATTTGATGACGGGTGGCCCGGGTAATAATCGAGAAACCAGGGACAGACCGGGCGTTTTCTAATATTGCTCGTGGCGCCCCGGATGAGCCCCAATGTACAGGATGTAATACGCTAGGCTATCCTGTTTTCCGAGGAGAACATGAGCCTGCTGACGATCATCCGCACCATATCGCAACCGCTATTTGCAATCCTTCTCTCGCTTCCAGCCCTGGCCCAACACCCAGCTTCTTCCATCCCTTCCACTGGTTTTGCCGGGCTGGATGAGTACCGCGCGTCGCGGATTTCAATCTACACGGACGATTTCGGGCAACTGGCACGCTATCGGGAGGCCGACGCCGCGCTCGCGCCGCCGGCGGCGGGCGAAAGCCGAGTCGTTTTCCTTGGCGACTCCATCACCGACTACTGGAAGTTGCCAGATTATTTTCCTGGCAAGCCTTATATCAACCGCGGCATCGATGGGCAGACCACGCCCCAGATGCTGGTGCGTTTCCGCCAGGATGTGATTGATCTGCACCCTAAAGTGCTCGTCGTGCTCGCGGGAACCAACGATATTGCGGGCGTCACCGGGCGCACGTCTAACCAGGACATCGAGGCCAACTACGCTTCCATGGCCGAGATGGCGCGCGCGCACCGTATCCGGGTGGTGTTTGCGTCCATCCTCCCGGTGCATAACTACACGCACGATGCCGAGGAGTCTTTTGCGCTGCGTCCGCGCGACAGAATCTTGGCGCTGAACGAGTGGCTTAAAGACTACTGCGCCAAAAACCGTTTCGTATATCTCGACTACTTCAGCGCCCTGGTTGACGAGCGGGGCATGCTGAAGCGCGTCCTGGCTGACGACGGGCTCCACCCAAATGATGCTGGGTATAAGATCATGGCGCCCCTCGCGGAGAAGGCGATTCAAAAAGCGCTAGCGGAAAACAGATCTCTGTAAGCTGCCGGTTGGCCGACAGATTGCCGGGGGAACGATTGTGGGTGCCGCATCCCCTGGGGGTTTCAAGGGTGCGGGTTTTGACTTTTCTGTTGTTCCGTCCCGCTTGCTTCCTGGTCACTAATCGCTCATTACTGTTCACCGCTTGCCCCCCATTCGAATCCTCCCCAGCTCCATTACCATTTTTTGTCCTACCAGTAACTTGTCGATACTATTTACTTTTGCTAAACTTCGTCGGTGACTAGCAAGCGCACCACCTCTCCCGACTTCCCCCTCTGCCGCTTCGCCTTTGCCGATGGACGCCGCTGCGCCCTCCCCGCCGCCTTCATCTAATCAGCCCCTAGCCCCTGCTTATAGTTACGAACTCGGGCGTGCAAGACTCTTCCCGATTTGTGCAACGGGCTAGAGTTTAGTGTCCGACGGGAGAGTAGACATACCACTAAGAGTTTTTCAATCAAGCATTTGCAAGTGTCACTATAGGTTCCTTCGTGGCCAGCAGCATGCTGCGACCATCCTTAGCTCAGAAATCCGCGCACGAGGTGGAGCTTATGAAACGTCTTCAGTTCTGGTACTCGGTGCTCGTCCTATTTGTATTGCTGTTCGCGGTCCAATCCCCCATCCTTGCCAACTCGGTCCCGCTGACGGTCTCGGTTGGCTATGCTGACAACACTCACTGCGCCTCCGCCCTCACTCCCCCTTTATTCCAAGGTTCCTGCATATCTCCCCTCCCTGCTCTTTTCCCAAACCCTTGGAATGGGAGCCCAAATACTACTTTCCTCGGTACGGGAATTAATAACGTCGGCTTTGATGCAGGCGCCTTGCTGCTAACCAATACCGGCGGAGCTGCCGTCACGGTGACCGATGTGACGGTCATGATCGGCGCCACCAGCTTCGACCTCTGGGGCTCTTTTACGGTTCTTAACGGCACGTCGACCATTTTGACGCAGACCAGTTCTCTTGTGCCTAACTTCGATACCAGCGACGTCGCGGGATTCAATGGCGGTGTGAGCAATGGCGTTACGCCCTCGATTGCGATCACGATCGGCGGCACGACCACGACTCTCCTCGACACGAATGAGATCCTCAATACGGGTGGTTTCGACTTGGGTTGCACGGATTCAGGCTGCGTCTTAACGAACGAGTCTCACCCGTGGAGTCTGATTCCCGGCCAGGTTACCGGGACACCGGAACCCTCGAGCCTTATGCTGCTTGGTGTTGGCTTGCTCGGGTTGGTACGAATGCCGAGGCGTAAGCTGGGTTTCTGAGCAGTGCCCCCAATCCACCTCTCAGCCAGCTGATTCTGGCGGGGGGCACATCGTTCTGCTTCCTGATTACTGATCGCTGATTACTGGTTACCGCTTGCTTCCGTTCGAATACACAGTCCCATTACCATTTTTTGTCCAACCAGTTACTTGTCGATACTATTTACTTTTGCTATACTTTCTCCGTGACTAGCAAGCGCCCCACCTCCCCCCACTTCCCCCTCTGCCAGTTCACCTTTGCCGATGGACGGCGCGGACCCCTCCCAACCGATTTGCGCGATCCCGAATGGAGCTTCGTAGTTTCTCCATCAAACGACGACACCAATGACGAATTCTATCTACTTCCGGCTAACAGCTAAAGCCTACCAAATCGGGACTTTCCGCCCTCCGCTAACCCCTGTAAATTCAGCACTTGCGCGACCCACTGCTAACTCACTTATTTTCTATATCTTTACAACCATAGGGGGAGGGGGTGGTCCGGTCATACCAGCTCTCTCGTCGTCCTCCTTTCCTTTCTTCGCGCTCGCCACTCGTCACTCGCCACTACCCTCGTCCCATTGCGCTCCAGCCCCCTTAGTGCCAAAATCACCACATTGCTGGAGCCAGAAACATTCACCTGCTCTTCGGTGTCTAATACCTAGAGCGGACAAAGGTTGGGGCACTCCGTAAGAAGACATGCCCAACCCAGTAGTGCCAGCAAGCCCCTGTTTCTACTTCGCAGGTGGGGCAGAAAGGCCGACCGTGTCCGATTGGGCCAGCGCACTCTCGTGGGTTAATGACGAATCCGAGCTTGTCACCGAGCTGCAAGCTGGCTCGGAGACCGCCTTCGACTGGCTCGTCAATCACTACCACGCTCCCGTCTACAACCTGATCCTGGGGATGCTGGGAGATACGGCGGACTCCGCCGACGCGGCGCAGGAAGTTTTCTTGAAAGCCTTCAAAGGAATTCGCAGCTTTCGCCAGGGCAGCTCTCTGAAGACCTGGCTCTATCGCATCGCGATTCGCGAAGCCCTGAATCACCGCCGCTGGTTCAAGCGCCACAACCAGAAAAATGTTTCGATCGATGCCGAGCCGGCGGAAGGCTGCGCGCCGATTGATATTGAAGACCTGAGCGCGACGCCGTTCGATCAGCTGGCGGCGCACGAAATTCAGGTCGCGGTGCAGGGAGCGCTGCAGCAGGTGCCGGATGTGTTCCGCAGCGCGGTGATTTTGCGCGACATTGAAGGGCTGAGCTACGAAGAAGTGGCGGAAGTGCTGGAGTGCAGCGTGGGCACGGTGAAGTCGCGGATTTTGCGCGGGCGCCGCTCGTTGAAAGAAATTCTGGAGCCGCTGCTGGCGGAAAAATCGCTGCAGAGCAAAGCCGCCGAGCGCGACACGCAGACTTCGGAAGCGCAGTGGCGCAAGGCCGAGGTGGCACGGCACGCGGCGGCCGCAGCTTCGGGAACGAGTTCCACCCAGCAGGTGGGTCTGCAAATGGCCTACGTACGAGTTTCGACGCCGGAAACGGCGGAAAGCATGACGCGCCCACAGCCAGCGCGCGAGGAGCAACTATGACGTGCGATAAGGTCCATCGCCGCCTCGCCGGTTATCTGGACGATGCGAGTGTATCGGCGGCGCGCTCGGAGGAGCGCGTGGCCATCCGGCAGCATCTGGAAAATTGCGAACCGTGCCGCGAGGAGTTGCAGCGGTACCGGAAGCTGGCCGTATTGATGTCCCGCGTGCCGCGGGCCGTTCCCCCCGCGG
>Ga0070765_100003481_pt1 | contig 10098 bp, 7 predicted proteins | sample HubBroMetageWFT5_FD_71516 | JGI IMG/M metagenome (GOLD analysis project Ga0070765, IMG submission 71516) | Warmed and freeze-thawed soil microbial communities from the Hubbard Brook experimental Forest, New Hampshire - Hubbard Brook CCASE Soil... | ecosystem: Environmental > Terrestrial > Soil... | reverse complement strand
GCGGCAACACCGTGTCGGAATATCAAATCGGAACGGGCGGAGCGCTCGCGGCCATTGGCACGATAGCGGCCGGCAGCGGCCCTTGGTACATCACGACGGACACTTCAGGCCGCTACGTCTATGTCGCGAATTTCAATGACAGCACCGTCTCGCAGTACAGCCTCGGTACCGGCGGCGCGCTCACCTTCATCGGTACGGTGGCGACAGGGAGCGGGCCGAACGCCGTTGACACCGGTCTTTAGAGCGCGCGCTCCCAGCGCGATCGACGGGCACCGCAAGGTGCCTTGACACACGCTCGCGCAACTCCAATACTTCACCATATAGTGAAGTGAACGACGGTGTGATCCATGCGCACAAGAGCTTGGGAGATCGGACAAGTAGCTGGGTTGGCGCTGCAACTAGCTGCCTTGGCTGGGCTGGTTTGCGGGTCGGGTTCTGCCGCCGCCGACGCTGCGCAGCCCGCGTATCCGGCCATGGCACCCATCGGGCAATACCTGCTGGCGAGCGCAGCCGATGAGGTTGCCCTGGCGCGCAGCGCCGCGCCGATTTCAATCGCCGGCAACGCCGAGGTCTTGACGCTCGGCAGTCACGGCTACGAAACCGCGGCGCCGGGAAAGAACGGCTTTGTCTGTATGGTCTGGCGGTCCTGGACGGCGGGCTTTGACGACGCCGAGTTCTGGAACCCCAAGATACGCGCGCCGATATGTCTCAATGCCGCCGCCGTGCGCACCGTTCTGCCGGGCTATCTCGAACGGACAAAATGGGCCCTCGCGGGCGTCTCGAAAACCGACATGATTGCCCGTACCCGGGCTGCCGTTGCCGCCAATAGCTACATCCTGCCTGCGTCCGGCGCGATGAGCTTCATGATGTCCAAGCAGGGATATCTTGGCGATGGGGCCGGCGGCCATTGGCATCCGCATATGATGTTCTTCGTTGCGCACACGGATGGCGCAGCCTGGGGCGCGGATCAGGACGGCTCCCCGGTGATATCGGCGCAAGACGATCACGAACCGGTCACGACTTTTTTTGTCCTCGTGCCAAAGTGGTCCGATGGAACACCTGCCACAGGGGTGCACTGAGCCACACGCGCGGCTTAGCGCGCCGGAAACGGCTCGCGCCAGCTCTCGATTTCGTTCAACCGCTCGTGCCAGCGGCAAATGTTGGCGAACTCGCCGAGCGGCAACTGCGCCTCAGCGGCATAGGGAAGCGCCATCGCCACCGAAAAATCTGCAACCGTGATCCGATCTGCGACGAGCCACGTGCGATCCGCGAGATGCTGGTTGAGCACCGCTGCCCAGCGCCGAAACTCCTCGAGCGCTTCATTCACCACCGCCGGATCGGGGGTGCCGATGCCAAAACGCTTCTTGACGATGTTTTCGAAGTAGAGTGCGCCGCCGGCGCGCGTGAAATGTTGCTGATTCCAGCTGAACCAGCGTGTGATTTCGATCTGGCGCGCATCATGGGGCCACAGATCGGCGGCCATGTCGTCGGAGAGCTGGCAAATCACCGCATCCGCCTCCCAAGTGATTCGCCCGCCCTTCACCAGCGTCGGCACCTTGCCGTTCGGATTGATCGCAAGATACTGTGATTTCTGATGATCCCCGTGCGCGAAATCGAGATACACATACTCGACCGGCGCGTTCAGGTACTTGGCAACGGCACAAGCCCGGTGCGCCGAGAGAATGTCGGAGTAATAGAGCTTCACGATGCAATGTTTCCTGTCTGGAAATGCGCTTGCAGCTTGCCGAGCGAGCCGGCCCAGCCTTCTTCGTGGCTGCGGCGCGTTTCTTCGTCGTGGAGTCGCGCGTGGGTGAACGTGAGTTCGGTGCCTTCGGCAATGGCCCTCAGCCTGATTTCAACCCGTGATTCGCCGGGATCTTCCTGCCCGCCTTTCCAGCGCCAGCTCATCACGACGTGCTCCGGCCGCACGATTTCGAGAAATTCGCCGCTGCTCTCGTGCTCGCTGCCGTCGAGCATGCGGAAGCGCACGCGATAGCGGCCGCCGACGCGCGGATCCGATTCCGACACAAGCACAGGGCCCGCATCCGGCCCCCACCATTGCGCGATGCCTTCGGCCGTCGTAACCGCGTCGAAGACAATCGCAGGCCGGGCCCGGATGCGGCGCACCAGCGAGAGGCTGGTCATCGCCCCTTGCTCCGTGCTTCGGCTTCCTTGCTCTCTGCGTAGGCGCCAAGTCCGTCCAGCCTCTCAGACCAGAAGCGTTCGTAGCGGCGCAACCATGCCATCGCTTCGCGCATGGGCTGCGGCCGCAGCCGTACCGTCACCGTGCGGCCGGATTTCGAACGCGTCACGAGGCCGGCGTCCTCGAGCACATCGAGGTGCTTCATGACGGCCGGCAGCTTGATCGCAAAAGGTTGCGCGAGTTCGCTGATTGACGCGCTCGCCCGGCGTTCGAGCTGTGCGAGAATCGCGCGCCGTGTCGGATCGACGAGTGCTGCGAAGGTGCGGTCGAGGCGCTCCTGATAGTTCACCATTGAGCAAAGCATTGACCGCCGGCGGTCAGTTTGTCAATGAGCAGAGGCCTCAATCTTGTCGTGCCACCATCCTCCGCCCAGCGCGGTCAGGAGGCTTGCGCTGTCGGTGAACTGCTGTACTCGAGCGTTGACGTAGCTGAGACGCGCCTGTGCGTAAGTACGCTCCGCTGCAATCAAGTTCAATACGGTGGTCGTGCCCACGGCGTAGCTTTGCTGCTGCAGCTTCAGCGCCTCAAAAGCGACGTCCATCGAGTGCCGATCGACAGTGAGGATCTGCGCGTCGTATTGCAGCGCCCAGAGATCGTCGGCAACCTGCCCGAGCGCCTCGAGCACCACGGCCTGGTAGGTGGCGGCCTCGGCCTTGAAGGTATCGCGCGCCGCACGCACCTGCGCGCTCAACGCTCCGCCCTTGAATAGCGGCTGCGTCAATGAGCCGCCGACCCCCCAGAGCGTGCCGAACTGATGAAAGAGATCGGCCGCGCGCAGGGCCTCTCGAGTGATGGAAGCCGACAAGCTGATTTCAGGAAACTCCTGAGCAACCGCCACGCCGATCGCCGCGCTCGCGGCGTGAAGCTGCATCTCGGCGGCAAGGACATCCGGGCGCTGCTGCACCAGTCGGGCGGGCAGGCTCACGGGAATGTCCCGCGGCGGAGTGAATTGATCGATGTCGAATGGCTGCACCTGCCACTCGGAGGGCGCACGGCCCGACAGCACCGCAAGCGCGTCATAAGCCTGATCGAGTTGTTTGTGCAGGGATGGCAGCTGGGAGAGATCGGCGGCCAGCTGGGTGTCGGCCGTCAGTACATCGCTGCGCGGCACGATACCCACGTCAAATGCGCGTTGCGTCAGCGCGAGATTCTTGCGGTCGCTGGCGATCAACTCCTCGGTGGTGGTGATTTGGAGTCGAGTCGACGCAATTGTCAGCACTTCATTCACGACGCTGCCGGTCAGGGTCAGATACGCCGCCGCGAGCTCATTGCGCTGGAAGTCCGCGAGCGCTTGCTGTTGCTCGACGGCGCGGCGCGTGCCGCCAAAAATATCCAGGTTGTAGCTTGTGGACAGACCGATGCTGTAGAGATTGGCGGTGGCGCCGGTACCGGGCGCTCGAAGCGCACCCGTGCCCGCTCGTTGGGCGTCGGCGGCCGCACTCACGCTGGGTAGTAGCGCGCCGCGTGCCACGGTCACTGCTTCGCGTGCCCCGGCCAGAGTCGCGTTTGCCGCAACCAGCGTGGGGCTCGCGGCAATTGCATTGCGAACCACCTCGTCCAGTTGCGCCGAGTGAAACAGTTGCCACCATTCACCGGCGAGCTCGGCGCCCGGTGAAATGTTCTGCACGTCCCGCGCCTCCGGCTGCACCGGCGCGCTATCTGAACTCGGGTGCAAGTAGCCTGACGTGTCCGGCGGATTCGGTCGGTGGAAGTTGGGGCCGACCGCGCAGCTCGCGAGCGCCGAAGCGGCGGCGACGCCGATCATCCGCCCTGTGAGCGATCGGCCATGCAAGAGCTTACTCATAGCGCAGCGCATCGATCGGATTCAGGCGCGAGGCTTGCCGGGCGGGATAGAAGCCGAAAAACACCCCGACCGCGCCCGAGAACGCAAAGGCCAGAATCATGACATTGAGTTCCAGCAGAATTGGCCAACCCGCCAAGTGTGAGATCAGCAGGGAGGCGACCACGCCGGCCGCGATACCCGCTACACCGCCCATGAGGGCCAGCAGCATGGCCTCGACCAGAAACTGCGCCAAGACGTGCAGCCGCCGCGCGCCGGTGGCCATGCGGATGCCGATCTCGCGCGTCCGTTCCGTCACGGAGACCAGCAAGATATTCATGATGCCGATGCCGCCGACCACCAGCGAGATCGAGGCGATCGCGGCCAGCAACAATTCCATGGCTTTGGAACTCTGTTCCGCGACTTCGGCGATCTCAGTCAGGTCGCGCACCACGAAATCATCCGGTTTGCCGGGAAGAATCCGGTGCGTCTTCTCGAGCGTCTTGGTCACTTGATCCAGCGCGGTCTTCACCAGCGCCGGGCTGCGCGCCTGAACGAAAATGGTGTTGACGAAGCCTTCCAGCTTGGGCACGACGCCGAAGGGATTCGGAGGCGGCCCGATGGTGGCGAATACATTGTTCGACAGCGTCTGGGCGGAGGAGGGCGTCGCGACACCCAGAATGCGCTCTTGCGACGTGGTGAACGGGATGAATATCACGTCGTCCTGATCCTGGCCGCTGGCGGAGTGGCCCTTCGCAGCCAACACTCCCACCACCGTCATCGGGACATTTTTCACCAACACCGTGGCACCGAGCGGGTCGGCAAATTCGCCGAACAAATTGGCCAATACCGTTTGACCCAACAGGCACACGACTGCACCGTCGTGATCGTCCTGATCGTTGAGCGTGCGGCCTGCCACGACCGGCCAGCGCCGAATCGACAGATAGCTCGGCGAGATACCTTGAACGCTGGTGCTCCAGTTCTGATTGCCGTTGACCGCTTGGGTGTTTTGGCGGTTGACATAGCTGACATCGGCGACCGCACCGTCCTCTTCGAGAATTCCGCCGACGTCCTTGACCCGCAGACTCGCGGCGCTGCCGTTGCCGGCGCGCACACCGTTGACGCGCGTCGTACCCGGCAGCACCACCAGCAGATCGGTGCCGAGGCTCTGCACCTGCGCTTCGACCGCGGCGCGCGCGCCTTCGCCCACCGCGACCATCGCGATCAGCGCGGCGACGCCGATGAACATGCCGAGCATCGTCAATCCGGCGCGCAGCTTGTTTCTGCCAATGGCCCGCAGTGCCGCGAGCAGCGCGATCCAGCCGATTGAGCCGGCTTCGCGCAGCAGACTGTCAAACCGGCTGACGAACCGGCGCTCACGGTACGGCTGCACGGCCGGCAGCGTGCGCGTTGCGCCCCGCCCGGCGCTGTGAGCGGTCGGCGAATCGGAAATGATCCGGCCATCGCGCAGCGTGATGATTCGGTCCGCGAGTTCCGCCAGGTCGCGCTCGTGCGTCACGAGCACGACGGTCACGCCGCGCTCGAGATTCAAGGCGCGAATGGTCGCCATGATGTCGAGCGCATTCTGGGAATCAAGATTTCCGGTGGGTTCATCCGCCAACACGATGGCCGGATCGTTGACCAGCGCCCGCGCGATGGCGACGCGCTGCTGTTGTCCGCCGGAGAGTTGATTGGGTTGATTGCGCTCGCGATCCGCAAGTCCGAGCATATTCAGCATGTCGCGGGCACGGGCGATGTTGCCCTCAATCTGCGCCGCGTAGAACAGCGGTAATTCAACATTTTCGAGCGCACTGGTACGCGGCAACAGATTGAAAGTCTGAAATACGAAGCCAATGCGCCGCCCGCGGATGCGGGCCAATGCCGGCTCGTCCAGCTGCGCAACGTCGATGCCTTCCAGCAGGTACTCGCCGCTGCTCGGGCGGTCCAGGCACCCTAGAATGTTCATCAGGGTGGACTTGCCGGAGCCCGAGGCGCCCATGATCGCGACGAACTCGCCACGGTTGATCGTCAGCGTTACGCCCCGCAATGCGTGCACCTCCGTGTCGCCCAGGTGATAGACCTTGGTCGCATCACGCACGCAAAGAATCGGTTCGGGGGCCTTCGGATCGCTCACATTCGGAAGCCTCCGCGGACATTCGTACCCGGCGGCCGGTTTTCGCCGGATACCTCCGGCGGCGGCGAGTTGGGTCGTACCGCATTAACGACGACGACATCGCCAACCTTCAGGTCTTCGCCCGTGACCTCGACCAACGTTCCATCGTCGAGACCGGTGTGGACCCGCACCGAAACCAGCTTGCCGTCACGCAGCAACCATATCTGCGCGCGCCCGCCGGCAGCTCCTGAGCGGCCGCTGCCCGAACGAGTTCCGGCCGCACCTCCCGGCGCACGGCGCGGTTCGCCGGATGCGCCCTGATCTTCAGCCCCGTCCCGATTTTCAGCCGCGCGACGGTTTTCGGGCGCGCCGCGGCTTTCATCCGCGGTGCGGTTTTCAGCCCCACTACGGTTTTCCCCCGTCGCGCGGTTCGCGCCGCCTTCCCGACCCTGACCGCCTGCTCGCGGTGTGCGGGCAGCACCTTCTGGGTTGAAACGAATCGCAGGCAGTGGGACGCGCAGCACGTTGCTGCGCTCGGCCGTAATGATGTGTGCATCGGCCGTCATGCCGGGAAAGAGCGCCAGATCGTCATTTTTGACGTCGATCACGACATCATAGGTCACGACGTTTTGCACGGTGATGGGGCCTTCGCGAATCTGGCGGACCGAACCCCAGAAGGTGCGATTCGGATAGCTCTGAACGGTGAAGTAGGCACGCTGCCCGGGCTTCACGCCGCCGACGTCCGCTTCGCTCACATTGGTATCGACCTGCATGGAATGCATGTCCTTGCCGATCAGAAATAGCGGTGCTGCCGACAGGCTCGACACCACGGTCTGGCCGACATCGATGTAGCGCGTAATCACCATACCGTTAACCGGCGAGGGGATCTTGGTGTAGCCGAGATTGACTTGCGCGCCGTGCAACAGGGCTCGCTGTTGGGCGATGTTGGCGATATCGAGTTTCACCTGCGCCTGATCCTGGTCCAAGGTCGCTTTGTCGGCGTTGATGGTCTCGCGCGAAACGATTCCTTGGTCGATCAGCTTCTGGTCATAGGCATAGACCACGGCCTGGTTGGCGGCGGCGACCCGATCCTTCGCCAGCTGGGCCATTGCGGAATGTAAGGACGCCGTGTCCTGATCGACGATGACCTGGAACGGCAGCGGGTCGAGGAGGGCGCAAATCTGGCCCGCCGTGACCGGCGTGTTGTAATCGCAGGACCACGATTTGATGTTGCCGGAGACAAAGGATTCGACCTGCGCGGTCACCACCGGATTGAGTGCGCCGGTCATGTTGACGGCACGCTGGATGTCACCTTGAGTGACCCGCGCGGTGATGTAGTGCAAGGGAGGGTTGCGACCACGCCACCACCACACGGCGAGCGCGGCAAGAACGATGAGGAACGCAATTGCACTCCATAGCAGGAGGCGGTTTCGGCGCCGCGGTTCGGTGCCCTCGGGTAAGGTTTGTTGCGCCATGCTTAAAAGCTTAGCGACCGGAATCTGCAATCATGTTGCGGAAGCAACGCACGAAAAAATCCATCACCATCGCCATCGCCTCACCAAGTTCGTCTGAAGTGAAGCCTCCTTGCGGATAATTGAAGTGAGCGGACGATACGTCGATTCGTCGTGACGGATCAAGACAAGAAAGGTTAAGTGAGTGCCAACGCGCGTCATGGCCTCGCCGCTGATTTGAAAGGGGAAATCCACCCATCGATGCCGTCTATCGCCGTAATAGAAAGGTCTGACAGCGTAAATGGGAACAAGGGAATATATTCCGGCTAGAAACATTTCTAGTTGGAGCCGTGCATGAGCAACACCACAGAAGCAAAGTGTCCCTTCAATCATACTTTCGGCGGCGGTACCTCAAATAAGGACTGGTGGCCAAAGCACTTGCCGCTCGATCTTCTGCATCAGCATTCCTCCAAGTCCGACCCGATGGCCGCGGATTTCGACTATGCCAAAGAGTTCAACAGCCTCGACTTTACGGCGCTGAAAAACGACCTCGCGGTGCTGATGACCGACTCCCAGGACTGGTGGCCGGCGGACTTCGGCCACTACGGGCCCTTGTTCATTCGTATGGCCTGGCACAGTGCGGGCACTTACCGGATAGGCGACGGGCGCGGCGGCGGCGGCCGGGGTCAGCAGCGTTATGCGCCGCTCAACAGCTGGCCGGATAATGCCAACCTCGAGAAGGCGCGCCGCCTGCTCTGGCCGATCAAGCAGAAGTACGGCCGGAAAATTTCTTGGGCCGACCTCATGATCCTCGCCGGCAACGTCGCCCTCGAAACCATGGGATTCAAAACCTTCGGTTTTGCCGGCGGTCGCGCGGACGTATGGGAGCCCGATCATGATGTTTCTTGGGGTACCGAGAAGACATGGCTGGGCGCGGACACGCGCTATTCCGGAGAACGCGATCTCGCCAATCCGCTGGGAGCCGTGCAGATGGGCCTCATCTATGTGAATCCGGAAGGCCCAAACGGCAACCCCGATCCCGTGGCCGCGGCCCGCGACATTCGCGAGACTTTTGGCCGCATGGCGATGAATGACGAAGAGACGGTTGCGCTGATTGCCGGCGGCCACAGCTTCGGCAAGACACACGGTGCCGGTCCCGCGTCGCACGTCGGCGCGGAGCCCGAGGGCGGCGACATCGAGGCGCAAGGCCTCGGCTGGAAGAGCACGTTCGGCACCGGCTGGGCGGGAGATGCGATCACCAGCGGCCTCGAGGTCACCTGGACCAGAACGCCGACCAAATGGAGCAACGACTTCTTCAAGAACCTGTTCGGCTACGAGTGGGAGCTGACCAAGAGCCCGGCGGGCGCACACCAATGGAGGCCGAAGAATGGAGCTGGCGCGGGCACGGTGCCCGACGCGCATGACAAGTCGAAGCGCCGCGCGCCTTCGATGTTGACGACGGATCTGGCGCTGCGCCTCGATCCTGCCTACGAAAAGATCTCGCGTCGTTTCCTGGAACATCCCGAAGAGTTCGCGAACGCCTTCGCACGGGCCTGGTTCAAGCTCACGCACCGCGACATGGGCCCGCGTGCCCGCTATCTCGGCCCCGAAGTGCCGAAGGAAGATCTTGTCTGGCAGGACCCGATTCCGGCGCTGAATCACAAGCTCATCGATGCCCACGATACGGCCACACTCAAGAACAAGATTCTGGCCTCGGGGCTGACCGTCTCGCAGCTGGTCTCGACCGCATGGGCGTCGGCGTCGACGTTCCGCGGCTCGGACAAGCGCGGCGGAGCCAACGGCGCGCGCATTCGACTCGCACCGCAGAAGGACTGGGCGAGCAATCAACCGGCGCAACTGGCGCAAGTGCTCAAGACGCTGGAGGACATCCGCGCTCAGTTCAACAAGGCGCAAACCGGCGGCAAGCAGGTGTCGCTCGCGGACCTAGTCGTTCTCGGGGGATGCGCCGCGGTCGAACAGGCGGCCAAGAGTGCCGGCCAAAGCGTCAAAGTCCCCTTCGCGCCCGGACGCATGGACGCCGCGCAGGAACAGACCGACGCAGAATCCTTCGCTGTCCTCGAGCCGGTGGCGGATGGTTTTCGCAACTACCAGAAAACCCCGTCTGCCGTGGCCGCAGAGGCGCTGCTGCTCGACAAGGCGCAGCTGCTGACACTGACGGCACCCGAGATGACGGTGCTGGTCGGTGGCTTGCGGGTGCTGAACGCGAATGTCGGCCAGAGTAGACACGGGGTCCTCACGAAGAAGCCGGAGGCGCTGAGCAACGACTTTTTCAAGAACCTGCTCGACATGGACACGCAGTGGACCGCGACCTCCGAGGCGAAGGACGTGTACGAGGGGCGCGATCGCAAGAGCGGCGAGCTTAAGTGGACCGCGACGCGCGCCGATCTGGTGTTCGGATCCAATTCACAACTGCGCGCTCTCGCCGAAGTCTATGGCAGCTCAGATGCGCAGGAGCTGTTCGTTGCTGCCTTTGTTGCAGCCTGGGATAAAGTGATGAACCTGGATCGTTTTGATCTGAGATCATCGAGCG
>Ga0070765_100003479_pt1 | contig 10098 bp, 10 predicted proteins | sample HubBroMetageWFT5_FD_71516 | JGI IMG/M metagenome (GOLD analysis project Ga0070765, IMG submission 71516) | Warmed and freeze-thawed soil microbial communities from the Hubbard Brook experimental Forest, New Hampshire - Hubbard Brook CCASE Soil... | ecosystem: Environmental > Terrestrial > Soil... | reverse complement strand
ATGAAAACGAATCGAATGAGGCAAGGCTTTCGCCCTTGAATGGACACGGATACGAACGCGTACCGGCAGTGTTGCAGGCCCATCCCAACTTGGTTGGCATCCTGGGGCTCAACTCGTTTGAACGTTTTGCCTTCATCATGTCAGTTCTGGAAATGTATTCCCATCAGGAGTGCTCCCTGCTTCTGGGCTGTTTTCGGCGGGATGTGATTAACGCACGGACTGCTGCGATCCGACATCTAGCCGGCACGATAACAATTGAAAGAGACCCGGGAGAGATGTCGTCTCGTTTGCAGAAGGCAACTACGCAAATTGTCAGCGTCGCCCGTGCGTCGTCCTAACAATCTGTACGACACAGATCTCTCCGGTCTTTGAATCGAACCATACAAATTCTTACAAATGCCTCACGCTTTCTGACGGCACACCCTTTAAGCTCCCGGTACCTTGCAAGCAGGAAACTTTTCCTGCGTGGAGAACCATGACGAACAATCACGTTAGACGCCTGTCCGGCACCTTGTTGGCAGCCGCCATATTTTGCGTTCACCCTTGCCCCGTCTTTTCACAGGAATTGGAAAGTCAATCTCCGTCGACCCTGCGTTCGAAGGTTGATTCCCCATCTGCGCCGGTCCAGGCAGACGAGCACACGGCCTTGACTGGGGATGCAGTGCTCGCCACCCTTCCGGATGCCCCGATGCCCCAGAGCCAAACACAGGACCCAGCGCAGGACCCGCCTGCGGGTGATCCTGCAGCATCTGAAACGCACCTGAACCGATATCCGATCTTTTCGCCAGGACTTACAAGAGCCCCTCTTTCAGTTCAAGATAAATTTCAGATCTATACGCACAAAGCCTTCGGTCCACCAGCCGTCATCCTGCCTGCCTTTGGAGCGGGATTCGGCATGCTCAATCCACCCAGTAAATACTCTAAGGAATGGAAGGATGGAGCTGGCGCATTCGGCAGGAATTACGGATACCGGCTGGCAGACCATACGTCCAGACTCACCGGTCAATTTCTGACCGGCGCCCTCCTGCACGAAGATCCCCGCTACCTGCGTTCAACCAGTTCCAATCCCTTCTTCCGGACCGTGCATGCCCTTGCATTCACTATCTTCGATAAGACGGACTCTGGCAGAACCACCTTTGCGGCCAGCAATTTCGCTTCTGCAGCCGCCGGCGGGTTCGTCGGAATGGGGATCCTTCCGGATGGCTATAACGACATTACGCACGCGGAGCAACATATGGCGAGCGAGTTCCTGCAGATTGGGATTGGAAACGTCCTCACAGAGTTCGAACCCCAATGGGGACCGTGGGCCAAGAAACTACGCATTCCCAAAATCCTGCCGGGTTGGTGGGTCCCAGAACATCGCCCCTAGCGTCGGAGTTGAGCGCTCATCTCGTCAATCTTTCGACAGGCGCCCAACTCTTGGCAAGAAACTCTTGACTAAGGAACAAAATGGACAGATCTGTAAAGAAACGTCTGAGAATGACGGCGGCGTTTGCAACGGTGATCGTCATGTGTCTAGCCGTGGCGGGCCTCGCCTATCTTGTTTGCCCGGGCACTCCAGGCAAATCCAAGTTCATGAAGTTTGATGGTTACATTGAGCTCCCCAAGCGTGGATCGCTAAATGTTCTCGACTACCTGACAATAAGCAACGGCACACTATTTGTCACAAGCGAGTCATCCGGGGCGTTGTTCAAGGTCAATCTAGATCCGAACCATCCATCCCGAAGCACTGTATCCGAGCTATCCGGGGGCGGGGCGGCTCACGGAGTGGCGTTAATGACGGACCACAACCTTGCCTTCCTGACACGGAGCGAGGAGAACACAGTGGATGTCTTCGATCCAACGTCCCTTCGGCAACTCGCGAGGATACCAGTCGCGGATGATGCGGATGCAATCCTCTATGTCCCATCGGCAAAACTTGTATATGTAGCGAATGGAGATGCAAAGATTGCAACGCTGATCGATCCTGAAAAACGCACAACGGTCGGAACGGTAACTCTCCTCGGAAGGCCGGAATTTCCCGCCCTGGACTTGCGGACTGGACTTCTTTATCAGAATCTTGAAGACATCGACTCGATCGTTTCAATCGATCTTGGCGAGCGGGCAGTGACAGGGCAATGGTCTCTCGCTCCATGTGAAGGACCCTCTGGTATGGCCATTGACTCCGAGCAGCGGCGGCTTTTTGCAGTGTGCTCCAAAAATGCAATGTTAGTGGTTTTTGATCTGGAGTCGCATCAGATCATCACGTCGCTGAAGGTCGTTGGAGGTCCAGATTCCGTCGCATTCGATGGCGCCCTTCACCGAATCTACTGCGCTGGAAAAGCTGGAAGATTAACGGTGATTCAGCAAGACGGTCCCAATGCATATCGGGTGCTGGACGAGATACATACACATTATGGAGCCCACACCCTCGCGCTGGATCCTGGCTCGCACAAGGTGTTCGTGGCGTACGCAAGCCTTTTTGCACATCCCAGGATCAGTGTCTTCTCTCCGATGATGGTGAACGACGTGCAAGAGAGCACAGTAGAGAGTCCTTCCTATGCGCGGACGATTCGGTCGATAATTCAAATTCTCCGGTTGATCTGAAGGCCCATAACGAACCGGGATGCATTGCGGAGGAATCCTAGTCCAAGACAATTGATTGAAAACGGACCACGCGCAGGTGGCGGGTGATAATCGCAGCGTGTCTTCAACGGACGCTGCAAGTTCAGCTATCATTGCGTCGAGGAGAGGGCTCGAACGCTGTGGGGGAAAGTGGCGTAATCGATCTGCCTCGCACTGTGCGGAGTTCATAGATGACCCAAGTTGCGAGACCGGAAGAAACGACGCGAAAACATGCGCGTTTGTTGATCGTGGACGACGATCCGGATCTCTGTGATCTCGTACAGCGCTACCTGGAAGCTGAAGGATTCGTCATATCGGTGGTGCATAGCGGCGCGGAGGGCAGCCACGCGGGCGCAAGCGGCAACTACGATTTAGTCGTGCTTGATGTGATGTTGCCCGACATGAAGGGTTTTGATGTCTTGCGGGAGTTGCGCTCGCGCGCGCGGACGCCGGTTCTGATGCTAACGGCCAAAGGGGACGAGTTTGACCGCGTCCTGGGCCTCCAAATGGGGGCAGACGATTATTTGGCAAAGCCATTTAGCCCGCGTGAGTTGACCGCGCGCATCGGCGCCATCCTCCGCAGATCGGGTTGGCAGTCGGAGCAGGCGAAGCCACCACGGCCACTCTCAATTAAGTCGGGTGATTTGGAGCTCGATTTGGCAGGACATTCTGCGTCCAAGTCGGGAAAATCTTTGCACCTGACGTCGGCCGAGTTCGATCTGCTGCGCGCATTCCTGGAATCGCCCGGACAAGTGCTTTCCCGGGAAGCTTTGGTGGAGCGGGTTCTGGGCCGGAAATTCTCGCCTTTTGACCGGAGCATCGATCTTCATGTAAGCAACCTTCGTCAGAAGCTAGGCCCACAGAAAAACGGCGTGGAAAGAATCCGGAGCGTGCGGGGGGTCGGCTACTTGTATGCCTGGCCGCTGTGATGCGATATCCTGCGCCGCCGCGTTTTAGATTGCGGCGCTCAGAAGTAGCGGATCGGCAGCGTGATCTTAACTTCCAGGCCGATCGGATCGGCGTTCGATGCGATGATTGCCCCGCGGTGTTGACGAATTGCCTCGAGAGCGATCGCCAGTCCAAGGCCTGTGCCGTTGGTTGCCCGTGGATTGCCACCCTGCGCTTTTACACGGAAGAATGGTTGGAAGATTTGTTGCAGCAACTCTCCAGGAACCCCAGGACCGTGATCGCGGACTGAAAGAACGGCCTGCGGAGATGGGCTTATTCCCTCGATTTTCAAAGTCACTTCCACTTCACTCCCTGGGGCAGTGAACCTGATCGCATTGCGAATGACATTCTCACATGCACTGCGCAAGGCCTGATGATCGGCCTTCTCGACGACAATACCTCCTTCGGCTTGCAGCCCCACAGACTTGCCGGATGAGCGTGCCTCGAAATCGCCGTCAGCCACGACTTCCTGAATCAGTTGAGACAAGTCCACGTCGCTTCTCCCATCGGACGATAGACCCGTTTCCAGGCGCGAGAGGGTCAAAAGCTGTGCCATCAGCGTATCGACGCGCTCGACATCGTGCTCCATCCGTTGCAATAACTCTTCGGACTCGGGCGGTGACTGCTTCCGCAAAAGAGCCAGAGACATAATCAATCGCGTCAGCGGGGAGCGCAGCTCGTGCGAGACAGTGCTCAATAGATCTTTCTGAGAGCGGACAAAGGCGCTCATTCTTTCAACCATGGCATCGAAATCTGCCGCCAGATCCGCCAGTTCGTCGTGTCGTTCGGATATTTCGACAGGAGCCCTCACGCTCAGATCGCCTGCCGCCACCCTTCTCGCGGCAGATTGAATCCCCTGAATGGGCGCAACAATGTGGTGCGTAAGCCAAAAACAGAAGAGTGTCACCATGAGCAGGACCACGCCAAAAAACGGCAGCCCGCCTCCGGCGGTCGTATCCAGGAATCTACCCAGTTGCAAGCGGGCGCGGACAAGGAGAACGTAAGGACGTCCTGACGGCGATATGAATTTATAGGATGAGCTGTGCGAGCGCAGCCCGTAGCGGGAAAGAACGCGTCCGTCGCTTCGGGCGACGCGTACCATCTTCAAACTGTCGGAGGGAATGGGCCGGGACAAAACATCCTTGCCGTACCCATCGATAAGATACAGCTCGACTCCGGATTTCCCGACCAGCCGCTGAGCGAACTGCTCGAATTCCTGTGAACCTCCCGATTCGTAGGCATGTGCCGCCTCGTCCGCTACTCTCGGTGCAAACGACGCAACAATGTCCGTGGGTGGGATCAGTCGAATACCGACCATGCGGCTGGCCATAAAGATGGCGAAGAGCGCCAGAACGGTCAACCAAAACCAGAGGAACACCTTGGCAAATAATCGGCCAATGGGCGCTCGCGCGCGCGGGTCACTGATTGAGTTTTGAATCGTCACTGAGTAGATAGCGCCAGATCTTTTTCTTTCTCCCAATAAGGATATACAGCAATACGACACGACTCACCAGCGAGAACGCGTCCTCCTTACAAATCCATACAGACGACAGACAGATCCTTTCAGCGCTGCTCTCGACCCGTTGAGGCATAGAGCCCTTAAGCGTAAAAGGGCCCGTGAGCAGGAGTTAAAGCTGCTACTGGAAAATTCGCGGAAGGGCAGCACTAAATGAGATACTAAAAGTGCCTGAATTCAGTGAACGGCTTGCATTGGTTCGTTGCAACGCTTCTCGACAAGAAGATTGGTGGGAAGAACCAAATTCGGCTCGCATACCTCTTTGCGAAGTAGATCCAGAATAGTAATTTCTAAATTCATTTCAGGAGCAGAACCCATGTCAGCACCCAGTCGCCGGCCGGAGATTCGCCGGCGCCGCGCCCGTCAGCACAAGATCACAACCCTTCGCAAGCGTCTCGCTTCGGCTACAACTGATGCCGACCGCGGCCGTATCACCGCTAAATTGCACAAGCTCGCGGTCGCGTCACCGGGCCAGCCTCTGCTGAAATAAGGCACCGTCGCTAAGGAATTGGTCGTCGATTCGTCAACGTTTCTATGCGACCCCAGCCGCTGCACTTGTGCCTTCCGTGGGCGGCTGGGTGGCAGACCCGACCGTTGTTTTCCCTCTCACGACTTCCCGGTACGCTTCCATCATCCGGCGCACCGAAACTTCCCATGAAAATTTAGTCGCCTGCCGGTAACCGCGCTCCTTCATCTTCTCGCGCAATGGCTGATCCAGCAGAACGCGATGTAGCGCCCGCATGATCTCGAAGACATTCTCGGGATGAACCAGCACCGCCGCATTCCCCACGACCTCTGGCAGTGACGAAACATTGGAAGTGACCACCGGGGTTCCGTGCGCCATCGCCTCGAGCGGGGGCAAACCGAAGCCCTCATACAACGACGGGAATACAAAAATTTTGGCCTGGTCGTAAAAAGTTCGCAATATTTCGATCGGCACGAACCCCAAGAAGCGCACGTCGTTCTGCACGCCGCTGCGGATCACCGTTCGCCGCAGGTCGGGATTACCGGACACATCGTCCCCAATAATGATGAGCTTGAGATCAGGGAACACCTGGTCTTTTTCCAGCTCAGTTTTCAGCGCTGAAAAAGCCTCAATCATGCGCACTACATTTTTGTGCGGACTGATTCTTCCGGCATAAAGCAGGAAGGGATAGCTCACCTGGTAGCGTTCGGCAATCAACTGGCGTTCTGCCGTGCTCGCGTGTCCATGCAGAAACCGCTCATCGATAGCGTTGTAGATCACCTCAATGCGCCCTGACGGAATGCCAAACAGGTTCTCCATTTCTGTCTTGGTGAAGTTGGAGACGGCGAAAATTCGCGCCGCGCCGAGCAGGACCCGCTTCGTCAGCTGAAAATGCAGGGAGCCCCAAAACCCGGTACGCTGGCGGGCGCGCGATAGATGCTCCAGCATGTCGTGCGCGGTCATCACATAAGGACAAGGCAGCCCGCGCGGCACTGAGAACAGGTTGGGGATATGCACCAGATCGCACTCGAGGCGCTTTACCACACCACGAAAATCGCGATAGCTCTTGAGGGAGCGCTCCGGTTCGGCGAGGGGAACCGCATGGAAGTTCGCCGGCAACGGGCCGATCTCTTTCACTTTGGCGGGAGAGCCGATTAGAAAAAAGGTCTTCTCGTGGTCTAGGCGTCCCAGGGTACGGACGACATTGCGGATATAGGTACCCACGCCGAACTCGGTCATCCGCCGTATGTCGATGGCGATCTTCACCGAAGGCATTTAATCACAGAGCAGCAAACCCTCACAGTAGAAAGAAGGCGTCCGGCTTAGTAGTCACTCCGAACTCTCATTCAGAGCAAAGCGAGGGACCTTGGTCCTTGTCGACGCCAGGAAAGCTACCTGCAAATACCAAGATCCCTCGCTCCGCTCGGGATGGCAAACCCAGCTGACCTACGCCCTTACCTCAGCCTGTGCCCTCGCCCTGCGCTCGGCATACAGGGGGAACGCTTCACATAAGCCAAGCACTTCTTTCCGGATCCTTGCCAGCGCCCCGGCGTCGGTGCGGTGAAGCAGCGCGCCCGCGATCCAGCGTCCCACCCGCCGCATCTCTGGCTCTTTCATCCCGCGCGTGGTAAGAGCGGGCGAACCTATGCGGATGCCGCTCGGCTTCATCGGCGGGTTGGTATCAAACGGAATCGCATTCTTATTGACCGTGATTCCGGCCTCGCCTAGCGCTTTTTCGGCATCGCTGCCCAGCATGCCTTTGGAGAAGACATCGACTAGCATAAGGTGCGTATCGGTGCCGCCGGAAATAATTCGGAAACCTTCGCCGGCCAACGTCTCCGCCAAAACTCTCGCATTGCTCACGACCTGGGCGGCATAGTCGCGGAACTCAGGCTGCATCGCTTCCAGAAAGCAAATCGCTTTGGCCGCCATGATGTGAACCAGCGGTCCGCCCTGCATGCCGGGAAAAACCACTTTGTCAATTGCGGCTGCAAACTCTGCCTTGGAAAGAATCATCCCTGAGCGCGGTCCGCGAAGAGTCTTGTGAGTGGTAGAAGTAACAATGTGCGCGTGCGGCACCGGGGAGGGATGCGCGCCGCCTGCGACCAGGCCTGCGAAATGCGCCATGTCGACCAGAAAGAGCGCGCCTACTTTGTCGGCGATCTGCCGCATGCGGGCGAAGTCGATGATGCGCGGATATGCGCTGCCGCCACCGATGATCAATTTCGGCCGCTGTTCCTCCGCCAGCTTTTCCAGGGCGTCGTAATCGATGGTTTCAGTTTCTTTGGTCACGCCGTAGGGAACGATCTTGTAGGTCTTTCCGGAAAAGTTCAGATGGTGCCCGTGCGTGAGATGCCCGCCATGCGCCAGATTCAGTCCTAGAATGGTGTCGCCGGGTTGCAGCACCGCGGCGTAGGCTTCCATATTTGCTTGCGATCCTGCGTGCGGCTGCACATTGGCGTGCTCGGCGCCGAACAATTGCTTGGCCCGGTCGCGCGCGAGATTCTCGACCACGTCCGCAAATTCACAGCCGCCGTAGTAGCGCTTGCCGGGATATCCCTCGGCATATTTATTAGTAAACACCGAGCCCGCAGCTTCAAGCACCGCCTCGCTGACAAAATTCTCCGAAGCAATCAGTTCCAAACCTTCATGCTGCCGGCGGGTTTCGTTATCGATGGCAGCCGCAATCAGCGGATCGGCTTCGTAGAGTGGGCGGTACATATTCGCGGCATTCTTCATTTCTAGCCCTCTATGGATTTGCTGTTTCAAACGTCTTACGCAGCGCGGCGGGAAGATCACTGAGACGGTCTATGCCAATTGATTCATCGCCATTTGACTGATCGGGCTTCCACAGATCGGCACTGAAAACAAATGGTTTGATGTTTCGAACCTTGCCGTGTGTGCCAATTCCGATAAAAATAGTTACCGACCACCCATCTTCCCTCACGACGTTAATTTCAACACACGTTGGAAAATCATCTTCATCTTCCGTGCCAGTCGCCTGCGCGTAGCGAAGCGCCCAGCCGATTCTGGCATGTGGACCAACTTCTACCCGAAGCCACCTCGCCAAGCTCATACGAGGAAGCGACGAGTCTAGTTGCGAGACGGATGTCTGCTTAACTTGCGCGATGAGTTCAACCACCTCGGCGTCCGTCAAAGAGTCGAGATTTGCCTGCGCCGACGCCAGGGTAGCAGACATCAGAAAAAACAGAATGGCTCCGAGCCTGATCATGCTCCGTCCAAATCGTAAACCTTTGGGTTATGCAGCTCCATGTATCGCTCCGGAGCCCTCACCGCGGTAAATCCAAACCGTGAATAAAGTGCGTGCGCGTCGCGGGTCAAAAGAATCCAGCGGCGCAGATTCTGAAGTGCGGGATGTGCGGTGATGCACTCCATCAGCCATTTGCTCAGCCCTCGCCCGCGATGCGATTCCAGCATAAACACGTCACCCAGGTAAGCAACTGTGGCGAAGTCGCTGACCACGCGGGCGAAACCGACTTGCTGCAGCGCCTTGTGCCCGCCCTTAGCGGCGTCGAAGGACGAGTTCTCGCCATAGACGCCGAAACAGAGCGAGTGCTCAATCGACCGCTCAACAATTTCTCGTGAAATGCCCTTGGCCCAATAACAGTTCGTTAGAAAATCGTGAATGACGTCCAGACTCAGCCGTTCACGGTCAGTGCTGATCAGAAAATCGCCGCGCCGGTACTCAACGGAGAGTTCGGAATCAGTCGTGAAGCCCATGCCCACATTTTAACCCGCCATCGGTAACGAAGACGCAATCCGCACAGTCCGCGTCTTAGTTGTCAAATGCCGTTCTGAAGAACGAGGCCAGGTGCCAACCATCCAAATAGCTGTAGGGTGCTTCGCCCATGGTGTAGTGGCCGCATGGCAGAGCCACAACCTTGTGATCGAGCTTCCGCCGTTTGAACTCGGCGACAACATCACGCGACAGCCGCGGCAGGAACGTCAGATCGTACTTGGCATAGACAATCAGCGACTTCCGCCGCCAGCGCGAAAATTGATCAAAGTAAGACATTGGGCTCACAGCCAGCCATGATTTTCGCAATGTCTCCAGATCGGTCTGCGATTCCATCCCTTGCCGGATGTGCCGTGTCGATTGTCCATGCCAAACCACATCGGCGACGTAGGTGGAAGCGTGGTTGAATGCCGCGGCGCGAATGCGCGAATCGTGCGCCGCCGCGATGAACGCGTAACACGAGCCCAGACTTGTGCCCATGATGCCGAGCTTGCTGTAGCCCTGCTGCTCCAGCCAATCGAAGCAGCAGCGGACGTCCACCACTCCTTGCCGCACGGCGTCGAGAGTTCGCCCGACATTGGCTGAAACGGCATAATCCGCGCGGCTGATTTCAGCGGGCATGCGAATGTCATGGTATGGCATGCTCAAGCGCAGCACGGCAATGCCCAGCATATTCAGCAGGCGGCACAAGCTGACGTAAGCAATCGCATCCGCGTTCCAGTGCGGAAGAAGCACCACCGCCCGGCGCCCGCGCGCCGGAAACCAGCGCGCATTCACCAGATTGTTTTCCGGATAAGGCGTCTTCAC
>Ga0070765_100003478_pt1 | contig 10100 bp, 11 predicted proteins | sample HubBroMetageWFT5_FD_71516 | JGI IMG/M metagenome (GOLD analysis project Ga0070765, IMG submission 71516) | Warmed and freeze-thawed soil microbial communities from the Hubbard Brook experimental Forest, New Hampshire - Hubbard Brook CCASE Soil... | ecosystem: Environmental > Terrestrial > Soil... | reverse complement strand
GCCGGTCGTCCAATGCAGGCCGAGCCATTCGAACTTGTAGCCGATGATCGGCAGGAAGGCGGTCGCGAGCAGGGTGAGCACGCAGGCCGCCATCGTCCAGTGATAGAGGCGGTCGGCGAGATGATGGCGCCTGATCCGCCCGCTCTCGCCAGAGGCTGCTTGTGCGGGTCCGACTGACATATCGGCTTGCGAGGCGCTCATAACCGGCATTGTCCAATCGTTTGCGTGACCGGTCTCAGTGCGGCTTGCCGACACGTCTCGACGCGATGACTCTCGCCACCGCATGCACGACAATGAAGGCCGTGCCCGCGGCAACGAACCATGGCAGGAGGTCCCACGACGCGCCGATGATCGTGTCGCCGCCGCCATAGATCGAGGTCGAATAGCGGAAGAACTCCATGACGTGTGTCCGGCCCGACCTCGAGAAGGCTTCGCGTCCCAACGGGAGCGAAGCTAATGGGCGCTGTACCGGCGCCATCCCACAAAACGTCATGCCCCGCGCAAGCGGGGCATCCAGTAACCACCAACCTCGAAATGATCTGCAGTCCGGTGGTTACTGGATCGTCCGCTTTCGCGGACGATGATAATTATGCCCTTGCCTCGCGCACGGCGCGCGTCACGAGATTGGCCATCAGCGGAATCTTGAACTGGTTGTAGTTGAGCGGCGACGCGCCGCGGGTCGCCGACTGGCCGGCAAGCTTGGCGATGTCCTCATCCACCCGCTGGCCCTTGACGATGCCCTCGACGGCCGTGAGCCGCCGCGGCATAGCGCTCACCCCGCCGCAGGCGATGCGGCAGTTCTCGATCACGCCGTCCTTGACGACGAGCACCGCCGCCACGTTCACCAGCGGGAAGTCCCACGTGTTGCGGTCGGCGACCTTCTCGAAATAGAAGCGCGCGCCGGCCCAGGCGTTGGAAATCCGGATGTGGGTGAGGATCTCGTCGTGTTGCAGCGACGTCATGCGGGTGATGTCGGTCTTCGGGCCGATGAAGAATTCATCGCTGCCGATGACGCGTTCGCCCTTGGCGCTCTTCACCACGAACTTGGCGTCGAGCGCAACGAGCGCCGGCGCCGTATCCGATTGCGAAACCGCGACGCAGCGGTCCGAATCGAACAGCGCATGCTCGCGGTTCACGCCCTGCGGCGTGTCGGCGAAGCAGGTCGTGCCGCCGGCCCGATAGCAGGGCAGGCCGGAGCGGTAGTACCAGCAGCGCGCATCCTGCGAGGCATTGCCGCCGATGGTGCCCGCATTGCGGATTTGGGGGCTTGCGACCTTGCCGGCTGCATCGGCGAGCAGGCGGTACTTTGCCTGGATCACCGGGTGCCGCTCGATCTCGGTCAGGGTCGTCAGCGCCCCGATCTCGATGCCGTCGGCGATCTCGCGAATGCCCTTCATCTCGGCAATGCCGGACAGGTCGATCACCGCCTTCGGTTTCTTGGCGCGCTCCTTGAACCAAGACAGACTGTCATAGCCGCCCGCCATCTTCCAGCTATCCTTGCCGAAACGGTCGAGCAGCGCGAAAGCGTCCCTGAGCTGCACCGGTTGGAACAGCTCGAAGCTGGGCATGATGTCCTTGATGATCATGACGACCTCCCTCAGACCGTGTTGATCTGGAGCGGCTTGTGTGCCTGCGGCCGCTTGGACAGGAAATTGAGGATCATATCGACCGACACCGGCGTCCGGTTGAACAGGTGTCCGCCGAGCGCGTCGGAAATCGCCGACGTGATTGCGGCCGCGCCGGAGCCCAGCACCGGCTCGCCGACGCCCTTGACGCCGACCGGATTCTGCGGGTCGGCCTGGTCAACCGCCCCCCAAGCGATATCGGGGGGCACGTCGAGATAGGTCGGCGGCTTCGACTGATAGAGCAGCGTACTCGCCGGCAGTCCCAGTTTCGGGTCGTAGACGTGCCGCTCAAACATGGCGAGGCCGATGCCCATGACTTGGCCGCCGCGGATCTGGTTGGCGAGGCCCTGCGGATGCAGCACGGTGCCGCAGTCGGCCACGCACAGCATGTCGATGATGCGGAGCTTGCCGGTTTCGACATCGAGTTCGATCTCGGCGAACGTCGTGGTGAGGCCCGGCGTGACGCCGACGCGCGGCAGGTTGTCCTTGGCGACGCCGATGAGGCCCGAGCCCGCGATCATGTCGAGGCCCTGCTTGGTCACCGGGTTGATGTCCTTCGGCGCCTCCTTGCCGGAGAATTTGCCGCCGAGCTCGACGGCCTTTTTCGCCGCCTCCGCATAAGTCACCGATTTCGTCGGATCGGCCTTGGCGACGACCTTTTCGTTGCCGAGATCGTAGTCGTCGGGCGCGCCGCCGAGCATCTGGGCGGCGATCTCGACAAGCTTCTGCTTGGCGTCCAATGCCGCCACATACATGGTGCGCGACTGCGTCGATGCCGTCAGACTGCCGGCCTGGTTCGAGTTCCAGGGCAGGCCGCGGCGCGTGTCGCCGCGTTCGACGATCACATTGTCCCAGGCGTAATTGAGCATGTCGGCCGCGACGCGCGCGGTTGCGGCATGCGAATAGGTGCCGAGATTGCCGACGCCGGTGTGCACGTGCAGCTTGCCGTCCGGCGTGATTCGCACCATGCCGTCGAAGCCGTTGGAGCCCGCCGAGTGATAGCCCTGGCCGATGCCGATGCCGGTCACCTTGGTGCCGTTGCGCTGGCCGGACCGGGCCTTCCGTTCATCCCACTTGAACATGGCGGCGGCCTTGTCGAGGCCCTCCTTCTGGAAGGCGCTCGTCAGCGGACCGCGATCGGAGCCGATCTTGCCCGAGGAATCCGGTGCGTTGAGGCGGCGGATGGCAAGCCGGTCGATGCCGAGCTCGCGGGCCGCCTTGTCCATCATCGGCTCGAAGATCGGCACGAACTGGTTCTCGCCGGGGCCGCGCTGCGGACCGACCGGCGGCGTGTTGGTCAAGACCGGCACGGCCCGCCAGCGCATCGCCTCGGGCTGGTAGACGATCGAGAGCGCATTGCCGGCGGAGCGGAAGTCGCCGCCGCCGATATGCGGGCCGTTCTCCTGCACGATATAGAGGTCTGCCGCGAGCATTTTGCCGTCGGCCCGGAAGCCAAGCTTGACGTGGCCCTGGAAGCCGGGCCGCGCGCTGCCGATGCCGTACTCCTCGATGCGCGAGATGCGGTGCATCACGGGCCGGTTGATCTTTTTCGATAACAGGGCGGCGATCGCCATGTTGGGGTAGCCCGGAATCTTGCTGCCGAAGCCGCCGCCGCAATATTCCGCGACCAGGACGAGGTCCTCGGGCTTAATGCCGATCAGGCGGGCGATATTGGGCACGGCCGCGGTGTGGCTCTGGTTCGAGCCGTGCAGGATGCACTTGCCGCCCTGCCAATAGGCAAAGGCCGAGCGCGTCTCCATGCTGTGATGCGACAGGCCGGAGGAGACGAAGCTTTCCTCGATGATGAGCTTTGCGGCCTTGAAGCCGGCGTCGAGATCGCCATAGGCCCATTCCTCGGCGGGCTTGCCGAGCGGCAGCTTGTCGTCGCCCGCGGCGGCGAAATCTCGGGCCTCCCATTTCGCCGTCTGCAGGTTGATCTGCGCGGCCGCCACATTGCCGTTCGAACGCGCATTGGGGCCACCGGGAAACAGGCTCTCCAGCGGGTCGGTGACATGGGGGAGCTGCTCGAAATCGATGCGGATCGCCTCGATCGCCTCCGCCGCGATTTCCTCGGTCTCGGCCGCGACCGCGAGTATAGGCTCGCCGACATAGAACACCTCGTCCTTGACGAGGATCGGCGGCTGCGGCGGCGGGAACTGCGGCACATCGTCGGCGGTGAGAATGCCGAGCACGCCCTTGATCTTCAGCGCCGCCGAGGTGTCGATGCGCCTGATCCGCGCGTGCGGGATCGGGCTCGTCAGCGTCTTGGCGAACACCATGCCGTCGGCGCGGAAGTCCTCCGCATATTTCGCGCGGCCGGTGACCTTGGCGACGACGTCGCTTGGAACGAAATTCTTGCCGATGAGATTATATGCCATCTCAGGCCTCCCGCGATGCGCGCATGACCGCTTTGAGATAATGATCGTAGGAGCCGCAGCGGCAGAGATTGCCGGACATGGCGAGCCGCGCCTCATCGACCGTCGGTTTCGGGTTGCGCTTCAACAGCGCAACGGCGGAGACGACCTGGCCGGGGGTACAGAAGCCGCATTGCGGCCCGAGCTCCTCGACCATCGCCTTCTGCACCTTGTGCAGCTCGCCGTTCGGTCCTTCGATGCCTTCGATGGTGGTGATCTTTCGCCCGCGCACCGAATGGGTCAACGTCGAGCAGGAATAGGTCGCGACATCGTCGAGCATCACCGTGCAGTTGCCGCATTCGGAATGATCGCAGCCAAGCTTGGTGCCCGTGAGGCCCAGCTTGTAGCGCAGCGTGTGGATCAGGGTCTCGTTCGGCAGCACGTCGACCGGGCGGTCGCGGCCGTTGACGTTGAGCATGACGAGCCGCTCGACGGCTCCCGCCGTCTGGGCGCGCGCTTCGCTGCCGCGGCCGACAATGACATAGCCGGCCGAGGACACCGCGACGCCCGAGGCGATCACGCCTTTGATGAATTCGCGCCGGGACGCGCGCAATAGCCCGCGGTCGGCGTCATTGCCGCCGCCGGGATCGCGCGTGCCGGCCTCCTCATGGTGATTGCAGTCAGGACGTAGATCGTTTTCCGACATGAGCGTCCACTCCCCTATACAGGCCGACGCCGGTCACGGCGCCCGCCCGGATTTGAATGAATGCAAACTAGCAAAGCGCTCCGGGCGAGACAACGCGGTTGTGACACCCTTTGCGCGCGCGGATAGCAGGCGCCTTGTTCGGAACTTCGGCATGCTGTAGGCGCTGTAGCCTGGATGAAGCGACCGCTCGCGCTGGCGCAATCCGGGGCCGGCGCCGAAACTAAAGGATTTCCCCGGATGACGCGGTGCAGGCGCTGCTCGATCCGGGCTGCGGACACCCGAGAGAGAAATGCCAATGACTGACGGGCCGAAGACACTCCCCGACGCCATCGATGCGGTTGAGGAGACGTACGAGTTCATGCTCGCCTACGCGGCCCAGGGTCGTGCCCGCGAAGACGGCGACGACGACATCCGCGAGCATCTGCGGCGCGCCGAGGCCGGGCTTGCGATCATCGCGGCGATGGATGTGGGCGCCGACAGCGACCACAAGGCCTTCATCGACATCGTCCGGCAGGATGCGGGGCGCGCACGCGCCGCTCTGCGCTTTGTGCTAGCGCAGAAGACGATCGGCTCCCAGATCGTGGACAACCTTAACGCCTCGATCCATTTGCGCACGCTCCTGACCGATCTGTTCCTGCTCGACGAGGGGCTGAAGATCAGCGGGATTTAAGCGATGACGGGTAGGCGCTCATGCGCGTTCGTGACACCAGTTGCCGCGCGGGCACTGGATTGCTTCGCCTTCGGCTCGCAATGACGTTGTGGCTCGTCATTGCGAGGCGCGCAACGCCGAAGCAATCCAGGACCTCCGGCGCGACGTGATTTGCAGTCCAAAAGCGCCGAAGCCGGTCAAATTGGCTAATTGAGAGCGGTTGCATGACCCAGTTGAACATCGGCGTGATCGGCATCGGCGCCTTCGGGTCGCGGGTCGCGCTGCGCCTGTTATGGTCCGGCTATCACACTCTGCAAATCTATGACGTGGCGGACGTCGCGACGCGCCTGTTCACCAATGACTATGGCGGCATGGCGACGGGCTCGCCGAAAATGATGGCCCAGACCTGCGATGCCATCATTGCGGTGCTGCCGTCCGCGGCCGAATTGCGCGAGGTCTGTTTCGGCTGGGAGGGCCTCGCCAAAGGCTTCGCGGAAGGCGGCATCCTGATCGATCTCGGCACGACGGACCCGGTCGCGACCGTGGACCTCGCGAAAGAGCTCGCCGCGCGCGGCACCGATCTGATCGCCGCGCCCGCATTCGGCACTCCTGCCGAGGCCAAGGAGGGCAAGCTCACGCTCGTCGTCGGCGGGCCGGAGGCCGCCATCGCGCGCTGCCGCCCGGTTCTGGAGAAGCTCGGGCGCATCCTAGAGGCCGGCGCCGCCGGCGCCGCCCAGGCGGCCCGCGCGATCGCCGATTATCTGCGTGCTGCGCAGATTCTCGCCGCGAGTGAGGCGATCCGGCTCGGAGAGCGCTTTGGCTGCGAGCAGGCGGCGATGCTCGATCTGGCCGAAGCCCTCGGCGCTGCCGATCTCGGGGCAACGTTGCGGCGCGAGGTGGTCACCCGGCGGTTCGACACCGGCCTGCAGCTCGGCATCGTGCGGCGCAATCTCGAGCTCGCCGCGCGGCTTGCGGCCGCGGCCGACCTGAACTCGCCGCTGATTGCCGCGACGCTCGCGGCGTGGAGCGCCGCCGAGGCGAAACTCGGCTACGGCGCCGACCACACCGCCATCATCAAATGGCTGGAGACGCTGCCGAAGGCGGAGGACGGACGACAGACGACAGAGGACGGAGATAGGATGACAGGTGAGGCGCGACATGCGAATCTGACGTCCGACATCCGAACAGGGTCGACACCATGAATGAGGCTGTTCGACTGGCCGTCGCAGGGGGCGCGCTCGCCGTCCTCATGGCCGTTCCGGCTCGCGCTGCGGAGATCGACGCGTTTTTGGCCGGCACGGCCAAATCCTGCATCGCTTGCGACCTCGCCGGGCGCGACCTCAAGGAGCGCGACTTCAAGCGCGCCAAGCTCGACCGGGCGATTCTCAGCAATGCCGATCTCACCGAGGCGAGCCTGTTTCGCGGCTCCCTACAGCACGCCGACCTCTCGGGCGCGAAGCTCGTCGACGCCGATCTCAACCGCATCGATGCCAAATGGGCCGATTTCCACGGTGCCGATCTCACGGGGGCGCTGCTGTTCGAGGCCGATCTCTCGAGCGCCAATCTCGCCGGCGCCAAGCTGTTGAATGCGCGCCTCGGCCAGGCCCGGCTCAACCAGGCCAATCTCGAAGGCGCGAACCTGGCCGGCACCGATCTGCGCGGCGCGCGCCTTGCCGGCGCCAAGCTTGCCGGCGCCAATGTCCGCAGCGCCCAGCTCGATGGCCAGAAACTGCGCGAGATGGATTTGCGCGGCGTCGATTTCACGCTCTCCGACATGGTCGAGGCCGATCTTTACGGCGCCGACCTGCGCGGCGCCATCTTCGCGGGGGTCGATCTTTACGGCGCCGACCTGCACGGCGCCGATCTGCGCGGCGCGAGCTTTGAGGGGGCTAATCTCACCAACGCGATCCTGACCGACGCGAACATCGAAGGGACGAATTTCGATGCCGCCATCATGCCGGACGGACGGCGTCGGGAATAAGATGAATCGGCTCCTCCGCATCGCGCGTTTCGGGATCGTCCTTGCGATTGCGTCGGCCACCCTCGCGCCGCGCGCGCGCGCGGGCAGCGCAGAGGAGGATTTCCGCAGCGGGCTTTCGGCATTCAATCGCGGCGATTTCACCGCCGCGATGGCGCTGTGGCGCCCGCTTGCGGACGGCGACGATCCGCGCTCCCAGGCCGGCGTCGGCTTCCTCTATCACCGCGGCCTCGGCGTCAAAACCGACGATGTGCAGGCCGCGTTTTGGCTGCGCAGGGCGGCCGAGCAGGGCCAGGCCGAGGGCCAGTTCATGCTCGGCAGCCTCTATTTCTTTGGGCTGGGCGTGCCGCAGAGCTATCCGGCCGCCTACGCGTGGTGCGAGCTTGCCCAGGACAACGGCCAAGCCGAGGCGGAGGCGTGCCGCGATGCCGCCCTGCAATCGATCGCCGCGGATGAGGATATGCGCGAGGCCCTGCGCCTCGTCCGCGAATTCCGCGAGCGATTTGGGCGGAGGTGATCCGTAGCCCGGATGGAGGGACCGCGCTTTGCGGTCCCGTAATCCGGGGACAGAGGTTCAGCACAAGTGGCGAGGGCGGCCCCGGATTGCGCTGCGCTCCATCCGGGCTACACCTGGCGTCAGCACCCCTTCTTCTTGGTCAGCTCGATCGCTTCCTCGTCGGTCGAGGCGGTGACCACGGTGTTCACTTCGTCGCCGCTCTCATCGATGATGCAGCTCACGCGGTAGTCGAACTTGCCTGGCGCGGTCGCCGAGGGATTCTTCGACTGGATATTGCAGGACGAGCATGTGGCGTGTGCGGAGGGCGTCAATGGCAGGATGAGCACTGCGGCGAGCATCATGCACTTCATTGGAATGCTCCGATCGGGCCCTGCCGTCATCAGGGCGCAGGTTTCTTGTAATTCGGGTCGATGATCTCGAAGCGCGTCCAGCTCTCGAACTGTCCGGAGGTGGGTTCGCCGGTCGCGGGGTCGATCTCGCTCTGGCCGGGCTTGCGCAGGAAATGCGCCTCCACCATGAGGTCGCGCTCCGCCGTGTGCTTTTCGCAGCGCTGCTTGATGAACACGCCGCCGCCGACCGGCGTCTCGCCGCCTGCCGGCGGAAAATCCGTGCACATCCATCCGTCGGGCTCGTAGCGGTTGATGACGGCAATGCGCAGCATGTGCGCCATGCGCCGTTCGGTGATCGAGGCGCGCGGATCGCTCACCATGCGGATGCCGCGCAAAATGCCGTCGCGGTCGAACAGCACGGAGAGGATCACCGGATGGCCGGCGACGCGGGTGCCGATCCGCCCCTGCGCAAAGAGCGGGTCGTCGATCGCCCGGCCGATATATTCCTGCTGGTCGTCGAAGCGCACATTGACCTCGTAAAGGCCGCTCGGCTCCGGCCGGCACTTGCGGAAGTCCGCCCATTCGTCAATCGCCTGTCGCGGCGGCCCGCCATTGCTGCCACAGGCGAGATCGCCGAACGTGTCGGTCGACATCTCCGCGGCCTTGAGGCCGAGCTTGAGGCCGTGAATTTCGCCGGGGTCGCGCTGGGGCTGCGCAGTGGCGACCGATGCGAGTGAAAAGGAAATGAAGGCCGCAAATGCTGCTGCCACGTAGGGTGGGCATCGCGCCCACGCCGTGAGGATCCCAACCAACGCGGCGCGGCGCGGGCGCGATGCCCACGCCCCCTCCCTTCCCTCCCCCGCTTGCGGGGGAGGGTTAGGGAGGGGGCGGACCGCGTGGGCAAAATCGCCATCGAAATCCGTGCCGGTGCGATCGCCATGCCTGACGATTTTGCCCACCCTACGGGCTGCGCTCATTTCTTCATCGGCTGGCATTGTTGCGTATCCTTGCCCCAGAAATCGACGCAGTCCTCATAGGTGGCGGGACCGCGTCCGACGTCCTTCGCGAACAGATATTTGACGACCGCCTCGACCTCGCGGGCCGAGAGGAAATCATTGCCGGCCGGCGGCATGTCGCTGCCGAGCTGATCGCTTGTATAGCCATAGCAGCGCTTGTCCGTATAGGCGAAGCGGTCGTGATAGGGCATGCCGGTTCCGGGTCGCCCGCATTTCACGACCTCGGTCAGCTGCTCGGGCGTGAGCTGGGTCGCGCGCAGCGACAGCGCATTGCCGCCATAGCCCTGGTCGCCGGAAGCATCCCATTTGTGGCAGAACTGGCAAACCGCCTTGCTCTTGAAGATTTCCTTGCCGAATTCGAGGAAGCGCGCCTCCTCCGCGCTCAGCGCGGTCTGCGCTGCGGCCGCGGCCGAAATCACGGCCGACAGCAGCAGCGCAAGGGCGGGCACCATCGACAACCAACCAAGGCACTGGTCGCGGACATCTCGTTGCATGTTGCCGTCCATCTTAATGACCCTCTTCGCCTGAATCATCGGACTTGGTACAATTGTGTCAAGCTCTTGCTTGGCAGGCTCGTCCCGCAAATGGACCGTGCCTGCGTTGCGCAAATCGTGGCGGGGCCGAAGCGAAGAGGCGTCAATGGCACAGCAACGCATCAGCTACGTGCTGCTCGACCGCATGGATGCGGCAATGCGGGCGGAAATGGAACGATGCCGCCGCGAGGGCACGCCCCGTCCGGAGAGCACAGCGGTTCGCGCCCATGTGCCGGCCGCGTTCTGGTTCTTTGCAAAGTCCTGGAACGACCTCTTCCGCAACGGCGTGCTCGACCACGCCATCAAGGAACTGTGCCGACTGTACGTGTCCCGCTCGGTCCAATGCGAATATTGCGGCAATCAGCGCTCGGTCAAGGCCGTGGCGAGCGGCGC
>Ga0070765_100003477_pt1 | contig 10101 bp, 3 predicted proteins | sample HubBroMetageWFT5_FD_71516 | JGI IMG/M metagenome (GOLD analysis project Ga0070765, IMG submission 71516) | Warmed and freeze-thawed soil microbial communities from the Hubbard Brook experimental Forest, New Hampshire - Hubbard Brook CCASE Soil... | ecosystem: Environmental > Terrestrial > Soil... | reverse complement strand
ACTTAGATAGAACTTCCGGAGGCGATCATGGGGGCTTTTCTACAAGACATTCGCTACGGCATCCGGATGCTGATGAAGAATCCGGGATTCACGGCAGTGGCAGTGCTCACGCTGGCCCTCGGCATCGGTGCGAACACTGCAATATTTAGTGTGCTTGATTCCGTTCTGCTCCGGACGCTTCCCGTAGCGCATCCCGGACAGCTGGTTCTGCTGACCGATCCGGACTCCCACGGCTCGTCGTTCGGCAGCGAAGGGGGAGACCGCACACTGCTAGCCTATTCGGAATTTCAGTATTTGCGCGATCACAACGAAGTGTTTTCTTCGGTTTTTGCTTCCGACAGTCAAATCGTGAAAACGCCGGCAACGTTCGGCCGTTCATCCAGCGGCGCCACAAGCGCAGAAGAACTTGTCCGCGTGCGAATGGTCAGCGGAGATTATTTTTCCACGCTCGAAGTGAAGCCTGCCGTCGGCCGTATGTTTACGCGGGAAATGGATCGAGCGCCCGGGGGCTCACCTTTTGTGGTGGCGAGCTACGAGTTCTGGAAGCAGCACTTCAATCTCGATCCTTCCATTATCGGCAAAACGATTCAAATTCATCAAACCTCGTTCGAAATCGTCGGAGTTACCTCGGCCGGATTTTCCGGCGAAACTGTGGGAGAAGTTCCGGACGTTTGGGTTCCAATTACGATGCAAGACGCCATCCTCCCGGGGCGCGATCTTTTGAGCGCATCCAAGGACGGCTTGGAACAATACATGTGGCTGCAGGTGATTGCGCGACGGAAGCCCGGATTTACGCTGGAGCAAGCCAAAGCCAGCATCAATGTCACATTCACTCGGATGCTTGAATCCGAGCTTGGATCCGAGCTGAGTGCAGAAGAGCGCAAAGGATTAATGGACCAGCGTATCAATCTTCAAGCTGGCGCACGCGGCTCTTCCACACTGAGAGGGGAGTACGGAGACTCGCTCAAGGTTTTAATGGCGCTGGTGGGGTTCGTGCTGCTGATCGCTTGCGCAAACGTCGCGAACTTGTTGCTCGCGCGAGGCTCCGCCAGAAGAAAGGAATTTGCCGTGAGACTCGCAATCGGCGCGGGACGGCGTCGCCTGATTCGGCAGCTCTTGTCAGAGAGTCTTTTATTGGCGCTGGCGGGAGCGGCTGGCGGAATTCTGCTGGCACAATGGGCCGACACACTTCTTCTGCAAATGGTCTCGCGCATGTCCCGAGGGCATGAAGTTATCCAGATCGACTTGCGGCCCGACGCGCGAATACTCGGTTTCACACTCCTGACAACTGTTTTGAGCGCGATACTTTTCGGGTTGATCCCAGCGCTGCGAGTGACGCGGGTGGATCTGTCACCGATTCTGAAATCGAGCGCGGGAGGCGAGACCGCCGGAGCAGGAAACCGCCGTCTGCCTGCGGCTAAGGTGCTGGTGATCGCACAGGTGGCAATCTCACTCGTCCTGTTGGTCGCTGCCGGATTGTTTGTGCACAGCCTATCGAAGCTCAGCGAGGTGAACTTGGGATACAAACGCGACAACCTGCTTTTGTTCCAAGTGGATGGCAGGCCGGCTGGTTATAAGGGAGTTGCCAACCTCCGCTTCCAACAGGAACTGCTGGAAAAATTCTCGAACGTCCCCGGAGTGCGCGCGGCCACGCTCTCCAGCGACGGATTGTTTAGTGAGTCAGAATCGGGGGATCCGATCTCGGTCGAAGGTTACACGCCTAAAGCCGGCGAGAAACCGAATTCGCGGATGGATCATATCGGCCCAGGATACTTCTCCACCGTGGGGATTCCGATTCTGATCGGCCGTGAGATTGGCCCGCAGGACAGTGGAAACGGACCTCGCGCGGCGGTTATAAACCAGGAATTCGCCCGCCATTTTTTTGGCAACACCAATCCGATCGGCAAGAAAGTACGCGACGTCTATCCCGGAAATCCTCAGGAGATGGAAATTGTGGGCGTGGCGGCCGACGCAAAATACAATAGCCTTCGAGAAAAAACCCCTACGCGCATTTACGCGCCGTACTTCAATCCCATGTGGGAGCATTCTTACGCGATCTATGAAATTCGCACCCTGACGGATTCTGCGAGCGTGAGCGGTGCGTTGCGCCAGATCGTGCGCGATACGAACTCCGCGCTTCCACCCATTGAAATAAAAACAATGCCAGGTCTGGTGGATGACTCGCTGCACACCGACCGTTTCATTGCGCGGTTGGCTGGCGTATTTGGTTTTCTGGCCATGCTGCTGGCCAGCATTGGGCTTTACGGCATCATGACGTACACCGTGGCACGCCGCACGCGAGACATCGGAATTCGCATGGCGCTGGGCGCGCAGCCGGGCGGAGTGCTCTGGCTGGTACTGCGCGAGACGTTGCTGCTCGTCCTGATCGGAGTGGCTGTGGGATTGCCGGTGGCATTCGCCGGTACGCATTTGCTGAAGAGCATGTTGTTCGGCTTGGGTCTTGTGGATCCCGCGGCGATTGTAGTTTCCACGATGGCGCTGGCAGCGGTAGCCGCGCTAGCTGGATTTTTGCCGGCGCGGCGCGCGATGCGCGTGGATCCCATGATTGCGCTGCGATACGAGTAACGAGGAGAAGAAATGGGAACACTGATGCAAGACATGCGTTACGGAATCCGCATGTTGTCGAAAAATCCCGGCTTTGCGATTATCGCGGTGCTAACGCTGGCACTCGGGATTGGCGCAAATACAGCTATTTTTTCGGTGGTTAATGCGGAACTGCTTCGCCCGCTGCCGTTCCGCGATTCCGGGCGGCTGGTGAGCGTGGCCACCGCCAATTCGCGCATGCACTCCTCGAACGGTGCCGTATCGTATCCCGATTTTATGGATTGGCGCTCGCAGAATCAGGTCTTCGAGAAAATGGCCGCTTATACAGGAGCCACCTTTACGCTGACCGGTCAGGTAAATCCCGCGCATTTGGAAGGAGCCAGCGTTTCGGAGGACACATTCGATTTACTGGGTGTTTCGCCGGAGCTGGGACGAACCTTTCAGCCGGGCGAGGACGGACCGAACCATCACGTCGTGGTCATTAGCGACCGTCTGTGGAGGCAGCAATTTGGCGGCGATTCTGGAATTATTGGCCGCACCATCACGCTCGACAACAATGGATACACCGTGGTCGGCGTGATGCCACCGGGATTCCAGTATCCCGTGGTGCGGGAGCCGGAAGAAATTTGGTCAACACTTTCGCCGCTGAATGAGACCACTGACAACTCCCCGCCAATGGTGCAGCATCGCGGCGCACATTTCCTCACTTGCATCGCGAGACTGAAACCCGGCGTCACACTGGCGCAAGCGCAAGCAGCCATGGACGTGATCGCAAGTTCGCTGAGCAAGCAATATCCCGACACCAACAAATATATGTCCGTGCACCTGAGCTCGGAACAGGATCGCTTAACTGGTTCCATCCGCCCGGCTCTGCTGGTGATGATGATCGCAGTGGGATTGGTATTGTTGATCGCCTGCGTCAATGTAGCGAATCTTTTGCTGGCACGCGCTACCACACGCGGACGCGAGATCGCCATTCGTACAGCGATGGGCGCCGGACGGATTCGCGTGGTACGGCAACTACTGACGGAAAGCTTGTTGCTCGCAATTGTGGCAGGCATTTTCGGAGCAGCATTGGCCTTTTGGGGCAGCGACATTTTGGTACGTTTGAGGCCCGAGAGTCTTCCACGCGTCGGCGAAATTCATATCGACGGCTGGGCGCTCGCGTTCACAGCGGGCCTGTCGCTGCTGACCGGAGTATTGTTCGGCCTGGCGCCGGCGCTGCAGTCTACGCACTCCAATATCGTTGAAGCGCTCAAGGAAGGGTCGCTGAGCATGACGGCCGGACGCAGCCGCCATGGGTTGCGCAGCTCACTGGTAATTGTGGAGATGGCGCTGGCTCTAATTTTGCTGGTCAGCGCGGGACTGCTGATTCGCAGCCTGATTCGTCTGCAAGACGTGAATCCGGGATTCGACCCGCACAACGTGATGACCGCAAGCCTAGATCTTCCGGACGCAAAATATTCCGACCCCAAGAAAGCAGAATTTTTCCGAGAGTTGATTCCCCAATTACAAGCCATACCGGGGGTGCAGTCAGCTGCCGCGGTGTTCCCATTGCCCATGGGTGGAGACGAAATCCGCACTAGTTTCCAGATCGAAGGGCGGCCAGTGGCAAAAAGTGACGAGCCGCACACTTTCGTGCGTTGCGTCACACCCAATTATTTCACCACTATGCGAATTCCCCTGCTTCAAGGGAGAGAATTCACAGAGCGCGACGAGGCGAGTACTGCTCCTGTCATCGTTGTAAACCAGGCGTTTGCGCAACAATTCTTTCCCGGCGAAGATCCAGTTGGAAAACACATACAGGCTGGCATTTCCAACTCCGGTCCGGGCACGGCGCCTATGCGGGAAATTGTCGGCGTGGTGGGGAATGTAAAATTTGAAGATCTGACCACCGAGTTCAGTCCGGAATCCTACATTCCCTATGGACAACTGCAATTCGGCTCAATAACGATCGTGGCGCGCTCGTCGAAAGATCCTGAGGGCTTGGCGAAACCGATTGCGTCTGTGGTGAAATCGCTAGACAAAGATTTGCCGACGTATGCCCCCAAAACAGTAGAACAGTATTTGGACGGAACCATTGCCGTGCCGCGCTTCAATACTTTTCTTCTCGCAATTTTTGCAACGCTCGCGATGGTTTTAACAGCCGTTGGCCTATACGGCGTGATTTCCTACACCGTGGCGCAGCGCACGCATGAGATTGGCATACGCATGGCATTGGGCGCGCAACCAGGCGACATGATGCGTCTAGTTGTAAGCCAGGGAATGAGGCTCGCGCTATTGGGAGTCGGAGTTGGATTAATTGCGGCACTTGGATTGACGCGCTTTCTTTCGAGCCTTCTTTTCGGAGTGAGTTCCACGGATCCGGTGTCGTTTGCTGCTGTGGTCGCCATGCTCTTCGCCGTGGTGGTGCTGGCCTGTTACATTCCGGCGCGAAGAGCGATGCGTGTGGATCCCATGGTCGCGCTGCGTTACGAATAGAAGGAGAAAAAATGAGGACATTACTGCAAGATGTCCGCTACGGAATTCGCATGCTGATGAAAAATCCAGGCTACACGCTGATTGCTGTGTTTACGCTGGCTTTGGGTATTGGTGCGAACACGGCTCTGTTTTCCGTGGTGAACGGCGTGATTCTAAATCCGTTGCCCTACCCGCAGCCGGACCAGCTCGTGATGCTCTACGAAAACAGTCCGGCGTTCGAAAAATTCTCTATCTCCTATCCAAATCTTAAAGATTGGCAGCGGAGCAATTCCACTTTTGCGGAAATCGCTGGCTATCGAAGCGATGACTTCACTATCGCCGGAAGCGGGGAGACCGAGCGAGTTCGAGTCGGCATGGTTTCCTCTGATTTTTTTCCGATTCTTGGTGTGAACCCCATGCTGGGCCGTTTGTTTAGTGCGGATGATGATCGCCGTACAGCCGCTCCGGTCACGCTCATCAGCTATGGTTTGTGGCAGCGCAAGTTCGGTTCCGCGCCGGATATTGTTGGCAAGCGCATGAACATGGACGGTCACGATTACACCGTGATCGGCGTGATTCCGGCGAGCTTCTATCTTCAGGTCAACAATTTTGACACTGCTAAAGACGTCTATATCCCGCTAGGGCAGCTGAATGATCCGTTATTTCAAGACCGCGACGTTCATGCAGGCATGGACGCCATCGGCCGGTTGAAACCTGGAGTCTCATTGGTGGCGGCACGGGCGGATATGGATCAAATCGCGCGAAATCTCGCCGCGGCCTATCCCAATGAAGATAAGAACGCAGGCGTGACCATCTTGCCCCTGAAACAAGACATGGTTCGCGATGTTCAACTGTTTCTGTGGGTGCTGCTGGGAGCAGTCGGATTTGTGCTGCTCATTGCCTGTGTGAATGTTGCAAACCTTCAACTGGCGCGCTCGACTGGCCGGGCCCGCGAATTCGCCATTCGCGCCGCGTTGGGCGCGAGCCAGGGCCGCGTTATCCGGCAGTTGCTCACCGAAAGTATTCTGATCGGGCTAGCCGGAGGAGGAATCGGCGCCTGTTTGGCTGCGTGGGGAACGCAGGCGGCGATTCGGGTGTTGCCAAATACATTGCCGCGCGCCGAGGAAGTCCGCTTAGATGCGCACGTTCTGATATTCACGCTGGCGCTATCCGTTTTAGCCGGCGTCGTGTTTGGATTGGCGCCGGCACTCAAAACCTCTCGGCCCAATCTGCAGGACACGTTGAAGGAAAGCGGACGCGGTGCCAGTGGTGCGAAACATCACGCGCTGGGAGTGTTTGTCGTAGTCGAGATGGCCATGGCGCTCGTGCTTTTGACCGGTGCAGGTCTAATGATTCGCAGTCTCGCTGCGCTCTGGAGTGTGGATCCGGGCTTCAACCCACATAACATTTTGGTATTTGACGTTACACTCTCACGATCTTTGGGCGCCAATGCGACAACCATCCGGTCAGCTCTACGCGAGCTAGAAGAAAAATTGCGGGGAGTGCCGGGGGTCCGGGCTGTGTCGTGCACTGGCGGGGGGCTTCCCATGACCGGCGATGACGAGATATCTTTCTGGCCGGATGGCAAGCCCAAGCCCGCCAACCAAGCCGAGATGGACCAAACCTTATTTTATACCGTCGGCCCGGGCTATCTGGACGTGATGGGAATTCAGCTAGACCGAGGCCGATTTTTCACTACCGACGATAACGAACATTCTTCCCCGGTCGTTGTGGTCGACGAAGACTTTGCTCAGAAATATTTCCCCGGCGAGGATCCTATCGGCAAGCGAATTCATATCGCTATTCTGGATACCGCGCCCGAGATTGTGGGCGTAATTAGACACGTAAAGCACTGGGGCCTTGATTCCGAAGCAGATCAGCAAAAGATCCAAGCTGAGACTTACATACCTCTAATGCAAGTCCCCGATAAATTCTGGAGCGGGAGTCCGCAGGCGCAAGCGGTGCTGCGCTCCAGTGGACCGCCGGCCGCACTTGCGGGAACAGTTCGCGAGACTATTACCAAGCTGAATAGCGAAAACGTGATGTTTGAAACCAGAACGATGGACGCAATTATTGGGGAGTCGCTGGCGGCCAGACGATTTTCGATGGTTCTTCTCAGTGTTTTTGCGGGAATTGCGCTTCTGCTATCCAGCATTGGAATTTATGGCGTGATTTCCTATGTCGTGGGGCAGCGCACGCATGAAATTGGCATTCGCCTGGCGTTAGGAGCGCAGCGCCGGGATGTCTTGCGCTTGATGCTCGGCGAAGGAATGAAGATGGCGATTGTCGGCGTGGCCATCGGAGTATGCGCTGCGCTCGGGCTGACGCACCTGATGAACAAAATGCTTTTTGGAGTTAGCGCTACCGATCCTGTGACGTTTGCCGGCGTGGCCTTGGTCCTGTCCGGCGTCGCGCTGGCGGCCTGTTACATTCCAGCCCGGAGAGCGATGCGCGTCGATCCGATCATTGCGCTGCGCTACGAATAATCGTCAGTTGGGAAGACTGCATCTGCAAACGGAAACTCGTGGAAAGATTTTCTGAGACTAGAAACTTCGAGTTGGCTTAGCTCCGCAGATTGCGCGACACGCTAAGAAAGAGAGAAGAGATGGGAGCCTTGCTGCAAGACTTGCGCTATGCGGTGCGGATGTTGGCAAAGAGTCCGGGGTTCACGGTGGTCGCGATACTGACGTTGGCTCTTGGTATTGGGGCGAACGCTGCGATATTTTCCCTCACCGATCAAGTTTTACTACGGCTTTTGCCAGTGCAGAAACCGGAAGAGCTCGTCGTTTTGCACTCACCTGGACCGCAACACGGAAGGAATTGGAGCGATGGCGACCGGGGCGCAGCGTGGTCCTATCCCATGTATGAAGATTTACGCGACCATAACGAGGTTTTCTCCGGCCTATTTGGAAGATTCGCCACGCAAGCGAGCGTTGCCGGCCAAGGACAGACGGAACTAGCCAATGCGGAGCTAGTAACTGGAAATTATTTTGAAGTGCTGGGCGTGCGTGCTGCCCTCGGACGTGTTTTGAATTCGCAAGATGAAACCGCGCCAGGTGCGAATCCCGTAGTTGTGCTGAGCTATGGATATTGGCAGCGCCGATTCGGCCGCGATCCCGGAATTGTGAACCGGCAGCTGGTTGTGAACGGAATTTCCATGACCGTCGTGGGAGTGGTGCGTCCCGGTTTCTTTGGAGTGCAAGTGGGACAGACGCCAGACGTTTTCGTTCCCATGACGATGAAAGCCCAGATGACGCCGAACTGGGATGGGTTGGCAGACCGTAACGATCATTGGCTTGCGATCCTGGGGCGATTAAAACCAGGAATCAGCCCAGCGAAGGCTGAAGCCGGTCTTCAGCCCGAATATAGTGCGATCCTGCAGTCTGAGTCTTCAGCGATGAGATTATCGGCGCAGGCAAAGAAGGAATTTCTGGAGAAGAGGATTTTGCTGGACCCGGGGTCGCACGGGCGCCCCATTCTGCAGCACGACGCTGGACAGCCGCTGGTGATTCTGCTCTCCATGGTTGGATTGGTTCTTCTGATCGCTTGCGCGAACCTCGCCAGTCTTTTGGTGGCACGCGGCGAAGCGAGGCAAAGAGAAATCGCAGTAAGGATGGCCATAGGCGCAGGTCGCTGGCGGTTAATCAGACAACTTCTCACCGAAAGTTTGCTGATATCGTTCGCAGGCGGAGCGGCGGGGTTGATGGTCGGATCCTGGACGCTTGGCTCGCTTGTGAGTTCGGTGCCCGACAATATCGGCGCGTCAGGGCTGCAAGGAAAGTTCGACTTTCGTGTGCTGGCTTTTGCATTTGGACTTTCCGTCCTGACCGGAATTCTGTTCGGGTTTCTGCCGGCACTACGCTCCACGCGCGCGGACTTGCAGACCACTCTACGAGAACAGGGAGCGAATCTTTTTGGCGGCAAATCAAATGTGCGATTGCGCAAAGTGTTGTTGGTGTCGCAAGTCGCCTTAACCGTGGTGTTGCTGGCAACGGCCGGATTTTTCGTGCGCAGCTTGATGAACCTGAAAAGCCAGGATCTCGGAGTGCGCACCGGCCACATCGTCCAATTTTCGGTTTCGCCTGAGTTGAATCGTTACACCCCGGTACAAACCGTCGCGTTTGTTGAGCGGCTGCGAGAAAACATAGCCGCTTTACCCGGTGTTCGGTCCGTGAGCGTCTCCGAAATAGCAATGCTCGCCAACAGCGACGCTTACGCGAACATTACTCCCGAAGGATTTCCCATGACGGAGGACACAAATACGGACGTGCAACAAAACTGGGTTGGTCCGGATTTCTTTTCAACTCTGGGAATTCCGCTGCTCGCTGGACGCGAATTCGGCAATCGCGATATTTCCGCTGCACCCAAAGTAGCAATCGTAAGTGAAAAAACGGCGCAAATGTATTTTCACGGCCACAATCCGCTCGGTCAGCATTTCGCGCTTGGGTCCGGAAATGATGTGCACCCCGACATCGAAATCGTTGGCTTGGTGAAGGACAGCAAAAATACCGACTTGCGGCAAGAGATTCGGCCGCTTATCTATATTCCCTACGCGCAGAGCACGCATCAGGGGAACGCAACGTTTTACGTGCGCACAAATGTTGAACCTACGGCAATGGCATCCACACTGCGCAAAACCGTGCAAAGCGCTGATGCAAACCTGCCTGTATTCGATTTGAAAACGTTGGACCAGGAATTGGACGAAATCGCTTTCTCCGAGCGGCTGCTCACTTTTTTCTCGTTGTGTCTGGGCGTGCTTGCCGCGCTGCTGGCCGCTATCGGACTCTACGGCGTGATGGCCTACATGGTGTCGCGGAGGACTCGCGAAATCGGAGTACGCATGGCGCTGGGCGCGACGCAACAGAATGTTGCGTGGCTGGTGTTGCGGGAAAATGTGCGCATATCCGCGGCAGGTCTCGGCATAGGGCTTGTAGCGGCCTTTGCAATCGGGAAACTAATCGAGTCCCAGTTATTTGGAGTGAAAGCGAGCAACCCGTTGGTGTTTTTAGCCGCGGCGGTGATCCTCTCTACCGTTGCATTTCTAGCTGGATGGCTCCCCGCGCGAAGAGCTGCTGC
>Ga0070765_100003476_pt1 | contig 10101 bp, 8 predicted proteins | sample HubBroMetageWFT5_FD_71516 | JGI IMG/M metagenome (GOLD analysis project Ga0070765, IMG submission 71516) | Warmed and freeze-thawed soil microbial communities from the Hubbard Brook experimental Forest, New Hampshire - Hubbard Brook CCASE Soil... | ecosystem: Environmental > Terrestrial > Soil... | reverse complement strand
CTCGAAAGCTCCGTTGAAATTGGGTGGTGACGTGGGGCGCCACGGGATTTCTGGCAGTCGTCGCCCGGCGGTCTCCGTCGAGTCAGCACCGGAGGAAATGCTGTTGCCTTCTGGCGACTAGCGTTTTTGTCATAACAATGCCCGCGTGATTTGTTGAGGGGGCTGGCGGACGAGGGCGTCCGCCCCTACGTGAGTGGTGCCGATGGTAAGGACTATCTAGCCCCGGACGCCCGTCCGGTGGAGCGCGCCTCTCGGCGTGACAAATTTTCCCGGGGCGATCCCCCTCGCGCAAATCCCTCGCGCACGTCTTACAAGCCCGTCCTGACTTGTGTGATAATTGCCCGCCACGGGCCCCGTCAGCTACTTTTCAGGAGGGTTAATTCCTTGGCAGTGACTATCACAGGTCTGTCGAAGACCTATCCCAACGGCGTTAAAGCGCTCAAGAACGTTTCGCTCACCATCGGCAACAACATGTTCGGGCTGCTCGGGCCGAATGGCGCGGGCAAGAGCACGTTGATGCGCACGGTCGCGACTTTGCAGGATCCCGACTCGGGGTCGGTAACTCTCGACGGCCTTGATGTGCTGGCGAATAAGAATGAAGTTCGCAAGATGCTCGGTTACCTGCCGCAGGAATTCGGCGTGTACCCAAAGATGTCGGCCATCGATATGCTGCAGCATCTGGCCGTGATGAAGGGCGTGACTTCCTCGAAAGAGCGGAAAGAGATGGTCGAAGCGCTGCTGCAGCAGACCAATCTCTGGGACGCGCGCAAGAAGGCGCTCAGCACGTATTCCGGCGGCATGAAGCAGCGCTTTGGAATTGCGCAGGCGCTGCTGGCGAATCCGCGCCTCATCATCGTTGACGAGCCCACCGCGGGACTCGACCCGGCCGAGCGCAATCGATTTCTCAATCTGCTCAGCTCCATCGGACGCGAAGTCACGGTTATTCTTTCGACTCATATTGTCGATGACGTTCGCGAACTGTGCCCGCGCATGGCGATCATCGCTGCGGGCGAACTGCTGCTGGAGGGCGCTCCGGCCGATACGCTGGCGGCGCTTCAGGGCAAGATCTGGAGCAAGGTGGTAGACACTGACGACGAACTCCGCTCGCTCGAAACTCAAATGAAAGTAATCTCGACGCACCTGGTCGGCGGCCGGCATGAAGTACGCGTCTACGCCGACGCCAGCCCCGGCGCGGGCTTCCGCCCGGTTGATTCTGGTCTTGAGGACGTCTACTTCCTCAATCTTTCCCAACAGACGAAAAACTGAGGCGGGTGAGGAATCGCGATGAAAATGTTCTGGGAATTTTTCACCTTCGAGCTTCGCTTCCGGCGCAACAGCATATCGACATACGTCTATTTTCTGTTGTGGTTCTTTTTCAGCTTTCTGTGCGTCGCCTCCGAAAGCTTCGGTCCGGTTGGTGCGGGCAACGGCAAGATTCTGCTCAATGGTCCCTGGGCGGCGACGTTGAACTATGTCTATATCTCGCTGTTCGGAGTGATCGTGATCGCGGCTATCTTCGGCACCTCGATCCTCCGCGACTTCCAGCGCGACACCTATCAGATGCTGTTCACCAAGCCGATTTCGAAGTTCGCCTACCTGGGCGGGCGCTGGGCCGGATCGCTGGTGACCACGGTTTTCGCGTTTTCCGGTTGCCTGCTCGGTGAATTCGTGGGGACGCTCGCGCCCTGGACGGACCATAGCCGCATCGCACCCAATCAGTTCTGGTGGTATTTTCAACCGTTTCTTTCGATCACCGTGGTGCAGATCTTTGTTCTCGGCTCGGTGTTTTTCGCAGTGGCCGCGCTGTCGCGCAAGATATTCATTGTCTATGTGCAGGGCGTTGCCGTCTTCATGATCTACCTGATCGGCATCACGGTATTTTTCGCCACGCGCTCGCTCGAGCATTTCTGGTCCGGAATATTCGATCCCGTCGGCTTCATTCTGCTCACCGACATCACCCGTTATTGGACCGTGGTGGAAAAGAATTCTCTTCTTCTGAGCTGGTCACCGCACGTGGCAGGAGGAATTTTCCTCTACAACCGGCTGCTCTGGCTGGGAGTTGGCTTTGCCTCGCTCGGCACGGTGTGGGCGCTGTTTCCCATGTCAGTGGAAGCGCTTACCGCGCGCGCGCAGGGGCGGCGTGCGGCCAAGGCCAAGCAGCAAGAGGAACTGGAGCTCCGCCCCGTGCGTTCGCTGGTGGCGGCACGGCTGCCTCGGGTGCGGCAGGTTTTCTCAAGCTCGACGACCTGGCGGCAATTCTTCTCGCTCTCGCGCCTGCGAATTCGCATGATCCTGCACGAGATTCCTTTCTGGGCCATCGTCGGTCTGATGATCGGATTCGCGATTAATAACGGATATTTCGCCGGGCGCGTTGCCGACAGTGACGTCTGGCCGGTGACTTATCTCATGGTGGGGGCCGTCGAGGGCAGCGCGACTCTTTTCCTGCTGATCGTGGCCGGACTTTATGCTGCCGAACTGATCTGGGAGGAGCGCGACATCCACTTTGACGGCATACACGATGCGCTGCCGATGCGCGAGAGCATCGACTGGCTTTCCAAGCTGGTCGCGATCGCCTTTGTCGAAATAATCCTGCTGATGATTGCGATGGTCTGCGGCATCCTCATCCAGGCCAGCTTTGGCTATTACCACTTCGAACTGCTGCAGTATTTCAAGGAGCTGTTCGTCGTCACCTTCCCGCAGATCATGGCATTTGCGCTGCTCGCTCTTTTCATTCAGACCGTGGTCAGCAACAAATTCATCGGGCATGGCATTGCGATCGGCATCGTTGTGCTGGTTCCGATTCTTTTCAGTTTCGGGTGGGAGAACACTCTCTATCTCTACGGCAACACGCCGCCCTACATTTACAGCGACATGAACGGTTACGGCCATTTCGTTCCCGCGCTGTTCTGGTCGATCGTTTACTGGCTCGCATTCTCGGCATTTCTTGGCGTGATCTCGATCGCTTTCGCGCGCCGCGGCACTGACGAGGGATTCTCAGCCCGCTCCCGCCTTGCACTGGCCCGAGCGCCGCGCCTCCTCCCGGCCGCAGCCGTGTGCCTTTTGCTCGCCGTGGGCAGCGGGGGGTGGTATTTCTACAACGGACACGTGCTCAACGAATACCTGAACGCCCAGCAACGGCGCGACATTCAGGCCGCCTACGAACGCGACTTCAAGAAGTACGAAAACTTCCCGCAACTTAAACTCACTGCCATCGACAGCCAGATCGATATCGACCCGGCTCACCGCTCGTTTTCTGGCTCCGGACGCTTCACGCTGCAGAACAAGAGCGCGCTCCCCATTTCACAGATTCACCTCACGGACACGAACGATTCGGTTTCGCAAATTCATTTCGACCGTCCATTTCATCTGGTCAGTGCCGCGACACGCAACATCTACCGCATCTACCAGCTGGAACAGCCGCTCGCACCCGGCGAGAGCGTGCAGATGACGTTCAACGTGGCCTGGACTTCCCACGGCTTCCGCGACGGCAACGAAAAAGCGGAACTCGCCTACAACGGCACGTTCTTCGACTCCAGCTATTTTCCTTCGCTCGGTTATTCGCCAACAGTTGAACTCGACGACCCGCGACGCCGGCGGGAAGAACATCTCGGGGCGCTGGAAGAATTAGCGCCGCGCGGAGATGAGGCGCAATCCGTGTACAACATTTTCACCAAGGAGTCCGACTGGGTCACCTATCACACCGTGGTCAGCACATCGGCAGACCAGATGGCGATTGCCCCCGGCTATCTCAAGCGCGAATGGCAAAAGGACGGACGCAACTACTTTGAGTACGACATGGGAGATACCAAGATTCTCGACTTCCATGCCTACCTCTCGGGAAACTATGCCGTCCGGCGCGAACAGTACAAAGGTGTGAATCTGGAGATCTACTATCTGCCCGGTCACGAATACAACCTCGACGATATGCTGGCCTCGGCCAAGTCCGGCCTCGACTATTACCAGGCGAACTTCAGTCCCTACCAGTTCGGGCAATTCCGCATTATGGAGTTTCCGCGCTACCGCACCTTCGCGCAATCGTTTTCGAATACGGTGCCGTATTCGGAGGCGATCGGCTTTATTCAGCGCATGAAGAAGAAGACGGACATCGACTTCACGTATTTCGTCACTGCGCACGAACTCGGCCATCAGTGGTGGGCGCACCAGCTGATCGGCGCCAACGTGCAGGGATCGAACATGATGTCGGAAACTCTGGCGGAATATTCGGCGCTGATGGTGATGCAGCAGAAATATGGGAAAGACAGAATGCATCGTTTTCTGCGCAACGAACTGGATCGTTACTTGCGCGGCCGCAGCACCGAAGTGCGCCACGAGCCGCCTCTGGCGCTGGTGCAGCGCGAACCTTATGTCTGGTACCAGAAGGGCGGTCAGATCATGTACACGCTGGCCGATTACATCGGCGAAGACAAAGTCAACCTGGCGCTGCACAATTTTCTGATGCAGTATCGCTATGCGAACGCAAATACGGCGCAAAGCGTTCCCTACCCTGACACGCGGGAGCTTGTGGCAGCGCTCCGGGCGCAGACTCCGCCTGAGTTGCAGTATCTGATCGACGACGGCTTCGAGTCGATCGTGCTTTATGACAACAAGGCCGACACCGCCATCGTCACTCCGACCGCCGATCACAAATTCAAGGTGACGTTGACCGTTCACGCTCGCAAGGTAAAAGCAGACGGAAACGGTAATGAGAGCCCGATGGCCCTCAACGACTACATCGACATTGGCGTATTCAAGGGCAAGAAGGACGAAGAACAGCCGCTCTATCTCGAGAAGAAAAAATTGACCGAAGGAGAGAGTACGTTTGAGATCGTGGTCGACGAGATGCCGACCCGGGCCGGCATCGACCCCTACAACAAGCTGGTAGACCGCATCGCCGATGACAACATGATCGATGTCACCAAGCAGTAGGTCGCGGCTCAGTTTGAAAAACCACAATCCCTCAAGCGGCTAAAGCCGCGATTGAGTCTACGCGACTCACGGCGCGGCTGAAGCCGCGCCCTTTCAAGGCAAATTCTAACTGACCCATTGGCAGCCTGGCCGGGGCCGCGACGAGTGGCTTTGCTATAATGAACTGCTCCCTGACTTGGATGGTTCACACCCGTGCGGAAGTGGTGGAACTGGCAGACACACCATCTTGAGGGGGTGGCGCCGAAAGGCGTGGGGGTTCAAATCCCCCCTTCCGCACCATTTGCATTTGCATGATTGCACTTCTGTCGGCTGCCATCCGACCAAAGCATTGAGAATTCTGACTCGGGCAGGGTTGCGCCCGGAATCTTGAAAGAGAAGAATCTGAACTTATGATTTTCTATCTGGTTACCACGGTCCACATCCTGGTTTGTATATTCATCATTCTGGTCGTCCTGCTGCAGAGCGGCAAGAGTGGCGACATTTCCGCGGCATTCGGTGGACAAGGTAGCCAGACGGCCTTCGGTCCACGTGGCGCGGCCACCGCGCTCTCGAAGGCCACGACCTGGTCGGCGGTCGCTTTCATGATTACTTCCATCACTCTGTCGGTATACGCCTCCAAGCAGGGCGGACCCAGTTCGGTGCTGCAAGGGATCAAATCCGAACCCGTGAAAACACAGCCTGCGCCGAAGCCAGCAATGCCTCCTACGCAGCAGAAATAGAAGGTGGAGCGGGCTGAAAAATATGCCGTTGTCTAGCGGCGTAAGAGAGCCTTTAACCGCCGAGTGCGTGAGAAAAAGCCGCAGAGTTCGCGGAGAACATCATTCATCGCGGCTCAAGCCTTGCTCCATCGACACCCGTCCCGGCCTACAGCATTTCATTCCCGCGCCTACGGCGACCGCCGCAATTGTATTTCCCTCATCCTCAGTGCTACCATCCGCTTGAGGGCGTTTATAAGCTGGAGGCAGCGTTATGTCAGATCGTGATGGGAATAGCTTCGTATGGTTTCTGGCGGGATTGGGACTGGGAGCCTTGGCTGGCGTGCTGTACGCTCCCCGTTCCGGCAGTGAGACGCGGGAGGTATTGCGCCAGCGCGCCGAAGACAGCAAGGACTACGTCCGCAACCGCGCCCGCGAGGCGCGCGAACAAGCTTCGCAGTGGGCCGACCGGGGACGCGACGTTGTGAATCAGCAGAAGGAACAGTTCCGCGCCGCGTACGAAGCCGGCCGGCAGGCTTACCACGAAACCACGGCGGAGACCGGCGCACCGAAGAATCTGTAGGGCTTGATTCGTTTTCCGGCGCAGCTGCGTCCGGACGGAGCCACAGTTATGAACCACATCGATGTGTTCATCTTGCTGACGGGGCTTGCAGTGTTGCTGCAGGCCTGCGTCCTGGGCGCTATGTACATCACTATGCGCGAAAGCGGCGCGCGCATGGAGGCTCTGGCTGCCGAGGTGAAAACCAAGATCATGCCCGCGGCCGCGCAGGCGCAGGAAATTTTTGCCGAGCTTCGCCCCAAACTTCAGGTCATTGCCGACAACCTGCAGGAGACGACCACCGCCCTCCGCGATCAGGTTCTGCGCGTGGACGCGGCCGTCAGCGACACGGTGGATCGTGCCCGCCTGCAAGTGATTCGCGCCGACGAATTGCTCGGCCGCACTCTTGACCGGGTCGAGCAGACCACAGACCTGGTTCACAAAACCGTGATTTCGCCGGTGCGACAGCTTTCCGGCCTGATGCAGGGCATCACCGTCGGGCTGGAGTTCCTGTTCTCCAGCCGTGCGCGGAAAAATGGCGGCCCTCGCGAAGAACGGCGTCCCGTACCCCAGGATGAGATGTTCATCTAAAGTGCAGCTCAGTTCTCCCCTTCGAGACGGACCAAGTCCCATGCGCACCGTTTTTCTTAGTCGCAAACGTGTCGCTGCGAGTGTTCTACTGGCGGGCCTTCTGCTCCTTCTTTCCGCGGCGCTTCTCACTCAGTCCTTTGCTCAGAACGAAGAAAAAACTGCTTTAACCGATCCGGAGAAGGCGATCCTCAGTCAGATTCGCGGCCTGCGCCAACTGGACGACGCGACTCGCGCCCGCAGCACCAAAGAGCTTGCCTTGCAGATTCGTCAGCTTCCGCTCGATCCCACCAAGGTGCGACTCGCGGGAGCGCTGGCCGACCTTTCCACTGAAGGTGACTTTGGGCAGGACACCTTGCAGGAAGTCACGACCACGCTGGCCCAGGCGATCCGCGAGCAGCCTCCCGTGGGAAAGCCGGGAGATCCCAGTTCCCTCTACCTGGAGCTTGCATCTCTCGTGCGCTACGAACACATGCAGGCATCGTCTGACAATCCTCAGTTCGCTGAGGCTATGGCGAAGCTCGAAGCCGCTGACGCCGCGCGCCAGAAAGCCGATTTCACTCTTACCGACCTGCAGGGCAAAGCATGGCATTTGCGGGATCTGCGGGGAGAAGTTGTCCTGGTAAATTTCTGGGCGACCTGGTGTCCGCCCTGCCGCAAGGAGATGCCAGACCTGCAGGCACTCTACGACAAATACAAGGAGCAAGGGTTCGTCGTGCTGTCGATCTCCGACGAAGAGTCCTCGAAAGTCGCGCCCTTCATCGGCGAAAAACAAATCAGCTACCCCGCCCTGCTCGATCCGGGGAGCAAAGTGCACGAACTCTATCTGGTCGAGGGCATCCCCAAGAGCTTCGTCTACGACCGCGAAGGCAAGCTGGTGGCGCAATCGATCGATATGCGGACCAGAAGCCAGTTTCAGGCGATGCTCGCGCAAGCCGGGCTGCAGTAGGAGGAAGAAACGATGCGATATCTGGTGCGAGCGCGCGTAAAGCCCGGCCGCGAAAGCGACCTGATCGAGGCCATCGAACGGCAGACTCTCGGCCGCGGGTCCGTTGCGGAAGGCGAGTATCTTCGCAACATGCAGGAGGCGCGGCTCTACGCAGACCAGACCGCGCGCTGGGTGGAAGTTTGTTATTGCCCGACACCGCTGCAGGAAGAACGGCCGTACTGGGAAGAATACTTCGATCTCACTCGCGTGCAGGACGCACACGACCGGCGTAAATGCCGTGACGAAAACGGCTCCGAACCCTGGGCCTGCGGTGATTGCGACTGCACCGCGCGGCTGCAAGCAAGATTGAAGGTCACCGGGACACCATTCCTCGACTCCCTCCGTAGAGACGTTGCTTGCAACGTGTCTCTCACCAGGATTTCGAACGCCGACAGCAAGACGTAGCAAGCTACGTCTCTACGGAGGCGGCTCCGAATACTCTGCCCTTTCGTTTTGTCAGCCCGAAGTAATTTGAGCGGGCGGGCAACGGCTTTGCTGTAAAATCGGGGCAAGGCTCGATCAGCCGAGACTTTATGAGACGACTTGCAACACTCTTTTTGCTGGCTACTTTCTGTGTGAGCTTCTGCGTCGGAGCTAGCGCTCAGCGCACTCCGACGGTACGCCAACCCCGCGCCTCGGCGAAGGCAGACGCGAAACAGCGGAAGGCGATGAAGAAATACCAAAAGGCGCAGCGGAAGGCGCAGCAAAAGATGATCAAGAAGGACCGGAAAAACACTCACGACCCGAACCGGCCGCGTTGAGCGGCTGCAGATTTCTTTAGTGAGTGGTCACTGGAGTTTCCCACCCATCGTAATCACCGTCAAACCGCAGAGCTAACCGAAGCAGCTCGATAACCGTGGCGTCGATCAAACTCTGTTCGACCGCCTGCGTGCGAACAATCGAAACGGCGAATGGACGGTCGCCGTCGATGAGCGACTCCGAGTGAGTTCGGAACCCCGCACTTTCGGCCTCTTTTCGAAAGGATGCGCGGGACGCTTTCGACGGAAAAAACAGCCAGTGCTGCACGTCTCTTTCAGCGGTCAAGACGTCGCCCTGTTTGACCAGAACTTCGAGCAGGTCGCGATTCCTGATTCGCTCGAAGGCCTCCCGCGGAGGGTACAACACATCGAAATATTGCTTCCATTGCAAATCTTCCTGTTCGCCGTGGCTACGCTTATAACCGTGGAAGCCAGCAAGCGCAGTTTGGACGGCCCGCCTAAAACCATCCTTCGTCTCGCCGTAGAAATAAAACTCCCGCCTTCCCTCCGTAGTTATCCGACCGCACGGTAGAGCGCGGCACTCCCGGCACACCAACTCGTTCAGTGCGTCCTCGATCAGAAATAGCGTGGGAGCCTCGTCTCCATCAGATAGCCCGTCAGGTCGAGGCGCTTTGAAATATACCCAGAGCCACAGAAGCCATGATTTGGAGGCAATCGGAGCGTTGCCGGCAAGTCCAAGATTGATGAAGATGGAGGCGAGCTTGCCGTTGACATTCCACAAGTAGGATGTCCAGTTGTCCGCCATGTTGAACGCCGTCCTACGCGATCCAGCCGCCGCCGACCACAGTATCTCCATCGTAGAAAACTGCCGCCTGGCCGGGTGTGATGGCGCGCTGCGGCTCGTCGAAGGTCACTAGAATCTCATCATCGCCGACCCGGTCGGACGTCACTTTTTCAATCGTGGCCGCGCCTGGCTCGTGGCGATGGCGAATCTTCACGGCGACGCGCATCGGCTCACGCAGATCGTCGACGGCGATCAGATTCACCCGGCGGGTGCGCAGCGTGCGTGAATAGAGATGCTCCGCGCCGCCCACCACGACCTGCTTTTCCGCGCCGCTGATCTGGATCACATACAGCGGCGATCCGGTGGCTACGCCGAGTCCCTTGCGCTGGCCCACGGTAAAGTTGTGAATCCCGGCGTGCTCGCCGATAACCTCGCCGTCTGTGGTCACAAGTTCTCCGGAAGTTTCAGGCAGCGCTTCGCCGCGCTCAGCGAGGTACGCGTCAATGAATCGCTTGTAGTCGCCGCCCGGGACGAAGCAAATTTCCTGTGAGTCCGGCTTTTCCGCCAGCGCGAGGCCGTGCTGGCGCGCGAGTTCGCGGACTTCAGGCTTGGTCATATCTCCGAGTGGAAACAGAGTACGGCTCAACTGCTCCTGAGTGAGACCGAAGAGAAAATACGTCTGGTCCTTGCTCCGGTCGGCGGGTCGCTTGAGCAGCCATCGCCCTCGCACATCGTCATAGGCCACGCGAGCATAATGCCCAGTAGCGACGCGCGCCGCACCGATCTGCTGCGCAACGATCAATAGCTGATCAAACTTCAGATGATTGTTGCAGAGGCTGCAA
>Ga0070765_100003475_pt1 | contig 10102 bp, 7 predicted proteins | sample HubBroMetageWFT5_FD_71516 | JGI IMG/M metagenome (GOLD analysis project Ga0070765, IMG submission 71516) | Warmed and freeze-thawed soil microbial communities from the Hubbard Brook experimental Forest, New Hampshire - Hubbard Brook CCASE Soil... | ecosystem: Environmental > Terrestrial > Soil... | reverse complement strand
GGCCAAGCTGTTGCGCGCCATCCAGGAGAAAGAAATCCGCCAGGTGGGCAGCACTAAGCGCACCAACATTAATGTGCGAATTCTGGCGGCGACCAATCGCGATCTGGAAGTGGCGGTTGCGCAGGGAACCTTTCGGCGCGATCTGTACTTCCGGCTGAATGTGCTGAACTTGCGCATTCCCGCTCTGCGTGAGCGCCGGCAGGACATCCCGATGCTGGCGGCATTTTTTATGGAACGGATGGCGCGGGATTTCGGACAGGAGCGCACCCTCAGTGACGGTACCATGAAGGCGCTGCTCGCCTACGACTGGCCCGGGAACGTGCGGGAATTGGAGAATTGTTTGCAGCGAGCCTGCGCTATGAACAGCGGCCCGGAAATCCAGGTTCTGGATTTGCCTGCCGCCATCCACGGCGGAAACGGCCACGCCGCAGTCGAGGGCGATGGTTTGGCAAAAATCATCCCCATCTCAGAACTCGAGAGAAAGACGATTCTGAATACAATTACGCAGCTCAACGGCGACAAACTGTTGGCGGCGCGGCTGTTGGGAATCGGCAAGACCACGCTGTATCGCAAACTGAAGGAGTACGAGATTCAAGCTTGAAATGGGGCTAAGGAGAACGGGCGGCACGGTTTTCTCTTTAGTCCTGCCTCCGGTAATAGCGGCCACACTGAGGTGGCCCTGCCGCGACTCTGACAATAAAGCTCCTCGGCAAAAGGGCCGGCTAAAACGTAATGTGAAACACCGACCCGCAGCCCTGGAAGCCTTCGTCGTCACATTCGGGTTGAAGGGACCTCCCGAGGGGCGTGCTGCCATAGAAATCGCCGTCTGAGCCTAGGACCAAGCCGATCTGTTGGTAGAATGGGGACCCGCTTTGGTCTTGTGTGAAGTCGTAGAGGTCGGTTATTTTCCCTTTCGTGTCTATTCTGAAAATGCATCCCCCACCAAAGGCGCAATTGTTGACCTCTTGAATGCCGTACAGGTTGCCTTTCGAGTCTCTCACCAGATGGCTGGCGTAGAGCGAATTCCGCACTTGGCCCTTAGTGCACGGAGGATCGGTGCACGGGCTGAAAGTGAAGAGCACGCTGAATTTGCCGCTGGTATCCACCTTGAAAATAGTTCCCAAGCCGTACTCCCAATTTGTGCGTTTGATGGTGTCGCCACCACTATCAGCAATGCCATAGAGGTTGCCAGCGGAGTCGATAATCAGGCCCATAGGATCCGAGCCGTCACCTGGCCCGGTAAAGGTGTGCAGGATCGTGAACTTGCCGCTCGGCTCCAGCTTGTAAATGGTTCCACAGCCTTCTCCAGCGGGCATGCCCCAGCCTGGATAATCGCATTTGAGATTGCCGCCATAGGCTGCGGCGCCGTAGATGTTGCCTTTGGCGTCAAGGACCACGCCTCCCTCGGGCTGGATTCCATCCTTTCCTTTGAAAACATGAAGCACTTTGAATTTGCCGGAGGGCGTGACTTTAAACAGCGTTCCACAGCCCAAGTCATTCCTGACCAAACCGCAATTGGGCTGGCCGCCGTATGGCGACATGCCATAGAGGTTTCCTCTTGCGTCCACGGCAACAGGAGAATCAAAGCAGCAGGCGTTCTCCCCGGCAATGTCGAAAGTGGTCTCCTGGCCATTGGGATCGACCTTGAACACTACGGCAGCGCCGCCTACAAAACCGTTCCCTTGCGTCGTGCCATAGAGGTTTCCCTTCGCGTCTCGGGCCAACCCTGCAAAGGGACCTAATCCATTGTCTCCGCCCTCGAAGCGGTAGAGTACAGTCTCCTTGCCGGCGCTGTCGATCTTGAAAACCGTCCCGCAAGTGTCTAGGCCGCACGAGGGGATGCCACCAAACTTGGTGGCGCCGTAAAGGTTGCCATCCGCGTCCCCGATGATGGGGTTAGGGTCTGCGCCGTCCGTCCCTCCGCCGAACGCATGGAGGATGGTGTAGGTCTGGACGCCTCCCTGCGGATAGTTCCCGTCTGTCTCCCCGGCAAAGCTGTGTAGCACGTCGAGGGTTTGTGTGCTCGCAGGCGGTGTGGCAATTGCCAACACCACCAACGCGAGTATTGTGACCACTAGCATTTGTGGTTTTCTCAAGGTTCCCCCTAGTCTCTGCGGCCACGCAAAACGATCCCTATGGCAAATTCGCGGCCTACAATAACGCCGCCACCCTCTGAGCTTGTCATGAAAATGTAAAACTTTATGCAGTCCTTAAGTGAGAGCGTACGCGGCATCGTTCTTAACCCGGTCCCTAAACCCGGACTCGGCTTCCCACAATGGGACGCTTGCAAGGGGACGATTCGCGCAACCCATGTGTTATCAATCAGCAAAGTCTGGCGAAATACGTGCACACCAGCAGAGTATGATTCTGCTGATTACGTCTCTCGCAAAAGTTCAGGATTGCGCGAAAGCGCTGCAGGAAGTCACGGCCGAAGACGTACAAGTTGCGGCTACAGTACGCGAAGCGGTCACGCAATTGGAAGCCCACGAATTCTCGGCCGTGGTTCTCGATCAATTGCTGTTGGATGCCGAACCCGACGACGTAGAGACGGTTTTCAAACACATCGGCGCCGCCGTCCCGGTTTATTCAAACTTTGCCATCAGCGGAATCGAGCGGGTATCGCGCGAATTGCGTTCCGCCTGCATCGGCGCAAGCGAGAACTGTTGCTGGCCAGGCATGAGGCCCAACAGGATTTGCGCAGCGAGCTAAGGAGCACCATGACGGCGTTGCTGCTTTCGTGTGAGATGGCCCTGAATGTCCCCAATCTTCCGGTGCTGGCTGAGACCAAAATGCGAGCCGTGGACGCTCTGGCCAAGGAGATACGCACCAAGCTGGCGCTGACGCCGTAAAGGGCTGCAAGCAACGGATAAATGCCGAAGGAGGTAGATCGAAGACAGCCACCTCGACGGTACGCCTGATTTGGGTGGAGCAGCGCTTCACGGCCTGCGGAAAAGTCCCGAGTATCCCACTCTATTCACGTAGCCCCGGACGCCTCGTCCGGGCTCACGCAGAATCAAGCGCCGGGCCCCGTCCGGCCTTTGTTCAGCCGTGCAACCAAAAACTCTCAGGGCAGCAACAGCGGCCCCAACGAGCAGTCAGGGTTTACATTCTGAATGTAGATGCCGTTGTTACCGCTCCGGTCATCCTCCCATGCGACTGCGGAAAGCCCCGACGGAACCTTATCGGACGACAACCGTACCTTGTCCGCCGGCAGCGAGGAAACCGGGAACTGCTGGCACACCACCTTGCCTTCCCGGCTCAGACGAGTTGCCTGGATAGTCGCATCTCCAAAGCCAACCTGATCCACCCAGAACACAAGCGCCCCAGTTCCGATCTGGACATTCTGCACAAAAATCTGCTGATCCGCTCCCAGCGCCACAACCTGCAAACCGGTATCACCCCACGTGCGCGTGCCCGCGCCATTGAACTTCTGCCCATAGACTCCGTTGAGCACCTGATTGGAATCCTCTTCCGTCCAAAACAGAAACACCTCGTCCGTCGCTGCCCGGTACGAACCCGCGGGCGAAACCCTCACGTTGTTCGTGTTGGTCGAAGCCGCCGAGCCGTTGTGAGGAAAAGCCTCGTGGCCATTGGCGAGAACGTGCTGGGCAAAGCATTGCAAAGCCGGACTGCTGGTATACCAGGCAAACACTGCGCCACCGTTTCCGTCAGGCACAAAATATGGGAAGTTTCCGAACTGCAGCGAGCCGCTATCCAAAACTTTCACATGCCCTTTTCCCCACAAAAGGTGCCCGTTCGCCGAGAGCTTGTTGGCATACAAATAAATATCGCTGCCAAATCCCTGATCCCGCGTCCAGGAAACAATCACCGACCCGTTATCCGCGGCATGCAAGTCGGCCAAGCTGTAGTTGTAGCCGGATTCACTCAGCACTACTCCCTTGCCCCAAAGCGGATGCCCGTTCGCATCAAGTTTCTGCAGCACTACATTGCTGTTGCTCGTCCAAGCCACCACAACGTCGCCATCGCTGGTCCCTGCGATTTTGGGCGCAGCATTCGACGCCGTCGACCCGCGAGTGAGTTGCACACCCAGCTTTCCCCAAAGCGCTTTTCCCGAAGGGCTGATCTTCGCCGCAGTCACTTGCTGGTTCGCTCCTTCGCGTGTGTCAAGGAAGGCGAGCAAAGCATTGCCCTCGGTGTCGGCGTCGAGCCCGTAATCCTCAGTTGAAGTGTTACTGAGGTCGGCAATGAGTATGCCATCGTGGCGAAACTTCGCCACTCCACCTGGGCTCAAGCGCTGCAGATAGACATCGTAGCCAACCGGCGGCGGGCTGTTCGGATCCGAGTCAAACCAGCTCACATACCACCCGTCGTTAGATCGTGGCAATACCTTCGGCTGAACCTGGTCATTCCCGTTGCCCTTATTCGCCAGCGCAAGATTCTTTGCCGCATCGGAAGACCATTGCGCCCAAGCGGACGACGCGAGTGTAAAACCTAAGAAAACCGCAACCACGTATCGAAACCCGTATCTCATGAATTCTCCTGATCAAATCAATCGCGCCCGGCCGGAAAGCCGACGACTAAACCTACGCCCCGCCAGCCCACAGGTCAATCGATACGCGGAAGCCCCGGACGCCTCGTCTGGGCCGGAGCCGAGCAAAACTCGACAGACTTCGCGTCCGCTATTTTCTCTGGTAGCTCACCTGCCCGCTGGTGAGCACAGCCAACACATGGCTGGTGTACTCGAAGGGATCGCCGTCGAACAGCGCGATGTCTGCGTCTTTGCCCGGTGCGAGCGAACCGACACGATCATCGACGCCGAGAATTCTTGCGGCGCTGGACGTCACCGTACGCAGAGTTTCCTCCATACCCAGTCCATTAGCGGCCGCAATGCCCGCTTCGAAGAGCACAATGCGATTCTTCGGAACGTAGGTTTCATAGCCGGTCATCAGGGTAATCGGAATTCCTGCGCGCTTGAGAATGGCCGGACTCTCGAAGGTCGCATTGGCCGTCTGCAGCGACTCGAATCGCTGCATGACCGGACCAGCCAAACACGGAACTCCTGCGCGGCGAATCACATCGACCATCAGGTATCCTTCGGTCACCGAAGCCAGCATGTAGCGCAGGTGAAACTCACTGCCGATCCGGATGGCTGTGTCGATATCGTCCGCGCGATATGCATTAAAGATCGCGGGCAGTTTCCCGTCGACGACCGGAAGCAGGGCTTCGAGTTTCATATCCCGCGAGGGCTGTTTGGAAATGTCCGAGCCATCTTTTTTCCACTTGTCCCATTTCTCTTCGTAGGCCTTGGCGTCAGAAAGCGCGCGCCGGATAATCTCCGCCGTCTTCATGCGCGTGCTCGGCGCCTTTTCTTTCTTCCCATAGGTGGCCTTGGGAGTCTCGCCCAGATTAAAGACCATGGCAGATTCCTGGCGAATGGCTAATTGCTCCACGGTCGCAAGTTCGGTGCCCGCCGTCTTGAAAATACCGGCACGGCCAGCGATGGGATTCCGCGGCCCAGGCGCCGATTGCACCGTAGTCACGCCGTACTGATTCAACACCTTCAACAACCGTTCGTGCGGATTGAAGCTGTCCAGCGTGCGCACATCGGCGGTGTTGGGATCGGTGGCCTCGTCTTCGTCTTGATCGGAGGGGATGTTGTATGCGCCGGAAATCCCGGCGGTAGTGTCGGCATCAATCAAGCCCGGAGTGACGAATGCAGCTTTCAGTGCCAGGTATCCGTCAGGCGCCTGCTGGCCTGGACCATGGCGGACAGCTTCAATCTTTCCGTCGCGGACTAAAACCATACCGGCTGCGCCTTGCGTTCCATCCGCCATGGTGTAGAGATGGTCAGCGAGCACCGCGATGTTCTGGGCCAGCAGCGGGGTTGCGAAGGCTACGCAGATCAGCAGAGTGAAGCAGCGCAGCGTGAAGCAGCAAAGGGTGCGCATCAGTTTCCCCCTCGCGGCGAAGCGGGAAAGCGATTGGCCACGTCGAACCCGCCGGTGGCATAGCGCAGGTCTTGCGGGTTGCTGCGATCGAAAACTTTCTGGCCTTCGATCCAGGTCTCGAGCACGTGCGTGTAAACGCTAAAGGGTGGCCCACTCAGCACGATGAAATCAGCGTCTTTGCCCGGCTCCAGCGTTCCGATGCGATCTCCGAGATCGAGCATTTCCGCGGGATAGATGGTCAGCCCCTTCAACGCGGCTTCCTCGCTCATGCCCCCGCGCACCGCCAGCGCGGCTTCGCGGATGATCAGCCGCGAACTGGTGATGGGATCGTCGGTGTTGAGCGCGACTTTGATGCCAGCTCTTTCGAGCATGCCCGGACATCCGAGATCAAGGTTAATCGTTTCGAACTTTCCTCCGAGAGAATCCACGATGGTAAAACTGACGGGAATGTGGCGCTTCACGAGTTCGTCGACCACCAAACAGGATTCGGTTCCGTGCTGAACCACCAGCCGGTAGTGGAATTCGTCCGACAAGCGAATCGCGGTCATGATGTCGTCGGCGCGGTGAGTGTGGTTGTGAACCACGCGTTTGCCTTCGAGAACTTCGACCACGGGTTCGAGGTCGGGATCGCGGTCTGGCTGCTTCGCGGTCTTGTCGGCGGCGGCGACCGCTTTGTTGTAGGCATCCCATTTGGCTTTGTATTGCGTGGCCTTTTCGTAGATTCCGCGCGCCAGCGCCGCTTCCTCCATGCGCGTCATGGGCGCCTTATCCTTCGCGCCATAATGTTTTGGGTTTTCTCCGTTTGCCATTTTCATTCCGCCAATCGTTCCGGGAATGAGCATCTGCTCAATGGTGTTGCCGCGCAGTTTGACGTACGCGGTCTGCCCTCCCATCACATTTCCGCTGCCCGGCATAATGTTCGCGGTGGTCACGCCTCCGGCGGTCGCCATGCGGATATTCGGATCGGCGGGATCGATGGCATCCAGCGCGCGCAGGCCGGGTTCGATAGGGCCAGTCCCCTCATTGGCATCGCCCGAGTCCTCGGCGAGCGGGTTCGCAATGATTCCGATGTGTGAGTGCGAGTCCACAATGCCAGGCATGACCACCTTGCCGGCAGCGTCCTGAACGGTTGCGCCGCGAGGGATCTTCACTTTGCCTTCCTCGCCCACGGCCACGATTTTTCCGTTAGCCACGATCACCAGTCCGTGCTCGATCGGCGGTCCGCTGATGGGATAGACCCTCGCTCCGCGAATTACCAGCGTCGCTTGAGCCGCGGATGTCTTTGCGCAAAACGCAATGCCCGCGCAAAGAAGTGCCCACAGGCAGAAGGTTGTTCTGCCACTCCCCACGGTTCTGAGTCGCATCCAGCCTCCAAGAAAAATCGCGAAGCATGAAACTATATCACTGCTGTTCGCGCGCAGGCTTTTTTCGCTGGACGTCATCCCGAGTGGCCGTCAAGCCACGAAGGATCTCGCGTGGGCTGGCAGGAATGTAGTTAAGCGTTGGCGTGGGCGTCCCTAAAGTTTGTCGCACTCCGCGCGAGATCCTTCACACGGCTGACGCCGGGTTCAGGATGACGTCTTTTTCTTCGGGAGCACCGCGAGAGCCTGATCCTCTGCGATCATACCGCAAAATAATAGGAGGGCAGCTAACTTGCTGCCCTCCTTGTTCAAGGTTCGTGTTGCGGTTAACTTACGGTTCGGGAACCTGGGCAAAGTCCACGCTCTGCACGGGTACGCCGCCAATCTTATGCCGACCGTCGGTCCAGGTGACATAAGCAGTTCCGGTACCGGACGAGTCCGCCGCGTCCAGGGCGGTGTTGTAATCGTAATCTCCCGCGTAGCATTCCTGAACTCCGGGATCATCCTGTGATGGTTGGGTGATGATGCCAGTGCTGATGGTGATGTCGGAACCCCAGCTAGAACCGTTGGTCTTGGACTGACGGCCCACGCGCTCATAGTTACATCCCGCGTCTCCCACGCTGTTGCAAGCGGTGGTAGCCTTGCGACGATCGTACCAGGAAGCGGTGACGTTGCCATCCGAGGTAGCGGATAGCGAAGGCATCCACTGCTCTTTGAAGGTGCCATCGGCATCGGTGTTGAGTTTGATGGCCTTCGACCAAGTCTTGCCATTGTTGGTGGAGCGTTGGTAGAAGATGTCCCCGGTGTCGTTGCCCGTTCCATGCCCTGCGTAGACGTAGTGGACGACGCCGCTTGGGCCAACTGCTGGCTCACCCCAGCCCATGTGCCGGATGATGGGATTGACCTGCCAGAAATATCCGTTAGTCGCGCAGGCAGAATCGCCAGGCGGGCTGAATCGTGGACCCATGATGACTTTTGTCCAGGCGGCTCCGCCGTTGGTTGAGATGAACATGACGTTCTGGCGGGTAGCATTCCCACCTCCGCCCTCGTCCATGCTGGCCAGGAACACGGTGCTGTCCTTGCCTCCAACTAGCTTGGAGCCTCGCGGCGAGCCCGTGATCTGCACGTCACGCATGAAGGTGGACGTGTTGCTGACGATTACCGGGCCAGTCCAGCTGTTGCCGTCGTCCGAGTAGACCACGTCAAGAGCTCCGTTGTTGGCGAAGTCGTTGAAGGAGACGTACATGCGCCCGTAGGTTGCGCTGGTGACATTGTTGTCCGCCCACATCGACGGGCGGTCGTCACTGCTGCCGTTATGAGGACAAGATCCGGTGGTCCAAGTCTTGCCATTCGTAGAGGTCCACAAGCCGATGCCGAAGCCGCCGCATCCGGTGGCCAAGTCGCCAGCGAAGAACATGCCTAACTTGGAGTTGAAAACGACGAGCGGGTCGCCAATGTTTTCGCCGTGACCATTGGCAAAAGGCGCGGGCTGAATCTCCGTGAAGGTCGCGCCGCCATTGCTAGAGTAGGATGTACCCGAATAGTTCGAAGCGGCGTCGTAGTTGGCGTTGTAGTTGACCACGACGGTCTTGCCTTTATTCTTGGTGCTGCCGGCCACCATGCTTTCACTTCCGCACACGTCGGCAGAGGAGTTGCAATCTGATCCGTTACTGACACGGATGTTGGGTGGAGCGGTCGGTTTAGTGGCGACATGAGCTGATGGCTGTCCCCCTCGCACGATCCCGCACTCAATCAGGATTCGGCCGGCTCCCAAGTTGTCTTCCATTAAGAGGTGAGAAACGTCGATCTTCGAGCAGTCGACTCCCAGCGAAGTCATTTGGGCGCTGGCGAGCGACGGCTGAAGAACACACGCCGCCAGTAACAGGACTGGAAGCGCAAAGTAACAGAGGCTTTTACTTCTGTCGTTCATCTTCATTGTTGCTTTCCCCCTTCTTTGCTGATTTTTGAAGTTCCGACGGTGGGTTGGTATCACGCCGCTGCGCGCCCGGGACAGGAGCCACCGCTGTCCCAAAATACTGTTCGTCCAGCCAAATGCCGGCTTTCTTTTTCAGATCATCCAAGAGCGCGTCCATCTTCTGCCCTTGCAATTCCTTTTCGATCTCCGCGGACACTTGCCCAAGTTGTTGACGATCACGCTTGATCAACTGAACGAGAAGAAGGCGCGCCTGAGTGTCTTCAACCTCGCCCCACTCGCCCTCCTTGAGTGAAAATACCGCCTTCTCCATTGCCGGCGGCAGCTCTCCGCGCGGAAAGGAGAGCGGTTTGGGGTCAAGCATGCCGTCGCCGGACTTCCTGAGATCGTCTGAGAGTTGCGCCACGTTGGTTCCGGCGGCATTGGCCTGCCGAATCTGGTCAGCGCGGGCTTTAGCGGCCGCCGAACTCAAAACTGGAGCAGTCTTGACGTTGCCTCGCTGCTTCCAGATGAACAGCCGGCGAATTTGCACCTCGTCATAGTCAGCCGCATGGGCGGAATAATATTGGCTGACTTCTTCGGAGCTGGGCTTGGCCTGGTTCATCAGGCTGGCGAACTCGGCGTCGGAGAGCACCTGCATACGGGCGACGGCCAACTGTCGGCTGACTTCGGGCGAGGAATCGAGATGGTTGGCAACGGCCTGCTGTGAAAGCATCAGCACCGAGGCATAGTCGTCGCCGAGCTTGCGCCGATCCTTAGCGGGGAGCTCTTTCTCCTCGTCGCCTCCTCCTTGCGGCTCGATGTCTTTGACCCGGGACTCGAACTCATCCTCCGTAACCTGCATGTTCCCGACTTTGAGGACCACGCGGTCGCTTGCCGGGGAAGCTGGCTTTGCCGGT
>Ga0070765_100003474_pt1 | contig 10104 bp, 5 predicted proteins | sample HubBroMetageWFT5_FD_71516 | JGI IMG/M metagenome (GOLD analysis project Ga0070765, IMG submission 71516) | Warmed and freeze-thawed soil microbial communities from the Hubbard Brook experimental Forest, New Hampshire - Hubbard Brook CCASE Soil... | ecosystem: Environmental > Terrestrial > Soil... | reverse complement strand
ACGAAAGAATTGTCGCTGAGCACGCGCACGCGGCTGCGGCTCCAGTTCAACTGGGTGGTTTCCACCAGACGCGACGTCCAGTTGTGCGATAGCCCCAGCGTGACCGACTGGCTCAGAGTGGATTGCGTGCCTGCGGTATCTGGAAAATTGCCAAAAGTATTCTGGCGCTGGGAACTCAGGTTGTAGCCGCCGTTCAGGCTGAATTTGGAATTGATGGTGTGAAGCACGTGCAGGTTCAGCGTGTCGCTGTTGATCGGCACGGTGGTCTGCAGCAAAAAGTTTTGCACCGTGCCGGGCAAATTCTGCATGGGATAGAACGCGAGCAGGCCAGCCGCGGCCGAATTGATCACAGGAACCTGGCAGCCGTTGCCGAGCGGAGTCCGCGGCCCCGTGAAATTCGAAAACGGATCGAAGAGCGTAACTCCCAGACCGCAGAAGTTGCCGGTGCGTTCGGCGGCTGTGGGTACGGTTGAATAAGTGTCCAGGGCGCTGGATTGAGTTTCGTGCTGATAGTTGACGAAGAAAAAAGTCTTGTCACTACCGTTATAAATGTGCGGAATTTTCAGCGGCCCGCCGAGGTTGCCGCCAAAGCGTTCGTCGTAGTGGCTTGGTTTCGGAACCTGATTACCTGTTATCGAATAGGGTTTGGCGTCCCACACGGAATTTTCGTAGTGGTCGTAGAAGCTGAAACGGACGCGATTCACCGCCTGGCGATTTAATCTGCCGCGCCCACCGCCACCGGCGGCGCCACCACCACCTCCTCCGCCTCCGCCCCCGAACATTCCGCCCGGAGTTCCGCCAAAGTCGCCACCTCCGCCGCCGGGTCCGCCAAAGCCGCCTTGTCCTCCTCCCTGTCCACCGCGTCCTCCGCCGGGGCCCTGCCCGCCTGGCCCGCCTTCACCGGAAGGATTTCCGGGGATCAATCCGTTCTGGCCGAATCCGCCCGGACCATTTCCCGCGAGGCCCTGGCCAACGGTTCCTTGCAACAAGAACGAATCGGAAGTGGCGCTCGAGCCGGCGCCAGCAGGCAGCTCCGCAGCGATTTGCGTACCTTCGTTTGCGGGCGTATTGGTTGCGCCTGCTGGGCCGCCAGCCCCTTCATCGGTGAGATCAGTTTCTTCGAACCCGCCGCCTGCGAGTCCGGCACGAACGGCGTTGGAGACGCCTGCGGGCACCTGGCCGCCTCGACCGCCGCCCTGCCTGCCTGGGCCTCCGCTCGCGGCATTGGCGCTGTTGGGATTTGGGGCGCCGCCCGGCCCTCGCGGATTGCGCGGCGCGCGGGTGGCCTCGGGTTTCGCAATCAGCTCCGCCAAAGTTGCCACGCGCAGAACAATTGGAATCGGGCCGGGCGGCACCACGGGAACCTGCACCACCAGCGACGCGTCGGCGAAGCCCAACTGGCTGGTTTCCACGCGATATGGGCCCGCGGGAATTTGCGGAAATTCGAATTTGCCGGATTCGTCGGTCCAACTCAGCCAAGTTTTATTGGTTTCGGTATTGATCAGATGGACGGTTGCGGCGGGGACCGGCGTGCCTTCGGGAGTGTGCACCACTCCGCTAACCGGATGCGGCGGATTGGCAGGCTGCTGCGCCCAATTCAAGTTTCCACCGGCGAGCCAAAACAGCAGAAGCGCCAGGATCTTCCCTTGGAGGCTATTGAAAATGACGTTCCCTCGAGCCGATAAGCTTGCGCGGCTTGCTGCGCGGTGGCCCGTCGGAGCCGCCGTGCCATGGTGGTCAGGCGGTCGGGCTGCGGAGATTCCGCAATTGTAATAGGCCAGTCGTGCCAGTGCCCGTGAAATCTGAATTCGTGCGCCGCTAAGTAATTCGGTTTCAATGATGCAAGAGTTCCAGAAATCCGCGGGTGGCGCGCCTGCACAGGCTCCCCAAATGACCCCGCAGCGGAGAGTCAGAGAGCAACTTCCGTGAAATTTCGGAACTTTTGCAGGTGTAAACGAGAACTACCAGCAACGTAGCGCGGCGCAGCAACAGGCAAGCAAAGTACGTAATATAATTATAAACGCTGGTGGCAACCCAGAGGAATTCCACCCGCATCAATTCGGTAAAAATGGTTGGGGGGCAAACGGGTGATGTGGCGGCAAGCGGGAAACCATAGGGCCATGGCGAAGTTCGTTTGGCGCGCAGCCGTTTGGACGGGCGGGTGTGGATGCGCGTTCGTGCTGGCGTTCCTGTTCGCCTGCGTGGAGCGCCCGGCGCAAGCGCAAGGCGTGCAGACGGTATTGCACGCGCGAGGAAGAGTATTTCCAGACGTCGGAAGTGGCGCCGCGGTGATCGAACGCGATGCCGCAGGGCGGTACTACATATTGGCCGCGCCGGCCAGCGTCATCCATATCTACACTTCGGATGGAAAGCACCTCGGCCAAATTCCCAACTTGCAGCCAGGCAGCGCCAGCATCAAATACGCCGTGGATTTCGATCTGGATTCAAGCGGGCGCGTCTTTGTCGCCGATCGTGGCGCCAACGCCGTGAAGATCTTCACGCCAGACGGTGTACTGGAAGCCAGTGTGGCGGTGAATGCGCCGATGTCCGTGGTGGCGCTGGCGAACGGCGAATTTGCGGTGGTCACTCTGCGCAGCGACCACCTGGTACGGGTGATGAACGATCACGGCAAATTGCTGCGCAGCTTCGGAAATATTTCCGATGCGGTGAACGATCCGCGCCAGCTTACCGTGCCGGCGCTCAGCGCCTCCGCGAATTCCGACCCAGGCTACGCCGCGGGCTACTCCACGGGTCCGCCACCGAGCTACGCCATGGATATCGGGAAACTATACAGCGGCGCGCCGGGCGAGATTTATTTCGCGTTCACTTCCTTAAAAGACCCCAAATTCCGAAAATACGACCGCTTCGGCTACGCGGGCTACGAAGCAGAAATCCCCGCGAACGCATTGATCCCGGACATCGATCACGATAAATCGCAGGTGCAACTGGGTATGCGCGTTTCCGGCATCGCCGGGCCGGGCGAAATGTTTTCGTTCGGCAGCATGTACTCCGTTGGCGGCGGCGCCCCGGCGTTCACGGCGAATGGCGGGCATGGTGGAGGCGGACGTCGCGGCGGTTCCGCGGCGCAAGGCGGCAGCGGAGGCACAACGCCAGGCGGCGGAGCGGGCTCGGGCGGCACGGCGAGCGGCGGCAACAGCGACAGTGACCCGACCACAAGCGCGACGGGCTCCGCGGATGGCTCCGATTTCAGCGGCTCGCTTTCGGCGAACAGCAACAATGGCAATGTGGCGTCCAATTCCAGTTCCAGCAGCACGCCGGACTTCAACGCGCTGCTCGGCGTGGGGGGACCGGGCGGAGGCTTCGGCGCGCCGGGAATTTTCGGTCCCGGAGCGTTTCCCGGGTTTGGCGGCGGATTCGGCGGCGGATTTGAACATCACGCGATTGGCGCCGAAGGAGCAGGCGGCGCGGGCGGCGCAGCCGGTGGCGCCGGAGCTCCTGGAGGTTTTGGCGGCGGCCATGCGGGCGGACCGGGCGGCGTGGAAAGTCCCGGCGCCGGGCACGGCGAATTTGGCCAACACTACGGACGGGGCGGTTTCCGGCAAGAGGGCCTGAACAGCTTTGCCGGAGTGGTGAAGTTCACCGAGCGCGAGCCGGATACCAAGGTCAAGCCGGTGATTCACGCGCTGGGCGTGGATCGCGCCAGCCAGCAAGTATGGGCGGCGATCGGCGACATGCTGCTGCGTTTCGACCGCGATGGAAATCTGCTGGACATCTACCGCGTGGCAACCACCCAGGGCGCTTCGCTGCAGCCCGTGGGAATATTGGTCGAGCCGGACCGCATCCTGCTGGTCGCCGATCCCGCCGGGATTTACGAATTCGCGCGTCCTGATAAAACGCAACCTACTGGAAAGCAAGCCCTGAAGCAGGAATCTCCCGCGCCGTAATTTCGCTGCGTTCAGCTGAGCATTGGTTCGCGTATTCCGTTCTCGAGGAATTTCGCGAACTGTTCGGGAACCACGGGCCGGCTGAAATAATAGCCTTGCGCCTCGTCACACTGCCGCGCCTGAAGAAATGCCAGCTCTTCCTGCGTTTCCACGCCTTCGGCTACCACGCGCAGCTTCAAGCTGCGGCCCATGCTGATCACCGCCGTGACGATGGTGGTCTGGTCGGGAGCGGTGGTGATCTGGCGGATGAACGACTGATCGATTTTCAGGGCGTCAATCGGAAATTTTCGCAGATAGCTGAGGCTTGAATAACCGGTGCCGAAATCATCCACTGCCAGCTGTACGCCGCTGGCCCGCAGTGTCTTCAGGATGGCCTGCGTGGAATCGGCGCGTTTCATCAAGACGCTTTCGGTAAGTTCCAGCTCCAGCAATTTGGGATCGAGGCATGTTTCCTGCAGGATTCTGAACACACCATCCAGAAAGTCCTCGTCGCGAAACTCCATCGCGGAGATGTTCACGGCCATGGTAATCGTGGGCAAGCCGTCCTTCATCCAGGCGCACGCTTGTTTGCAAGCTTCGCGCAACACCCAGTTGCCGATGGGCACAATCAAGCCGCAGTCTTCCGCGATGGGAATAAAATCGCCCGGAGGGACCAGCCCGCGCACGGGATGTTTCCAGCGGATCAAGGCCTCCGCGCCGGAAATTTGGCCGGTGCTCAAATTGACCTTGGGCTGGTAGTGCACCAGGAATTCTTGGCGTTCCAACGCGCGTCGCAGGCTCTCCTCGATGGATTGGCGCTCGACGGCTCGCACATTCATGGCCGGCTTGAAAAATTGATAGCTCTGCCGCCCGTTTTCCTTGGCTTGGTACATGGCGGTGTCCGCGTTCTTGATGAGCGTCTCCGCATCTATGCCGTCGTCGGGGAAGACGCTCAAGCCAATGCTGGTGGTGACGTGCAGATCGTGCTGGTCAATGGAATGAGCCTCCGCCACCGTCTGCAACATTCTTCTCGCAGTGACGGCGGCATCTTCGGGTTGGCCCACCTCGGTAAGCAGCACCACGAATTCGTCGCCGCCCTGGCGGCTGACGGTATCGGAGCCGCGCACGCAATCCACCTGGCGTCTGGCGACGGATTGCAGAAGTTTATCTCCCGTGGGGTGACCCAATGAATCGTTAATGTGTTTGAAACCATCCAGATCCAGGAAGAGCACAGCAACTTTTTTGGAGTGACGGTGCGCCCAGGCGATGGCCTGATTCACGCGGTCGTTCAGCAGCATGCGATTGGGCATGCCGGTGAGGAAATCGTGCTGCGCCGAATGGGTTATCTCCAGCGCCATCGCCCGCGCCGCGCTCACATCGCGAAAGACGATCACGGCTCCGGTAGCATTTCCTTCCCGGTCATGGATGGGCGCGACGGAATCTTCGACGGGAATCTCCGTGCCGTCGCGCCGCACCAGGATGCAGTTCAAGGGCAAGTGCACGGTGCGATTCTGCTCGACGGATCTCTCCATCGGATTCGGAGTGGTCTCGCGGGTGTTGGCGTCCAGGATGCGAAAGACTTCGGCCATCGGCATCCTGCCGCGACCAGCTCGTCATTTTTTCCGCGACGAGATTCAGGAAGGTGATGTTTCCAGAGGCGTCGGTGCAGATCACCGCGTCGCCAATACAATTCAGAGTAACTTGCGCCCGCTCCTTCTCGACGAAAAGCGCCTCTTCCATGGCCTTGCGCTCGACGGCGTAGCGCAGAGCGCGCAGCAGCCCTCTGGTCTCGATCTGGCCCTTGATGAGATAGTCTTGCGCGCCCACCTGCAGAGCGTTTCCGGCCAGGGACTCATCGTCCAAACCCGCCAGCACCACCAGGGGAACGCGCGGCGCGGCGGCATGCGCCCTCCGCACGGCCTCCAGTCCCTGTGAATCGGGCAATCCGAGATCCAGCAGAATAATGTCAATGGGATGCTCGGCGAGGCATTTCTCCGCCTCGCTCATGCTGCCCACGCGCATCAATTCGGTATCGGTCGCGCCTTGCTCGTTGAACATCTCCTTAATCAAACGAGCGTCTCCCGCGTTATCTTCGACCAGGAGCAGCAGTTTGATTGCTCGCTTCGTCATGAGGTTACTTTTGCTGCGGCAGTTTGACCTTGGTCAGCCAGAAATCATTGATGCTGCCCACCAGGCTCTCGAACACGTCCAACTGCACGGGCTTGCTGAGGTAGCAATTCGCTTGCAGCTGGTAACTTTTCACGATGTCGGCTTCCGCGTCGGAAGTGGTGAGGATCACCGTGGGTATGGTTTTCAGCGTGTCGTCTTCCTTGATGTGCGCCAGAACTTCGCGGCCATCCATTTTTGGCAGGTTTAGATCGAGCAAAATCAGATCCGGCCGGGGCGCTTTGGCATGGATTCCCTCACGCTTCAGAAAGGCCATTGCCTCCACACCGTCCGTCGCCACGTGCAAGCGAATGCTCGGATTGGCGTCGCGGAAAGCTTCCTGCGTCAAGCGGACATCGCCGGGACTGTCTTCCACTAATAGAACTTCCATGGGCATGCCGTCTTCTCCTATGCGTTTCACGATTTCGGCCCGCTTCCCGCCAAAGCAAAACTGAATGTGGATCCTTCACCGGGCTGCGATTGCACCGAAATTTCACCGCCATGCCGCTCGACGATCTTTTTGCAGATCGCCAGGCCTATGCCAGTGCCGGCGAACTCTTCGCGTTTGTGCAGCCGTTGGAACATCGCAAAAATTCTTTCGAAATATTGCGGGTCAATTCCCAGGCCGTTGTCGCGTACCGAGAATGTCCACTTGCCACCGCCATTCTTGACAGCGGAAATGTGGATTCGCGGCACGCCGGGATTTTGATACTTGATGGCGTTGCCGACCAGGTTCTGGAACAGCTGCACTAGTTGCGTTTCGTCTGCCATCACGGCGGGCAGGGGATCGTGCGTCACCATCGCGCCGCGATCGGCGATTGCGCCGCGCAGATTCAGGACCGCGCGCTGCAGCGCATCTTCGCCGGAGGTTTCCAGCAGCTCCTTCCCTTTAGTTCCCACGCGCGAATAGGCCAGCAGGTCCTGAATCAATCTCTGCATGCGGTTGGCGCCGTCCACCGCGAAGGTGATGAACTCATCGGCGTCGGAGTCCAGCCGGCCTTTGTACCGCCGGGCCAGTAATCGCGTGTAGCTGGCCACCATGCGTAGCGGCTCCTGCAAATCGTGCGAGGCGATGTAGGCAAATTGCCCCAATTCCTCGTTCGAGCGGTTCAATTCCTCTACCTTATATAGAAGATGGGCTTCGGCGAGTTTGCGCGTAGTGATGTCGCGGATCGCCGCCGTCACCAGAACGCCCTCGGCGCTTTCCAGCGGGCTGAGCATGATTTCGATGGGGAACTCGGTGCCGTCCTTGCGCCTTCCGGTGATTTCAATGCCGGTGCCGATCTGCTGCGCCAGCGCGTCTTCGGTGGAGCGCAGCGCGTCGGCGATCAGGCGTTCCGCGAAGCCCGCCGGAATGATGTTCTTCATCCGTTGCCCGACGAGTTCATCGCGGTGATAGCCGAATTGTTTCTCGGCTTGCACGTTCAGCAGGACGATGTCTCCTTCTTGATTTACGACCACCATTGCGTCCAGTGCCGCCTCAAGCAGCCCGCGATAGCGGCCTTCCATGCGCGCCAGATGTTTTTCGGCTTCCCTGCGCACGCTGATGTCGCGGATGGCGGCCGTCACCAGGATTCCCTCGGCGCTGTCCAGCGGGCTCAGCATGATCTCAATGGGAAACTCGCTGCCATTTTTACACCTGGCAATGAGCTCGATGCCCGTGCCGATCTGCTGCGCCAGCGCGTCCTCCACGGAACGCTTTTCGTCGGCGATCAGCCGTTCCGCGAACCCCTGGGGAATAATGTTCTTCACTTTCTGGCCCACGAGCTCATCGCGGTGATAGCCGAACTGTTTTTCCGCCTGCAAGTTCAGAAGAACGATTTCCCCGGCCTGATTGACCACGACCATTGCGTCAGGCGCTGCTTCCAAAAGGCCGCGATATTTCGCCCCGGATGCCTTGTGCGCCTCTTCGGCGAACTCGCTTTCAAAATTTTTGCGCTGCGCGCTCCAGCCCGCGGCCGTTGCGAGCAGCAAACCCAGCACGGTTCCAAGGATCAACGCAGTCTTAAACTGGCGCGAGCGCCGGCTTGCATCCGCGTTGCGTATCACCAATAAGCGCAGCTCCTCGTCCTGCATATTGCGAACGATCTCTTGAAACTGGTCCATGATCTGTCGTCCGCCGCCCTTACTCACGAAATCGGCCGCCGCGTTCATCCCTTTGGTCCGGCGCAGGCTGATAACGCTTTCCGCGAATTGCACTTTTCGGTCGGCCACGTTCAACAGGCTGGGAATCCTGCGCTGCTGGACGAGGTTATCCACGGTCAGATTACGGATGTTGGTTTCCGCCTGCTCGGAACGAGCGACGGCGGCGCGATAGGCCTGCAGGGAATTTTCGTCGCCGGTGATGACAAATCCGCGGTAAGTGGATTCCACGGTCTCCATCGCCCCATCCAAAGCCTGGAGATTCTCGATGACCTCATGCGAGTGGCGCACCCAGCGGTCGCTTGCAGCGGAAACGGCCATGCCGCGATACGAGATCGTACCCACGGCCAGCAACATCACAATGGCGGCGCCAAACGTCAGCTGCATCTTGCGCTTCAAAGTTAGCTTCGACTTCAATCCGCACCAACTCGAGAAGGGGGTTTGCTATTCCGAACATGACCCTGAAGGCTGAAAGAGGGCAGCCTGTGATCACACCGGTCTTTTTAGAAGGGAACTCAATGCTATACCCGGCCGCCGAAACGTCAAGGTGGGTTTGCCAGCAGGTGTCGCATAGACCATCAGCGCGGAACGCTCGCGCGTGCACGCGGGAAGATTCGAGCGAGCGTCGGGGATTTCACATGTCGCGCTCTGCAGTTGACGCTCGCGCGCTTTGCGATGCGCCGGCCGTCGTTCGGCGCAACTACACCTGATCCCGCACAATAGGAGCCACTTGAGTGCCCAGGATCTCTATCGCGCGCAGCATTTTCTGATGCGGAAGCGTGGATACGCCCATTTGGAACGTGATGCGAGAGATGCCGCCGAGAGCTTCATTTACATAGAGGATCTTTTTTGCCACCGTTCTGGCGTCGCCGATCAACAGCGCTCCAGTAGGCCCGCGCTGCGCATCGAATTGCGCGCGGGTAGTGGCTGGCCAGCCGCGCTCTTTGCCGATTTCGGTAAAAGTGTGCGCATAGCCGGGAAAGAAAGTATCCGCGGCCTCGTCCGTGGTGTCTGCCAGAAAGCCGATGGAATGCAGACCGACTGTAAGTTGCTCGGGAGAATGGCCGGAGCGGCGCGCGGCTTCGCGGTAGAGGTCAATGAGCGGGCGGAAACGTACAGGCTCTCCGCCGATGATCGCGACCATGAGAGGAAGCCCCAGCATCCCTGCGCGAACAAAGGATTCGGGCGTGCCGCCAACACCGACCCATATCGGCAGCGGATCCTGGAGCGGGCGAGGATAGATTGCCTGGCCGGTAAGGGCGGCGCGGTGCTTGCCGGACCAGTGCACTTCCGTGCTGGCGCGAATTTTTAATAGCAGATCGAGTTTTTCCGCGAAGAGCGAGTCGTAATCTTTCAGGCGCAGGCCGAACAAAGGGTAGGACTCAATGAACGAACCACGACCGGCGACAATCTCGGCGCGGCCGCGGGAGATCAGATCGAGCGTCGCGAATTCCTGAAATACTCGCACGGGGTCGGACGCGCTAAGAACGGTGACGGCGCTGGTGAGGCGAATCTTCTGCGTGCGTGCGGCGGCAGCAGAGAGGATCACGACGGGAGCCGAGTCCAGGAATTCCGCGCGGTGATGTTCGCCAATACCGAAGACATCCAGGCCGATGCGATCGGCGAGCTCAATCTCTTCGAGCAGATGGTGCATGCGCTCCACCGGGGTGAGGGTTAGACCCGTGGCCGGATCGGAGATGGCTGCCGCGAAGCTGTCGATACCAATCTGCATTCAGGTCACTCCTCGAAGGCCGTGTTAATTGGATTGATGAACCTACCACGGATGAAAATGGATGGAGCCGCGCTTAACCTTTACTTGGGTAATGGCTATCGAGATCAAGGCGACCACGCCTAGCGTCGCCAAGCCGAAGTAGATGTCTATGTAGGAGAACAGCCTGCTCTGGGTGATCAC
>Ga0070765_100003473_pt1 | contig 10105 bp, 9 predicted proteins | sample HubBroMetageWFT5_FD_71516 | JGI IMG/M metagenome (GOLD analysis project Ga0070765, IMG submission 71516) | Warmed and freeze-thawed soil microbial communities from the Hubbard Brook experimental Forest, New Hampshire - Hubbard Brook CCASE Soil... | ecosystem: Environmental > Terrestrial > Soil... | reverse complement strand
GGACGGCTCAGACTCACCGGCGGGAGGAGATCGAGTTCGTTGTTTTCGTTCATGCGTGATGCTGGCTTGAGCCCGAGACCTATTTTACGTCATTCCGCCTGCGAATCCTGGATTTCACAATAAACCAGCGGTTTGAACGGCCAAAATACTGAGGGCCATCTCCAGTTCGGTGATGGCTTCACCCAATTCCGGATGTTCTCCGACCCTTTTCTGAAGGGTCTTGAGAAGCTTGTGGGCCCCTGTAACGTGCTCTAATACTGGAGTCTTGCCGGAGTCTGGCTTTGGCTCGGAACTTGTCGGCGAAGGCATAGCTTCTTTCCCCGTCTATGATTGTGCTCCGGGAATGGGCGTGAGCGCAAGGGCGGAAGCGGTTGAATCTTGGGGATTTAGGATGTTCGGGGGTCGTCGGTTCGCCGGTGTCTCGTAGTAACTTGAGGGAGCGGATTACCTAATATCCAAGGCCCTTGTCCCGCGTTCAGCGGGCCGAAGGGATGCAAACTCTTTGCTCTTGACAGCCATGGGTTTGGTAAAGGAAACTTGGTTTATGCAATGGTCTGAACCACAATTCGAAGAGATCCAATTAGGCTGCGAAATCAACTCCTACGCCTGCGCTGAACTGTAATCGGAGCGGATGCGGATCGAAATTCTGGGCTCGGCTGCGGGGGGTGGTTTCCCGCAGTGGAATTGTGCTTGCCGAAACTGCCGCTCGCTGAGGGCGGGTGAGTTCCACGGCAAGGCGCGGGCTCAGCTTCAAATAGCTATCAGCGTCGACGGGTTTTCTTGGTTTCTGCTCAACGCTTCCCCAGATCTTCGCGGTTTGATCGAAACATCCCCATTTCTGCAGCCACGTGAAGGACTCCGTCAATCCCCTATAGCTGGCGTAATTCTGACCAGCGCCGACCTAGATCAGCTACTCGGATTATTACTGTTACGTGAGCTGCAGCCGCTACAAGTCTATGCAACCGCCTCGATCGGCAAGATTGCTCGCGAAGACAACAGTATGTTCGCCATGCTGCAACGGATACCCAATCAAGTGCGCTGGACACAGATCGTTCCGGGATCAGCATTCCCTCTCGTAACTCCCGGCGGCGAACCGGTTCCGATCCAATGCCTGACCGTGCCACTCGCGTCCCACTATCCAGCTTACGTATCAGCGGAACGAGTGGCGGCTCTGAAACCGGAGGAGGCCCTGCTCGGGCTTATTCTGCAAAGCGAACCGGGTAAGCGATTTGGCTATTTCCCCGCGGTGCCAGAATTGAACGATGCATTATTGCAACAGCTTGATTCGCTGGATCTGCTGCTGTTCGATGGCACTTTTTGGAGCGACGATGAGTTGATCCAGATCCAGGGCGGCGGTCAGACTGCACGCGAAATGGGACACGTACCAGTTTCATCTGAGCAAGGGAGTTTGCATTTGTTGGCCGGGCTCCGCTGCCCAAAGAAAATCTTCGTGCATATTAACAACACCAATCCTATGCTGGATGAATCGGGGCCGGAGTATCGGCAAGTGCGCAACGCCGGATGGGAGATTGCGGAGGACGGATGTCACTTCGAACTGTAGATTCGGCGCCTCCATCCTTGCTGACTGAGGAAGAGCTGCGTGGACGATTCCGCGAGACGGGGGAGCAGCGCTATCACCATCGTCATCCTTTCCACTTGTTAATGCACGAAGGCCGTTTAACCAGAGGACAACTTCAGGCATGGGCCTTGAATCGCTACTACTATCAAAGCCGCATTCCGATTAAGGACGCCATCATTCTGTCCCGCAGTGACGATCCAAAGTTCCGACGGGCCTGGCGTAAAAGAGTTCTCGACCACGACGGCGACAACAGCCCCGAAGGCGGGATCGAGCGCTGGCTGCGATTGGCCGAAGCTGCCGGCGTGGAGCGGGAGCGGGTCATCGCATGCAAGGAAATTCTGCCCGGCGTCCGCTATGCGGTCAATGCCTATCTTGATCTGGTGAAGAACCGGTCATTGCTCGAGGCGGTGGCGTCATCCCTCACCGAACTCTTTTCCCGCGATTTGATCGTCTTGCGAATGGGCGCGATGCGTCAGCATTATCCCTGGCTTTCCGGTGGGCTGGATTACTTTGAGGCTCGTCTCGATCAGGCCCCCGACGACGCGAGATTTGCATTCCAGTTCGTGGTCGACCATGCCAACACCCGCGCCGAACAAGAACTGGCGCTCAACGCGCTGCGCGAGAAGTGCGATATTCTCTGGGCCCAACTGGATGCGATTTACTACTCGTATGTACAGCCGGCATTGGTTCCTCCCGGCGCGTTTCGTCCCGAGGAGAAATAGCCATGCCTCAGCTAGAGGAATCCAGTCAGCCACGCTTGGCCGCAGGGTGCCGCTGGGCAGGAGAAGGCGAGAACCGGACACTTCTGTTTCCCGAGGGCGCTCTTCGCTTGCAAGACACGGGCCGGGCAATTCTCGAACGTTGCGATGGCCTCCGTACCTTCCAACAGATTGTGGAAGAACTGCAAATCCAATATGGCGTTTCCGATCCCGCGAAAATTCGGGCGGATGTGTCCACTTTTCTTGAGCGTCTTCACCAGAAGCGTGTGGTGGATTTCTAATGCTGGCAGCGCCGCTCGCCCTGATCGCCGAAGTGACCCATCGCTGTCCCCTGCACTGCGTGTATTGCTCAAACCCGCTGGAGATGGCCGCAGCAAAATCGGAACTCGGGACTAAAGACTGGCGCAAGGTGTTCCAGCAGGCTGCCAAGATGGGCGTTCTACATCTTCACCTGAGTGGCGGAGAGCCTTTGGTACGTGAGGACCTCTTAGAACTCGTCGATGCCGCGCACACGGCCGGCTTGTACATAAACCTGATCACCTCGGGCGTTGGGCTCGCCGAGGCTCGCTTGAGTGCGCTGCTGAAAGCTGGTCTGGACCACGTGCAACTCAGTTTTCAAGGCTCGGACGAGTCTAACGCGAACTGGATTGCCGGCACCCGCGTCCATGCGCTCAAAGTGAAAATTGCTCCTGTCATCCAGAAGTCAGGTGTGGCTTTTACCATCAACATGGTCGTGCACCGGCAGAATCTCGATCATCTCGAGGAAATGATTGCCCTCGCCGAATCATTTCGACCCCAACGTATGGAGATCGCCCACGCCCAGTATTACGGATGGGCGTTCAAGAATCGCGAGGCCTTGCTCCCTACGCAAAAGCAGGTTGAAGAATCTCTTCGAGTAGTGGCGGAAGCGCAGAAACGTTTGGCCGGACGCATTCGCATCGACGCCGTTGTTCCCGATTATTACGCTCGCTATCCCAAAGCCTGCATGGGCGGCTGGGGACAACGCCAGGTGCTGGTGGATCCGTCGGGAAAGGCCCTGCCATGCCATGCAGCCTGGGTGATTCCTGGTTTACAGTTCGAGAACGTTCGGGATCATTCTCTGGAATGGATTTGGCGCGAATCAGACAGCTTTCAGAAGTTCCGTGGCGAACAATGGATGCCCGAACCCTGTCGCAGTTGTGATCGGCGGTCGCAGGACTTTGGCGGTTGCCGTTGTCAGGCAATGCTGATTACCGGAGATGCTACCGCGACTGACCCGGCGTGCTCCTTGGCTCCCGGACACTTCCAGATCGAAGAACAACTGCAACGCATGAATGCATCCGCGAATTCCACCCCGGCTAACAAAGCGCATGGGAACGCGCCCGAAGACTTTTGGACTTACCGCCCACAACCTCGATAACCGATTAGCTCTTCACCGGCAAGCTGTCGTGACTGGTCACACAGTGCCAGGTTCCGTTGAGTTTGATCCAAGTGTCGGTAAAGCGCCCGCGGCGATCGAAGAGCTTGCCCTTGTACTTCCCTTTTTCGTGATAGGTTCCGGTTACCACGCCGACCGTTCCGTACACCTTGATCCTAAAATCTTCCGAGACCAGAAGGTCATAGTGATAGGACTTGTCCTTGGTGAACGCCATGTGCTCTTTCTTGGTTTGCAGCGTGCCATCGGGCTCGGTAATGACAAAATCGTCGGTCAGAATGAGATCAAGCGCGCCCGGATCGTGTTGCAGTTCGGCCTGGTTCCAGGCATTTTCGAGAGCGAGAATCTGGCCTTCATCACCTTTGTGGAGTGGTTCCTGAGAAATGCACGGCGAGGCGGCAGCGAGCATCAGCGCAGCGGCCAGGATCGTGATTTTCATGGGCCAAACACCTTCGTCTTGGACTGCTACAGAAGTTCTTTGCATCTTAGGGGGAAAATCAACGGTGGACAATTGGCGCGAGGGTTACCCAGAGAAAGAGACAGCGTGCATAAGCGAGACCACCCATGCCAGCTCAGATCATTTTATAGACGGTTGCGTTACAGCCGCCGGCTTTTGAAACAACTTCATCGAATTGTGCACAGTGTTGTACACGCCCCATCCCGCAGGCACTCCCACGAAGACCCAGGTCAGCAAAACCAGTACCGATGATGATTTCTTTTCGACGGCCATTTCTTGTTCTCCTAAGTCTACGGTTCCAGAATTATTTCGACGCCTTCATCCAATACTTCTCCGATACCGGCTTCACCAGCAAATTGGCGATGAAACCAACGCTCAGCAGGCCAGCCATGATATGAAGCACAGTCTGGTAGGCGCCGGCCTTGCCGACCCCGTGTTCGAGTTGATATTCACGGGTGTAGTTGACGAGGAGCGGCCCCAGTACGCCGGCAGTCGACCACGCCGTCAACAAGCGACCGTGAATCGCGCTTACGTGGTAGGTTCCGAACATGTCTTTCAAGTAGGCTGGAATCGTTGCGAACCCTCCGCCGTACATCGAAAGCAGCACAGCGCAGCTCGCGACAAAAAGCACCACGCTGTTCAAGTGGTCGCCCCCGGTGCGCGGCAGGAAAAAGTAAAGCACTGAGCCCAGGGCGAAGAAGATGAAATAGGTGGCTTTGCGGCCAATGAAATCCGATACCGAAGACCAGAAAAATCTTCCGCCCATATTGAAGAGGCTGAGCAGGCCAACGAACCCGCCCGCGGCGACCGGGCCAATGCTGCCCTTGAATAAATCCTGAATCATGGGCGAGGCCTGCTCAATAATTCCGATTCCGGCCGTTACATTGGTGCACAATACGATCCATAGCAGCCAGAATTGTGGAGTGCGAAAGGCGCCGCTGACTTCCACATTGTGAGCGGTGATCAGAGCGGATCCCTTCGTCGATGGAACCCAGCCCTCCGGCCTCCAACCTTCCTGCGGAACTCTTATCGTAAACACGCCGAACATCATGAATAGAAAATATGCAGTACCCATCACCAGGAAAGTTTCCCCAACTCCCAGGTTCGACGCGTTACGAAAGTGCGCCATCAGCATGACCGATAGCGGCGAGCCGATCATCGCTCCGCCGCCAAATCCCATGATAGCCAGGCCGGTCGCCAATCCTGGACGATCTGGAAACCACTTGATGAGTGTCGAAACCGGGGAGATGTAACCGAGGCCGAGCCCTGTTCCTCCCACCACCCCATAGCCAAGAAAGATGATCCACAACTGGTGCCAGAGGACTCCGAAGTAAGAAATGAAAAAGCCCAGAGCAAAGCAAACCGCCGAAGCAAACATTGCCTTCCGTGGGCCGGCGGCTTCCAGCCATTTGCCAAACAACGCCGCGGACAAGCCCAAAATCAGGATGGCCAGAGAAAAGATCCAGGCGATTTGCGACTGCTTCCAGTCCGCGGGGCCAGGCTTCGAATAACCGATCAGTTGACTTAATGGGATCTTGAAAACGCTGAAGGCGTACACCTGACCAATGGCCAGATGGATTGCTAGCGCCGCCGGTGGAACCAGCCAGCGGCTGAAACCTGGCTTCGCAATGGTTCGGTCGCGGTCAAGGAAAGAAATGAAAGACATTCGGCGACTCCTTAGGAACCTTGGCTCGAATCGGTGAGCAGCGTCCATTGCCGCGGCCCGACAAATGAGGCGCCAAGGATATAGCAAGTGCGGCGCCGAGCCAAACTGGCAGAACACGGATGGATCGTCCGCCTGGCCGCGGCGTCTTGCGGGTGATCTGCTACGCAGTTTAGGAGGGACGTTAGTTTCTGCTTGGAGCTAGAAACCGTAGCGAGACAAGACACTGCCGTCCTTTTTATTCAGCAACACCAAACGAGCGCGCTGTGTCGGCAGGCGGAAATTCATTCGTGCGCCAGTTAGCTTATCTGTGATATCCACATCTTCATCCTGACCGCTTTCCGACATAAACAGGTAGAGCACCGAATCGGCAAATACAGTGGGGCGAATGAGCACTCCCGGTAGACCTTGTTTCGCGTCGAAGCTCGGTGACGCGCCTGCGCTTTTCAGCGCAAGCCGATAGGTCGCCACAGTGGCGTCGTTGCCTTCCGCTAGTTCCACCGGGAAGGCCGAGATCAACAGCCGTCCCTTTCCATGCGGAATCTCTTTCCAAGTCGATCCATCGGCGAAGCGCAAAGCATCCAGCCATTTTTGTTCCGAGAAAGAGACTGGAATTGTCTGTTGCGGCGTGCGAATCGTGCCCTGGCGGAAATTCAAATCGATGCGCTCCGCTTCCACGCCGAGGCTCTTGAGCCGGTGAGTCGTGACCCAGTGCGGGTCGCGTTCCATCGATCCAGTGATGAGAACCGTGCCGCCGGCTTCGGCGTAGCTAAGCAGCGCATTCCATGTGCTCTCGGGAAGCGCTTCGGGTGAAGGCACAATCAGCAGGCGCGGATTGCCCAGGGTCGATATCTGGTTTTCCGCAACCATGTAGGCTGGGACGCCTAGATAGTTATGCAGCACGCGCACCGACTTCTGCTGGGCGGCAATCGCCATGGGATTCAAGGCCGAGTACTGAAACGATTGCGAGGTCAAGATGGCAACCTGCGGCATTTCAGGCTTGCGAAAGGCATCGCGATTCTTGCCGGCAAAATCCGCCAGCGATCGGAACATCGCTACTTCGGGTTTGTCCGTACCGTCGGTGCGGACCATGCCGATGGTCACTTCCTGATCGAGTGTCATGTAGGAATTGACGTTCCAAAGCCAATCAATGCCTCCAGCGGTGGTAGCGAGCGCGGTGGCCAGCTTCCGCTCCAGGACGTTGGCCTGGCTCTGCGCATCGCGGCGCCAGGTGGCATCCATGTTGAAATCGTTTTGCAATCCAGTTTCCTGAATGAGAAGGGGCTTGCCGGGATATTTTGCCACCAGTGAATCCCAGAGCAGCGCATCGTTCTGCCACCAGGTATGGTTCGTGGTGAAATCGACCGCTTCGCCCCAGAATTGCGGATTGAGGCGGTCCGTGCCACCCCCTTCATCCTGGCCAAGCGTGATCAGTTGTTTGCTGCCAGTGCCGTGAATGGTGTCGCGCATTTGCGCGACCCATTGAGTGAACGCTTGCTGCGCGAACATGTAGAAGTCGTGCACGGCAATGGGAGTGCCGCCGGCAGGATTGAAATCCTGTTCGCCCGGCGGTGGAGCGGGAGAACCGGGGGACGCCGGAATGGTGTTCCAGGCAGCACCGATGGCGCCATTGTCAGGATATTGCTGGCGCAGCCATTCGTTCCATTTCCCCATTTCGAAACCGTCGCCATTGGCGCGTGTGGCCCAAAGATGGGCCGGTTTATCAAAGCTGGGTTCGTTGATGAGGTCATACGCCAGCCAGGGTATGTTCTTGAAACGTTCAACCACTGCACTGATGAAGGTCTTTTGCCGGCGCACCGCTTCAGGGTCGAGATACGGATTCTGCCCCCCAAACACGTCGGGAATAAAGGCAAAGAAATTGAACTGCACCGGCATGTTGTGGCGGCGAGCGGTCATCAAATACGCTTCGATGGCCCGCAAGGATTCTTCATGCAGCACCCCCGTCTCCTTCATCACCTGGTCCCACGCGGACCACCAGCCGGTGCGGACCATGTTCACGCCGTTGCGTTGCATGTCCACGAAGTCCTGATCCCAAACATAAGGGTCGGGAAGCATGAAGAAATCACGCTGAACATCACTCGCCATGTGGGTGCTGCCGATCACCGGCAGTGGGCGTCCATCGAGTTCGAAGAAGTCATGGTTGACGGTGAGGCGCGGGCCCGAGTTGAGATATTCAAGATCGCGAATCCAGAATCCCGTGCGATAGACGCCGCGAACGGTGTCACCCTGCAAAAGTCGCGCCGTGACAACATGAAATCCCTTTTCCGCGGCCGCTGGAAGATTCAGTTCCGTGATGTAAGGAAACTGTTCCGGAGTCAGATCAAACGTCTTCAGCGTCGCTGGGCCCTCCTCCGGAGTTACAGTTAACTCAACTCGAACCGGCTGCAGAGATTGCCGAGAAACTAAGTCTCGCATCATGAACTGAAAACTCAGGGACTCTCCCGGTAAGAACAACGCCCAATGTGGACGCACGCTAAAATCGTGCGCTCCTTGCAGCGCGCGCTCGGCCAGAGTCGAAACCAGCTTCTGACCGGCCACTGACGCGAAGAATCCCGAGGACAGATCAGCAGCAACAACTTCCCATCGTCCGCCGACAAAATTGTTTTGGAAGTGGTCCATCTCGACTACTGGAGCGGCAAGCCGGTGAGCATTGGTGGATCCCCAGGCAAGCGCGTGAAATGTGGTATCGAGGCTGCCCGTCGAACCTCCGCGTGGATACATGTCCTCGCCGCTGAGCTTCACGGTCAAGCTCCAGGCCCGATTCCAGTCGAACTTTGGGAGACTGATTTCCGGGAAATCCGGATTGGTTTCAAATTGCATGCTGCCGGATGCGGGCGTTTCGGTGTAATCGTTGATCAGAAGTTTCCTGATGAACGCATTTCGTTCGGGGCGCAACCCCCACTTGTTTCCGTCCCGATAAGCGGCCTGGGCGAACGGGCGTCCACCAAGTGCCAGCAGATTTCCACCGTGCTGCAGAAAGCCATAGATCGCCGGCCATGCCTGCTCTGGAAACGCGGAACCTGAGATCACCAAGAGTCGGGCGGAGGGCGAACTCAATGCGTCGGATAGTTGGTTCGCGTCAGCAAAGCGTGCATTCGGCAAAACGGTCGCAAGATCCGCCGGTAGGGCAGCCGAACTGTCCATGAGGGGAAAGGCTTGATCCTCGAAAATGATGATGGTCGACGACGATGACGGCTGGGCTTGCGCACTTATTCCAAACCAGAAAGCAACCACCAAAACAACCAGCAGAAAACGGCGCATGGGGCTCCTTCGATCGACGACTGCTAGAATCTGACCCTAAAGGAATAACGTTTTTCAAGAGCGAAATTACGCGATTATTTCTATCACACGAATCGGCGGACATGGCGAGTATTTCCGTTCTCCGACTCCATGCCAGGCTATAATGCAGCGGGACTTAAGCTGGGATTGAGTTATTTCGCAGAACTCAGAGGAATCGAACATGGCGCTAGGCACCGCACCACCCTCCAAAATGACTAGCAATGAAGCTCCGAAGAATTACGGGACTCCACTTGCAGTTGTTACCACTTTGTTCTTTATCTGGGGTTCCCTCACTTCACTGAACGATGTTCTTATTCCCTTCGCGCAGCACGTTTTCAATCTAAAGCTTGCTGCCAGCATGCTCATCCAAACCGCGTTCTTTTCAGCTTACTTTGTCTTTTCGCTCCCTGCGGCGAAGATCATCGACTGGATCGGATACAAACGAGCCATCCTGGTCGGTCTGTTGACGATGGTTGCGGCATGCCTGGCGTTCTATCCAGCTGCCAAACTCCCTTCATTCCCCTTCTTCCTCTTTGCGCTCATAGTCCTGGCAACCGGAATCACCATTCTCCAAGTGGCGGCGAATCCTTACGTCGCGGTGCTGGGAAAACCCCAGACGGCTTCCAGCCGGTTAAATCTGACCCAGGCTTTCAATTCTCTGGGAACCACCATTTTCCCCTGGATCGGCGCCAAGCTGATTCTCGGAAAAATGGCGACCACGATTACTCAAGACACTTCGCAGGAATCGCAAGCCGTGATCAGGCTGTATGTCTATTTCTTCAGCATCCTGCTGCTGTTGTTGGCGCTCGCCATCGCCTTTTTCAAGCTTCCAAAAATAGAGTCGGCCGAGCACCACATCGGCGAGAAGGTGAACGACTCCGTCTGGAAACATCCGAATCTGATTTTCGGTGCGATCGGCATTTTCGTGTACGTCGGGGGTGAAGTGGCAATCGGAAGTGCCATCGCGAATTAT
>Ga0070765_100003470_pt1 | contig 10106 bp, 9 predicted proteins | sample HubBroMetageWFT5_FD_71516 | JGI IMG/M metagenome (GOLD analysis project Ga0070765, IMG submission 71516) | Warmed and freeze-thawed soil microbial communities from the Hubbard Brook experimental Forest, New Hampshire - Hubbard Brook CCASE Soil... | ecosystem: Environmental > Terrestrial > Soil... | reverse complement strand
ACAACGTTAGTGAATACGGATTGTGCCTTGCGTTCGCTGTTGCCTTTTCACAGCGTCCGCTATGGCATCACCGCGTGCCTTCCTGATGATAAGCTTGTGCGTTGTCGATAGCGGTAGGGGTGGGACACACGGTAGTACGAATTAAGTGAGCAACGAAGCGATGGCACGACACGCCGGTGATTTTTCTGGTGGGCCGCGTCAAGATCAGAATCGGGAGGGGGCGCATGCAAAGCGATGTGAAGCCAAGCACCTGGAGCTTGGGGGAGGTAAGCCCCCTGATCCAGCAGATCGCGAAGAACGGTGCAGCGATGTGCATAGCAGCACTCTGCACCGCCTTTGTTTTCGACTACACATTTTGGCTGATCGTCGATCCACGCATGCTGAGCTACTTTGTCCTTGCGGATCACATCCAGACGGCCGTCCACATATTTGGACTGGTTTCCGTGATACTCGGTACGTCCTGGATTCTCACATTGATTTTTGTTTACGCAGGCTTCGCTGTCACCCGGTCAGATCAATTCTGGAAAGTTGCCGTGGCATTGTTTCTATTCGTCTTGTGCCTGATCGGATTGGGGATCGCCACGACAGGATTCAATCCCGTGAACTTGTTTGATCGAGCCACAGTTTTCGTAATGTCGGTCGGATTGTTCGTGATGATCGTGCTGGGTATTCTCTTTCATCGATCTAAAGCATCCGAAGGTGAAGGCGGACCGCGTCATAGGCCGCTCACAGTTCGTAGAGCCTTTTGGGCTGTTGTTCCTCTGTTTCTGCTCCTCACCATGGCGGATGCGATGATGCGTGCCGGGAGCACTTGGGACACGGGACCGACCCATGACGTTGTCAGGCTTGAACACGATTCCACACTGACCGGAAACGTCATTCGACTCGTGGACAGGGGCGTTATCCTTCGCGATCAAAAGGACGGACGCATCGTCTTCGTACCCAAAGAACAACTTCGCCGAATCGATCAGCGAGTGCCGCTGAGCTCAGAGCTTTGATGCTTAGGCGCCCCCTATCGCAGTCCGGACCAGATGATAATGAGACCCGACTAAGGCCAAAATCCGAAAGCGAGCCCGCTGAGGGAACAGGCCGCCATGACCCAGATGCCCCCGATCGATTGCACCCGTTTTGGCAAGGCGAACGGCAGGAACGGAAAAGCTGCCAGCAACGCAGTGGCGACCATCACGCCACCCCAGTCTGATAGTCGCCCACCAATCGCTGGCAAAGGGAGGAGCCCACGAATGGCACCCCTCCAGTCACCCCAATTTTGAGTCGATGAAGCACGCGCGTGCGCGCAGAAAGTCCTGCCGAATTGTTGTCCACGGTAAACCCCAAGAGCCCAGTTGCTGCTGCCCTCGGCTCTTCCCAAAGCCGTGGCCAGCGATAGGCGCTCTCTTAGTTCAACGCGCGCGCTGCTCCAGTGTCGTTATTGGCTCAGGAGAGTGTCACGATTGGGCTCAGGTGTGTCACGATTGGGCTCAGGCCGAGCGACACCAAGGAGGCCATCGAGACGAGGCGATGGATATCCCAGCTCCAGCGCGATGCCCGAGAACTTCTCGCACGCCTGGACGAGGCTTGAGTGCGATGATTTTGGTATAAGCATCTTTACCGAGCCTGCAACAGGCTTAGCCTAGAGCGTCTGGACGGGGGGTATTCGATGTCGAACGGCGCGCCGATTACCCTGCAGTCCCACCGGGCTGCCATTGAAGCCGAGCTTCAGCAGCGCATTGCGGCGCATCAACGACTGATGCTGAGCCAGGGCCTTGTTGCAAGCCGGGATCCTAGGCGTCCTCTGAATCTTTTGGCGGATGGCGACTCTTGGTTCGACTATCCCTTGAGCGGCGATCTGCCCATCGCATCGGACGTGATCGTCAAACTAGGTGGATTAATCTCGCCTCGACCGACCATCCTGAACCTAGCGCACCACGGCGATGCCACCACTGATTTGCTCGGCGTCACGAAGCGTGCTCGCCTATTGAACGCGCTTCAAGAGCCGAAAAATGGAAAATTCGATGCCATTCTCTTCTCGGGTGGAGGTAATGACCTTGTCGGCGATCAGTTCCGCTTGTGGCTCAATGATGCAGACGCTGTCGGGCGCGACCCTGCAAAAGCGCTAAACCAGGGCGCCCTTGACGACATCACCGGAGTGGTCGAGACGGCATACGTGGATCTAGTCGCGACACGTAATCTCGTCGACAAAAGCATTCCTATCTTTGTGCACGCCTACGATTTCGCGCTGCCCACAGACAATGGAGTGTGTGGGGCTGGGCCATGGCTGTTTCCGTCGCTGATGTCGCGGCAGTGGATGCATAACACGGGTCCTGCCGACGTCGCCGTGGGTGCGCAGATCGTTCGGCTTATCCTTGTCGAATTGCACCAGTTGCTAACGAATCTGGCGGAGACGGCGGGCAACAACATCGTTTTTATTGAGACACAGGGAACACTGGCGCCTGTCGAATGGGCGAATGAGCTGCACCCTAATCCCGCCGGCTTTCAGAAGATCGCACAGAAGTTCGTAGGGCCGCTGGCTAGCAAATTCCCAAGCCGAGTTGCCCAACAAGCGATGGTCGCTACTAGCCCGGCTCAGCTATTACCGCCCACAGCCTAATTGCACTGCTCCATTAAAAGCGCCCCGTTCGGGCCGCTCGAATGGGCTATGACGCAGATGAACCTCGGCAACACCTACAGACACACTCGGGGAACGCGAGAGTGGAACGGCGCGGCTGGAGGAAGCGGTCGCCGCGCCAAGTCGCAAAAGGGCCAATAGCTAACGACATCAGCCACAGATTGCGCAACTGATTTTGCTGCTCTTCAGCCCGCGCTCGGCATTGACAAGCTGCCCGTAAAAATCGGGCCGCTCCGGGCGAATTTCAAACAATGCGCGCGTGTCATGGGATGTTGGGTGCAAGACCGATGTCTGAGCAGTACGATGAGGCCTCGGGGGACCTGCTGATGAACTGGCGACGCGGTCTTTTCAGGGCGAACGGTCAATAACTTGCCACATAGAAAATAGGTGAAAATCGCTGAACGCAGGGCCGAATCGGCGAAGATCGGCTAGCGCCGCTTTGGGGGGTGTACCGCGCCCCAATCCCACGACAGCACCATGCGTGCAATAAGCGACCGTGCAGTTCCGCGCGCTTGGGGCTTCCGAGTCTACTTCGCCGCCTCCAGAGCGAACCGCGCGGCGAGGTCGCGCCTGATCTCGTCGAAGGCTTTGGCAACAGATGCCCGCACAGCGCCCTGGCAAAGCGGCCCCGAGAACGTCGAGACGAAACTGCGTCGCGCGACGATGGCACCCTCGTTGAAAGCATAGTGGCTCATGTAGCGGAATCCCTCGCCTGTAATGGTGCGATCGCGGGGCAGTCGGTCGGGCCTGTGTCCCTCGGGCAGAGCGAGGGACAGCGTCTCCTCCTGCTGCCCGGCATAGCACGGCGTGGACTCTGTGGCCGGTAGATTGCGCATTCCCATCGGTCCGGCCAGCCCGTCGCCGGGACGCGGGATCACCCGCAAACCGGTCGGCAGCGCGAAACTGTCGCCGTCCAGCCAACCGGGCTGCGGTGCGAGCTTGAAGGTCCCGGAGAGATGGTACGTGTCGGTCACGGGCACGAGCGGGTCCACAATGACATCGCCGGTGCCGCCGCCGTCGCGCAGAATGTTCGCGGCAAAACGCTCTGTGCCGGTGCCCTGCGCGCGGGACGCAATGCCGCGCAATGCCGTCGCATAAGGCCCTGCCGCCGTAGTGATGCTCTCGCCGGTTACCTCACCCGCCGGATCGAGCCGCATCTTTGTGTTGAGCGACATGCTGGCCACACCCGGCGACAAATCGGGCGTGTTGTGGCGCACCTCGCCTTGTAGCACCGCATGCACCACCGGCTTGCCGTAATCCTGGAACGGTAGCGTTCCGAACGGCGCGCCGCCAGCGGTGGTGTCGGCATAGATGCCCCATTCCGGCAGATAGGTGATGCAGTGCGTGAACGCGCCAACCACGGCTGCGCCCGGCAACGTGTAGGAATTGCCCAAGTTGATCAATACCGGGTCGGCCGCGAGGTTTTTGGCGTGCATGAGCGCCACCAGCAGCATCACCTGGTCCTTGCAGTCGCCGTAGCCGTTCGACAGTACTTCGTCGGCGGTGTGTGGGACGATTGTGCCATTGCCGATCTGGATTGCGACCCACCGGATATTCGTGCCGACCCAGTCATAAAGACGCTTGGCCTGCTCGTGCCGGTCACTTGTCCCCGCTGCAAGCTTGTCGGCAAGCGCCTGGATGCGCGGTGTCACCGCCGCCTTGTCCGCAATCAGAGACGCCCAGGTGTGGCCGAACGCATCCCAGTCCGAAAGCGACGAGGCGAATACGCGCGGAACGCGATCTATGAGCGCCAGCGACGCCGGGTCCACCGCGACCGCGGCCGCGCTGTAGTGCCAGCGATAAACGGTCTTCCCGTCATGCGTCTCCTGATCGGTCTGCACGCCATGCGCATCGAGCACGAGCTTCATGTCGGCCGGCGTCGTGATGCTGACGCGCGCATCCTCGAACGGCACGGTGCGCATGAAGGTCGAGATGGCGGAGTAGGTGCCGGGCATCAATGGGTGATGCACGTGTCGCCGCCAAGTAAGCGAAATGCCGTCGCCCGCGCCGACATCTGGATAGATGACCACCATGCGCTTGAGATCGCCGTAGATCGGCAGGTTCGCGACACCAGGTTGGAGCTGGGTTACGACCTTTGTAAGGTCCACAGGCAGGCGCCGGCCGTCGGCCTTCAATGTCGTCGCCTCGACGATCTCAAGCGTTTCCAAGCGCTCGCTGAATGAAATCGCCTGCTGTGCCATCTCCTGGGCACCGGCTGCGTTGCTCGCCCAGAACTCGTAGTGCACGGTCTGAACGGTGGTCGCGTCAGTCGCAATCTCGGTGTCGCTTTTTAACACCTTAATCGTGATCGGTGCTTCAGCGGCTAACGCGATCGGGCTGATGAGGCAAAGCGGCACGACGATGAGACGCGACAACACGGCAGTCTCCCTCGGTGACAAGACTTGAGGATACTGGCCGGCGCTAACTAGCGGCAAGTCTTTCTACCTCAATTCGGAGGGCCGCCGCCTGGGAACAGTGATGGCGGCGTGATGGCCGGCCTTCCGTGCTACCCTGCTACGAACCAACGGGGCACAATGGACGACGCAAGCAAGGTTGAGGCGGTAAAGGGCATCATTGCGTCTCTGTTTGCCGCTCAGCGCACGTTGAGAGCGGTGGCCCTGAATACAAATGGGCAGGACTTGGCAACCTTCTGGGCGACTTTGGCGAGTTCATTGCGACGAATCACTATGGTTTCGCGAAGGCCATCCGGATTCAGTTGGACGAAGGAAGGGGATGCGCACCGCGGTCGATATGAAATGCCCATTCCCCACGGATTCATCGATATAGAAGATATCGAGACCTTCCGGCCTAAGTGGTTTCGCGGGCATGAGGCTAAGGGTGTAAGCGTTGGGCTCCCCAAGAGCCAATGCCCGGCAAATAAAATTCGGCATTTAGTCGGCAGGCCACCCTTTTGGGGTCAATGCCTTAAGGGCCGTAACAATGCCCTTGGCTGCCTTGATATTTAATCAAAGGAAATCAAAGCGGCCCAGGTTTCTGAACTAGGCCGTGAACCCATAAATTTGCCGGGTGGACGGCTTGTCAGAGTCCGCTATGCCCCGATAGCGACCAAATTCCGCGGCGCACCGAAATGACGCGATGTGCCATCAGCGGACGTAGTCACCAAACGTAGCGCAGGGCGATGCTGCCCTGGATGCCGCAGGCGGGCAATCAGTTTGCCCTCACAAGCGGGACTTTACCTTGCCGATTTCGCAGGTGGTCCGGAACAGATGTTCGACTTAAGCGAACACTACCGAGGGGCGCGCCAATTACCGAACGCATAGCGTGCACGAACGCATCGACGAGCGCGGAGCGAGGCCGATGGCGCGGGAAGAATAGACCGAAACGGAACTCTGTCACGGGCTGGAGCGGCCGCGAGACAATGCCGAGGCCGGATGCCAGTTTGAAGGTGAAAGGGTCGACCACGGACAGCCCGAGCCCCTGGGCGACCAGCTGGCAGACCAACAGCGCCGACGACGAGTCTATCGTGCTCTCGATCTTCAACCCCGCGGCCTCGAGCGACGTGCAGACAAGAGAGCGCGGCGGATCTCCCAAGGGCAGGATCATGTTCTCGCCGCGCAGGTCCCTCACATGCACCATGCGCTTGGCTGCGAGCGGGTGCCGCCTCGGCATAACAAGGACCGCACGTACCGTGGCCAGTGGCTCGGATTCGACGCGCGCGTCCTCGAATGGCAGCGCAGTGACACCGATATCGAAAGGGCCGTTGGCGACCCAATCGGCGATATCCCGAATGTCCTTGATGTCCAGCGACACGCGCGCGTGTGGATGCGCGCGACGAAAGGCACCGACCGCCGCAGGCAGTATACCGAATGCCGTGATCATCGGCGCCACGATGCGCAGATGGGCACCCCGGAAGGTGCGGATGTCGCGCGCGATGTTGACGATCTGATCGACGGCTGCCAGCGCCTTCTCTGCCTCGCGATAGAATGCCCGCCCCTCCGCAGTTGGCACAAGCCGCCGTCTCTGCCGGACGAAAAGCGCGAGTCCGAACTCGGCCTCGAGGTCGCCGATGAGCCGGCTGACCGCGGGTTGCGTCGTATGCAACCGCTCAGCCGCCTGAGTGACGGATGCGGCCTCGAACACCGCACGGAAGGCCTGCAGTCGTTTAAGGTTCACGGCCGTGCTCCATAACGAAACTACATGTCATTCCAACATTCCGGCATTGGACAGCATACAACGTTCCGTCCAGCATGCACCTGCGGCCAGCGCCGTCTTGCCCGCAACGGGAGGACCACTTGGAAGCGTCGACTCCATGGGAAGCATTCCCGGTGTCACACCGCCCCCTATCGAGGTCGCGACCCTGCGGAAGCTTCCCAGGAGACCGCTTCCCTCAGCCGCAAAGGAGGAAACGATGAAACTCATCCCGAAGCCAGTTATTCGGATCGAGCCGGCATTCGAGGATCGCGAGGCGATCCGCATGATGTTTGCGCGACATGCGCCCTATCGTGCGATCGCAGCCTACATCCCGGACGTGGTTGCGGACGATGCCACCAAGCCGGAAGCCGAACAGTCCGTTCAACCCTGGTTCCGAGGAAACTGGGCAGCGGACGGCGCGCCCCTCGTCGAGGGCGCCGAAGCGATTCTGCACAACAAGCAATTTCTTGAGGCGGCGAAGACTCTCTTCGGAACGTCGCATGTGCTTCCAGAATTTGTCGTGGTCAATGTCAATGCGCCGATGCCTGCCGGCATAACCCATGTCGACATCCCTGCCTTTCACGGCGCAACACGCAAGCAGTATCCCTTGCCGCTTCTGCGAGTGATGGGAAGCTCCGGCCTGTTCGAAAAATGGCGCGTGATACAGGCAGGAGCGGTCGCGTGGTTTTATGAAGGCACGGGTGGCAGGTTCGACTACTGGCCGGAAGGGCTTGATGGCCCAATGCTGAGCGAGCGGGCCCCATTCGGCAATGTTGCCGTGATGGCAGATAACGACCGGATGTACCACCGCATCGGTCCCGTTGGGGATCCTGATGCGGTACCGCCGTGCATTTCGGCCTCGGCGCAAATTCAGCCGGCCGGCGACGGCACCTGGGAGATCGTGGAGAACGGAGAAGTCCGAGCGACTTATCCCGACCGTGCCGTTCGCCTGTCCCTGGTTTGGAAGGCGGAGGTTCGGGACCGGGAGTTGAAAAGCGACAATCTGGATATCGATCGCGTTATGGCGATCTTCACAACAGATTTGCGCCGTCGGAACGTGGACTTTGATATGCCCTCTGATCCTTTTGCCAGCGCAGCGTGGCTTCTCGTCGTCCAGCAGACCTATGCTGATCCAATTCTGGCTCGCGGTGAATGAGGGAAAGCTGACCTCGCCGTGTACTCCCTCCGAATGTCATCGAGGATTGCCTGAGCATGGTGCCGCACTTTCACTGGAATGTTACGCGTTTGCTTGCCATCGTTTTCGATCGAATCGATCGAGAGCAGTGGTCCCTTCGCGTTCGACAGCGTAGCGATCCGGCTTTGCAGCGCGCTGGAATCGCTCGCGCGGCCGATACCAGCGACTGCGCCAGGCAGCGGCTGCACGTCGATGCATAAGGCAGGGCGAGCTGACCAGGATGATCCGGTGCGAGCCGCGACTGGGTTGCGGGATACGCAAGTGATCGCCTGATGGCACGAGGTGGAGGTTCCAGGCTTAGAGTCCGGTCTGGGGTCATTCACGTCATTCTGACTGGGCGCCGATCACTTCCGGTTTAACCCGATAAGCGGACAATTTCAGAGCCAGTCGGCACTTCGCATTTGTGCCAATCGCGGACATCGTCATCCTTGCCGCCTTGGGAACGAAAAATAATCCCAGCTAGCCTCCACGGTCCGTCGAGGTTCCGTGTAGATTGCAGAGTGTCGTGGCTAATGGCACTAGCTAGGAGCTAGGGGATGAACTCCAGCGTATCCCCCGACGAGAGCGCAGAGCGCATCAATCTCTCTCATGCCGAGCACGGCGAGGGGGAGCCCGTCATACTTGTGCACGGCTCTAACTCGGATCAACGTATTTGGGATCAACATCTGAAGATCATCGGATTTAGATACCGAGCGATCGCTGTATGCCTGCGCTATTTCGGGGGAAAGCCATGGCCAGACACTGAAGAGAACTTCCGCGTTTCCGTGCTTGCCGATGACCTGGCGTACTTCGTCCGCGGGCTTGGGGTAGGTCCGGTCACGATCATTGGCTGGTCGTTGGGGGGCGCTGTCTCCCTCACTATGGCTCTCCGAAATCGAAAGTTTGTTCGCCGGATGTTCTTATACGAGCCGAGCCTCACCACCTTCGTGACCGACGCAGACGATGCTAGGGCGGCGGCTGAAGATAGATTGGCCATGATGAGTGCCGCCAAACCATTGGCCGCCTCCGGCTATCTTGCCGGCGCGGTTCGATTGTTCATGGATGGAGTGAACGCGGAAGGCGGTGCGTTCGATCGTCTTGCGCCAGAGGTCCAGACGATGATGACCGAAAACGCTCGTATGCTCCCGCTACTATTTGCTGGGCCACCGGCGCCGCAAGTTAGCGCGGATGACCTGCGCGCTTTCGACCGCCCCGTTACGATCGCCGTGGGAGAGGACAGCAGGATTCACTATCAGATAGCAGCACGGACGGCTCAGTCCCTCTTACCTTTCGGTCGGCTTGAGGTCGTGCGAGGCGCGAAGCATCTTTGGCCCATTCAGGACCCCCGGAGTTTCAGCCAGCTGGTTCTTCGGGCCCTCGATCGCGACTGACGGACACCCCTGCGATCGTGCTCTATCGCTTGCCGTGCCGGCCAAGCCCGCTCAGCACTTTCGGCCGATGCTGGCCGAAAAGTACCACTAACAGACGTGTCGGCCGCCAGTCCGTTCTTCGAATCTGGAAGCCGGAAAATACATCGGCTATTCCCGCCCGGCACCACGGCAGGCCGCATGATCGAAATAATCAAGCTGCATCTTCCCGACGGCCGAAAAAGTAAAAATAGTTGCGATCGATCCAATGTCCGAAATGGGTCTTGGCCGTGTGAAAACGATGCAGCAGCTCATCCGCGCGTACGATTGATTCGTGTCGAATGCCCCTTGGCGCATCAAAGAGTCGCCAGAACCACAGTTTCAACCCTTTCCTTGCGCGAGGACCGTCGTGCCTCACGTTTTCACACAGCCAGGGTCATGAGCGTCGCCCTCTGCGATAGATGGCTGCCCATCGACTTCCGCTACGCCCTGTTTGCGACCGAAGTCATGCGGCGGTGCAAAATGTTGCGACGGGCCAGAAGCGGACATGTACGCGCAACGTCGGCCGCGTCATTGCCCTGTCGGTTGAGCCCTTCTACAATCCGAGTGGGAGGAGTTTTATTGGCTTGTGAGCAGCGCCGATTAGCGGCAATCGTTACAGCCGATATGGTCGGCTATTCGCACGCCGCCTATGAGCAGATCTACTATTCGTCACTGATGCCGCGCACCTATCTCTGCGCGCGGCTGCTGGAGACGCTCGACTGATGGCCACGCTCTATCACGTGCC
>Ga0070765_100003469_pt1 | contig 10106 bp, 13 predicted proteins | sample HubBroMetageWFT5_FD_71516 | JGI IMG/M metagenome (GOLD analysis project Ga0070765, IMG submission 71516) | Warmed and freeze-thawed soil microbial communities from the Hubbard Brook experimental Forest, New Hampshire - Hubbard Brook CCASE Soil... | ecosystem: Environmental > Terrestrial > Soil... | reverse complement strand
GGCCGATGTGGAAATGATAGTTGACGGCGCTTCGCTCCCAGTGTTTACCTGATACATGGAACTCCGTAAAGATCCCATCACGCGCTCCTGGGTGATGACGGGGGATGACCCCGCGGAGAGTGGCGCGCGCCCGGAAGGCCCCTGCCGTTTTTGTCCGGATTCTCAAGAGCCTACGCAAGTCATTTCGGCTTTGCCAGCCACTGGTGGGTGGTCGGCCCGCTCGATGGTGCATCCCAATCCGCTTTATCACATCGAAGGTGAACCGGGCCGGCGCGGTGACGGAATTTACGATCGCATGAGTTCAGTCGGCGCTCATGAAGTGCTGGTCGAGAATCCCAGGCACGACCGCCAGCTATGGCATGCCAGCGACGATGAGATTGGTCAGTTCCTGCGTCTGGCTGCCGAACGCATCCTGGATTTGAAGCGCGATCCAAGGATCAAGTACGTCAGTCTTTACAAAGATTTCGGCCCTGGAGCAGGCCAGGAGTTTTCCCATCCCACATCGCAGCTGACAGCGACGATGTTCGTGCCACGGCGCGTGCTGTACGAGCTGCGCGCAGGTCGAGAATATTTTGTAGCCAAGGAGCGCTGTGTCTTCTGCGACATTCTTAATCAAGAAGAGCGGCAGGCTTCGCGGGTGATCGAGGCCCGTGGCGACTATATCGCCCTCGGACCGTATGCGCCGCGCGTGCCATACGAAACCTGGATTCTGCCGCGCAACCATGAAGCGTCATTTGAGCGTACAGGTTTATCGAAGCCGGGGCTACGCACCAATCTCGCCTCTCTGTTACGCCGTACCCTGCAGCGGGTGCGCACGGTGACCGAAAGCTTTCACCTGGTGCTGCATACTTCACCCAACAGCCTGCATCCTTCGAAGACCCTCGGGTACTGGAAAACGATCGACGAAGACTATCACTGGCACATCGAGATTATGCCAGTCATTCCGGCCAAAGCGCGATCCTATACATTCAAGGAAGTGTATTACTCGCCGGTCAGCTCCGAGACCGCGGTTAAGCAACTACGCGACGCGAAGATTGATGGTTGAGACGACGTGGATGGATGAGACCGTTCATAATAGCGATATGTCCTCGGATAAGATTGTTCGCCGCCTGAAGACCTACGCCGGGGCTCAGGGATTCGTCTACCAGTATTATTTCGTCGGCCAGCGCGCCGCACTCGCGAATGACCCCGACTCGCCTGCTACAGAGTTTGTGTTCGACGTTACTTCCGACCGCAAGCTTACCTACGCCGTAAGCGTTCTGTTGCCGCAAGAGGCCGTTAGGACCTGGGTGACAGCGCATCGGCGCGCCCTGACCGACGCGGAACAATATGCTGCCGCCAAACTCCGGCTATTCCGCGCATTTGATGAAGTGGAAGACATGAAAGCAGTTGGCCGCCGTTTGCTGATTGATTCGCAATTGCTCGAAGAGTCGCTGGCAAGTTTAGGCGTGGAGTAAAGCCACTGTAAGCAAAATCACAACCAGCGGTAGGTTTGACGTCTCGATTTCCGTCTCCTTGCGCAGAATATAATAGGTAGAGAGAGCGTTCATGGGGCCGTTGATCGAAATCAATAGGCTGCCTGTGGGGCTTGCAATAAAGTTAGCGGACTCTGATACTTAGCTGCTTATGTCCTTACTCTGGTTGCGCTTCGCGCTGGCCTGTTACTTTATTGGGCTGATCTATGCTTTCTTTGCGCTCACCCGCACCAGCGATCTTTTCAGCCGCATCGCCCTCCACGCCGCCAGCCTAGGGATGGTGTTCCATTTCGTCTCGCTAGTCGAACTCTTTGTCTCGGGCCACTTAGTCTGGGCCTCGGTGCATAACGGTGAGTCGCTGCTGGCATTTTTTTCGATGACGTTTTTCATGATCATCTATGCCATCTATCAGACGACTTCACCGGGTGTGGTTGTCTTCCCGATTGTTTTTTTTCTCACTTTTGTTGCGGCCGTGGATGAGCAACCGGTGCTACTGACTGCGTTCGTTCAGCACAAGGGATGGTTGATCGCGCACATCATCCTGATTTTCACAGGCTATGCGGCGCTGGTGCTGAGCTTTGGCGCGAGTTTGCTCTATTTGTTGCAGGAGCGCCGTCTGAAAGCCAAGAAGCCCAGCAGCATGATTTCGTTTTTACCGGCGCTCGAAGTGATCGATCAGATCGGATACAGATCGCTCCTTCTGGGCTTCCCGTTCATGACGCTCGGCCTGATTACTGGCTCCATCGTGGCGATGACGGCATACGGACACGTGGACTTCGCAGATCCAAAAATTCTGCTGTCGGTGTTGATGTGGGCCGTGTACATGGTCATGGTCGTCACCCGTTGGAACTCGGGATGGCGCGGGCGCCGGGCGGCTGTGCTCGCGACGTTTGCATTTGTGGCGGCAGTCGTGGCTTGGGCTGCGAATTATTTTTCGACGATTCACCGGGTTGCCGCTTCATGAGATACCAGCTTATTGGCGTGAATCACAAGAGCGCACCGCTCGAGGTGCGCGAGCGCCTGGCGATTCCGGAATCGCGGCTGCCCGATTGTTGCCGCGATCTCACATCTCATCCGGGGATCGAAGAAGGATTGATCCTGTCTACGTGCAATCGCGTAGAGATGATTACTCACACCAGCAACGGATCGGCTGACTTGCGCGGCTTTTTGCACGATCATTTTCGGCTGAGTGCGGCGGAATTGGATCCTCACTTGTACGAATTTCGCGAGAAAGACGCCGTGCGGCATGTATTCCGCGTGGCTTCGAGCCTGGATTCGATGGTAGTAGGCGAAGCCCAGATTCTCGGGCAGGTAAAGGAGGCATACGCCACTGCCCGCGCGGTGGGCTCGGTTCGGGGTCAGCTGGATCAGCTCTTTAACCGGGCTTTTGCCGTAGCGAAGCGCGTGCGCAGCGAGACCGCTGTAGGGTCGTCTTCCGTTTCAATCGCTTCAGTCGCCGTAGAGCTGGCAAAGAAGATTTTCGGGTCGTTGCAGGGCAAGAGCGTTTTCATCGTAGGCGCGGGGAAGATGAGCGAACTGGCTGCGCGGCACTTGATGGCCCATGGTTGCGAGTCGATTTTTGTTTCCAATCGCACCTATGATCGCGCCATTGGGCTGGCGCACAAGTTCAACGGCCAGGCCATCAAGTTTGAGGATCTCTACAACTCCTGCGATAAGGCCGACATCGTCATCACGTCGACCGGATCTCCACACGCAATTTTCCGCCGCGAACATGGTGAACAATTTCTTTCTCGGCGCAAAAATAAGCCGATGTTCTTCATTGATATCGCCGTTCCCCGCGATGTGTCGCCCGAAATGGCGAAACTCGACGGCATCTTTGCCTACGACATTGACGACCTGCAGCAGGCTGTCAGCAGCCACGTTGCCGACCGCCGCAAGGAAGCCGAGCTCGCCGAAGCCATCATCACCAGTGAAGTCGAACGCTTCGAAGCCAGGCTGCACACGTTAGATGTCGTGCCGACGATTGTGAGCCTGCAGGATCATCTCGAAACCATCCGCCAGGCGGAAATCGACCGCGTGCGCGGCCGCATGGGTGTGTTGACTCCGGAACAGGAAATGGCGGTCGAGGCGCTGACCCGCGGCATCATCAACAAAGTCATGCATACCCCGATTACCACGATGAAAACTGCGGCCCGCGACGCCGAGGCCACGACCGTGATTGATGTTGTGCGCAGGCTGTTCAATCTGCACGACAAAGAGAAAGGTCTGGCATCGCAGGCGAGCCCAGAGTCATCGGGCAAGAAAGAAATAGAGCCGCGCCACTGATGCCTAAATTTCGCATCGGCTCCCGCGGCTCACAACTTGCGCTCTGGCAGGCCAATCACATCTCCACGCTTCTGCGCGCGCGCGGTCACGAGGTGGAAATCGAAATCATCCACACTACTGGCGACAAAATCACTGACGTCGCTCTGGCCATGGTCGGCACCAAGGGAATGTTCACGAAAGAAATTGAAGAAGCCCTCGCCGCGGGCCGCGTCAATCTTGCGGTGCATTCCTTGAAAGACTTGCCCACGGAACTTCCGCCCGGCTTCGAAATCGCCGCCATCACGGAGAGGCAAGACCCGCGAGACGCCTTCTGCTCGGTTCGATTTTCCAGCTTTCAAGAATTGCCGAAGGGCGCGCGTGTGGGTACGTCCAGCCTGCGCCGTCAGGCGCAACTTAAGGCCATCCGTCCCGATCTAGAGGTTCATCCGTTGCGGGGCAACGTTGACACCCGGCTTAGAAGGCTCGAACAAGGCGAGTACGATGCCATCATTCTGGCCACCGCTGGCCTGAAACGCCTGGGTAAAACGCAACTAGTGAAGCACATCATTCCCGCCGAAGTCATGTGCCCCGCCGCCGGACAAGGAGCGCTCGGCATCGAAATCCGTGAAGGTGACATTGAAACAGGTAAGCATCTTGAATTCTTGAACGACCCTGCAGCCCGTGCGGCTACCACGTGTGAGCGCGCCCTGCTCAAGTGTCTTGGCGGAGGTTGTCAGGTTCCCATCGGCGCCTTTGCGGAATTCAGGCCATCAGGAGATTTGAAAGGGCATGACTTTAGTCGTGCCGTCAATCGACCAGAAAAAGAATCCGCTTTAGCCGCTGAGGACTGCCTTCATCTTGAAGCCATTGTCGCCGACCCGGACGGCTCGAAAGTTCTGCGCGAATCCCGTGACGGAAAAGATCCAATAATACTCGGCAACGAAGTGGGCGCGGCCCTGCTCCGCCGCGGTGGCGATGAAATTCTCGAGGCCGTGTACGGCCGCGGTTTGGCTGTTCCGCCCCAACCATGATCTCGGTTATGATTTGCGAATGAAAACCGGTTCGGAAGAAGCAACCAGCGGGACCCGGGAATAGCTACCTCAAACGCTCTGTGTACATTCCTGAACATTTTCGATTGCGCCACGACGCCGACGCACTCGCTTTTATGCGAGCGCATCCGTTTGCGATCCTGATCTCTTCCACAGAAGACGGTCCCTCTGCAACGCATTTGCCCCTGTTTGTAGCCGAGGATGGAGAAAATGTTTTGCTCAGGGGCCATGTAGCCAAGGCAAATCCGCACTGGCGCTTTCTCGAACAGGATCATAAGTGTTTGTCGATCTTTCACGGGCCGCATTCCTATATCTCGCCCTGCAACTATGTCGCGCGTGAAAGCGTTCCGACATGGAACTACGCTGCCGTACATGTCTACGGAGCTGCGAGGATATTTTCTTCCGAGCGTGATCTACATGCGATGCTCAATGACTTGATGAATACATTCGAGCCCGCTTACAGCCAGCAGTGGGAAGTCTTGAGCGCGAAGTATCGAGAAAACATGTTGCGGCAAATAGTGGGTTTCGAAATCACTGCCACGAAAGTGGAGGGGAAATTCAAGCTGAGCCAGAATCGTACGCGAAAGGAGCAAGCGAACGTCATAGAATCTCTGGAAAAAGCGGAAGATTCAGTCGTATCGGAAATCGCTAGCATGATGAAACAGCAAGGACTCGGCAAGGTCGCCGGCGATTGTGATGATGATAAAGACGCGAAATGAAGAAACCTCCGGTTCGCGATCCGGCGAATGCGCTCTTAGGCGTGCGCGTGTTGGTGGGGCGCGCGCGGCATCAGGCTGGCGCACTCTCACAGGAGTTACGAAAGCTGGGCGCGACTGTGATTGAAATTCCTTTCATCGAAATCCGTAAGCCCAGCTCGTTCAAGCGTCTCGATTCGGCCTTAAAGAATCTTGCCGACTATGACTGGCTGATCCTTACCAGCGTGAATGGCGTCGAGGCCATGTGGGAGCGGATGACTAAGTTGCGCGTGACAACAAACGCTCTCAAACCCTTGCGCATTGCGGCAATTGGTCCGGCAACCAAGAAGGCGATCGAGCAGCGCGGAGTCAAAGTGGACCTGGTTCCGAAAGCATATGTCGCAGAGTCCATAGTGCGCAGCCTGCGCCATCGTGTGAAAGGCAAGCGCGTGCTACTGGTGCGCGCAAAAGTCGCCCGCGATGTGATTCCAAAGGAACTCCGAAAAGCGGGCGCGGAGGTGGATGTCGTGGAAGCCTACGAGATGGTTGTGCCTGAGTCGTCGCGTACGCGCCTGCAGAAGGCCCTAAAAAACCCGCGACGGCGGCCTCATGTGGTCACATTTACGAGCTCTTCTACGGTCAGAAACTTCGTGGAACTGCTGGGCGCGCACGAACCCCGCGATACTAAACTCGCCGGAATCCTGATGGCCTCCATCGGCCCGGTCACCTCGTCGACCTTGCGGGAACTGGGGCTGCGAGTAGACATTGCTGCAAAAGAGTTCGCCATCCCCGGACTGGTCGTAGCCATTCGCCGCGCGATGCACTAATCAATCGCACACTGATGCTGATGATTCTTGACCTGTGTTGCATCGACATCTGCTAAGTTACCCGCATGAAACCGAAAACCATTTACCTTGGGCTCAGTTTCGTAGGCGTGCTGCTTCCATACTGGCAATTCGTTCCTTGGGCCGTGCAGCACGAAATGAGTCTTCCGTTTTTCTTTCGTGAACTTTTCGCGAACCGAATCAGTGCGTTCTTTGGAATGGATGTGGCGGTCTCCGCGGTAGTTCTGGTCGTATTCATGCGGATTGAGCGCGCCCGACTGACAATCCAGCATACCTGGTTGCCGGTGTTGGCTGTTCTTACGGTGGGAGTCTCGCTCGCACTGCCGATGTTCCTCTACATGCGGGAGCAAAGACTCGATCAATTGAAAGCCGTCGTTCCAGCTGGGCTACCAACCTGATCCAATTCCTTTTTTATTCCGTCACGGTGCAACTACAATCTGCCGGTTGCACGTGCGCCAACAGAAAATCGGCGACGCGCTTATAGGCATCAATCTGATTCTCCACGCGTGCAAAGCCGTGCCCTTCATTTTCGTAAATCTTGTAGTCCACGGTTCCCCCGCGCTTCTTGATCGCATCGACCACCTGCTGCGTCTCCGATTTCGGGCAGCGCGGATCGTGCCCCCCAGCCAACAGCAGAAGCGGAGCTTTGATCTGATCGATGAAGTTGATCGGAGAGCGGTCTTCATACAGCGCTTTGTTCTTCACCACGTCACCCATGGTCGCCAGATCGGACTGCTGCAGCACCGGGTCCTCGTTCTCAATCTCCGTGAACCAGTTTACAAACGGCACGATCGGGATGCCCGCCGCCCAAACGTCAGGGGCTTTTGTAACTGACATCATGCTGAGATAGCCGCCGTAGCTTCCGCCCATGACGGCAATCTTCTTGGGATCAAGATGGCCGGTCTGCTTGATCCAGTCGACTCCCGCGAGAACGTCCTGCAAGTCTCCGCCGCCCATGTCGAACAGATTCGCCTGCTGAAACTCTTTTCCGTATCCCGTGGATCCGCGGTAGTTGGGCGCGAGAACCATGTAGCCCTGATTCGCTGCGTACTGGATGAAGCGGTTGAACGAATTCAAAGTCTGCGCGGTCGGCCCGCCGTGGATGTAAACGATGGCGGCGTTCTGCCCGTTGCGCGCCATGTTGAAGGGCACGTACAGAAATGCGGAGATGGTCCATTTGCCATCGCGGCTGGGATAGTGCACCAGAAAAGGCTCAACCATATCCTCGGATTGCACGCCGGCAACGAGGGAATGCGTGACTTGCTGCGACTTGCCCGTGCCCAGCGTGTAGACCCAAAGGTCACCGGGGGCAGTGGGGCCATTGTGGTAATAGAGCAGGTGTGCGCCGTCCTTGGTGAAGGCAGAATGCCCGCCGGCCGGCTCGTTCAAGCCTTTCGGAATCGCCAGAGCTTTCGATTTGTTCGTGGCGAGTTCGTAGAGGTAAATATCTTCATTCCCGTCGACGTTGGCGGTGAAGGTGATGCGTTTGCCGTCCGGTGAGAATTCGCCGCCGCGAATTTCCCATTTATCCTTTGTAAGCCAGGAAATCGCCTTCGTTGAAATCTCCAGCAGGCCGATGTTTTCGTAGCCGTTGGCGGCGTTGGAGGTGAATAACACTCGCTTGCCGTCCGGAGAGATGTCATTGTTTTCGTAGCGTTGTTCACCTTCGTGCGATGTGAGCAGCGTGCTTTTTTCTGTGGCGACGTCCGCGATGAAGATATTCGAGTCCGTGCCTTTCGCCTGCGATTGCGTGTACACGATGGACTGGCCGTCCTTTGACCAGACGGGATTGTAATTGCCCTTATCCTGCGCCGTGTTGGAAGTGAGGTGCTTCACCTCGCGCATCAGGGTGTCGTAGATGTCGATCTCATGTGCGGCGGAAGTCCGGGGCTTCACGAGATACGCGAGATAGCGGCCATCCGGCGACCAGGTGGGATCGGTTTCGGCGATCTCGCGCGTGCTCGTGAGGTTCACAACTTTGCCGGTCTTGGGCGAGACCAGAAAAATGTCCCACTGTTCATCACCATCGTAGTCGGACTGATAGGCGATCCACTTGCCGTCGGGCGACCACGCCGGCGAAGACTGCCGCTGGTCGCTGACGGTAAGCTGGACTGGCCATCCGCCTTCGGCCGGGACAAGCCATAGGTTGTTGCGCCCGCTCATGTTGGAAATAAACGCGATGCCCTTGCCGTCGGGCGACCACGTGGGTCGGCCGATCTGGCGCGTCATGTAGAGCTTCTCGATGGTCAGGCCGCGCGGTTCGACTTGCGCGTTCGGTTTCGAGGCAATTTGCTTTGGATCTGTTATGGCTTCAGGCGTGGGAAGAGTTTGAGCTGCGACTTCTGTGACAACTGTGCTCATGAATATGACGATAGCAAAGAGTGCGAAGGTGCGCATGGGTTAGAAGTCTCGAAGAGGAATGGAATTACAGAAAATGTACGCATTACCGTCTTTTGCGACCGGTAGAGTCATGCTACTCAATGATGCGGAGATGGCGCCACAAACGCTCCGTGGTAAACAATTCAACATTCAGCCCCTCGAATCCCGCAACAGCCAGCATCAGGATATCGAAAGCGTGAGTGCCTGCTTACTTCCACTGGCCCTTCACCCTCGGTGATTTTAACCTTTTCAACTTTCGATAAGGCCGCCGACTAAGGGTATACCCCGAAAACCGCTCCGGAGTCGGTGTCACCGCCGTTCAAGGTTCCGTACAGAAGGCCGAAGATTCCCGGAGTGACGCCGTTGGGGTTTCTGCTGGGTCCGGGATTACCGAGGTTCTTGAAGGTCCAAGCGCCGCCCCCCGTGGCAGGCGGCGTTAGTTGAAAGACATATCCCGGGTTGAAGTCGATCGAGCCAAAATTTGTCCCGTAGATAACGCCGTTTGCCCCAACTGTGATGTAGCTCGCGCCTCCGAGTTGCTTGCTAAAGCTGTAAATCACTGTCTTCGTCCATGCGCCGTGTCCGCTCGCTGGCGGCGTGAGCTTAAAAATATTAAAGGAATTTCCGCTCCCTTGACAGCAAGCCTCGCCGTAGAGGGTGCCAGCCCTCCGGTCAGATAAAACGGATCCGCGCCATTGGGTGCGTCCTGGAAGGTGTAAATGACGCTCTCGGTCCAGCTTTGGCCGGAAGCGGCGGGTGGCGTCAACTGAAAAATCACGCCACAGCCGAGAGGACAGTGCTTTGTTACCAGCCCACCTACTGCCGCGCTTCCGTAGTAGACTCCGTGAGGCCCTGCGATCAATGTGCTAGAGGGATTGCCGCCGTCGCTTCCGCCGGTGAACTTATAGAGAGTCTCTTCCGTCCAAGCCGCGCCTTTGGCCGCGGGCGGAGTAAGCTTTACAACGTTTCCGCATCCGCCATCAAAGTTGCACCCGGGCAATCCCCCGTAATACGACGCGGCAAAGATTCTCCCCCCTTTGTCAATTACCAGCGGAGTCCAGGTGTTGTATGTCGTGGGGTCGTCGAAGGTGTGGATCAACGCAAATCTCCACTTGCCGCTCGACGTAGGACTGAATTGAAACACCCCCGGACCGCTAACACTATTGTTCGTGACTCCGTAGAGTCTTCCCGTGTGGTCGAAAGCCGGGGTGCTCAACTGGCAACAGCCATCGCTGCCGCCCGTGAAGTCGTAAAGCACAGAATAGGTCCACGACCCGCCGACAGTCGCGGGCGCAATTTCTTCAAAGATCACGCCGCAGCCCGCACCCCCATTACAGCCCAGGTCGCCCCCGCTCCAAGTTGTGCCAAACAGATTTCCCTTCGGATCTGCAGTCAGGA
>Ga0070765_100003466_pt1 | contig 10108 bp, 10 predicted proteins | sample HubBroMetageWFT5_FD_71516 | JGI IMG/M metagenome (GOLD analysis project Ga0070765, IMG submission 71516) | Warmed and freeze-thawed soil microbial communities from the Hubbard Brook experimental Forest, New Hampshire - Hubbard Brook CCASE Soil... | ecosystem: Environmental > Terrestrial > Soil... | reverse complement strand
ATCAGTACGCCAGTGTCCTTTGACTTGCTGCCCACTCCCCATTGATGGAAAAGATCGACTGCGTAGCTCTCGATATCGGCACCATCGAGCGAATGAACCGTCACCACCGTGATCTGGGCATGCGCCTTCTCTTCGATCTGGTGGCAGATGTCATCCATCTGCGCGATCGAGTTCTGATCCAGAACGTGAGCGAAGTCGTTGACGTAGTCGGTGGCCCTGAGCTTGGCAACCGGCTCAGCCTGCGCCGTCAGAGCCAGCAGCAGCGCACCGGCCACACTGAACCACCATTTTGCGCACGAATTCATCGAAGTGAAAATTGTACAGGACGCAAGGCGGGAGAAGGATTGCCCCGAGCGGCGAAGCAGTCATCCGGCAATAGAAGCCTCGGTAAAGATGCGCCGGTTTTCTCGCCGGCGCACCCGGTGGAACGTCAAATCGTTAGTTAATTCACGCGCAGAAGCATCAACGTGCCGCTTTCAAGTTTCACATTGTTCTTTTCCGAGATCAGCAGAGAACCTTGGTTCGCCGCCGGCGCCGCCGACGTTAGTTTGAGATCGGAGATTCCGACCACTCCCTCCGTCTGAGCCGTAATCCGTGGACGCGTGCTCGTTCCCGTCGGCGTATCGCTTGGCATGTTACCCTGCGACGTGGCCTGAGGCGCAGGCGATGGCGTGGATCCGCCCATCCCACCGGCTCGCGGCGAATTGGGAGAGCCGCCTGCTCCGCTGCTCGGAACTGCTTCGCTACTTCCGCCTGCGCTGCTATCCGAATTCTGTTGACCAATCACCGCCTGGATAGACATCGGCATCTGCATCTCGCTTCCATTCTTCATCACGGCGTGGTCAAATGTGATGCCTACCTCAGATTCCTTTTGCTCCTTGTTACGCGCCTGCGCTTCCGTGACGTGACCCACGACCTCCGTATCTTTGGCCACAATTACTGCCCCGGCGTTGGTCTTCAGGTCTTGCGTGACTTTGGCGACCACCTCATCGCCGGTCTTCGCTTTTTTCGCGTCGATAGTCTTGGTCAACGACACTGGAATAACGCTGCCAGGCGCGATTCGCGTCGGCTGTGCCTGAGTGGAGGACTCGGCCGCCGTTTGTTGTGAGGCAGGCTGAGCCGGCGTCGAGACCTGTGGATTGGAAGGCGGAGTAGCCGGCGCTGGAGCCGTATTACCTTGTGCGTACGCGATGCCCATCACCAAGGCGCCCGAGAAGATGCTGATCAGAACCGTTTTCATTTACGACCTCCTTCATGAGTTCCGAGGCTTGCTAAGCCGAGGGCGCAATACTCGTCTTAGTCTGCTACCTAATTCGATGCATTTCTAGAGTGAGAGGCTGTCAAAATATCGCCAACCTCCACTACCCCCGTTGCATCGAAGTGGTGTGGCGCTCCTACTTCTCCGTCGCGTAAGAGTTCTTGTGCTCGGTCTGCCGTTACTCGGCATCACCGCTTGTACAAATCATAGGGACAATCCGGACGAAATCCGTCGACGCACGGCCGAAGCCACAGAGACCATGAGGCGCGATGCCCAGGCCGTGGCCGAAGGCGTGAAGGAAGGGATGGGACACGAGCAGGCGATCAACATCAACAGAGCCTCGCGCGAAGATCTGCTCAGCCTACCCGGCCTGACTGAACGCGAGGCCAACCGCATCATTGCGGATCGTCCATTCCAAAATACGCATGACTTGGTGACACGCCACGCCGTTTCGGAGGAGGAGTATGGAAAAATCCGCGACCGCGTCATCGCGGGACACTGACCAGCGGGACTCTGACCACCGGTAGTGGCCGATCCGGTACGGGATTGTGCCGCCTGTGACTTCGGTGCAGTCCTGCGATATCATCAAGAGGATGTTTTCCTGGGGACAACACCATTCGTTTCAGACGGACGACGCGCGCCTTACTCCGGTTCACGCCAAGGTGATGGCCGGTGAGCGCCTCGACGCCGCTGACGCCCTCGCGCTCTACCGCACAGGCGACATTCTCGCCGTGGGGTGGATGGCCAACTACGTCCGCGAGCGCATGCATGGCGACAAGACGTATTTCAACGTCAATCGCCACATCAATCCTACTAACGTCTGCGTCGCCGCCTGCCGCCTCTGCGCTTTCGGGCGCAAGAAAGACGCTCCCGGTGCCTACACCATGGCGTTAGACGAAGCTTTCGAGACAGCCGCCTCCGGATACAGCGAGGCCGTCACTGAATTCCACATCGTCGGCGGATTGCATCCTGACCTGCCCTTTCAATATTTCCTCGATCTCTGCTCCGGCCTGAAGCAGCGCTTTCCGCAAGTTCATCTCAAGGCGTTCACCATGGTCGAGGTCGCGTATCTTTCGAAGCGCGCCAAGCTATCCATTCGCGAGACGCTGGAACAACTCAAAGCTTCCGGCGTGGATTCGCTCCCCGGTGGCGGCGCAGAAATATTCGCCGACCGCGTGCGCCACATCATCTGCGACCACAAGATCGATGGCGACCAATGGCTCGACACGGCAAAAATCGCTCATCAGATCGGACTCAAATCGAACGCGACCATGCTCTACGGCCACGTCGAAAACGACGAAGATCGCGTCGACCATTTGCTCAAGCTCCGCACGCTGCAGGACGAAACCGGCGGATTCCAGACCTTCATCCCGCTGGCGTTTCACCCCGACAACACCCCGCTGCAACACTTGCCGAAAACCACCGGCATGCTCGACATCAAGCAGATTGCAGTCAGCCGCCTGGTGCTCGACAACTTCCCGCATATCAAGTCCTATTGGCAGATGATGACGGCCAAGATCGCGCAAATCTCGCTGCGCTTCGGCGCCGATGACATGGATGGAACGGTGATCGAAGAAAAAATCTACCACGACGCCGGTGCAACCACGCCGCAAGGAATGCGCCGGGAGGAACTCGAGCGTCTGATCCGCGCCGCCGGCCGCGAGCCGATCGAGCGCGATACTCTTTACCGCCCCGTCACGCGCACCGAGACGTCAGTCACTGTCGCGGTATAGGGATCTTCACAGAGACTTAGGTTTTCGCACACCAAAACAGGCCGGAGCAGGGAAGATGATCCCCCCTTTTCTAGCCTCTCAAAAACCGGAGCTGCAAGCTTTAAAGTTTTCCTTACAGCTTTTCGTAGAACTCGCACGCCGAGCATGAAATATAGATTCCTCCCGGTATGTTGCGTTCGCGGTCTTTCATGCGCTTCACAATGCGTGTGGTTTTGCCGCACTTCGGGCAATCCGTACTCTTGCTGGTGTCCATCACTTTCTTACGGTCTGCAGTCTTTGCAATCTTCGCTCCTACCGCCATGGTTCGTTTCTCCTGATCTCTTTATTTGTGCGCGCCGGTCCGCTGAATTCCCGCGCAGATACTGTCGATGGGATGCTACAGAAAGCTTAGCCGGAAACCCACTCTGGAAGACTCTTATCGCTGCGTCTTGTCTCTCTTCCGCACGAGTTATTTTACAGGAATGTCGTGCCGGCTGTCTTGCGCGCCTAGTGTGGCGTTGACCCCATTCTCCGCCCCTGCTACCGTCATATGTTTGCCCTCGAAGGAGGTTCATCATGCCCGCCATCAAATTTCGCGGTGTCGATTTCATCCAGTTTGATTCGCTGCTCACCGAAGAAGAGCGCCTGGTCCGCGATACCACCCGCAAATTCATTGAAGACAATCTCATTCCCATCATCGAGGAGTGCAACCGCGCCGGCCGCTTCCCGCGCGAACTGGTCAAGCCCATGGCCGATCTCGGCTTCTTCGGCGCATCGCTGCAGGGCTACGGTTGCGCTGGCATGGGCAACGTCGAGTACGGACTGGTAACCCAGGAGCTCGAACGCGGCGACTCCGGCGTGCGCAGCTTCGTCAGCGTGCAGTCGGCGCTGGTGATGTACCCCATCCACGCCTTCGGCGGCGAGGAACAGAAACAAACCTGGCTGCCCGCCATGCAGAAGGGCGAGAAGCTCGGCTGTTTCGGACTCACCGAGCCCGGCTTCGGCTCCAATCCCGGCGGCATGCGCACCCGCGCCCGCAAAGTCGGCAAGGAGTACATCCTCAATGGCGAGAAGATGTGGATCACTTCCGGCAGCATCGCCGACGTCGCGATCATCTGGGCCAAAGTCGAAAACGAAAACGACAAGATTCGCGGCTTCCTCGTAGAAACCAATCGCCCCGGCTTCAAGGCCGATGACATTCACGGCAAGTGGTCGCTGCGCGCCTCAGTCACTTCGGGGCTGTCGCTGCAAGACGTTCACATCCCCGAGTCAAACTTGCTGCCAAAAAGCGACGGCCTGAAATCGCCATTGATGTGCCTGAACCAAGCGCGTTACGGCATTGCCTGGGGAGCGATCGGCGCGGCCATGTCCTGCTACGACTGTGCCTTGCAGTACGCCATCTTGCGCAAACAGTGGCGCGACCAACCCATCGCCTCGCACCAGCTGGTGCAGGATAAGCTCACCTGGATGATCAGCGAGATCACGAAGGCGCAACTGCTCGTGCTGCAGGTAGGGCGCCTGAAAGACGCGGGCAAGGTGGAGCACCAGCACATCTCCATGGCCAAGCGCAACAACGTCTGGATGGCCCTCGAGTGCGCCCGCCTCTCGCGCGACATCCTCGGCGCCAACGGCGTAGCCGACGACTATCCCATCATGCGCCACATGATGAACCTGGAGTCTGTGAAGACCTATGAAGGCACCCACGACGTGCACTCGCTGATCATCGGCCAGAGTGTGACCGGGATTGACGCGTTCTAGAACCTTGACATCTTCGCGTTTTGCGAAGTACAATATTCGCATATTGCGAACTCGCGAGGAGCAGCATGCACGTCATCAGCCGCAAGAAGCTGAAGGAAGCTGCTTTGCGGTACGGTAACCTCGAAGGCCGGCTCGACGCATGGTTTCGCATTGCTAAAAAGGCGACGTGGAAGAGTCTGGCGGATGTTAGGAAAACCTTTGCGACCGCGGACGCTGTAGGCAAGCGGACGATCTTCAACATACAAGGTAACCAGTACCGGCTGATCGTGGAGATCAACTACACATCTGGACGGATTTACATCCGGCATGTGTTGAGCCATGCCGAGTACGACCGGGGAGGTTGGAAGCGATGAGTGCGACCGCAGTCAGATCCGAATACGCTTCTTTGTTGACTAGCACCTTGCCATCGGTGATCGGGAGTGAAGCTGAGAACGAACGCCACATCCACATGCTCGAAGAACTTGACCGTAAGGGCAGCCGCATGAGCGCGGCCGAGCGGCGTATGGCTCAGTTGCTCACTTTGCTCATCGAGGATTTCGAAGAGAAACACTACGCGTTCAAAGCCGCCAGCGCGGTCGATGTCCTGCACGAACTGATGTTGGCCAACAACTTGAAGCAGAAAGACCTCGTAGACATTTTTGCCACACCGAGCATTGTCTCGGAAGTTCTTCGCGGCAAGCGACAGCTAACCACAGAACACATCCGGCGGCTCAGTCGTCGGTTCCATGTTTCACCGGAAGTGTTTTTCTAAGGTTCCCCTAAAACCCGCAAGCTCTCAGGAAGCCGGCTTCTCCCGCGGCGGTTCCACCGCAAGAAACTCCTCGGCGAAGCGCTGGCTGTAGCTCTCCAGCAACGCTTGTATCCGCTGCGGATCTCCTGACCGCAGCACCAGTCCCGCGTGGTGATGCTTTTTGATTCGCAAGAACACTTCCGGGTCGTTGTATCCCGAAGTATCCGGATTCTCCTGCCGCGCTAGCGAAAGAATCACGCCCGCATACTCTTCGCGCACAGGAGGCAACTTATAGGTTCCATCTCCGCCGGCAACTTCGATGCGGGCCCACTCCCGCCAAAGGTTGATTCCGGTGGCAGTCTCGACCATCTCGTTGATGTAGGCGCCGCCCACCCGCGCCGCACACTCCAGAAAATAGAAATGCCCGTTCGCATGCGCCTGTATGAATTCCGTATGCGCCACTCCGCGCACTAGTCCAAGCGCTGCGATCAAGTCCCGGTTGATCTGCCGCAACCCGAGATCCGCGTCACCGCCTCGCGGTATCACGCATGTCGTGAAAATTCCTCCGCCCTGCGCCACATTCATGGGCGGCTTGCCGTACTTGCTGACGTTGGCAAACAGCACTTCGTTTTCCGAGACTATCGAGTCCACGTGATAAACGTCGCCGGGAACGAACCTCTCCAGCAGGAACGAAGACTGCTTGTCACCAAGTTGTTCCAGCACCGGCCACAGTTCTTCGGCTGCACGAATCTTCTTGATGCCAATCGCCGACGCCTCCTGCCGCGGCTTCAACACCCATGGTCCCGGAAGATGTTCAAGGTAGTAGCGGATGTCGTCATGATTGAGGACCGGGACGAAATCCGGCACGCGCACGTTGCGGTCCAACGCTTTCATCCGCATGGCCAGCTTGTCGCGAAAATAGCGCATCGTGGTCAGGCCCATCCCAGGAACACGAAGGTGTTCGCGAAGAGTTGCAGCCGTTTCCATGTCGTATTCATCGAGCGCGACAATGCGGTCGATTTTCTGAGTGCGCGCCAGATGCGTGACAGCTTGCACAATATCGGACAGGGAAATCTCGGTGGGAAGATAGAACGTGTCGTCCAGGCTCTCGCGCGGCCAATCGGCGTCACGCAGCTTTTCCGCCGTAAGCAGCAGCACGCGGCAACCCTGACGCTTGCACTCGCGCATGAATTCCTGTCCCTTTTCATAGGTCGTAATGCACAGGAAAGTCAGGGGGCGCGATTCCGGCATGGGATCTCTTTCCGAACTAGGGCTGAGAGAATATCACGGCCGTTGCCGGCCGAGTATCAGTTATTCCCATGGCTTCGGCAGTTTCTTTCAATCTCGCCGCGATTGAGATATATTCTCAGGCCGGTCGAAAATAGCTGGTTCTAGGCATCTTTGGAGACTTATGGGTACGCAAAATCGTTCAGAAGGCAAGGCACGCAGTTTCGGGGAAAACATTGAGAGCGATTTGGCATCGCGGTTTCTGCGGGTGGTCGAAGTGGCGGCAATCGCTTCGGCGCACACCATGGGTCAAGGTGAACGCAAGCTCTCTGACCAGGTGGCCACCGAAGCGATGCGGCAGACCATGGACTCCATCCCCATGCGTGGCACTATCGTTATCGGCGAGGGCGAGCGCGATGAGGCTCCCATGCTCTACATCGGCGAGAAAGTCGGCGCCGACTTTCCCGATGGCCGCGAGGTCCCCGAAGTCGATATCGCCGTCGATCCGCTCGAAGGCACGAACCTCTGCGCTACCGGCGCGCCCGGAGCGATTACCGTGCTGGCCGCTTCTGAGCGCGGAGGCCTGCTGAATGCCCCCGACTGTTACATGGAGAAGATCGTCGTCGGACCATCCTGCAAGAACGCCGTCGAACTCGACGCGCCCGTGGCAGACAATTTGAAGAACATCGCGAAGAGAATGGAACGCGACGTGGAAGACCTGGTGGTGATCGTCCTCGACCGCCCACGGCACGACAAGCTGATCGCCGATATTCGCGCCGCCGGAGCCCGCATCCGGTTGATCGGCGACGGCGACCTCTCGGCCGGCATCGCCGCCGCCGTGATCGGCACCGGCGTACACGCGGTCATGGGATCCGGCGGTGCGCCGGAAGGCGTGATCACTGCCGCTGCCATCCGCTGCCTCAACGGCTACATGCTCGGCCGCCTAGTCGTGAAGCCCGACCAGGAAGAACGTCTCGCCCGCATGGGCATTAAAGACAAGACGCGCATCTATGAAGCCGAAGACCTTGCTCCAGGCAAGCAACTCATCTTCGCTGCCACCGGAGTCACCGACGGAGCGCTGCTCAAAGGCGTCCGCTTCTTTGGCGAAGGCACGCGGACTTCTTCGGTGATCCTCACCCAACTCACCGGCAAGGTGCGCTTTATCGAGAGCATCCATCTGGAAAAAGGTCCGGATGTGAAGGTGAGGTTCGCATAGAAGTTCAAGATTTCAAGTAACATTTCTAAGGAACGCCGAACCTTACTTCGGATCCCCGGGAAGTTCGGGGACCGGTGGAAACTCCTGCGAGTATCCTTTGAGCAGGCTCACGGTCACCTCGCTGCGGCGCGCGCCATCGTGGATGGCGATTTTGTGGGGATGGCCTTTCGAGTATCCCTCCCACATCGAAACGCCGGAGTAGGCGCCGTCTTTGCGCAAAATGTAATAGGTCATGTCGACGAAGTGGAGCTTCTTCATGTCGCCGTTATAGTTGCGGACGATGCGCTTCAGCGTGTCCATGCCAGCTTCCTGCGGAGACATGCCGCGGCGCATATTTTCAACGATAGTGTGCGCGCCCGCGACCTTGATGTTTTCTTCTCCGCTCCCGGTTGCTCCGGCTGAGCCTACGTCTTGGTCGGTGTAGCAGCCTGCGCCGATGATGGGCGAATCACCGCAGCGTCCGGGAAGCTTGAAAGCTAATCCGCTGGTTGTGGTGCAGCCGGAAATCTCTCCCTTATCGTTTAGCGCCGAGCAATGAATCGTGCCCGTGGGTGGAAACAGAACTTTGTGCACGGCATCGAGTTGAAGCTCTGGAGCAATGCCAAGTTCAGCGGCGCGCGCTTGCAGGTTCTCAACCCGCTCTTGCCACAGCTTCGATTGTGGTTTGTCGGGATTCGCACCTGAGTCGGGAGCCTGCCAGTGCGGGTCGGCCGGGCCCGGTCCCCACCAATCTTGGTTGGAATGAAATTCCTTCCACAGTAGCCAGACTTTACGGGAGTGATCGGTGAGCAGGTTCTCGCGCGGAAAGCCTACGGCTACGGCAAAGCGCTCAGCGCCCTCGCCGACCAGCATGACGTGCCCGGTGTGCTCGAATACTGCCTTTGAGACCAGCGACACGTTCTTGATGTTGCGCACTCCTCCGGCTGAGCCGGCTCGGCGGGTGGGTCCGTGCATGCAACATGCGTCTAGTTCGACCACGCCTTCTTCGTTGGGAAGTCCGCCGAGGCCGACGCTGGTGTCGTTGGGATCGTCTTCCGGTCCCTTGACTACTTTGAGGGCGGCGTCGAGCGTGTCGCCGCCGCTTTTCAGGAAGGCGAATGCGTCGTCGAGATAAGCGTAACCGTTATTGGCGCAGACGATGATTGGGCGCTTGTACGATCCGGATTGTGGTTCGTGATCTTGCTTCGCATCTTCTGCTTGGGATCGCGTTCCTACTCCGGCGGCGACTGCTCCTAGAACCGAGGTCTTTACGAAATCACGGCGCGAGAAAGTCATGCGTTCCTCCTGCTTGTGGGAAACCGGGAAGGATATCACGCCTCGGGTGGGGATTCTGGGCTTTGTCGCCGGCTGGATCGGGTACGAAAAAATACAGGATCGAATCTGCTTAATTATCTGGAATCAATAATTTGCGGGGAATCGATCGGGCCGAATCCGGCTAAAATATTGATTCCAGATGACTTGTACGCAAAGTATTACGAACAAAGGAGTTAGGCGCATTCGAATCGCGTAAGTTATTTGGAATCAGTGATGCAATTTCTGTCGGGACTGAAAACACCTGGATTCTGGCGGCAAAACCTTGTGGGGAAGGGCTTAGCCAACTCTCTATTCAGTTTTCAAGGAGCTGTTTCTTACTGCCTTTGCTGGGGCAATGATGGACGAATTTGAGATAAGGCGCAAGGTCAGATGTCACACGGGTGGGCTGTGGAAAAGTGTGGGGTGCACTTTTTGCTTGACAGAAGGAATTAGAAGGAACAAGAAGGAGCCAAGTAAGTCCTTTGGTGGACTCGCGCGGATGCGAGTAGAGGGGCTCATTGAAGCGTGGCTTTTCTGTCGTGGTGTGGCGTTACGACGATGTGGACGTCCTGATCGAGGGCGACGAGGAAGCACTGCTCCACCCAAAGGCGAACTTGCGGCACGAGTGGAACTCGTGCCCTTCCCGATCTCTTTGGAAGCCGTGCGGGGAAGTCAAAATCCCAACGGATTGGCGTTCGTGGAATCCCACTTCTCGCAAAGAACGCGAGAAATGGGGCACCCACTTTCAGTAATTCATACCAACTTGCAATTAACCGCTGGCTAATCCGCGGTACCGGCCTACCACATTGGCGCGGCGGCTGATTGAGGGATTTGGCGGGACGTCGGAGATTGAGCGGACGTTGTTGCTGTTTTGCTCGGAGCGGAAGCGCAGCAGGGCGGCGATGTTTCCGACC
>Ga0070765_100003465_pt1 | contig 10109 bp, 9 predicted proteins | sample HubBroMetageWFT5_FD_71516 | JGI IMG/M metagenome (GOLD analysis project Ga0070765, IMG submission 71516) | Warmed and freeze-thawed soil microbial communities from the Hubbard Brook experimental Forest, New Hampshire - Hubbard Brook CCASE Soil... | ecosystem: Environmental > Terrestrial > Soil... | reverse complement strand
AATCTCGATCCGGCAATCGGCGGTACACATATCCTCAGCCGCTCTGCGTTAGCTACTCTTCGTTGTACAATTTGGGGCTGAATTGGCTGGGAAAATGTTTCGCGAATAGAGCGCGTTTACGTTTGGCTTGCACATGCACACAACCATTCTTGCCACATTTTTTGAGATCTCTCGCGCGGCGGTTTCGATGTGCGGCGCAGGCATCGTACTTCTCGCTGTTGCGGCGTGGGCTGCGAAGACCGATGTGGCGCGGGCCCGCGGCCTGGAGAAGATCGTAGCGTTGAGCAATTTGTGTTTCGCCATTCCATTGGCGGTTTTTGGCGCGGAGCATCTCTCGGGCGCAAAATTCATCATGCTCGGCGTGCCCTCGTACATGCCATGGCGTTTGTTTTGGGCATATTTCGTGGGCTTTGCGTTGCTGGCCGCGTCGTTGAGCATTGCCACAAAAATTCAGGTGCGCTGGTCGGGCCTGCTGTTCGGGATCATGATGGTTCTATTTGTGGCGATGGTGCATTTCCCACGAGTTCTGGCCAATCCCAGAGACCGGATTGCCTGGGTGATTGTGATCCGTGAACTGTCGTTCGCGGGGGGAGGCTGGATTCTTGCGGGAGGTGCGATGCGCGGGCAAGGGGGAAGCAAGCTGGTAACCGTGGGCCGGGTGCTGATTGCGATCGCCGCACTATTTTTTGGCGCGGAACATTTTTTGCACCCAGCGGGATGCCCCGGAGTGCCACTCGAAAAACTGACGCCCGAGTGGATTCCGGGGCGCTTGCTTATTGGCTATTTGACGGGCGCGATTCTTGTGGTGGCCGGGGTAAGCTTTCTGTTGGCTAAGAAGACGCGGATGGCGGCGACCTTTCTGGGTACCTGGATTGTTCTGCTTGTCTTGTTCATCTATTGGCCGATCCTGATCGTGCAGCTGTCCGACCCGGGCACTGCGGTGAAGGTTGAGGGGATCAACTACTTTGCGGACACGTTGCTGTTTGCCGGAGCAATTCTTGCGGTGGCCAGTGCGACGCCACGCACGGATTAGAATGTGGCCTGCCTGTCACGAAACTTGGACCTCTACAGTGTCAGCCAAGAGGGACCGGAGGCGAGAGGTTTAGTACCGACTTTTTATAGGAAAGGCCGTATGGATTCGGTTTTCAGATGACCAGAGAATTTCGGTACTCACCAGACCACCCTCATATCTGACACGGGCATCCTCCTCGACCGGTGCCAGATCCAAGCTGACAGGCTAACAAGAACTCAAGATGGCTCAATGGAGGGGGAGTACGCCAATGATACTGCACTTGGTCGCGTTGCTTGTTCTGGGGCTGATGTGTGGGAGTGAACTGAATGTCGCGCTGTTCAGTCATCCCCTGCTTAAACTGCAGCCGCTGGAGACACACGTACTGGTTCGCTCATCGCTCGCTGTGTTGCTTGGGCGCGTCATGCCGTTTTGGATGGCAGGCTCCACGCTGCTCAATCTCGTGCTGCTACTGCCTTTCGCACACTTGAACGAGTCCGCTTGGCGCTTCGCCGCGATTGCTTTTGCCATTCAAGCGATCGCCGTCGTGTTTTCGCTGGTGGGTCCCGTACCTATCAATAATAGGATTGCCAAATGGACGCCGAGCTCTTTTCCGGAGGATTGGAGTGCGCAGGAGGAGCGTTGGGATACTTATCATTTCGTTAGAACGTGCGGTCTTATTGTGGCTTTCGCGTTGCTAGCGCTCAGTTTTCGTGTGCGTTGATGACGCGGCGCTTTGCTGATCACTTGGCTGGAAAACGCCGCGAGTTCAACCGATCGAATCGGGCGCTATGTCAATGCGTGCCGAACGATTATTCTGAAGTGTGACTGAAACTCCAGAGATACCCCAGAAGCCTCCACACTGGAAAGGCTCGCTTCGAATCTTCGTTCGATGGTTTCTGATCGGAGTGGCGGCGCTTTGGTTGCTTGCTGCGCTGATGCTGGTGGCTGTGCGGTGGATCGACCCGCCGACCACCGCGGTACACATGCAGCGACACGTGCAGGCATGGATTCACGGCGCGCCGTATCACGAACGATACGAATTCGTTCCGCTGAGCCAAATCTCGGTGGATTTCCAGCATGCTGTCGTCGCGGCGGAAGACGCGCGCTTCTACGAGCATCATGGATTCGATTGGCAGGCGATGCAGATCGCAGCGGAAGAAGATATAGAAGGCGGACGGATTCGCGGCGGGTCTACGCTTACGCAGCAACTGGTAAAGAATCTGTTCTTCGGAACTGGGCGCTCGATTCTGCGCAAGGGAGCGGAGTTCACACTTGTCCCAGTGGCCGAATTGGTGCTGGGCAAGAAGCGCATTCTGGAGCTCTACCTGAACGTGGTCGAATGGGGCCCTGATGTTTATGGTGCGGAGCCGGCAAGCCGTTACTACTACCGAACTTCGGCGCGGAGTATCGACAGGGAACAGGCGGCGCGACTCGCTGCAATTTTGCCGTTGCCGCTGAGGCGACGGCCCGATCACATGAATCGGTATAGCGGACTGATCCTGGAGCGAATGCGGCAAATGGGTTGGTGATGGCGCAAACGTTTTTGAGAGCCGTGGCTTGATTCATTGTTCGACTTATCAGGATCCGGGGGCCAGAGATTCTTCTTTACACTTCACAGGCTCCGCATTAATCTCTCCCCATTCCTACCTTAGTAGTTGCCCAGAGCCAGCGGTTATTCCAAGGAGGATGCAATGAAGGTTTCCCTAGCTTTACTTTCCCTGCTACTTGCAGGAGCCATATTCGCTGCCGTACCTCCGGGCGCCGCCCAGGAAGCATCGGCCGCGAAAAAAGAGACGAAATGGCAGGGCACTGTCGTCAGAATCTATAAAGACCTGTCGCAAATGGACATTCGCGGCGGCACAACCGGCAGCTCGAATGATTTGAGGAAGGTCGCCTACGATAGCTCGACGCAATGGACCAAAGGCGGAAAGCCCGGGCAACAGGAGGAGGTTAAGGAAGGCTCGTTTGTGATTATATTGGGCCAAGTAGACGACAAGGGCGTTCTGCACGCGTCGCGAGTCGATCTGCGTCTACCGCGATAAGCTAACCGTGAAAGACGCCCCTGGGACTGCTGAATCGTTTTGCAGTTGCTTGTCAGCGACGGCGTCCCCAGGACTACCGCTCACGAATCAGCTTTATCCGCTTCAAGACGCAGTTTTGCAGTGCGGGCGGTTTCCCGCAGGAGCGGGTCTACGTGACTTAGGCAGCGCTCCAGCTCTCCGGCCATGGATTTCATCCGGAAGGATCCAATCGCATATGCGCCACACGTTTTCAGCCACGGGTCATCGTTGGAAACGAGTTCGTTGACCGCCTGCTCGCGGCTCTCTAACTTCGTGTGCACCAACTGGTTGGCCAGCCGCGCACGCTCTTTCGGCGTCACCCGCCCATCCAGTAGCGGGACAAGCGTTACGCGCAACGCCGACTTCAAAACGTTCTCGAGGAACTCGAGCGAGTTGTCATGTACGATTCTGTCCTTGGATTGCAGTCCCAGATAAACCGCTTTCAAATCCAACTGGGGATACAACAAGCCCAGCAGGCGGAAGATCCTCTCCAATTCCTGCTCCAGTGAACTCGCCAGCGCCCCTCCCACCAAATCTTCGCTGCCACCCGGACTCGAAAGGGCCTCGAGGATCTGGTAGGTGCGATAGTGCCCCAGGATCTCCCCCGCCAACACGGTCTCCAGCAGCTGAAAGTCGAGCGGAATTTCGGGGAAGTCGCGGTGGAGCCTGTTCAAGCCGCTGATGACCATGAACCGCAAGGTCGCGTCGCCTTGCATTACATTCTCCAACAACGCTTGTGCAGCGGCGGGCGTTCCGATGCCGGCGAGGACATCGGGAATTTCTTTGCGTTCCTCCGTCGGCGCGTTGGGATCTCCCAGGCGCTCATTCAAAAGTCCGACGATCGAATCCCCAAATGCCACAAGCGCCTTTGTCGCATTTTCATGAAGCACAGGGTCACGAAATTGTTTCAACAATTGCGGAGCCAAAGCCTGTTTTCGCAGCAGACCTACGGAGCGAATCGCTTCCTGCACCACCTCGCTCGAGGGATCTCCCAGCAAGCGCGAAAGTAGGGGATCGAAAGAGTCCGGGAGCTGCCCCAGAAGCCGGGCGGCTTCGCGTCGCGATCTCTGGCCGGCTTTTCCTTCTTCGCCAACCATCTCCTCCAATATTTTTCCTGCGGTCTGCAAATTCTGGGCTTCCCCCGGACGCGCCAAATACGCGGCCACCGCCGAACGAACAGAATAATCCTCAAATTCGCTTAGTTCTTGAAGCAGCATTAGCGGATCGACATGCGCGCGATGGACCATATAAAGCATCGCCTCCGTGCGCACCGCCATTTCCGGATCCTTGAGCATCTCTTCTACCCTTGGCAAGATAGAGGTGTCCTCCGATGCCGAGAGAATGGCAAGTGCTTTATGCCGTACCTCGCCTGACGGGTGTTGGAGGAGATCCCGGATCACCGGGTGAGGAATCCTGGCACGTTCAACCTCGTAGAGGCTGAGTGCATACAGAATTTCCTTATGGTCGGAAAGTTGGAGTCTACTTGCCAGCAGTTCCGACGTGGAGCGGTCCAGGGCCAGGGCGGAGGTCTGGGCGGCACTGAGACGGTGTTGACTGATGGAGTCCTGAAGCACAGCAAGATATTGCCTACCCGCGACGAACACCGACACCAGCCATCCCGCGACCAGTAGAAGAACGACAACGCTGATTTGCTTCGGTGCAAAGTGCAGGTAAGTCGCGAAAATAAGTACGAGTACGCCAGCAAGACCGTCTCCGAGTCGCCAAATCACCGTGTCGATAAGCCATTTCGCCTGCAACTTCACACGAGGCGCCAGCGGCAGGTAAAGCAGCTCTACGGTGGACTTATCGAGCGAGTAACGCAATATCTGGTCGCCGCCTTTCAAGAAAACCACGGCGGCCAGGGTTCCCCAAATCAGCAAGCCTCCCGAGCCCACGAATACAGTGAGGGGAAGTACGAACAACATGGTTCCAATTCCAAACCGGCGCAGGGAGCGCGTGGTGAGCAGGAGTTGGAACAAGAGTCCCAGGATCCCGACGTAGAAATAAAAATCACCGAAGAAAACCGCCAGACGGTCTTTGTTTACGAGGAACTCCTTGGCGATTGCCTTGAACTGCCATCCGGTGACCGTAGTCACGACTGAGGAGATGCAGATCACCGCCGCCACCGCCCGCAGATACTTCGAGGAGAATACCAAGCGTAGGCTGTCCTGTATGTTCTTCTGCTCGTTTCCCGGCGTTTCCCCCTTCTGCTCTTTCGATTCCGCAAGCTTGAATTCGCCTGTCGTCCACCCGACGTACATCAACAAGCAGGAAATCACCAGAAACGGAACCATCCCAAGCAGGAGACTTTCCGTACCAAACGCATGTGCCGCCGACTTCGAGACAAACCCAGCAAAAATCGACCCCAAGATCGCGCCGCCCCCGACCATTCCAAATAAGCTCTTCGCTTCCCGCGTGGTCAACAGGTAGTTCGCGAGCGTCCACACCTGCGTCGGAGCCAGCACTCCGAAAACGCTCACCCAAACGTAGAAGACTGGATACAACCAAGCGGGATGATAGAGATGCGCCAACACCCAGAACACCATGCAGTTTGCCGCGAAGAAGAGCTGACTGCCGATCAGCAAATTGCGCAGGGAAATTCTACGCGCCAAACGCAGATAACCTGCCACGACGAATCCTACGAGAACGGCGCTAGCGATATCTACATACGGGAGCTGTATAGCTTGGAAACGCGCCAGGAACAACGCGTCTCGCGCTACCTTCCCGATCATGTAACTGCTGATGATCAGGAAGAGACACGAACTCAGAAGCAGGCCGCGAGCCAGATCCCCGGGATGCACGTTTAGAACACGCCCGATCCACCGTTTCATCTGCGGACCTTCTTTCGTAGCGTTCTTGTCTTATTGCGGCGCGGCCATCGTTGCCGAGCATATGCGGTCGGCGGGTAACACGGCTGACTTTTCCGAAGGCACGGCCCCGTTTCCCGGACGCTCCCCGGCTGCTCCGTTTTGAGTTGAAGATGCAGCGGAATCGAGAAGCACCACCTGCTGATCCAGATAAACAGCGATGAATTGGGTATCGCCGCAGACTTCCAGAGCTGACGCCCTGCCTCCTGGGTAGTAACTGCTGAGCATGCCGGTGTCGATCAGGAACACTTTGTTTCCGAAGCGGGGCCGGATGCGACCACCCTTCTGCACGGTGTGCCCTACTACAATGTGTGTCGAATTGTAAGCTTCCAACAGCTTGGTCGCCTGTGGCGTCCCTTCTTCTTCGCTCCACTGGTCGTAACCACGAAACCACAGCGGTCCATCAACCTTCACGCTGAGCCAATCTTGAAACCTCAAGAACTCGATGATCTTGGTCTGGCGTTCATCGCTGGCAGTGACTCGTGACTTGCGCTCAGCAATGACTTCCGCCTGAAGCACATTAGCCATTTCCTGCAAATTAAAAAATGGCAGGATCAACTTTTCATTTTGTAGATAGTGCTTCGTGGCATCAAACGCCTTTATCTCTTCTTGGATTTTGTGATCCATAGCATCAATCTTTGTCTTAACCAGATCAGGATGAATTCCTCCATGCAAGAAGATGATTCCTCCAATCTCGGCCACGGCGGCGTGCCCTCGCAACCACGCACCGTATTGTCCCTCTGGAGCAAACGCCTCGCGCTGCTCAATAAAGCCTAGCGGATGGCGTGCCATCCACTCCGCCTCAGTCAACTCCATGGGCTGGGGAAGTTCGGCCAGTAACGAAGCGTGACTATCCCTCCATTTCACATACTCCTCAAACGCAGCTTTCTGTCGTTTCTCGGAATTGCCATCGGCAAAACTGGCATAGTTCGCAGGAGTAACGTAACGCAGGTCTCCCATGATGTTCATCATCTCGTGGTTACCAAGCAGGCTTACCACCCGGCCGCCCGATTGCGCCGCTTCTTTTTCGAGTGCCATCATCAGGTCCATGACCTCGCGCGGCTTGGGACCGCGATCAATGAGATCTCCGACCTGAACGAACGTTGTCTTTCCGCCTGTCCAGTGGTTCTGCTTGTCTATCAGACCGGTGCGCTGAAGAATGGCGACGAAGTCGTCAAAGTCACCGTGAACATCCGCGATTGCGACCAAGACTTGTGGCGGCTCCGCTGGAACCTTCGCTGCTGCCGTCCACGTCATCCCGGCCGGCACCGCGACTAGCAGGATAAGGAGGATTGAAATACGAGTGCGGTGGGTAAGAACACAGACTGAAGGGCTGAACATACCCCACCCTTCTATAGCCGAGCGCTGCAGAATTTTAGAGAAGACATTGCGTTCCACCGGACGTCCATTCGGCGCACGTCAGGCCGCCAGAGTTGAACAAGTTAACAAGCCGAAGAGATGTACCCGCAACCTTCGCAAAGCCGGCACGCGGACGGCCTGCGATCCCCTGGGGTACATCCATAGCTTCAAACGCGCGCGCTCAAAACAAAAAGACGCTCACTTCTTCCGGGCCAAAAGCCTGACACGGTCAGATTGAGATGACACTGCAGGCTGTATGCTGTATTTGGCGGCGGTTAACCCAAGATAAGACACAATCGCGGAGCCATCGCCATGAAGGCCCCGCGACCCGGTTACTTGGCGAAACCTGAAGCACGAAAGAATCCCGGCACTTCAAGTTGCGCCATAAAACTTGTTGCCTACTGGGAGTGGGAGAGGCGCTTAGAGATTAGAGTCGCGTGGAGGACGCCTGGCTTGTCCCAAGTGCCGGTGCAAATCACGCGGTCCCCGTCTTTAACGTCACTGGGGGTGATGTCGTTGGTTTTTGTCTCTCCGTGATACTGACTGACCCATTTCGTCGAGCTGTCGTACTGAACGGTCCGCTGATCGGCTGACGTGCCGACTTTACGAACAGTCAAAGTAGAATCCTCCTTGCTGCTCCTTATAATGGTACCTTCCCAGCGTCCCTCCTTCGGCTGAGCAGGAGCCTGTTGTCCGGCTATTGCTATTGCCAGCGGGAAGATAAGCACCAACGCAAACAGCAGAGTGAACTGCTTTCTTAGCATGTTTTTCTCCTTTTCATTGTATCCCCGGGGTAAAACGTCATGTTCTAGCACGAACAGTAGACCTCGCGACCAAAAAGAGCAAGCTGCCGTCAAACTCGGGCCGCCAATCCCGCGTCTCCGCCCCTTGTACCGGTTGCGCCGCTCGGAACCTGCCGTCGAAAGCTACTCGGCCAATCGAGTACAATTCAGTACAGCACTTCTCAGTACAGCACTTCTTTCTCGCCTTTTTCAGCGATTAGCTTCTGGAACTGCGCAACAATCTTGTCGCGCCGCGCCATCACCGCGCTCACTTCCGACTTGTTGAGGTAGTGCTTGGTTGCTTCTGTCACCGTGTTCACGTCCAGCGCCTTCAGTTTCTCGAACAACTGCCGGTTGCAGCGTACCAAGTCGTTTGGGTTTCTGAGTTCTTTGTTTTGGCGGAATGCGCGGGTGAAATCAATCCTCCAAAGCTGCCAATTCTCACCGATCAGCACGTTGGTCAGGTTGGGATCGGAATCGTAGACCAATTGATCGAAGACCCGAATCTTGTACATCTGATTGTTCCAGGCATCCGGATCCGGCGGAGATATTTTCTTCGTGTAGCGCTCCACTTCATCCATCTTCACCGGCAACCACCAACTCAGCGAGCCGACCTGACCTTTCCATGTGCGTTCGACATACACTGGCAGCATGTCGTCGATGCCGAGCAGCTCAGCCAGCTTATAAGCGGCGAGATTGTACTTATAGGAGTCCACGAAGTTCAGTTCGGTGCCGCCGGTCAGCTTCATCTCGGCTTTGTGTTCATCAATAGGTTGGAACGAGGCGTCGTGTGTAACAGTGCCGTCGGAGAGGGTAAGCCGCCAAGTGCCTGTAACCCCCTTCTTGGACTGCTTGCTGTCCACCACCTTCGCAGTGAGAAGGAATTGCTTGATCTGCTCCTTGGTCAGGGTCGATTCGTCCGCGGACACCACGCATGGTAAGCAAATCAGACACAACAGCGCGGCAAGCATACATCTGCGCCACTGGAGATGAAGTGGACTCATACAGGCACCTCCCCTGAGCGGCTCGAACGTTACTCCTTTCCGCCACGGTGTACAACCCGAAATATCCGGAACGGCTGGCGCAAACCCAAATACCGGCGCTACCGGCGAACGCGGAGTCCGTGGCTGGAGAGCTGATTTCACAAAGTGCGACTACAAAGGATGGAACAACAAAAATACCGAGGACTCTTGCTGCCCTCATCGAACAATTTGTGCTAGTTCCGTGCAGAACGAATCGCAGATGTGGCGAAACGATTTGACACTTCGTACGTAATAGTAGATTGCGGATGTTCGGAAGGAGATCCTTTGACGAACCCGCAAGAGGGCGTGATTCCACGAAAGGTGTTTCATGAACAAAAGACTGGGTTTTGTGTTTGTTGCACTGATGGCAGTTCCGGTTGCTCTGCTGGGGCAGGAGAAGTCACCAGCGGAGGCCGCTCCGCCCGCGAACCCGATTACCGCGAGCGAAAGAGGCTTTTACTCGTATGTGAGCAGCGCGGTCGTCGGCGCGGCGCAAAAAATGCCGGAAGAAAACTATTCCTTCAAACCGACACCGGAGGTTCGCACTTTTGGCCAATTAGTTGGCCATGTAGCCGAAGAGTCGTACATATTTTGCTCGCAGGCAATCGGTGAAGCAAACCCAGTAAAAGACATCGAAAAAACAAAGACGTCGAAGGCCGATCTGGTGGCTGCGCTCAAGGACGGAGTTGCGTACTGCAACAAGGCATTCGAGGGCATGACCGATGCAAAAGGCAGCCAGATAGTGAAATTGTTCAACTTCGATCTAGCGAGGCTCACAGTGTTCTCGATCAATACGGCACACACGGATGAGCACTATGGGAACATGGTGACCTATTTGCGAATCAAGGGTATTGTGCCGCCGACAAGTGAAAAACAGCCCCCACAGACACCGAAGTAAGAGGCTCAAAAAACACCACTCTTTTTGAATTTGCGGGCCGGGCGCAGGCGTCCGGCCTTTTTATTTTTTGGGACGAGAAGTGGATTGGAGTACCCCAAGACCCAGGTAC
>Ga0070765_100003462_pt1 | contig 10111 bp, 8 predicted proteins | sample HubBroMetageWFT5_FD_71516 | JGI IMG/M metagenome (GOLD analysis project Ga0070765, IMG submission 71516) | Warmed and freeze-thawed soil microbial communities from the Hubbard Brook experimental Forest, New Hampshire - Hubbard Brook CCASE Soil... | ecosystem: Environmental > Terrestrial > Soil... | reverse complement strand
TTTCGTGATCGCGGATTCTTCAACGAGAACGACGGGCGCTTTTCCATGCCGCGAGACTACGGTGTCGAGCGGCAATGTCGGGATGTCGTGCAGGACGGAATCGAATTTCCGCCTGAATCGGTAGACGTCTTCACGTGCCTAGATTCGATGGAGCACTGGCACCACTCTCCGAAAAGGCTGTTCCGGCAAATTGCGAAGGCTCTACGACCAAACGGCTTTTTCATTCTGGCTGGCCCGAACTGCGTCAACCTCCGCAAGCGGGTTTCCACGCTTCTTGGCACTTCCAAATGGACTCACATGTCGGAATGGTACGAGCAAGAGGTATTCCGCAGTCACGTGCGAGAACCAAACGTAGCTGACCTGCAGTTCATCGCGAAGGACATGGGGTTGAACGTCGTTAGGATCATCGGCCGAAACTTCGCGGGGTATGCCAACCCGAGACTGCGCGTCGTTACCGCTCTGGTTGATCCTGTGCTCCGCCTGCGCCCCAGTCTATGCAGTGACATCTGTGTGATCGCGCAGAAACCTGGACTGTAGACGCTCGCTGTACCGGAGTGCAACATGGCCGAGGCACTCGGTTCGGCATGATCGATACGTTACGCAGACTGCAAGATCGCGATTCCAGCTTGAGGTGCGAAAATCCGACCAGTCTTGCTTGATGCTAGAAGCATGATTTCCAACGCAGCTAGAGCTGTGCTCTGGAATACCCCCTTCAGACGCTTTATGTACTACCGGTATGCATATAACTTCACGCCCGAACAGCTTACATTCTTCGTGCAGTGTATCAATGAAACGCGGGACGTCCGCGGTGACATCTTCGAGCTAGGCTGCGCTACCGGGCATACCACCTGTTTTCTGAACCGGCATTTGCAAACGGCTGGAATCGCCAAGGATTACTACTGTATTGACACGTTCGGTGGTTTTACGACTGCAGACGTTGCCTTCGAAATCGAGAAGCGAGGAAAAAAGCGCGGTGATTTCATCGGCTTTCGCAACAATAACCTCAAGCGGTTCGAGTACACATTGAAGCAAAACTCCTGCCGCCGGACGTTTTGCGTCCAATCCGACGTGCAACAGTACGACTTCCGGCGGCCGATCAGTTTTTGCCTACTGGACGTTGATCTGTACCAGCCCACAATTTCGGCTCTCAGGAAGGTCTGGGCGATGTTGTCGCCCGGAGGAATGATCGTGGTAGATGATTGCAAGCCCGTGAATCAATTCGATGGCGCCCTGCAGGCGTACACGGAGTTCACGGAGTCCGAGGGGCTTCCTTCGCGGTATGCATTGGACAAGTTGGGAATACTGAAGAAGCACTAAGTCGAGGACCGGCCCTGCAGTGAACTCCTTGGCCAACGAAAAAATATCACGGGCCTATTGGGAAGGCACGCACACGCGACCACGTTGGCGGCTGCCATCAAAGCTCAACGTCGCAGTGGGCGATGCACTGCGCTTGCTCAGCAGCCACGTGGAGCCGGACATGCGCGTTCTGGAAATTGGCTGCGCTCCGGGTAAACACCTGGCTTATCTCGCAAAGATGCGGGGGGCTAAAGTTTACGGCCTTGATTATTCCGAGCCGGGTATCGCAAATTCGCGAGAGCTGTTTCGAAGACTGGGCCTCGAGGCTGAGTTTCGTTGCGAAGACTTATTCTCCAGCACGTTCCCTGAGCGGTCATTTGATCTGGTGTATAGCCTCGGGGTGGTTGAACATTTCCAGAACCCCAAGCCTGCCATTGAAAGTCATTTAGCGATGGCGAAACCCGGCGGAGTCGTGCTGATCACCGTTCCTAACTACGGTGGCCTCTACGGCCGGATCCAAAGGTACTTTGATCCTGAGAACCTGGGAATCCACAATCTTGACATCATGAATCGAGCGGAATTGCTTCGTTTGGCTCCAGTCGACCTGGTCGGAGACGCAAGAGCTTTCCGCGGCGGGCGACTGTCACCCTGGATCATCAACTTCGAGAAGAAGTGGTCCGCTCCGGTGGCACGCGTTGTGGCGCTTACGCTGAATGTGCTGGGACTCCTTCAACCGTTTGAAGTTGGACCGCTTTGCCCTGTCTTGATGTTGAAAATGACTAGAAGGATCACGACTCCAAACGAAAACAATGCGTCGTGTACAAAATTGAGCACGTGACCTTCGAGCTGGCGAAGCAGCTCCCTGTTCGGCAACGACGATGATAGATTCCGCTAAATCAGTCAGGAGTTGATTTTGAGAAGACTGAATTATCTTGCAGCTTTGATTGCCTTAGTCTCCTATTTTTTTGCAATCCTTTCTTACTACCGTATCTTTTACATTTTGGTAGCTCTGGCGTTTTGTCTCAGTCTGTTTCTTGTTTGGGCCGGATATATGAAGAATCCGGGAATGTCACGTCACGCGCGTCCCTTGCTGGTCTTCTTCGCCTATCTGGGCATGACAGCATTTTGGTCTGAATACCCTCGTCAGACCCTTGAGACCGTTGCGGTCGACTCGATATTCTTGGTTGTATGGGCGCTGTTCTTTCTGTTGAAAAGCAATTGTGACGAGAACGAAGTCATGCAGTTGTTTCGCTACGTGCCTTACGTGGTGGCGATCACATATATTTACTTGGGCCTGAGATTCGGAGCCATCAGACCGTTCGACCTGGATACGGCCGACAGCATCGGCGCGACCGCAAACGCCGGCGCACTATGGTTACTCGCGTCCCTGCCCTTCATTCTCTGCCTGGTGCGACGAGGAGACAAACGGGCGCGCTGGGAGCTCCTCATGGCTATCTTCCTCGTTGCGGTATCTGAATCACGAGCGGGATACCTGCTGGCGGTCTTTTGCATAGTCGCGGATTTGTACCTGCATCGTGGGAGCCTACGCCGCTTCGGCGCAGACGCGCTTAAGTACACCGTATTGGTGCTGGTTTTAATCGGTTGCGCTTGGTACCTGCCGGTAACGCGACCGCTGATCGAGGACGGGTTTAGCCGCGCGGTCTTGACATCAACAGACGATGAAGCAGCCACTGACATCGAGAGACTGGCGATGTTGCGGACAGGCTGGGATTCCTTCCTTGAGCATCCCGTGTTGGGCATCGGGTACGACAGTGTCGGGCAACGTGTGGAGGACTCTTATGGGGTCATCATCGTTTCGCACAACATCTTGATTACGCTGATTGCCGAAGCCGGCTGGCCGGGATTTATCCTCTTCGTGTGGGTGATGCGGACATTTTTCAAAAGAACGACAGCCGCGATGGCGAATCGAGACGATAAAAACAAGGGATTTTACCTCGCCTGTATCATCAGTATGGTGGTATCACTCCTCGCAGGGATGGCACATCCTCTGCTGGGGTTTCCCATGTTTTACGTGGTGCTGGGGCTCGGCTACGCTGCTGGGGAAAGGCCGACTGCGATCGCTCCTATCGCACCGTGTCGTGCAGTTTTACGGCCTGCGTAACCGATTCCGCACGAATTGCGAAATGTAAGATAAACGGCGCGATCGATTTTACCCCGGTGCAACATGACGTAGTGAGCGCGCGTAGAATGCGGATGCTTCACCGCATCCCAGGGCTGCACCGAGGCGGAGCTGAACGCCCTGGGGTTTGTGCAAGCTTGCGACATTGGGACGCTGTGTCCACTACTGGTCTGGACGATGAAAATATGCATGGCGTTACAGACTCCGTGTCACCGCTCTCCGATTTGATAGCCAATCGAAGCCGTTGAAGTTCTGGCGCTGTTGTCGCGTCAATCGCAGATCGCTCCAAAGAACTCAAATGAAACGCGTTGGGCAAAGGATCGTTGTTACCGGTGGAGCGGGGTTTATCGGCTCTCATTTGGTCGAGGCATTGCTTCGCGCAGGCAAGCAAATCACGATCGTGGATAATCTCAGTGATTTTTATCCTCCCGCCTGGAAGATAGCAAACCTGAGCGAAATCCGAGAGAGCGGCGATTTTGAGTTTATCGAAGCTGATATCTGCGATGCAGTTTCTCTCCGTCGGGCGTTTGTACAGGCAAATCCCGAAATCGTCATTCACCTCGCCGCATGCGCCGGTGTGCGTCCCTCGATTGAACAACCCGTTCTGTGCGAGCGCACCAATGTCCTGGGCACGCTTAACCTATTTGAGCTGAGCCGTGAATTCAAGTTAGCAAAATTTATCTTCGGGTCCTCGAGCTCGGTGTACGGAGCAGCTAGCCGCGCTCCATTTTGCGAGCAGCAGGTTGAGTTACGCCCGATTTCCCCTTATGCAGCGACGAAACTGACTGGCGAAATGCTGGCTTTCACGTATTCCCATCTCTTCGGTATTGCGAGCGTATGTCTCCGTTTTTTTACAGTCTACGGACCCCGGCAACGTCCTGACCTAGCCATACACAAATTCACAGCTTTAATCGACGCCGGAAAGCCCATACCAGTTTTTGGAGATGGCAATTCTGGGCGAGATTACACTTACGTCGATGACATAGTGGCTGGAATCATTGCTTCTCTCGAGTATGAACCTCCGCTGGCCAACGGTGCACGCTTTGACGTACTGAACTTGGGCAACTCGCGGCCGGTCAAGTTGAACGAACTGGTGGATCTATTGGGGACGATCATGGGTCGAAAAGCGATCCGGGATCCACAGCCCGCGCAACGCGGAGATGTCCCGCTCACTTGGGCCGACATATCGAAAGCCGCGCGCCTTATCAGCTACCAACCGCGCACGCCGCTACACGAAGGCCTTAAGAAGTTTGTTTCCTGGTATAGAAGCAAGCACGCGGATCGTCAAATTGCTGTTGGCCAATCGAAATGAGTAACGACGAAGGGCGGCAATGTAGGTAACGGAGTGCGCCGGCAAATTTAAATGCGGGACACGGAAAAGCTCCTCAAATCAAATCGTTGCACCTAGCGATCGACTGAAATAAATGGAAATAGAGAGACTACGGATTCTACATTGCATTCCAGGTCTGGATGGTGGCGGCGCAGAGCGCCAGCTTTCTTATCTAGCCACAGCACTTGGACGAAAAGGTGTGGACGTCCATGTGGCGTACCATATGCGAGGGGCACGGGTCAGTAAGATTCCGGAATCAAGTGTCACCTTTCACGAGCTGACGAGCCACGGCAATCGGGATCCCTTATTGCTTTGGCGACTCGTCAAAATTACTCGCAGGCTGAAGCCCGATTTGATCCAAACATGGCTTTTGCAGATGGATGTCCTGGGTGGGCTCGCCGCACTGATGACCGGAACGCCTTACTTGACGACCGAACGAGTCGTCGCAGCCGCCTATACCGGAATGTGGAAAGTAAAGCTACGCTCGTGGGTTGGCGCGCGGGCTACGTTGGTAGTTGCGAATTCCCAAGGCGGAAGAGAATATTGGTTGAGAAGGAAACCCCCCAACTTTGTAAGATTTGTACCCAATGCGGTACCGGTCGAAGACGTACGCCAGGCCTTGGCGCCCTATCCAGAGGCTTGTGGCGCTGTAGAGAACAAAGAAATCCTGCTTTTCGCCGGCCGCTATTGCGAGCAGAAGAACGTCTTGATCCATTTGGAAGCACTATTCCTAGTTCTTTCCGAAAGACCTGCGGCGATGGCGCTCTTCGTTGGATCGGGCCCCCTCGAGAGCGAGCTCGTCGATCAAGTGAAGCGTCATCATATGGAAGACCGGGTGAAAATATTGGGCTATACCCAGCAACTCTGGGGATGGATGAAGAGAGCCAGAGCTTTGATTTCAGTCAGTCTCTTTGAGGGCAGTCCGAATGTTGTCGGCGAGGCTGCCGCGGCGGGTTGCCCGCTCGTTCTGTCCGATATCCCGGAGCACCGGGCGCTACTAGGCGATGATTCGGCGTACTTTGTACCTTGCGACGCGCCGACAGAAATCGCTCGAGGTATCCTCGACGTCTTGCGCAATCCTGAACAAGCCAACGCTAAGGCTGAATTGGCGTACGCGAGAATGTCTGGTTTCACTATAAATTCGATCGCAGATCAGTATCTGGAACTTTACAATCTTGCGATTAAGCGGTAACCGCACGACTGTTGATGAACAAATACCTCCACTCTGACGATGTCCGAGCGAATCGTGGCGCCGGCAAGTCACGGAAGTATCCAATTGGTAAGGAAGAGAACCGTTGGCTGAAGGCGGGAACTCTTTCATATTACCGTTGCATTTCGTGCGACCACGAAGCAATGACTTACGATTCCGACAAGCCTGTAGACCGAGAATTCATTCGTGAATCTCTGAGGTGCCAGAATTGTTCGGCCGTTTATCAGATCGTTGACGGAATTCCGCGTTTCGTCCAGGACGACAATTATGCGCGCTCGTTCGGTTTTCAATGGAACTTACATGAGAAGACGCAACTGGACAGTCACACGGCCCTGCCAATCTCGGAACAGCGTTTGTTCGATGTGACCGGATGGCCGACAGACATGTCCGGACAAGTGGTTCTAGAAGCTGGCTCTGGCGCAGGCCGATTCACCGAATGCCTGCTAAAGACGGGAGCCACTGTTTATTCGTTCGACTATTCAACCGCGGTGGAAGCGAATGCTCGCAACAACGGCTCGTGCGAGCGGCTGTTCCTCTTTCAGGCGGACATGCGAAGCATTCCCCTGCAACGCGCTGCGTTCGACAAGGTGATGTGCCTGGGAGTGCTGCAACATACGCCGGCGCCTAACGAGTGCTTCCGTTCTTTGGCGGAGAGGGTTCGTCCGGGAGGGGAACTCGTCGTCGATGTATACGGAAAAAGCGCGGTGGCACTGCTGCAGTGGAAATATATTTTACGACCAATAACCACGCGAATGGATCAGCGCAGGCTGTACGAGGTTGTTTCCAACGTCGTGCCTTTACTGCTTCCTGCCGCAAAAAACATGAGGAGGCTGGGAGGGCGCGCGGGCGCGCGGTTGATTCCAATCGTGGAGTATTCACACCTGGGTTTAGCACCTGAAATAAATGAACAGTGGGCCATTCTCGATACCTTTGATATGTATGCTCCGGCACACGATCACCCACAGACCCAGCAGACCTTGAAACAGTGGTTCAAGGAAACAGGCTTCACGGATATTTCGGTTCGCCCGGGCCCAAACGGCTTAGTTGGAAAAGGCCGCCGGCCTGAGTAGCGTCGCAATAGAGGATCAGATCGGTTACTTAAATGTGCGGAATAGTTGGGATCGTTGATTTTCGTTCGAACGTTGAAGTGGAAAGGCTCCGCGGAGTGGCGGCGACTTTGCGCTTGCGGGGGCCGGACGATGCAGGGGTGTGGGCGAGCGAGAATGTTGGATTGGGACACCGACGGTTGTCGATCATCGATGTTTCGCCAAACGGGCATCAGCCGATGTTCTCGGCAGACGGACGATATGTGATCGTTTACAACGGAGAAATTTACAATTTCCGCGAAATCCGTGAGCTGCTTGATGGGGGCGGCAGATGCTGGCGCAGCCAGAGCGACACGGAAGTGATTTTAGAGGCATACGCCAGATGGGGGCCGCGTTGCGTTGAGCATTTTCACGGGATGTTCGCGCTTGCGATTTGGGATCTCGAAACCAGGGTGATGTATGCGGCGCGGGATCGCATGGGCGTCAAGCCGCTCTATTACCATTTTGGTTCCGATTGCTTCGCGTTCGCTTCTCGGCCGCGAGCGCTGCTGGCTTTGAATCCCTCGTGGTCAAGTCCGTTGGACGAACAAGCGATACGTTTTTATTTCGAGAGTGGCTACGTCCCTGCGCCGTATTCGGTGTTTCGTGCGGTGCGCAAACTGCCGCCCGCGCATTGGCTCTTGCTGAACGAATCGGGATTGCAGGTAAAGCGCTACTGGGATTATCGGCAAATCGCGACGGAGCATTCCTGGGAGCAGCGGCGCGAAGATGATTTGCTCGATGAGCTCGATGAGATTCTTTCGCGTAGCGTGCGCTCTCGGATGATTAGCGACGTACCGTTAGGAGCGTTTCTGTCGGGTGGAATCGATAGCTCGATCGTGGTCGCCATGATGGCGAAATTCTCTCCGGAACGAGTTAAGACGTTCACGATTGGATTTGAATATGAGGCCTACGACGAAAGCCATTACGCGGAGTCGGTTGCGCTGCATCTTGGAACGGAGCATTTCTGCAAAGAGATGAAGATCGATGACCTGCTGGAGCTCAAGCCGGCGTTCTCCCGCGAGTTCGACGAGCCTTTCTGCGACAGTTCGGCGTTTCCGACGATGGCTGTGTCGCGTTTGGCGCGACGGCACGTCACCGTTTCGCTTAGTGGTGATGGGGGGGACGAACTTTTTGGAGGTTATCCGTACTACGAGCTAACCCGGCGGCTCAGCGTTTTCTATGAATTGCCCGGAGCCGCTCGGACCTTTTTGGCGACAGCTATTGGAACGGCGCCGAACCATCGGTTGAAGCTTTTGTCGGCAGCGATGCGCCAGGGAAATGTCACCGAGGCGTTCTGCTTTGCCAGAAGTGTCGCCAAGGATTTCGACGCGGTCCTGGAACCTGAAGTTTTGCGGAGAACGGTGAGTCTACAGGAACTCTTTGCGGAAACTGCGAAGGCGTGTCCCGCTGACCTGAGCGCTCCTGAAATTGCCATGAGACTCGACGCATTTTACACGCTTCCAGACGACTATCTGCAAATGGTGGATGTGGCGAGCATGGCTTTTTCGCTCGAGTCACGCGAGCCGCTGTTGGACCAAGATCTGGTTGAGTGGGCCATGAGGCTACCTCTGAAATGGAAATTGCGCGGCGGGCAACCTAAGTACCTGCTGCGCAAACTGGCATACCGTTATATTCCTCGGAAAATTATGGACCGACCGAAACGAGGGTTTGAAGTACCGATTGCTAATTGGCTGAAGGGTCCGCTGCAGTCATGGGCGAATACGGAATTGAATGATTCGGAAAACTTCAAGAATATTCCGTTGGTCCAAGACTCTTTTCGCAAGCTTTTAAATATCCATCAGACAGGGGAACGGCGCGCGCATCCACTTTTGTGGGCTGGGCTAATCTTCCTGGAGTTCGTCAACGGTTTGCCGAGCCCGCAGCACAAATCTGATTTCGAGCCGGCTGCAACATGGGATTGAAAGCGAACGGTGGCATGAGAATCGTTGTGAACGCTCTTTCTGCGCGGCAGGGCGGGGGGCAAACCTACATCATGAATCTGCTTGAATCGTTCCCGGAGCGATCGGCAGCCGAAATCTTCCTATTGGCGCCGGACTCGCTTTCGCTGCCGTTGAGCAAAAAGAACGTCACGAAAATCCATGTGAAGTGGCCGGTAGAGAATCCGTTCACGCGTGCGGTCTGGGAATGGTTCTATCTGCCCAAACTACTGAAACAGCTCGACGCGGATGTTCTCTTTTGTCCGGGCGGAATTATCGGCGGGCGCGTTCCTAAGGGCTGCAAAACAGTGACGATGTTCCGGAATATGATCCCGTTCAGCCTTATGCAACGGCAACGGTATGGTCTGGGATACATGCGAATACGCAACTGGCTGCTGGAGCGTGCATTGTCTCGCAGCATGGCGAAGGCGGATCGTGTGATTTGCATATCGGAATTCGCGCGGCGAGTGATCGAGCAGAAAGTAAACGGGCTGCCGGGAAAGACAATCGTGATTCCACACGGCATCAACCCGATTTTTCGCGAGAACCATCAGCCGCGGCCGGTGTGGTTGCCGGTGGGAGACTACATTTTGTACGTCTCCATCCTCGATGTGTATAAGGCGCAATTGGAAGTTGTGCGCGCGTTCGCTCTGCTGAAGGAGAGGCGTTCTACGTCTGAAAAACTAGTGCTGACGGGACCGGCGCGGTCGCACTACGCGCGCAAGGTTCGCGATGAGATTGAGCGGCTGGGCCTGCAAGATGACGTTGTGTTGACTGGACCCGTGTCTCACAACGATTTGCCGGCCCTGTACGGGCACGCGCTCATCAACATTTTCGCGTCGGAGTGCGAGAACTGCCCGAACATCATGCTGGAGGCCTTGGCGTCAGCCAGACCTCTGCTCGCCTCGTCGCGACCCCCGATGCCCGAATTCGGAGGCGACGGCGCAATTTACTTTGATCCTTCATCGCCGGACGAACTAGCGCTCAAGCTTGCCTCGGTTATCGACAACCCGGAACGTCTGCAAGAGATGTCGTGCAGAGCGAGAGAGCGCTCGCTGCTTTACGATTGGGAGCAAACGGCGCGAACTACGTGGGATTTAATCCAGAAAT
>Ga0070765_100003460_pt1 | contig 10113 bp, 11 predicted proteins | sample HubBroMetageWFT5_FD_71516 | JGI IMG/M metagenome (GOLD analysis project Ga0070765, IMG submission 71516) | Warmed and freeze-thawed soil microbial communities from the Hubbard Brook experimental Forest, New Hampshire - Hubbard Brook CCASE Soil... | ecosystem: Environmental > Terrestrial > Soil... | reverse complement strand
GCACGAACGCGGGCTGCCTCGATGCCTGCCCCACCGGCGCCCTGATCCGCACGGAGCATCAGACGGTGGTGCTGCAGCCGGACGTGTGCAACGGCTGTGGCTACTGCGTGCCGGCTTGTCCGTTCGGGGTGGTCGGCCGCGACCCGGACGACGGCCGCGCGGGCAAATGCACGCTCTGCTACGACCGCCTCGAGGACGGGCTCGAGCCGGCGTGTGCGAAGTCGTGCCCAACGGACTCGATCCAGTTCGGGCCGCACGACGAGTTGGTGGAGATCGCCTCTCGCCGGGTCGCCAAGCTGCACGAGCGCGGGATCGAGGGGGCCTATCTATACGGCGCCGGCGACGAGCCCGAGGATGAGCTCGCCGGCGGGCTGGGCTCGTTCTTCCTGTTGACCGAGCCGCCCGAGCGCTACGGGCTCCCCGCACACGCGGATTCGCCGGTGCAGGAGAACGTCGTCCCGGCTACGGTCGCGGCGGTCGCCGCCGGGCTGCTCGCCAGTGCCGGCACCGTGGTCGCGTTCGCCGTGGCTGCGCGTCGCGGACGGAGGACCCGTGGAGGGCGAACCTGGTGAGCGCCGAGGACCGCGACATCGAGCCCGCGCTGGGTGCGCGCGGTGGACCGGCCTCGTGGAGAGCGGCCGAGCCGGGGGCGCCGGTCGCGCTCGCTCGCCCCGGCTTCGGTGACGCTCAGTGGTCGTATCTCTACAAAGCGCGTGACACCGACTATGCCGGCGCCGAGCCGGCTCCGGGGTTGGTTGCCGAGGCGAACCGGCGGATGCGCGGGACGCCCGTCCCGGAGGTCAACGGGCCGTTCATCCACGCACCGGTGTGGAGCGGAATGGTCGCAACCTATTTCTGGTTCGGCGGGATGGCATCCGGCTCGGCGTTCGTGTCGCTGGCCTGCGACGCCGCCGGAGACCACCGCTCCGCCGCGATCGCTCGGAAGGTAGCGCTTGGCGCCGTCGCGCCGGCGCCGGTTCTGCTGATCGCCGACCTCGGGCGGCCCGAGCGATTCCTGAACATGATGAGGATCTTCAAGCCACGCTCTCCGATGAACACCGGCGCCTGGTGTCTTGTCGCGTTCAGCGGCTCGGCTGCAGTCGCGGTAGGTTGCGACCTGATCGGGCGTCCCAAGGCCGCCCGCGCAGTGGGCGCGCTCACGTCGCTTTTCGGCAGCTATCTCGGCTCTTACACCGGCGTGCTGCTGGCGTGCACCGCGGTCCCGCTGTGGTCGGGGAGCCGGACGATCCTCGGACCGGCATTCGTCGCCACCGCGACCGCCACCGGCGCTGCCGCGACTCGCCTCGTGCTCGTGGCGAGCGGCCTGCCTGACGGCCATCCGACACGTCGGGCACTCGGCACGATCGAGACGGCATCGATGCTGACCGAGCTCTCGATCTCGGCCATCGGCGAGCGCCGCCTCGGAGACGCCGCGAGCGCGCTCGATCGCGGGCGTCCCGGGGTCTACTTCCGTGCCGCCAAGACCCTCGTCGCCCTCGGGATTTCGCTCCGGTTGATCGCTCGGCGTACCGGCCCTCGTGAGCACGAACTCGCGAGCGCCATGTACCTCGTGGCCGGTCTCCTGTTCCGCTTCGCCTGGGTCTCGGGCGGCAAGCCTTCCGCGGAAGACGACGAGGTCGTGGCCGCGATGGCGCGGTACCGACGCGGTCCGCACGACGGCCCCCGGCGGCCATGGCAGGCACGTGCCCTGTCGGTCGACCGCTCCCGATGGCCTGTTCCTTCCGCGATGCAGAGGGCGTACGGCGAGGCGGTGAGGCGCACGAGCCTCGCGATCGGGCGGCTGGTGCGGCGCCGACCGGAGGCATGACGATGCCTCGAGCGGCTCAAGCGACGACTCAACACGATCGAAGGAGACCGTTAGCCATGCAGACCATCGGATTCGTCGGCCTCGGGCATATGGGCGGCAACATGGCCGCCCGATACCTCGACGCGGGTTACGCCGTGTACGGCGAGGATCGTGATCGCGACGACGCGAAATGGCTCCTCGACCAGGGCCTGAGCTGGGCCGCCACTCCACGGGAGGTCGCTGAGGCGGCCGACGTCGTTCTGACCTCCCTTCCGAACGACGACATCGTCGAATCGGTCGCCTCCGGCGCCGACGGCATCATCGCCGGTCTAGCGGAGGGCAAGGTCTGGGCGGACCTGAGCACGATCAGCCCGCGCGCCAGCCGCGAGATCGCGGCCCGCGTACGCAACGAGGGACACGGTGCGCAGATGCTCGACACTCCCGTCTCGGGCAGCGTCCCCCAGGTCAAGAGCGGAACGCTGACGATCATGGTCGGCGGCGATCAGGACGCGTACGAGCGGATCGAGTCGGTCCTGCGCGTTCTCGGGACGCCGGAGTACGTCGGTGAAAACGGGCACGGCCTGGTACTCAAGCTGGCCATCAACATCAGTCTCGCGGTGCAGACGCTCGCCTTCTCGGAGGGGCTCCTGTTCGCGGAGCGCGAGGGGATGGACGCTCAGCTCGCCGCCAAGGTGATGGCCGAGAGCCAGATCGGTTCGCCGTTGCTCAAGCTGCGCGTCCCGCTCATACTCGACCCGCCCGATGAGGCGTGGTTCGACATTTCGCTCATGCACAAGGACATCCGCCTCGTCCGCCAGGCCGGCGCCGATGACGCCACACCGCTGCCCACCGCGGAAGTCGCGGACGAGATCCTCACCAAAGCCGAAGAGCTCGGCTACTCCCACCGCGACATAGCGAGCATGCACCAGGTTCTCGCCGAGCTGGCCAAGCGGGACGCCCCGGTCAGTTGATGAGCGCCGGTGTCGCAGCGGACCTCGCCGACACCGGCACGCTTACCGCACCGTGTACGCCACGACCTGCGGGTTGCCGCCTCCGCTAGTCGTGACGGGGCCGCCCGCTGGAACGATCACGGTGTTGCCGGCGATCGCGATCGGCGAGTTCGCGGATGTCGGTAGCCGACGGCGATACACGACCGCGCCGGTGCGGCGGTCAAGCGCGAGCAGCACACCGTCGTAGAGCGTTGTGAAGACGAGATCGTTCGAAACCGTGACGGCGCCGAGCGGCAGCTGCGGCAGCTTTCTGTCCCACCGCACCTTGCCGGTTGCCAGGCTGAGCGCCTCGACCTCGCCGGTCGGGGACCCTGCCGCCTTGGTCGGAGCCGGGAGCTTGAACGTCACGTAGGTCAGCGGTAGATCCAGGGTCGCGACGTAGACGCTGTTGCCCGCGACGGCCAGGTCGGTCAGGACGCCGCCGAGCGACCCCGGAAGGATCGTGAGCGGCGCCTTGACCGTACTGCGGTGCTCGAGCGCTTGGAGCGAGTCGTCGTCGTGGCTGTTATGCGCGCCCACCGGCGCCTTCCAGATCAGCTTCCCGGTGGCAGCGTCCATCTCGTAGACGTAGCCCATCTTGCCGCTGCCGATCACGATAGAGGCGCCACCGACGCGTGCCGAGATCGGCGACGCCTGCATGTCGTAGTCCTTGAAGTCGTTGGGAACGCCCTGGTAGTACCAGCGGAGCTTTCCGGTGGCGGCGTCGAGGTTGACGTCGCTGTCGGTGTAGAGCTCCGCTGCCGGATGGGCGATCGCCGCTGCGGGGGTCTGATACGGGTTGCCGATCCCGTACGTCACCGACCCGTCGCCGCTCACCAGCGGGGTCTCCCACGCGCCGCCGGCACCGAGGCCAAGCGACTGCACGCCCGGCGCAGGGCCGGTGACCGTGTTGAACCTCCAGAGCACCGCGCCGCTTGACGCGCTGAGCGCCAGCAGCACACCGCCGCCAGGTCCCGCGCCGTACTGGCTTGCCAGATAGACCCGGCCCCCGGCCACCTGGGGCTGGATGCCGAACGTACCCTGACCGGTGCGCAACGGGTCGCTGTCGACCCAGATCGTGCGGCCGGAGGTCGCGCCAAGAGCAAAGGCCGCGGTCGGGGTGAGCCCGTACACCTTGCCGCCGGCGACGGCGACGCCGTTCGGTCCGGGGCCGCTCTTCTCCGGCTGATCGCACTGGTACTCCCACTCGAGCCTCCCGGTCGCCAGCGCGAGGGCGTACACGTTGGAGTCGAGATCCTGCAGGTAGACGACGCCGTTCTCCACGATCGGGTTCGCGGTCAGCGACCCATACGGGCGGACGCCGGCCGCCGCCTTTCCGGTCAGCTTGAACGTCCACGCCGGCGCGAGCTTGGACACGTTCCTCGACGAGATCGTCGACCCAATCGCGTTCCGGGTGTTCGCGAGATCGAGGTTTGCGTACGGCCACGAGCCAGCGGCCCCCGGAGACGCACCGGCCACGTTCCCGGTGACGGTTTTGCAGCCGGCGCTTGCGGCGGTGGCAGCGGTCCCCTTCCCGCCGCAGGCTGCGACCAGCAATCCCGCCGTGAGAACCAGGACCGGAACAGACGCGATGCGAACCATAGCGGAATGATATCATACTGCTACCAGCCCCGAGCGAGCGCGTCGATACACTTCAGGCGGAGCTCGGTAGCCCATAGTGTCGGCAGATCGCTGCACGGGGCCGTCTTGCGCGCACGCCACGCTTCCAGATCCCAGCGGTTGATCGGCGCCTCGCTGGCGTCTCCATCGAGGGCCTAGGCGCTCGCCGCCGCGCCGCGCCCGCGACAATGTCCTCGCCAGCGCTTATCCAAGGAGACGACCATGACTGTCGGGAAGGCGAAAGCAGTCAAGCCAAAAGACGGCGACAACGAGTTCCGCTGCCAGGTACCGTTCCTCACCCGCATCGACGAGCCGCGGATCCGTGACCAGTTGCAGAAGGACGAGTTCTTTTGGCTTGACCTCGAATCGCCCGGGCAGAAGGAACTGGCGCAGCTGCATGACATCTTCGGCTTCCATCCACTCGCGCTCGAAGACAGTGAGCACTTTCGCCAGCGTCCCAAGCTAGACGACTTCGGCGACTACGTGTTTCTCGTGTTCTATGGCGCAGCCTCCCACAAGGTCCGGCGTCGCGGCTTGCTGAGCGAGGTGCACATGTTCATCAGCGGCCAGTATCTCGTCACCATCCATCGCGGTTCACTCCCGCCATTCGATCGGGAACGCGAGCAACTGGACGGGCGCGTCCTGCACAGTGAGCAATTCCTGCTCTACCGCGTCCTCGACGGCCTCGTCGACAGCTTCTTCCCCGTGCTGTCGGATATGGACAACGAGATCGACACCCTCGAACGTGCCGTCCTGGCAAACCCCAACCCCGCCCAGCTCGAACGACTGTTTGCACTGAAGCGGGAGCTTCTTGCCATGCGCAAGGTCATAACCCCTGAGCGCGACCTGTTCGCAAGCTCGGTCGACCGCATCGCCGATCTTCCCGGCCTCGAGCTCGACGAGCGCGACTACTTCCGCGACATTTACGATCATCTGATCCGCATCAGCGATCTGATCGACTCCTACCGCGACCTGCTCTCGGGCACCAGCGATCTTTACCTGTCGAACGTCAGCAACCGTCAGAACGACGTCATGAAGCAGCTCACGGTTATCGCCACCGTGTTTCTACCCCTCAGTTTCATCACCGGGTTCTTCGGTCAGAACTTCGGCTACCTCGTCACCCACCTGATTACTCCTGAGTGGACGTTCTGGGTGATCGGGGTCGGGAGCATGCTGGCCACCTGCGTGGGGCTTCTGGTCTTCTTCCGGCGCAAAGGATGGGTGTAAGCATGCTCACGCGTGAGACAGTCACGTTCCGGGACCGCGGCGGTTGGAGCTGGGAGTTCGACCTGACGTTCATGCTGTCCAACTACCAATGCATCTGGGGACGCGGCTGCCCTGATACGAAGCTGGAGCACACGGCCCGGGGATGCTGCGCGGACGGCGTCGAGATCTACCAGGGCGACGGCGACGCGCCCGGCGCCGAGGATCTCGAGATGATCCGGGGCCGGGTCGAGCAGCTCACCGACGAGGACTGGCAGAACCGCGATGTGGCGCTCCGGCGTGGCGGCGACGACCCGTGGGCCAAGGCGCGGTTCAAGCGCGACAGCGTTCACACGCGCCTATACCGCGGCGCCTGCATCTTCCACAACCGCTTGGACCATCCCGGGGGTGCCGGGTGCGCGTTTCACGTCGCGGCGCTCCGCCGCGGCGAGAACCCGATGGACTGGAAGCCTCGGATCTGCTGGCAGGTCCCGCTGTTCTTCGACATCGACGACGAGACCAAGACCACCACGGTCCGCGCAGGCCGGACCGTCGATTGGGGCGGCGAGGGAATCCTCGACTGGTGGTGCACCGAGCACCAGGACGCGTTCAGCGCCGCTCAGCCGCTGTACGTGACCATGGAGGATGAGCTCCGGCGCGTGTGCGGCGACGCGGTCTACGACGAGCTCGTCGCCTACTGCCGGGCGCGCCGGCGGACCCGAGAGCCGCGCCGGCTGATCCAGCTCCCGATGCTGCCTAGTCGGTAGACCGATCATCATCCCAAGACGCGTATCCATCAACGGAGGGACCGATGAATCCGGAGACATCTATGGCCGACCATGAGGCCGAGCAGATCACACGGGCCAAGGAGTCGGGCCGAACCCCGGTCGTGTTCGTGCACGGCTTGTGGCTGTTGCCGTCCAGCTGGGACCGGTGGGCGGCGTTCTTCGAAGAGGACGATTTCGTCGCGCTCACGCCGGGCTGGCCCGATGACCCACTTACCGTCGAGGACGCCAACGCCCACCCCGAGGCGTTCGCCGGCAAGTCGATCGGCGACGTCGCCGGCCACTACGAGTCGATCATCACCCAACTCGACCACACGCCGGTGATCATCGGCCACTCCTTCGGCGGGCTCATCACCCAGATCCTGGCGGGACGCGGTCTCTCGGCCGCCGCCGTGGCCATCGATCCCGCGCCATTCCGGGGCGTGCTCCCGTTGCCGATCTCATCGCTGCGCGCTGCTCGCCCGGTGCTCGGCAATCCGACGAACCGGCACAAGGCCATCCCGCTCACCTATGAGCAGTTCCGCTACGCGTTCGCGAACAGCGTCGACGAGGACGAAGCAAAAGCCCTGTATGAGGAGTTCGCGGTGCCGGCATCCGGCGAGCCGCTGTTCCAGGCCGCGGCGAGCAACCTCAACCCCTGGACCGAGGCGAAGGTCGACACCGAGACCTCCGATCGCGGACCGCTGCTGATCGTCTCGGGCGAACGGGATCACACGGTGCCGCCGACCCTTGCCAACGCCGCCTACAAGCTTCAATCGCGCAACGAGGCCGCGACGGAGATCGTCGAGATGCCCGGACGCGGCCACTCGATCACGATCGACCACGGTTGGCGAGAGGTCGCGGAGACAGCGCGTGCGTTCGTGCGGCGATTCGTCTGAGCGCGGAGCGGACGTTTCGTGATTAGGTACACGGGGGCCTGTACGGCGTCGAGCCCACGATCGATTTCGTGGAGATCGCTCAGCTCGTCGACAACTCGGGGGTGTCGCAACCCGGATGACCGGGCGTTAGGTCGGCTCGCCCCACTGGCCGTCGCCGTGGTCCCGTACCCGGTGGTCGGCGACGGGTGGCGAGCCTTGCGGCGCGAACCCAGCCTGCTTCAGCATTCGCCGCAGATCGACGACGATCTGGGCGTCGACATCCTTGCCGTGAGGCGCCGGGAGCACCTCGGTCTCGGGGCCGAGTGCCACCTTGAGCTTGCCGTTGTCCTCGTGCGTCACGGTCCCGATCGTCTCCAGTAGCGACACGACCTGACGCCACTCGATGTTGTGGCTCGCGGGATGCCTGAAGATCTTCTCGATCGTGTCGCGGTGATGGTTGCTGAGGTGCGCTTCCATCGGGATCCCCTTTCGTCAGTGTTGCTCTTTCCGCTGCTGCCCGCACGTTCATGATCCCACCGCGGGACGCCCGTTGGATTCGCCGCGGACCGGCGCTTCGGGTGGTGCCTCCGTCGTAGACTCGCCGCATCCAGGTGAGCTCCCCAGGGAGGACCCATGCCCGATGTCGAGGTCGGTGAAGCGCGCGCGGTTACGAACGGGATCTCGCGCCGGCGGTTCATCGGATATCTGATCGCGGCGGCGACGAACATGTGACCGCGCGCGACGGGTGAAGTCCACGTGGCTAATCACAGACGCTCAGGAGCGTCGCTATCCTCCGGCGGACGGGATCGGGCGTACGGGTTCGGGAGTAGGTCACGTCTTACACCGTGGATTTCAAAGACGTTTCGACCGTCGGCCTGGAGTCATCGCCGGTCGCCGCTGCGCTCGCCGGCCTGCGGGCGAACGAGTCTCGCTACTTCAAGAATAACTACGACCACGACTTCACGGTGGAGCCTGCGAGCGACGCCAAGACGACGATCGACTGGGTGCACCGGATCCTCAACGACGAACGCGACATCGTCATCTCTTCTCGCCCGCTCGAGGCTACCGGCTTCCAGGTCGAGAACATCCGAATCGCCTACGTCTTCTACGAGAGCGGTCTGTCGATCAACGTCATGTACACCATCGACGACCCCAGCAGGCGGGCGGTCGGGTTCAAGCTGTCCGACGGGATGGAGGTCCCCGAGGAGCTCGCCTCGCGATTCAAGTTCGCGAGGCAGAAGTCGAGGCTGGCCGGAACCATTCGCGGTTCCTACTTCGCGTTCAAGAACGACTACTGACCCCGGGCTGCTCTCGCCCCGGGCTAGAGTCGGCTGTCTCTTAGGTCAGGGTTTGCCGGGTGGCAGTTCGCCAGCCTGCGCGGAGCAGGAAGGCGGCGATCAGCAGCGCGGCTACCGCGTCGGACCACCACAAGCCGAGCTCGCTGTTGAGCGCGAGGCTGGCCAGCGTGACTGAAGCCAGCGCCGCGCCGGCGACGCTTAGGAGGCCATCGGCGCGTAAGGCGGAGCTTTGAAGGAAGGCGGCAAGGCGAAGCTTCGCTCGGGCGAGTAACGGCAGGACGAGTACCGATGCCGCAGTCAGCGCGAGACCGACTCTCGAGTGGTCCGGCGGCGGATGACGGGCGAGAGCCGCGATCGCGCTGATGCTCACATACAGCCCGATTGCGATCAGGATCGCGCCGACCGTTCGCGCGGCCCGATGCTCGATCCGCTCGACGTCGTACCGCCCCGCCCGTTCGGTATCGAACCGCCAAACCAGCACCGCAGACGCCAGCCCGTCGGTGATCGAGGCCGCGCCGAACCCGACCAGCGCGGTCGCACTTGCCCGGAAGCCGGCGACAACCGCAACCACCCCGACGATCGCCGACCAAACAACCGACGCCACACACCAGCGGATCGCGAGGGAAACCTGTCGATCGCGCTGCATCGGGAGCATCCTCGCGCTTCCGCCGCTAATGCGCATCGAGGTCTCTGGTCGAGCGATACTGTCGGAACATGGACCGGGATGCGGTGGTTAGTTCGGTGTTCACGCCAGTCCGGGCGGCGACGACCTTCGAGGAGACGGTCGAGCGCTTGGGGACGGCGATCCGCACGGGCATCCTGCCCGCGGGGAGCCGGCTGCCGGCGGAGCGGATGCTCGCCGACGAGCTCGAGATCTCACGCTCGACGCTGCGCCAGGCGCTAACGACGCTCGTGCAGAGCGGCCTTCTGATCTCGCTCCGGGGACGAGGTGGTGGGACATTCGTGACCGACAGCCCCCCGTTGGCACCGGCGGGCGAACCGCTGCTGGGCGACGACGTGTGGGGCGTGCTGGACCATCGCGTGGCGATCGAGACCGGCGCGACGATGCTCGCCGGCGAGCGCGCCGAACCGGACGACCTCGACCGTCTCGACGCGCTCGTTGAGCGGATGTTGGAGGTCGACCATTTCGACGTCTACCGGCGGGCGGACATCCGCTTCCACGTCGGGCTCGCGGAGGCGGCGCGCTCGCCCCGTTTGGTGAGCGCGATGACCGAGGTTCAGGGTCGAATGAGCGAGCTGATCACCCGCCTCCCGCACCCTCCCGAGCTGCTGATGCACTCGAACGGGCAGCACCGGCGCCTCGTGTGGCTATTGCGCGAACGGGACACGAGCCGAGCGGTACGGCTCATGCGCGAGCACATCGAGGGCACCGAGCACATCTTGGCCGGGCTTCTCCGGTAGACCGCGAGCTCACAGCTCGGCGGCGCGCTCGACGAAGGCCCGCCACTCGCTGTGCGCTGCCGCGCGCCACTTGGCGTCGCGCCGAGGCTCGAAGCGCTCGCCCGCCGGGATCCGCTCCTCGATCTCGAGCGT
>Ga0070765_100003459_pt1 | contig 10114 bp, 7 predicted proteins | sample HubBroMetageWFT5_FD_71516 | JGI IMG/M metagenome (GOLD analysis project Ga0070765, IMG submission 71516) | Warmed and freeze-thawed soil microbial communities from the Hubbard Brook experimental Forest, New Hampshire - Hubbard Brook CCASE Soil... | ecosystem: Environmental > Terrestrial > Soil... | reverse complement strand
GCGGACATGAACCAGGAACCGTTCTTCACGAGTTGCACCCAACCTTCTGGTGGGGGCTGCTGCTAATACTCTTCGGGGCCTTCTACACGATTCGTTACCGTCCGCGTCCCGGCGACAAGGATGTTGCCTAGGCAACGGCGAAAAGAGATCTTCAACGCGGCGCATTGTCGCACCAACCAGGAGTGCAGAGCAGTATGGGCAGACAGATGACAATGGGAGTCGTGGTTGGCAACCGCGGCTTCTTCCCCAGCCACCTTGCCACCAGCGGCCGTCTTGAGATCATCGCCGCGCTGGAAGCCGCCGGCGTGAAGCCGATTGTGCTTTCGCCGGATGAAACTGCGCACGGCGCCGTCGAAACCTATGAGGACGCGAAGCGTTGTGCTGCGCTCTTCAAGAAGCACGCCGGCGAAATCGACGGAATCATCATCACGCTCCCCAACTTCGGCGAAGAGCGCGGCCTGGCTGACACGTTGCGCCTCGCGGACCTGCGCGTGCCTGTGCTGATCCAGGCCACGCCGGATTCGCCTGGCAAGATGGGCATCGCATTCCGCCGTGACAGCTTCTGCGGCAAGATGTCGATCTGCAACAACCTCAAGCAGTACGGCATTCCGTTCACACTGACGACCCTGCACACGGAGGCCGTCGATTCCGCCGAGTTCAAGGCTGACCTGGCGCGGTTCTCCGCTGTATGCCGCATTGTTCGCGGCTTCCGCAACCTGCGCATCGGTGCCATCGGCGCTCGGCCGGCGGCCTTCAACACGGTGCGCTACTCGGAGAAACTGCTGGAGCGATCTGGCATCACCGTCGACACGCTCGATCTGTCGGAGGTTTTCGGAGGCATCTCACGCCTTAAGGACAACGACGACGCGGTGCAGCAGAAACTCGTAGCAATCAAAGGCTACATTCCCATCAACGGCACACCTGAAGAGGCTCTCCTGAAGATGTCGAAGCTCGGCGTCGTCATCGACAAGTGGATGAGTTCACATGAGCTAACCATCTCGTCCGTGCAATGCTGGACTTCGATGGAGGAGTTCTTCGGAGTGGTCCCCTGTACCGTGATGTCGATGATGAGCGAGAAGCTTATCCCGTCGGCTTGCGAGGTGGATACCCTCGGGACTCTTTCGATGTATGCGCTGTCGTTGGCCAGCGAGACGCCATCGGCGCTGTTGGACTGGAACAATAACTACGGCGAGGATCCGAACAAGGCTGTTTGCTTCCACTGCTCGAACCTGCCGAAGCACTTCTTCAAGCCCGGGGTGAAGATGGACTACCAGCTCATCATCGCCGGCACCGTTGGCAAGGAGAACACGCACGGTACGCTGGACGGTACGGTGAAGGCGGGGGATATGAGCTTCGCGCGTTTCTCGACGATCGACCTCGAAGGCCGGATTGCGGGTTACTGTGGCGAGGGCCGTTTCACCGACGACCCGCTCACCACCTTCGGTGGCGCGGGTGTATGCGAGATCCCGAACCTGCAAAAGCTGCTGCACTACATCTGCGAAAACGGCTTTGAGCACCACGTCGCGGCGAACTTTTCACATACCGCAGGTGCGATATACGAAGCGGCCAGCAAGTACCTGGGATGGCAGATGTATCGTCATCAGTAACGATTCTCAATACAAGAACACTTAAAAAGTCGCCTTCGCGGGCGACTTTTGTCATTTTGATAACACATTGAATTACATCCATTTACATAGGTAACCCGCCTCATGAGCTACCCTTGAATGACATATGGCGGCAGGAGCGACTGCGATTCGACGGCGGACAGGTCTGCACAAAAAGCGGAGGGCTGCGGCGGCATCTCCGGCGGAGAGCCGCTACCTGAACCGCGACGAGACGTGGCTCGAGTTCAACCGCCGCGTGCTCGAAGAGGCTGATGATGTCTCCAACCCCCTGCTCGAGCGGGTGAAGTTTCTCGCGTTCACGGCAAGTAATCTCGACGAATTTCTCGAGATTCGTGTAGCAGGCATCCTGCAGCAAATTGAAGACCTCGGTTCGCCGCAAGCGCTCGATGATACCGGGCTGACGCTCGTGCAGCGTCTTGAACGACTGCGCAAGCATCTGCATGAGTTCACCACCGAGCAGGCACTCGCGTGGAAGGAGCGGCTCGCACCCACGCTGGCTGAGTCAAATATCCGCATCGTGCGGTGGCGTCAGCTCTCGAACGCAGACCGGGCATTCGCAACCCGATTCTTCAACGAGCAAGTCGACCCGCTGCTCACTCCAGTCACCATCGATCCGTCGCATCCCTTTCCTCGCGTGCTGAACAAGGCATTGTGCCTTGCGCTATTGCTGAAGCTCAAGCGCCGCGCTCGCTCAAGCGCGCCGCCGTCGCTCGGCGTCATTACGATTCCACGATCGCTCCCAACCTTGATTCCAGTGCCTAACGGCACCGGCCGGCAGGATTTTCTGCTGCTCGATGAACTCATCAAGGCGCACGCCGATAGCATGTTTCGCGGGTACAGCGTGGTGGGTATAGGAGCGTTCCGAGTCACACGCAACAGCAATCTATACCTCGAAGAGGAGGAGAGCCGCACGGTTCTCGACAGCGTCGCCGAGGAACTCCACAACCGCCGCAAAGGCGATGTCGTGCGTATGGAGATAGACTCGGCTGCCTCTGAGGAGATCGTCGAACGGCTCAGTCTGAACTTCGACCTCGACCCATGGCAGGTCTTTGCCACGGACGCGCCGGTAAATCTCTCCCGTCTTATGGACCTCTATAGCGCGCTGAAGATGCCGGACCTCAAGTTTCCGGAGTTCCACGGGTACCGGCGACACCTGAGCAAAGGCTCCAACGACATCTTCGACGAAATTCGCAAGCGTGATCTGCTTTTTCATCACCCATACGACAGCTACAGCGCGGTCGAAAATTTCATCGAGGCGGGTACAACCGACCCGAACGTCGTTTCCATCAAGCAGACGCTCTATCGCACCAGCGCGAACTCGCCGATCTTCCGCGCCCTTACGGAGGCAGCGCAGACCATCGATGTGACAGTCGTCGTAGAACTGATGGCGCGCTTTGATGAAGCCTCAAACATTCGCTGGGCACGTGAGCTGGAGGATGCGGGTGTGCAGGTTTACCACGGCATCTTCGGCTACAAAACCCACTGCAAACTGGCTCTTCTGGTGCGCCGCGACCCCGATGGAGAGTTGCGCAGCTACGCCCACCTCGGAACCGGCAACTACAATCCGGCAACCGCACGCTTCTATACCGACGTTAGCCTGCTCACCTCGCGGCCTGAACTGACCGAGGCCGTGCGGCGCGTCTTCCGCTATCTCACCGCCGAGTGGGACGCAGGTCCAGAAGCATACCGCCCATTGATGGTCGCGCCGGTTACGCTCGCAACTGATTTCCTCGGGCTCATCGCACGCGAAACCGAGCACGCGAAGTCCGGACGTCCCGCGCGCATCATCGCAAAGATGAATGCGCTCATCGATCTCAAGACGATCGACGCGCTCTATGCGGCGTCGCAGGCTGGCGTCGAGATCGACCTGATTGTGCGTGGTATGTGCACGTTGCGCCCCGGGGTCCCAGAGCTCAGCGACCGCATCCGCGTGCGCTCGATTGTCGGCCGCTTTCTGGAGCACAGCCGCATCTTCTGGTTCCAGAACGGCAACTCACCTGAGATATTTTCCGGCAGCGCAGACTGGATGCAGCGCAACCTCTACGAACGCTGCGAGGTCGTCTTCCCTGTCGTAGATGACACTTCCGCGAACCGCCTGCGCAACGAGATCCTCGAGGCCTACCTGCGCGATGACACAAAGGCGCGCCTCATGCAGCCCGATGGCAGCTACGTCCGCGCGCCGCGCACCGGCGCCGGCTTCGCGGCGCAAAGCTGGCTAATGGAACGCGCCCATCAAGCAGAGCTGGAGATGCTACCGGCGACAGTCTGACTCAGTCACCCGTCTCGCCAGCCATCACCTTGTCAATCCAGGGCGCGTAGTGCGATATGCGGACCTCGTAGGTCTCGTCTTCGTACACAAAGTAGCGGTAATTCGCGAGACTACCGGCGGCGTAGAGGCGCCACATTAGGCCGACCAGTGTCAAGCTGCCCCGGACCTTCATGAGCACCGGGCCGCCCTCATCGCCGTTCCCCGGCATTCCCTCCAGCGGCTCCGCCTCCCGCTTCGTCTGAAACCGCAGCTTGATCCAATGTCCATCAGCGCTTTCTACCCGCGTGTACGCCCGGTGCAGCTCACCGCGGTAGGTCGACGTCGAATACTGCCCGATGAGGCCGTTGCCGGTCGCGCCCTTGCCCAGTATCTCCACGACCTCGTTTCTCTCGTCCTCCCCGCGGTAAAGCAGCGCCGGAGGAACATCGGAGATCGGATCCTTCAGCTCAATCATCGCGATGTCGTCGAGGTCACGCTCAAAGAGCAACAGCGGCGTGGCATCGCCCGAATAGTATTCCCTTGGAGTCGGCTTGTACCCGGGATGGATCACGATACGCGCAACCGGCCGCGGCGTACCGGCGATAGTCACCTCGTGGATATCCTTGTTTACGACGGCACTCGCCAAGGTGACAACCCAGGCGGGCGCGATCAGGACGCCATGCCCCTCGATGGGAAGGTCGGCGAGGGCTGGGAACTCCGACGCAGGCACCTTGTATTTATCATCCGGAACGTCGTGCCGCATGATGATTGCCTGCGCATTCAGGCAAAAGAGCCCCAGTCCAAGCGCGAGTAGACGAGATGGTTTCAAGCGATACTCCTCAACGGGTCGCCAACAGCATACCTAGTCTCTGGCGATCTGCAAGACTCATAAAAGTAACGTCTATGATGACAGGAGGAGGCCTCCGACCGCGTGCCTATCTTGAAGCCCCGCCTTACTGCACTTGCGCTGACGCTCGCCCTCACCACGTCTCTTTCCACCTGGCTGCACGCGCAAGACCCTTTCGAAAAGAACCTGGAGGCCCGCACCGTGGTCAAGGTCCTGCCGAACGGCCTGACGCTGGTGCTCTGCGAACGCCACGAGGCTCCAGTCTTCAGCTTCTACACCGAGGTAAACGCCGGTTCCGCGAATGACCCCGGCGGCCAGAGCGGTCTCGCGCACATGTTCGAGCACATCGCCTTTAAGGGAACAACCGAGATAGGCACCTCTGACTATGCCGCCGAAAAGATCGCGCTCGATAAGGTTGAGAAGGCTTACGCCGCCTACGACGAAGAGTACCGCAAGCGCGTGGGCCAGGATCCGGCGAAACTCGCCTCGCTCAAAAAAGCATTCAGTGACGCCGTCGACGCCGCCCAGAAATACGTCATCCCGAACCAATTTTCGGAGATTGCAGAAGAGAACGGTGCAACCGACATCAATGCCTCCACCGCCGAGGACACGACGCAGTATTTCTGGTCGATGCCTTCAAATCGCCTCGAGCTTTGGGCCTATCTTGAATCGAGCCGCATCGGCTGGCCGGTAGCGCGCGAGTTCTACAAGGAGCGCGATGTAGTGCAGGAGGAACGCCGCATGCGCGTTGACTCCTCACCCGAAGGCCGGCTCATCGAAGAGTTCCTGGCCGCTGCGTACATGGCGCATCACTACGGCACGCCCGGTGTGGGTTGGGAGAGCGAGATCTCGCAGGTCTCCGCCGCTGAGGCCGATGCCTTCCACAAGAAGTATTACGTGCCATCGAATATGGTCGTTGCCGTTGTCGGCGATTTCAACATCAAGACCGCGCTGCCCATGCTCGAGCGATACTTTGGTGCGATCCCCGGCGGCCCCGCGCCGGAGGGCATGACCACGGTCGAGCCGAAGCAGACTGCCGAGCGCAACGTCGTCATGCATGAGGCGACGCAGCCGATCTATCTCGAGGGCTACCACAAGCCTGACTACCGCTCGCCCGACGATGCTGTCTATGAGGCAATCACCGACATCTTCTCCAACGGGCGCACCTCGCGTCTCTACCGCTCTCTCGTTCGGGATCAACGCATCGCGCTTGTCGCAGAAGGCTTCAGCGGGTTCCCAGGAGTGAAGTATCCCGGCCTTTTCGCCTTCTACGCCGTGCCCATGCAAGGCCACACAGCCGAAGAGATGGCGCCCGCTATTCACAAAGAACTCGAACAGATGAAGACGAGCGACGTGACCGATGCCGAACTCGAACGCTTCAAGTCGCGAGCCCGTGCCGATCTGCTCCGCTCGCTTGGTGACAACGCGGGCCTCGCTACGATGCTTGCTGACTACCAGACACGCTTCGGTGACTGGCGCGAGATGTTCCGGGAGCTTCAGAAGATCGACGCGGTAAGTAAGGCTGACATCCGCCGTGTTGCGCAGCAGACCTTCGTCGAATCCAACCGCACAACCGCGCGGATCGAGTTCGCAGCACCGCAACCTCCATCGCCACCAGTCGCACCACCACCCCCGCCGGCAACCAACTCCCCGGCTACCACGCCGCTTCCCCCGCCGAATCCGACGCCATCGCAGCCCAAGTCCACGGAACCCACCAAGCCCACCACTCCTTCGCCGACGGCGAATCCCTCCACGACACCAAAAGCCTCGGCCGGTAATGGAGGTGCGCAATGACGATCCGCCGTTCGCACCTCTTCACTGCCCTGCTGCTTCCATGCCTCGTTGCGCCCACCGTTGCTTCCGCCCAGACCGCGCAGCCCGTGCAGAACCGTCCCGGGGCTCAACCCTGGAAGTCAATCGCCATCCCTCCGCTCGGAGCATTCAAGCCGGCTGAACCCACGCGCATCACACTGCCCAATGGCGTTGAAGTCTTCCTCGTCGAAGACCATGAATTGCCGTTCATCAGTGGTTTCGTGCGCATCCGCGGCGGGGCTCGGGATGAACCTGCCGAAAAGGTCGGCCTCGTGGGACTCTACGGGCACGCTTGGCGCACAAGCGGCTCAGTTACAACCTCCGGCGATGTGCTCGATGATCAGCTCGCTGCCAAGGCCGCCAGCGTCGAAACCGGTGGAGCACAGGCTTCGACCAACCTGAGCTGGAATAGCTTCGCCACGGATTTTGATCCAGTCTTCGCGACCGCGATGGACCTCTTGCTCCACCCGAACTTCCAGCAGTCGAAGCTCGATCTTGCCAAGCGCAGCGAGCTCACCGGGATCCTTCGGCGAAACGATGACGCCTCGGCAATCGCCAGCCGCGAAGCAATTCAGATCGCCTACGGCCCAACGAATCCTTACGGCCGCATCCCAGAGATCGCCACCATTTCAGCCGTCACACTCGACGATCTCAAGGCCTGGCACCAGCGCACCGTCGTCGGCGCGAATCTCATCGTCGGCGTCATCGGCGACTTTAATATGCCGGAGATGGAGGCCAAGCTCCGCGCTGCCTTCGCACCTATTCCGCAGGGCACGCAGATGCCCGCTCCGAAAATTGACTTCACCGACCCTAAGCCCGGTATCTACTTCGCGAACAAAAGCGACGTCGATCAGTCCAACGTCTACATGGTCGGCCTAGGCACCGAGGAGCGAAACCCAGACTTCTATGCGCTCAGCGTGATGAACGAAGTCTTCTCCGGCGGCTTTGGCTCGCGTGTAGTTCAGAACGTCCGCACCAAGCTCGGACTCGCATACGACGTCGGTGGAGAGTTCGGAGCAGCCTTTGACCACCCCGGCCTCTTCGCCGTTGGCCTCGGCACCAAGAGCTCTTCGACCGACGCCGCCACAAAGGCAACACTCGACGAAGTCCGCCGCCTTCGCACCGATCCGCCTACCGAAGCGGAGCTCCGCAAGGCCAAAGACGACCTGCTGAACAGCTTCATCTTCAACTACGATTCGCCTGAGAAGGTGCTTGGCCAGCAGGTCACGCTGGCGGTCTACGGCTACCCGCCTGACTTCCTCGAACGTTACCGCGCAGGCGTCGAAAGGGTGACGTCAGCCGACGTCGCCCGCGTCGCCCAGAAGTATGTGCAACCTGAGAAGCTCGCCATCGTCGTCGTCGGCAATGACACGGAGATCACGCCGCCGCTGAAGCAACTCGGCCCAGTCACGCCGCTCGACATTACGATTCCCGGCGCGCCCCCCCAGGGTGGTCCGGGTATGCAGTGATAACAAGCTACTTTGCGTGAAACCCGGCTGCTGTCCGCTCGCGGTGCCGCCAGTGCGACCAGCCCAGGAACCACACGACTGCGAATGCTATCACCACGATCGCGTTAGCAATCCCGGCGCCGTTGATCAGCGCCTCAAAGTTCGGCGGCGCCCAGGGCTTCACCGTCACCGCGACCACAAACGTCATCGCGGCGGTGAGCAGATCGGTCACAATCATCGCCCAGCTCACGGGCGTCAGCATGATGGATCGCACGACCGTCTCGGGCGCTCTGGCAAACCACCAGCTCGCGGCCACGATGTTCGATGACACCAGGAACGTAAACCACAGCATGTAAACGTCGGCGATAGTCCGCGCCCACGCACCGCCATCAATCGGCACTGCCCATCCGGCACCCTGCATCGGCCACCTCCCTGCCCTGAACGAACTCGCACAGAACCCTGAGCCTGACAGACCCGACGTTACAGCTCGTCACCATATCAGAATCCCGCGGGCCACTCGCGGTAAACTGTTAATTGGCGTCGTCCACGCCAGCTGAGGTCTCCTATGCCACATAAGAACGGTCACAACCCCAACGGCTCTACGCCCTCGCTCCGCCTCAAGACTGGCCTCGCCGAAATGCTTAAGGGCGGCGTCATCATGGATGTCATGAACGTCGAGCAGGCCCGTATTGCCGAGGAGGCCGGTGCTGTCTCCGTTATGGCGCTCGAGCGCGTCCCCGCCATGATCCGCGCCGAAGGCGGCGTCGCCCGCATGGCGAACCCCAAGCTTATCAAGGAGATCATGGCGACCGTCTCCATACCGGTGATGGCCAAGGCCCGCATCGGCCACTTTGTGGAGGCCCAGGTTCTCCAGGATATCGGCGTCGACTTCATCGACGAGTCCGAGGTGCTCACTCCCGCCGACGAGCACAACCACATCGACAAGCACGCCTTCACGACGCCGTTTGTCTGCGGAGCCAAAAACCTCGGCGAGGCCCTCCGCCGTATCGCCGAGGGAGCAGCGATGATCCGCACCAAGGGTGAGCCCGGCACCGGTGACGTTGTCCACGCCGTTACCCATATGCGCACCATCGTGCGCGAGATCAAGGCCCTGACCGTACTCGACGAGACCGAGCTCTACGCGGCCGCCAAGAACCTGCAGGCGCCCTACGAGCTCGTGCGCATGGTCGCGCAGGCCGGCAAACTTCCCGTGCCGAACTTCTCAGCGGGCGGCATCGCCACTCCCGCCGACGCGGCCATGATGATGCAGCTCGGTGCCGAGACTATCTTCGTTGGCTCCGGCATCTTCATGAAGGACGGCGCCACGCCGCTCGATCTTGACCACAACAAAGCTGAGCGTGAGGAGGCTATCTCCCGCGCCAAGGCCATCGTCCTCGCGGCCACGCACTTCAACGATCCCAAGATCGTCGCCGAAGCCAGCGAAGCCATCACCGGCACGATGAAAGGTCTGGCGGCGGCCGGCATCGAAGAGCGCGACCGCATGCAGACCCGAGGCTGGTAAAGCCGGTTAGCCAAATCATCTCCGATTGGCAATAGCCGCATGGTTTGGCGTCGACCGAAGTCTTCGCCAAACCATGCGCCAGAAACACCCGAATCCTAGAATGAGCGGTGTGCAGCTTCTGCTTCTGCTGCCAGGATCTCAAGTGTCGTAATGAAAGCGTTGCTCTGCCCCATAAATAGCCCGGACGCGATGAACCCCGCGAGCGCCGCACTTGGCCCCGCAAACTGATCCGTGAGCGGGCGAATCACCGCACAGTTTGGCAGGTTCGGACTGATGAACTCCGCCGGTACCGGGAAGATCAGATTCGGTTGGAACTCCGGCGTTCCCGGCGTCGCAAACAAGTTCGGAAAAGTCAGGCCGCCATCGGACACCGGTGCCACGGGAGGCTGGCAGCCATTGCCGGCGAAGTCCACCCACTCCAAAAAGTGCGCGATCTCATCGCCGCCAATCCCCAGTGTGATCTCCAGCACCTCCGCGCTGGACACCTTCCGCGACAGGCTCGCATAGAGACTCGTTCCGCCTTGTTCGATCGTGCCGAAGTGAAACGCCGCGATGTTTGCGATCACCTGGATGTGATCCGGATCATTGAAGTCCGCATTCGTGATCGGAATC
>Ga0070765_100003458_pt1 | contig 10114 bp, 7 predicted proteins | sample HubBroMetageWFT5_FD_71516 | JGI IMG/M metagenome (GOLD analysis project Ga0070765, IMG submission 71516) | Warmed and freeze-thawed soil microbial communities from the Hubbard Brook experimental Forest, New Hampshire - Hubbard Brook CCASE Soil... | ecosystem: Environmental > Terrestrial > Soil... | reverse complement strand
GGGGATGGAGAGAACTTAGAGTCGATCCGCAAAGACTGGGAAATCTACCACTACTTGATTGCAAAGGGCGTTGCGGGCCGCGGGTGCCACTTCTTCCGTCCCCGTGTGACTAATGACGACCCGATCTGGTATTTCCAGCGCATGGACGCAGAAAGCACCCGTGGCATCATCATTACCAAACATGCCAAACGCGGGGCTGCATACTTCCTGGTGAGCAAACCGCTAGCCAATACCTCTGGCGATCACTATGAAGGTGCTACATGGTCCATGACGGAAATTTTCACGACGAAGATAGCGATGCCCGATACTGGCATCTATGCAGACCCGATCGACGACGAGTATCGATATTACGGCGTTCCAGGCGAGACCTACGGGCCGTTAAATTTCCGTTATCAAGGCCCTGCCGGCGAAGTATCGTACATTACGCAGATTGGCAAGCACGGAACGGTCAGACCGGTAACCTCAGCATACTTTGGGATGGCCTTTCAAACCGGTGAAGATCCGCTCACCATCACGGAATTTGGACAGTATGATGCTGGAAGCTTGAATGGACACAATCAAGGTATCTACTCGCTGATGCTGATACGAGCAAACGATAAGACGGTGGTGGCTTCCGTTACGTTGGACATGAGCAAGACGGAGGTTGACTCTCTGGGATTCAAATATGCCAAGCTGGCGTCACCGATCCGGCTGGAGCCCGGACCGGATAAGCCGGTTGTCGTGTTCCCTCGTGGCCTTCAACTCGATACAACGTATGAGGTTCAGGCGTACTACGCCGGGATACACCTGCAGCGGTCCGGCAAGCAACTGATGGCAGACGGCATCAGCCTTCCCACAATTCAGCCTGGTGAACTCATATTCCTGAATTTGCCGAATTATCCAGGCTCGGGATCCGACAGGATAAACCCGGACCCACCGTCGAAAGTGACCAAGCGCGTGGGGACTAACCTGGGGAAGCAGGGCATCGAAGTTGCCTGGTCGCCAGGACGAGATAACAATTGGATCTCGTACTATGAGGTCCTGAGGGATGGCGCCGTCATTGGAAAGTCTGCCAAAGGCGACTTTTTCTTCGACCACGTACTCGCGCGCTTTGAGATTAACGCTCGATATGAGGTCAGGACCGTTGACGGCGAGGGAAACCGTAGTTCTCTTGTTGCCGCGGAAGCCACCGCCGGCGACGCGGAAATGCATCAGCCTCTGGGGGAGTTCGAGCCCACGCAAAGCGCCCACGGTTGGAGCTATGAACAGACCAGCGGCGCGCAGAATTATGAGGAACTCACATGGCAGAACGGAGGATATGAGGGGTACTGGGCCGGCTCCGGCCTTGGACGCATCGGAAGGATATGGGCACAACCCTCAGCCTCGGCAGAGATCATAAGAAAATTTACGGTTTCGAGGACATGCTCCGCAAACCTGTCGGGGCAAATTCAAAAGGATCCCAGCGCCGATTCAGACTCGCCCGTCGTCGTCAGAATTGAACACAATGGAAAGCAAATCTGGCCTGCGTCCGGTTGGGCAGACGTTCCCCGTTTCGGTGCGGCGGCGACCTATGTGTTGAAGGACCTGGCTGTTCATGAAGGCGATGCGATCCGTTTCATCGTCAAGCGAAACGATGCAAACAGGCCCCAGCCCATTATCTGGAATCCGATGATCGAGCTTCAGCGCAGTTGAGCGCCTGTGTTCTCAGCTTCTCTTGACCAGGGAGGTCCCGCCATCTACCAGCAACGAGGAACCTGTCATGTAATCAGAGTCGCTGCTGCAGAGGAATGCAAATGCGTCTCCCACTGATTCTGCAGTCTGCATTTCGTTAAGGGGTATAGCAGCCGCAACCCGAGTACGGAATGCGGGATCAGCGTCATGCAGTTTCTTGCTGAGCCCGGCATACACGATCCCAGGAGCTACCAGGTTGACCCGCACTCCCTGTTCAGCGAGCTCCTGGGCCATGACCATGGCCATCATTTTTAGCGCCGCCTTGCTGGAGATGTAAGACGTTCCTTCTGGAAAGGGCATGTCTTGTACCCAACTTCCGGTGAATAGCACCTTGCCCCGGATGCCCCGTTCCGTTGGGCTTTGCTGCACCATCAGCCGCGCCGCGAGTTGCGCAAGATTGAATGCGCCAAAAAAGTTTATCTCCATGGTCTTCCTCAGGTTTGCTGGATCTATCTGGAGAAAGCGCTCGTTTGCGACCATGCCCGCATTGGCAATCACAACATCCAGCCGATGATGAATTTCCACCACCTGCCGCAGGGCGGATTCTACAGAGCCTCGATCCGTCACATCACAGTAGAGATACGCGAGATCTCTCTCCTCGAGGAGATCAGGAGAAAGTGTCTCCTTTGGAGCTCGATCAAGAACAACGACATGAGCGCCTTCCTGCATAAGGCGACGCGCCGTAGCCTGGCCAATATCGCCGCAGCCTCCGGAGATCGCAACGGTACTCTTGGATAGTCTTTTTAAAGTAGTCAAAGGAGTCCTCAGGTTTGGCTATGAATGACAATCTACCGTCGCAAATCGCAGAATCTGGATTGCCTCAAGAGTATAACCAGAGGAGGGTACAATATCGTTCTCATAACTGTCTACGAAAGAGTTGACACTTGCACATATCGACTGCTAGCATCCCTGAGTCGCAATAGGCCTAAACTTGGGCGCCTTCTTTGTAGGCATGCGCAGCAGAGCGAAGGTTCTCGCTTTGGGGAGAAACTTTAGAGAGCGCTTCGTCAGAGCTCGAAACAATCAACACCAGCAGCTGATTGTGGTAGAAATGCCTATGACCGCAGATCATCATCCATTTAAGGGACAGGTCGTCCTCATTACCGGGGCGGCTCAGGGACTGGGCAAGGCCGCCGCGTTGGCATTTGCTGCTGGCGGTGCATCGGTGGCTTTGGTGGATATCAATGAAGCCCTATTGAACGACACAGCCAGTGAGCTTCGTCGCGGGGGCGGTGAATGTGCCGTTATTGTCGCCGATATCACGTCCACTGGAGCGGCCACGGCCATTGTTCAAAAGGCGATCGGGTCGCTGGGCCGTCTCGATATCCTGATCAACAACGCGGCTGCCTCGTCTGTCGAAGCGCTCCTGGATGTGACTGAGGCTGAGTGGGATAAGATTTTCGCCGTTAATGTGAAGGCCTTGTTCTTCCTTCTTCAGGCCGCTGCCCGTGTGATGAAGGATTCCGGCGGTGGACGAATCGTGAATGTGTCCTCGCCAGGCACCCGTATGACACTGACGAACTATACTTCCTACGCGACGTCGAAAGCGGCGGTCGACTATATCACCCGCACCGCTGCGGCAAACCTGGGTGTTTACGGCATCACCGTGAACGCTATTGCTCCAGGCCGCATGGATACTCCGATGCAGCGCATTACCGAGGAAGCAAACGCCGCAGCCGCCGGGATTGACCTTAAGACCTATATACAGTCGCGCACCGTCGACATTCCTCTGCGACGCCGGACAACCCCCGAAGAGGTGGCTGAAGGAATTGTGTGGCTTGCCACACAAACAGCCTCCTATGTGACGGGGAATCGCCTGAATATTTCAGGTGGCCTGGAGCTCGATTGACAATCTCTCAGTTCCATCTGAAACCGGTGTCGATGAAGTCTCGTGGCGGCCGACGAGCCACATGGGAGACGCGGTGAGAATCGTTAAGGTGGAGACAATCCGCAATACCGCTCTACCCAACGTTCTCTGGGTGCAGGTTCATACAGAAGATGGGCTCGTGGGTCTTGGCGAGACTTATTATCTTCCAGGTGCGGTTGAGGCCGTGATCCACGACTTGATCGCGACCTTCGTTCTCGGCCGGTCTCATGGAGAGATTGAGAGCATTTGGGATCAGGTCTACAGCTACTGCAATTTCTTTGGCTATGCCGGAGCCGAGATGCGCGCCCTATCCGCCCTGGATATTGCACTGTGGGATCTATTAGGGCAGAGGAGCGGACAGCCCATCTACAATCTGCTCGGCGGCTCAGTAAGCGATAAAATCCCCGTTTACAATACCTGCGTCGACACCGATGTATATGACGATGGAGAAGCATTTTTAAACCGGCCCGCCGAGCTCGCCAGGGATCTGCTGTCGGAAGGGATCAAGGCCATGAAGATATGGCCTTGGGACCGCTTTGCTCCAAAGTTGAAGTCAACGGCTGTTGTCGGCCCCGCGGGATATACGGCGATGGGGCCTTCAGGTTCCTACATTTCCGCGCGAGATCTCGACGCCGGCCTGAACATAGTGAAAGCCATTCGAGAGGCAGTCGGCAGAGACATAGAGATCATCATCGAGGGCCATTCGCGCTGGGACCTGAATTGCGCCGTTCGGATCGGCAAGGCTCTTGAGCCTTACGATGTGCTGTGGATGGAAGATATGATGAAACCGGACAGCGTCACCGACCTCTCCAGGTTGGTAAGTGAAACCCGGGTTCCGCAAAGTGTGAGCGAGCGCCTATTTACCAGATTTGCCTACCGGCAGGTGCTCGAAGCCCGCGCGGCCCACGTCATCATGCCCGATCTAATCTGGACCGGCGGCATCACAGAGGGTCGAAAGATCGCCATCCTCGCCGACGCTTTTCATCTGCCCATAGCACCCCACGACTGCACCGGCCTGGTGACGATTTTCGCCAACTTACATGTGTGCGCGTCGAGCACCAATGCGATGATTCTGGAATCTGTGCGTGGTTTTTATCGCGGCTGGTATAAGTGGGTATACACCGACAATGTCGATATCGAGGAAGGTCAGGCCTCGTTCCCGACAAGTCCTGGCTTGGGTACCCGGTTGAAGCCGGCATTCCTGGAAGATCCACGCACTTCACGTCGCGTGAGTGTCTCTGCGGATGCAACCGTTGCGGTTTGAGTGGACCACCTGGAGCAGTTTCGCAATTACTGTGGCGTGGTAAAGATTGCGGGGTGTGGTTTTCCTTGGCAGAAAACCACGAAAAGGCCTATCGCTCCGACCTCCACCAATTGCGAAGCAGCTTTAGTCGACGACGGTGGTCTGCCGCGTGCGCTGTGAGCCGTCGGCTCCCAGCCGTTTTTCCCATCCAACCTGGTTGACATTGAGGTAAGCCTGCGGATCGTAAGGATGCTCCCGCGCAATATCCATATTGATGTCAATGCCAAGGCCCGGGGCAGTCGGCAGGCTCATGTGGCCGTTGGCGGCATCGATGGTGGGGACCCACGTAACCAGGTCCCTGGTCCACGGGTCGTTAAACGGATCAAAATGCTCCTGAATCAGAAAATTTGGCACACAAGCAGCGAGTTGTAAGCAGGCTGCCGTCGCGACGGGGCCGCCACTCTGGTGCGGTGCGATATAGCTGCCGTGGGTCAATGCGAGATTTGCCACTGCCAATGTATTGGTAATGCCGCCTAGGCTCATGGGCTCCGGTTGGAAGATATTGATGTTGCCGCCCGCGGCCAGCGTAAAGAACTGGCCGACGGTGTCATACATCTCGCCGGTCGCAACCCGGATCGGACATCGCGCTGCCACCGCGTTCGCGGGCGCCTCACGCTCGCGCGTCGTTGGCTCCTCCCACCAATAGATATCGAGTGGGGCCAGCTTATGTGCGGCCCGCAGGGCATCAGCCTCTGTGAATCGAGCGTGGACATCGATAAGAATCTTAAGGTTGCTGCCAAAACGAGAACGGAGCGCAGCGATGATATCGTAGCTAAGCTGGAGTTCCTCTGCTTCGATGAAATCCCTCGCCGTGCCAAAGGGATCTATCTTGAGCGCATGAAATCCTTTTTCTACAACTTTATCTGCCGCCTTTGCGAAACTCTCGGCCGATCTCTCAGACCGATACCAACCATTGGCATAACAGAGGATTGACTCCCGGACCTTTCCCCCGAGCAGTTGATAAATCGGAACTCCCAGTGACTTGCCGAGGATATCCCAGCAGGCAACTTCAATGGCGGCCACAGCTGTGCGGTGGATATGGCCCCCATCGAGCGAAACACTTTCCATTAAGCGCTTGGATAGGGCATTGACGTTACGCGGGTCCTGCCCGATAACAAGATGCTCCAGCTCGCGAACGGCGGCTTCAGTTGTGCGGATAAAGCCATTCAGAGTGCCTTCACCGATGCCATACAACCCCTGGTCGGTATGAATCCGGACGAATAGCCAGTTCTTCCAGCCAGCGCTGATGGTAATCGTTTCGACGGAGCGAATCTTCATGAAGTGCCCACCGGTTTAGGCCAATTGCTTTTCTACTAATTCCGAAGCGGCGGAGGCTATGTTTTCGGTATCCATTTGATAGCGTTGTACCAGGTAGGGAATCGAACCGCTTTCACAGAAGCAATCGGGAATTCCAACCCGGCGGATCTGCACTGCGAGGCCCGCGTCCACAACTGTGTCGGCCAACGCGCTTGCCAGTCCCCCGGTGATGAAATGGTTTTCCACCGTCACCACGCGTGGTACACGCCTCAGCAGGGAGAGGACACTTTCCTTGTCGAAAGGCTTTAGGGTGCTTACATGAAGGAGCGCCGCACTCACTCCGTTGTCGCGGAGCTGGGTAACTGCTTTGAGGGCCCGGGCTGTCATCAGGCCAGTGCTGATGATGGCCACGTCGTTGCCCTCGCATAACAATTTAGCCTTGCCCAACTCAAATTGATACTTGGCCGGATCAAGAGTAATGGGCACTTGACCGCGCAATAGGCGCATATAAACCGGTCCGGGATACTCGGCGATTACGGGAACGACTTGCGATAGTTCTGTCGCATCGCAGGGATCGATCACGGTCAGGTTAGGTATGGAGCGCATCAAGGCCAGGTCTTCGATGCCCTGGTGCGTACCGCCATAGCCGGTGGTTAAACCCGGCAGTCCGGCAATGATCTTCACATTTGCGTGACCCAATGCCGCCCCAATGGCAATGAAATCGTAGGCTCGTCTGGTCGCAAATACGCAGTAGGTCGTGGCGAAGGGAATGAACCCGGAACGCGACAAACCGGCGGCTACGCCGATCAGATTCTGCTCGGCCATGCCGATTTGAAAGAATCGTTCGGGAAATCGGTTCGCGAATAAATGGATATCGGTGTACTTGCCAAGGTCCGCGGTGAGACCGACGATGCGCGGATTGGCTTCCGCGGCCCGAATCAGAGCTTCTCCAAACGGTGCGTTTGCGGTTTGCTCCGCTCCATAAGTGTCGGAGCTAAGAATATTGCCAGTTACGCGTGGCGCTGCAGTGCTCATGATGACCTCTTCTTCGAGGCTTGAGCACCCTCTTCAAGCTGCTCACGGGCGATCTTCCATTCACTGGGCTCGACCCGAATGAAGTGGTTTTTCTCACGCTGTTCAAAGGCGAGTACGCCTTTTCCCATCAGCGTATCGAGCACGATCGCATGCGGTTTGTCTTTGATCTTCTTAGCCGCCTCGAGAGCCTTTACGATCGCTCGGATATCGTTGCCATTAATGCGTTGGGTATCCCACCCAAAGGACTCCCATTTACTATGAACAGGCTCTACGTTAAGTACCTGGGCAGGAGGACCGTCCGCTTGCTGATTGTTGCAATCGATAAACGCGAAAAGGTTTTCGAGACGGTAATGAGATGCCGCCATCGCAGCTTCCCAGGTGGCGCCTTCCTGTAACTCGCCATCGGAAAGCAGATTGAAGATGCGGGACGGACGCCGATCCAGGCGCGCACCCAGAGCCATGCCGACCGCCTGCCCCAGGCCGTGGCCCAGAGAGCCACCGGTCATTTCGAATCCCGGCGTAATTTCGCTGCCGGCCATCTCGAGTCTTGATTGATCCGCGCCGTAGGTATCAAGTTCATCCGCGGTGATGACTCCAGCCTCGGCCAGGGCTCCATACAACCCGATCGAGTAGTGCCCGATCGAGAGCAAAAACCGGTCGCGGTCGGACCATGCAAGATTGTTGGGGTCGTACTTCAACTCCCCGAAATAGAGCACCGCCAGTAGATCTGCAATCCCCAGGCCCTGGCCGACGTAACCCTGGCCGACGCGCTCTCCCATCCGCAGAACATGCCTGCGCAAAGAAACAGCTCGTTGCTCGAGCGATGCAATGCTCGATTCCTGCGTTGAAACTTCTACCCCGTTCATGGGACCTCGTTTTTGCTACGGACCAAAATGATGATGAGGGAAGCGATGGCCAAGCTTGAAGGTCAGTATAGCCCTGGCACGTAAGAGTGGAGACCCCGCGTTCAGGTGAAAGCCTTTACTCCATCGGCGCTTCTCGTAACGTATCGATCCTTATAGTCGAAGTAAGAACCAGTGTCAATACATAGTTGCTAACAGTACTGTTGACAACACGGTTCGTAGAGGACCTCACCCGGGACGGGAATCCCAAAGGCGGCCAATAGATGCTCTGTATGATTATCCAGCGATGACATTCCACCCGCCCACAGACGAGAGCATCCGCAGCAGTGGCGCAGGGCATAAGTACGACAACAGGACAGCCATGATCGTGATGACCGCACTGTTCTTCATGTGCGGCTTTCTGGCCACTCTCAATGACATCCTGATCCCTCATCTGAAGTTGATTTTTGATCTCACCTACGCGGAGGTGATGCTGACCCAGTTCAGCTTCTTTTCGTCATTCCTCATCTTTGCTTACCCCTTTGGAAAATTGGTAGAACGGATCGGATATCAGAAGACCCTGGTCTTTGGGCTGTTCACGATGGCTACTGGAGCGCTTCTATTCATGCCGGCGGCCGGTGTTCCGTCGTTTGCGCTTTTTATGGGAGCCTTGGTGGTGCTCGCTGGAGGCATAACTGCCTTGCAGGTTTCTGGAAACCCATACATTTCCTTGCTCGGGCCGGCCCGAACTGCATCCAGCCGCCTGAACCTGACCCAGGCGTTCAACTCGCTTGGCTCGACGATTGCGCCTTCGGTTGGTGGCGCTCTGATCCTGGGGGCTGGCGATACAAGAACCATCGAAGATGTGCGCCAACTGTCGAGCGCCGCGCTCCACGCCTTCCGAATGCAGCAAGCTTCGTACGTCAGAGGCCCCTACATAGGTATCGCCGTCACTCTTTTCGTGCTCGGTTGTGTTGTCGCCTTGCAGAAACTGCCGCGTGGCCAGGAGTCAGACACGACTGCTCCCCTACCAGGGGAGCAGCGCAGTGTGTGGGGTTATCGCCACCTGGTGCTTGGCATCGTAGCGATGTTCTTGTACTGCGGCGCCGAGATCACCATAGGCAGCTTCCTGGTGAGTTACATCAGCCTGCCCAGCATCGGCGCCATGACGCCCAAGGCGGCTGCCGGTTATGTTTCGATCTACTGGGGAGGTTCCGTGGTCGGACGCTTTGTCGGTTCAGCCCTGCTGCGAAAAATCAAGACCGGCAAGCTGCTCGGTATCAACGCAATGGTTGCTCTTTTGCTGGTGACGACTTCCATAGCCGCCTATGGCCATATCGCCATGTGGACCATTTTGGTGGTGGGTATCTTCAACTCCATCATGTTCCCCAGCCTCTTCACGTTAGGCATTGCAGGATTAGGGAATTTGACCGGCAAAGCTTCAGGGATCCTCATGTCAGCCGCGGTAGGGGCAGCTGTGATCCCTGTTCTGCAGGGCGCTATCGCCGACAGGGTTGGTGTTCATTATTCGTTTATCGTGCCCGCCATGTGTTACGTGTACATCGCTTTCTACGGTTTGAATGGCTGCAACCCAAAAGTTGAAGCGGAAGCCACAGGGCCGGTTTTGATCATTCCCAACTGATCACTTCTTCCGATAACGCACCAGGAGGCTCCCCGGGGCATGGTTGATTTCAAAGCGCAGGTGGGCCAACTCGCTGCCTGTGATCACGCGCCTGGAGCCCACGTCATATGTCTCTGCGAAACTGACTTCGTAGGACGATCGAGGATCGATGCCCTGCAGCCTAGCTTCATAACTGGTCTGAGCGCTCTTCGGACGACGGAAGAACATGGCGAAGCCGGCATTGAGATCCGCACGGTTGAACTGCCATGCACACCAGGCGTTCGGTTCGAGATTGATAGGTGTCAACGGGTAGTAGTCGCCCAGCCAGTACGGCCGTAGCATTTTGAGTTCGGCGATCGCTTTGCGCAGCTCATCGAGCGGCACGTAAGGCGATTGCAGGTCGAGCCCGATCGCCACTCCAGTCGTCGCCGTGCTGCGGAAGTTGTAAGGATCCACTGCGTTCAGAATCTGGGCATGGA
>Ga0070765_100003455_pt1 | contig 10118 bp, 8 predicted proteins | sample HubBroMetageWFT5_FD_71516 | JGI IMG/M metagenome (GOLD analysis project Ga0070765, IMG submission 71516) | Warmed and freeze-thawed soil microbial communities from the Hubbard Brook experimental Forest, New Hampshire - Hubbard Brook CCASE Soil... | ecosystem: Environmental > Terrestrial > Soil... | reverse complement strand
CAACAAATGAAAACGCCGATGTTTTCATCGGCATGGTGAAACGACAACCAGGGGACATTTCTATGGCGGACAAGACGGGGACATTTCTATTGTGGTATGACAAAGTTTCGTTTCACCGTTGACTTGTCCTATCTTTTCGGTTAGGCTCCCAATACTTTTTTCGGCTCGCCGGACCCCTCTCGGCTCCTTTCCCCCTACGTCTCAGTCTGGCTTTACGCTTACGGGTAAAGCATTCATGAGGCTCGGCCATTCGCGTGTATTTCACTTTGAACAGCGATCGCAATGAAGGGAGAACTTCTATGATTCGCCTCAATCGCGTGGCGACGGGTGCTTTAGGTAGGTTTTTTCTGGCCACAATTTTTGTGTTTGCCCTGCATCGGAGCCTTTCTGCACAGCCGATGGTATACACCGGAGTCGTGGTTACGGATGTACGTGTGGGGTCGACTTTATTTCACAACGCTTCGCTGAAGATAACCTTCGCAGGCGATTCGAACAACATTCTCACGGTCCCCGTCCCGAGTACCGAGTGCGGCGGAGTCGGATACTTTCTTTACATTACGCAAGGCGTCACTCGTATGGAGATTGAATACCAAGGGCGAACCCGCACCGCCAGACTCAACGATGGCCAGGTCTTCGTTGCTGTCGATGAATGTAATGGCGGCATCGGTTTCGGATCGTTTACAGGCCCCATGGGCTTTGAGGTCGCATATCCACTCGCCTTAACCATGGGTACAGCCGAATATTGGGCGATCTTCGATGGCAGTCCATTATCGGACGGTACTCTCAGCGTTACCGGGTCTGCCTGGTCCTGCATTGGCTATCCTCCGGGTGGCGCCGGCGCGCTGAATGGAACTCCGAACGGTGAGTGCATTGCACCGGACCCCTATCCCCTCGCGTCCGACATCGGAAATATCGTGGTATACCAACCCTACTATGAAGGCACGGGGGTAGGGGGAATAGCCAGTAACCACTCCGGTAGCACGAATCGTGGTGCGTTCCTTGTCCGCTCGGACGGACACGGCAATCGCGCAGCCTCGAGCGAGGAAGAAAGTGATAGCGAATCGGGCGTGGTGTACACCTTGCAGACAGTTGCGGATGGTTCGATCGGCAACCACCCGTTTTATCAAGCGCTCGTGACCTTTCGGATGTCGAGTAGCCCTAGATCGGTGACAACCCAGCCGAGTCCAGTGGATGCGACGAAGCCGCTGTACGAGAACCGGGGCTTTACCACGGTTAGTATCGACGACGCCGGGACAATCATCAACGCGGTATTTGCTCCCGGACAGGTATATGTCCGTTACGATACTGGGGCAGGGGTCGCGGGCTTCGGTTCTAACATCAGCCCCACTTATCCGGTCGCGCTCAACTGCGCCAATGGTGCATATCCTTCCGATAACACCTACACGGTGGACTGCGTTCAAGGGGCCGCGTGGGACTATCTCAGTGTCAACGATACTTTCGAGATTTTCCACGGAGGAACTCTCGCCCAGCTCAACGCCCCTCAGGACCCATCCCCGGGAGTCACGGGGCTTCCACAGTCGCTTTCTCAAAACACTCTTCTTACCGGATCAACGCATACGTGCGCAGGCACCTATACCATTGGTCCCGCTCCGCAGTTTCAGTACTACTTTCCCGGGGACCTGTTGGTGTGTGCAGGACCCGCCCCTCGCGGCCTCCACACCAGCAGGGGTGATCTATTCCTGCAAGATCAAGTAGGTGGGAGCCTCTCTCTGGGCAATGCTGCTATCGTCCAGTCCGAGGCGGCTACTGACCCCGGTTGGGATCTGGGTAACAGCGGATTCCTCCATGTTGAGGTGCACAGAGACCACTAAACCTGACCCACGCCCGGTGCCCAGGTTAGCGTCCGTTCTTCTATGGACGCTAGCCTGGGCCAGGGCAACGCCACGACACTTGTCCTCCTAAGGCTCAAACCTCCAGTTCCCCGTCCTCGTTATTCCCCGCCCAGCCCCAAGCAACCATCGCGCCCGCAGTCTCGATAACTACAGCAAGTAGGCAGTCGGAGGATCTGCCAAGAATGAACATTAACAACTTAAATCCGTTTGCGAACCTGATTCCCGGGGATGGATTACTCTCGGAAGTTCCAGAAACCATATCAAACGTAATCCAAGGCTTGGAGGGCGGCTCTTCGCATGAAGAGCGTTGTGGAAAGTTCTTCGGTGCGGTCACGGATCGCATCCAGCAGCTGCAACAGGGCGGAACGCTTACGGCTCAGGATGTGGCCGGCTTCCGCCAGGCGATCGCCTATGGCGACAGCCGTCCGATGCCCGGCATCGATCTCAGCAAGTTGGATCTCAAGGCGGGCACCAACCCGTTTTTGCGTCGTGGCGATGATGATGATGACGGACGGGTACGAGACCATCGCGATGGCGATGATGGATATCGTTGCGGCGGAAACGATCATGACGCGGACGATCGCGGCATCGACTGGATTCATCCGCGCCAGGATCCGGACCGTTTACAAGATGATCGCGAGCGTCTCGGCAAAGATGAGCATCGCCTCAATCGTGACTACAACCGTTGCGAAAACGACTTCGAGCGTATCGGCGACGATCTGGAAGACGGCAACTGGAAAGCTTTGGGGAGCGATATGAGCCGCTACGGTCAGGACCTGCAGCGCTACGGCCGCGATGAACAGCGCTACGATCGTGATCTGGGGCGCTACGAGCGTGATTTGACCTCAGAACTTCCGGCGTGGTGCAAGCTGCGGTAGGACAACTGATCCGAATCCGACACATTCCCCGCGCGCGAACGAATGCTTGAGAAAGCGAACCATCGTGCGCGGGTTGTCGGTGTGGTAATGGCGGGTGCCTCTCGGACGGGTCAGCCACCCGCCCGTCCTCAGCCGAGGATCCAACTCGTTTCATGGGATCCGAAAACAACCCCGCCCAAGCGGAGCTTGGACGGGGCACCCGGCGGTCATTTCCGCGTCAGAATGGAAACCCCACCCTAAACGTCGCAAAGGGCGCGACGTTTAAGGATGGGGCACCCGGCGCTTGCCGCACCCGGCAAAAAGCAGGTCCATCGCTTTGCTCAGGATGACAAAGGCGAGGGAGTTGGAATCCACGCGCAGGAGTGTGCGCACCACACTGTTGGTGAGCTAATCCATCCTTAAAAATATTTGCCTATAGTTGTGATGGCGGTCACTGGGAGTTCTGCGGTTCGAACGTAGACTTTGCGAGTGACGAGTGAGGAGTCCCGAGTGGACGATTTCGAGTACCTGGACAAGGCAAAGTCTTAAATCGCAGAGGGCGCGGAGAAGGGCCGCGGAGGTCGCAGAGAAGAACGGCCGGGAGGCTGGGATTGTGAAGCGGCGGAAGGTGAAGATCATCAAGGAGCCGAAGGCGCGGGGAGAGTGGGGCGAGTCGGTGTTCATGGTGCGGGCGGTGGAGCAGGGGTTGCCGGTGAGCCGTCCGTGGGGAGATTCGAACAGCTTTGATTTCGTGGTGGGCAAGCCGGGGCGCTTCGTGAGCGTACAGGTAAAGTCGACCACGGTGAAGAGCGGCGGAGGGTATGTGTGCTCCGTGCGCCAGAACAATGCGAAGTATGCGCGCGGGGCGTTCGATTTCGTGGCGGCCTACGTCATTCCGGAAGACGTGTGGTACATCATTCCGGCGAAAAAGCTAGCGGGAAGGGGATACGTGACCCTCTGCTCGAATTCCGGAGGAGCGAATTTTGAGGAGTACCGGGAAGCGTGGCATCTGCTACGTGAGGCAGCGGGGATGGAGGAAGAGACGGCGTCGACCCGTCCGGAAGAGAGTGCGGCTGAGACCGAGGAAGTGCCGACGGGTCCGGGGGTGCAGCGGGTGCAGAACGCATTTGATTTCTTCCGGCGTCAACTGGGGAAGTGCGGGCGGCGTTAGGGATTGAAAGAGGGTATGGACACCCCATGCCCGCCGATCCAACAGCAGGCAGGGAGGCCCACACAACCCAGGGTGCCCCATTCAATCGCGTTCTGTGCGATTGAGTGGGGTGGCGATGCCGCCTGCGATCACTCCACCTGCATCTCGTTGGCTCATCACCGACCTCAGCCGGGAATCCAACTCGTTTGACGGGATCCAAGGAACAACCCCGCCCAAGCAGAGCTGGGACGGGGCACCCGGCAGCTATGGACACTTCCTGTTAACTCATGTTCGGCTGGACTAACTCTTACAACCATGAGATCGTCAAGCACTACGACGGAAAGGAGTTGTAAAGCCAATGAAGCACTTGGTCTTGATCTTATTCATCTTTTCTTCCGTGGCTCCCCTGTGCGCACAGGAGTCGGTGACGATCAAGGAGCCAGCAGAGCAGTGCTATCAGGATTTGAAATCGAACCTGCCGGAAGCCATCCGCTGGAATGACGATCAGATGACGGTAACCAGCAGGCCGTTAGTGACGACGATGTCAGGGAACGTGGAAGTGGTTGCCCGAATCTTTACCGAGTTCGGGCAAGATAAGAAGACAAAGGAAAAGGTGGAGATGTGCAGGATCGTGGTCGGGATCGACGCTCCACAAAACGGCACGGCGTGGAATGCCATGAATAGCAGTTCGCTCATTCAGCAGGCTCGCCTGATGAAGGCTCGAATTGAGTCGGCTATGAAGGCCCGGAATAAGAAGGGGCATTAACAACGCCCCAAGACACGGTCCGCGTGGAATCTCGTGGAGTGGCTCACACAATCGTGGATGCCCCCACTCAATCGCACACAACGCGTTTGAATCGGCCACCCCAGGAGACCCCGGGACAAACGGGACGTTCCCTCTTGTGGCCCACGCAATCTAGGGGCGGCCTCTCACTCCCATACCCACCCGTCCAAAGCTCCGGGTGTTTGGCCTGCTCAACGCGTCTCGATTCGAACCAGGCCGAACGTGAGAACTCTCAGGAGAGAGCGCCAGGTGCGATGCTCCGACCGGAAATCTGCAACAACCCCTTCTTCCGCAGACAAGCGATCCACAGCACGGTCGACGACGGCGCGGAGTTCGGCTGCGTACTTCACCTCGCGTCCCTTTGCCAGAGCGATCCGTGCATCGTCAGTATCGAACCAGGTGGGGTTGCGCCCTGGTTCATCCGGAGGCTGGGTGTGCGTTACTTCCAGCAGGAAAGCCTTCACGACGAATTCCTGGGCGCCACTGCGCTGCGAGGGGACGCCTTTGGGGTAGAGGTAGAGGTGAAAATGCTGGGGCTCGATGACGCCGACGGCCCCGGCCTCTTCCAGCGCCTCGCGCTCGGCGGCCTGGCTGTGGGATAGGCGTGGGCTAGTGGCTCCCTTGGGAAAAATCCACTTATCGCCACTGGTGGTGTTGACCAGCAGAAATTCCAAGGAGGTGCCGCGCCTCCGGTAGCAGACCGCCGCCACCTGGAGGGGAAGGAACCTTGACATACGCGCTGAGCCCATACAACGAACTGCTTTCGTTGGAACGACCCAGTTAAAGATATTTTAGAAATAAAGATGTGCAACGAAAATTTTGCAGGGACGTCATTACGGAAGGCCCATGCCAACAATGGCGAGTTCGGCCTGGGCACCCAGCTCCAGCCGAGTCAGCCTCAGAGTTGCGTCACTCAGCGGGGAAACCAATACGGGCTACAAGTTCGGTGTAGCGCGGATGGTCGCGAATCGCGTCGAAGTCAGGGTCTACACGGATCTGCAGCAGTCCGGGCTCGTGGGACGGCAAGCCGCGGAACAAGATTTCCATGGCCTGTTCTCGTTTTCCCGCCAGGACATACGCGTTGGCCAGGTCCCAGAAGTCGGGGTCTTGCGCCTTGAGGGTTTCGTCCAGTTGCTTGCGGGCTCTCCAAGAGTTAGCAACTTCGAACCCGTGCTTGCGATACTGGTCCACATATGCGGACACCCAATCCTCGTGGCCTTCGAGCGCGAGTTCCTTACTACACTCTGTAACAGCTTCCCGGAAGAGTTGTAAATGTGTCAGGCAGACGCAAAGGCTTGCGTGAGCACTCAGGCTATTTGGATCTTCCTGCAGCACCCGCTGCGATTTGGCCGCGATGGCCTGGTAATCACGTGCGAAGTATTGTTGGATGAAAAGTTCATCTCGCAAGTCGGGGCGAAATGGATCCAGGGCGACCGCTTGTTCCCGCTGATTGATGGCGTCCGTTAAATTGCCCGCAATCGTCAGGTAGCGTGCATAGACGGCGTGAGCGTCGGGAGAACTGGGATTCAATTGCAAGGCACGCAAGGCATGTTGGCGTCCGGCTCGCCAGTCCCAGTCGTGCATCAGCTTGATTTGGGCGAGGGCGACATGCGTTTCCGAACTATCGTCGTCCAGGGCGAGGGCTTGGGCCGCATACTGCGCTGCCAGTCGCCAGGCCGAGTCCGAACCAAAGTCTTGTTCTATCGCGCGCTTGCGGTAGAAATCGGCAAGCCCCGCATAGGCCGGGGCATACGACGGGTCCAGAGCGATGGCGCGTTCCAGATATACGCGTGCCCCATCAGGAACCTTGTCTTCGCGGCTCATTTCGAACCGGCCACGCAGGTATGCCTCGACCACTTCCTGGGATTTCGGCTTGCGCACCTTCTGGGGCAACACCTGGATTTGCAATGCGCGGCCAATCCGCTGCGCGATCTCAGACTGCAGGGCGAGCACATCGCCGACGTTGCGGTCGAATGAATCCGACCAAAGGATGGTTGCGTTGGAAACCCGCATCAGCCGAACCGAGACGCGCGCTCGCTCATGTTCACGACGGACGCTGCCCTCCATAACGTACTGCGGGGATGGTTTCGAATCTTGCACAAAACCCGCCGCCGAGGGTAACGGGGACGATACCCATTTCACCACCCCCAACCGCTCCGGATTGAGTTGCCCGAGCTGTGTCAGGATTTCGTCGGTAAGCCCATCGGCCAGATATTCCTGCCCGGGTTCGGAACTGAGATTCCGCACGGGCGTGACCCCGACCATAATCCGGGCCTCTCCGATACCGGAGGCCAGCGCCGTATTGCGGCGGACCAAAACCACACGGACTAAGAGCGCGGCTGACAGGACGATCATCAGCAGCGCCGCACCCAATCGCCAACTGATCCGCGGGTACGGCTGGAGCGGTGCAACGACCGCGGCTGTTTCCGCGGTTTTGGGCTTGGGCGAATCGGGGAAGCTTTCTTCTTTGGCGGGAATGATCGGCGCGATAAAGCGATACCCCTGCCCGGTCACGGTCTGGATAAATCGCGGCGCCTCGGCGTCATCTTTTAAAACATGCCGAAGCTTGCGGATGGCGCCCCGGATGCTGTTGTCGGTATCGAGGAAGACGCCGCTGCCCCAAACCCGAGCGACGATTTCGTCGCGAGTGACGACCTCCTCAGGGTGCTCGAGGAAGAGGACAAGCATTTCGAGCGGGATGCGCTCCAGCTTCAGCACATGACTGCCGCGGCGCAGTCTCCGGAGACGGACATCGAGTTCGAAGTCTTCGCCAAACCGGATTGTTTGTTGAAGTCCAACAGGCGGAGACGTCATGGCACACCCCGCAAAGCTTCAGGGATTTTACCTCACATGGTGAACACAGCCCTAAGTACCGTTTCATTCATCGGTTAGCGCGACACAAAAGATAACGCCGCGACACACGCTTCCTTATGGACAATCGAGGCCGCTGAGGCCAGGATTCACGATCACCGCTGCCGGATGACCAGCAGTGAATCAGGAGGAGGCACAATGAAAGGGATACGGCGAAGCGTTGAAACGGGGACTCTCAGGGTATGCATGTTGATGGCGACTCTCCTGTGCGGGTCCGTTGTCGCAACGGCAGATGTCGTGTTGGACTGGAACGCGATCGCCGTAAACACAGCCGTCGCGAACAAACAAAACCCCTTCGCCCAGGCGCGCTACGCGGCGATCGTACAAGTGGCTGTCTTTGAGGCGGTTAACGCCGTTACCCAGGAGTACCGCCCGTATCTTGGCACCATCACAGCACCTCCGGGGGCTTCACCCGAGGCAGCTGCGGTAGAGGCTGCGTATCAGGTGCTGAGCTCCTATTTTCCCGCGAGCCAACCGACTCTTTTTGCCGATCGCACCAACTCGTTGGGGGCGATACCGGACAGCCAAGCGAAGATTGATGGCATTGCAACGGGCGACGCGGCAGCTTTGGCCATTATGGCTCTGCGCGCGAACGACGGCTCGTCGCCTCCGCAATTCAAGATACCCGGCCCGGCTGTTCCAGGGGAATGGCAGGCAACACCGAGTTGTCCGATCGTGAATGGAATCGCAGTGGGAATCGCCTTTCAATGGCAGAACATCACCCCGTTTGGCATCGCGAATGCCGCTGATTTTCTGCTCGATCCACCTCCAGCGCTCAGGAGCAACCAGTACGCGAGAGCCTACAACGAGGTGATGACGGTCGGCAGCATCGACAGTACCCAACGGCCACAAGATCGCGCGAACGTCGCGCTCTACTACGCGGCTTCCTCGCCAACTCAGGTGTTTAATCAGGCTGCCGTACAGGTCGCTTTGGAACAGGGCCGTTCGCTGTCGGAAAATGCGCGCGCTTTGGCCCTGATCAACATGGCAATAAGTGACAGCCTGGTGGCGTCGTTTCTCAACAAGTATCACTACAATTTCTGGCGGCCCGAGACCGCAATCCGTGCTGGCGATACAGACGGCAACCCGAGGACCAATCCTGATTCCAGCTTCGCCCCCTTTGTTACGACCCCATGTTTCCCGAGCTATCCCTCGAACCACGGCAGTGCGAGCAACGGGGCAGCCGCGGTGCTGAGACGGCTCTACGGCGAAGGGGGACATTCGATCACGTTGACGAATCCGGCGGTGCCCACCATCGTGTTGCAATACACCTCGTTCAAGCAGATCACCGACGACATCTCGGACGCACGCGTTTACGGCGGAATCCATTTTCGAACCGACCAGGACGCGGGCGCGCAGTTGGGCCGGGCAGTTGGAACGGCGGTCTACAAGCACAACCTGCGTCCAAAGCACGACGACGAATGACGGTCAGCCGGGGAATGTGTGGCGCGGGGAATGGCGCTCCCCAATGCGATTACGCAACGGTCTGCGGTGTGGAAGACCACTCCACGGACGACTCCGGCGAGGTCGCGCGTTTGGTGCTGCGATGCGGTGGTGGCGCGTGGAGCACATTGGCGAACCGGCGGAGCGCCTTCGCATAGCCGCGGCGATTGAACGAGGGCCACTGGGTGGTCCAGGTATCGAAGAGACGATCGAAGAAAAAGAAGGCGATGCCGAAGTTCTTGTCCATCAGTCCCTGGTCGTTGAGGGCCCAGTGATGGATGTCATGGGCATCGCGCGCAGAAACGAACCAGCGCTTGAGGAATGGATTTCGCTCCATCCAGAAATCCGCGATGTGCATGCGATCGTGGAGATAACTGAACATGACGAAGCTCCACGCCAGGGATCCCGTCACGAATACCACCTGGTGAATGACGGACACGCGCAAGAAGTGGAGCACGGTGACCGACAGGACCAGAAGCAGCGCACCCGGCACGAGCCACTCCATGCCGATGTTTCCAAGCGCGAGGGTGCCGGCGGTGGCGTCGTGATAGCTGGACCCGGGACGCTGCGACTGAAGCGGGCCATAGAGCACCAGGTGGTGCCGCATGTGGCTGCGGCTCAAGAAACCAATCTTGCCGCTGTGCAGAAGTCGATGCAGCAGGTAACCGAGGAATTCGGAAACCAGGATCGAAGCGGCCAGCCAGGACACAACTGCGATTGCGTTTTTCATGGGCGGACGGTAGGCCGGTTCCACCGCCTGCGCAAGCGACAAGCGTCGTCAGCAGCGCTTTGTCGGAAGATGCCGGGTATTGTCTGAAGTGGAGACTGGCGTCCGAAGGGATATGTGTCGTCCCAGCGGGACTCGCGCACAGGAGTGCGTGGCACAGAGGCATTCGAGACGTCTAGTGCGCTCCGGCGATTGAGATCGGTTTCAGCCCGAGGCGCTGCAACAACTCGGCGAAACGCGGATCGGCCCGGAGTGGGTCGGCGAGCGGTTCGGTCGGGAGATAGACGAGGTATTCGCAGCGTTCGTTGTAAGCCTTGTCGAGCCACTCGAAGGCATGGTCCAGGTCGTGCAGTCCCGTGTAGACGAGCGCAGTGTAGACGGCAGGGACGTAGGTGTGGGTCGAAAGCTGCTTCAGTTGATCGATGATCTGAGC
>Ga0070765_100003454_pt1 | contig 10120 bp, 10 predicted proteins | sample HubBroMetageWFT5_FD_71516 | JGI IMG/M metagenome (GOLD analysis project Ga0070765, IMG submission 71516) | Warmed and freeze-thawed soil microbial communities from the Hubbard Brook experimental Forest, New Hampshire - Hubbard Brook CCASE Soil... | ecosystem: Environmental > Terrestrial > Soil... | reverse complement strand
CCCGTTTTCGGACTCTATCGCGATTCTGCCAGAGGGTCAATCGCCCAGAGCGGCTATCCCAAGCCGAATTAACACGTTCGTAACTTTTCCGGGCAGGTTATCATCGAACCATCAGGACGGTTCGAAGGCGACTCAATTTGAATTTCCCGGCGTCCTCCGCGGCCTTCCTCCGCGTTCTCAGCAGTTAAAGTCTCTTGATTTATCCGCAGGAGCACAGCCTTAAACTAGGTAAGAAGATGGGAATTCGTGAGTACCTTTTTGAGGATCAACCAGGCAAGAACGGTCGCGTTCTTCCTTTCACACGTTTTGATACGGTTTTGTCAGCAATTCTTGCTCTTGCTCTTATGGTTGCGATGGCATACGCCGTGCCACCGCAAACTGCCTTGATTAAGCGAAAATTGATGATCGTCATGGGGAGTGTTCTGGCAATCTGGATCGTTGCGCAACATCGCAGAGCAGTTTTCGGCGTCGGATTTGGGATAGTCGCTTTTCGCTTTCTAATAGCGATGCTTATCGGTGACCATTTGTTGTTCTTCTTGGGAGGTTTCCTATTGTGTAGTGCAATCACGTGGTTTCTCTTGAGAAACTTTGGTTAAATATAAAATGAATTGCGATTCGACCCTGGAGAGATCGCGGAGGAAAGCCGCAGAGTTCGCCGAGGACCCATTTTGGAAGAGCTAGGCAAGACGCGCTAGGAGCGCGCAAGAAGCACTCATTTCGATAAAATCTTAGTTTCACGGAGCAAATCATGGCGAAGGCAACATTTGCAGCGGGATGTTTCTGGGGAGTCGAAGCCACTTTCCGGCAGATTCCGGGAGTCATCTCCACCCGCGTCGGCTACACCGGAGGCAAGACCGAAAACCCCACATACAAAGAAGTCTGCACCGACCGCACTGGCCACGCCGAAGCGGTGGAGGTCGACTACGATCCAGCCAAGGTGCGCTACGCCGATCTGCTGAAGGTTTTCTGGGAGAATCACGATCCCACGCAGGTCAACCGCCAGGGACCGGACTGGGGAACGCAGTACCGCACCGCAATCTTCTATCATTCGCCCGAGCAGGCCGCCGAGGCGCAGGCCTCGAAGGAAGCGCTCGAAAAGGCGCACCGCTATTCGAAGCCGATCGCGACCCTGATCGTTCCCGCGGTGACTTTCTATCCCGCGGAAGACTACCACCAGCAGTATCTGGAGAAGCGCGGCCTGTCGAGCTGCCACATCGGCAGCTAGCCGAAGGTCCGCAGCGCAACGGCTTGCGTAGGAGCGGTCGCATTCGCCCGCCCAGATCAAGCTGCCGTCAGCAGCATCGGCGCACCTTTCGTGATCACGATCGTGTGCTCGTAATGTGCCGAAGGCCGCCGATCCGCGGTAATGATCGTCCACTTGTCGGCCGCGGTGAAGGCCCGGCCGGAACCGGCGGCGATGATCGGTTCGACCGTGATTACTAATCCTTCCGTGAGAAGCTCATTCGCATCCGCCGCCGGATAATTGGGCACGCGCGGCTCTTCGTGGATCGTGCGGCCGATCCCATGCCCGGCCAGATTTCGAATCACGGAGAATCCGCTGCGTCGAACCTCGCGCTCGACCGCCTGTCCGATCTCCCAGACTCGAAAGCCCGCGCGCGCCACCAGCATCGCCTTGGCGAAGGCGCGCTCCGCGCAAGCCGTCAGGTTCCGGCATTCTTCCGTTACTTTGCCGACGGGGACGGTCACTGCCGCATCGGCCATGAATCCATCTTTCTCGACGGTAACGTCGAGCTTCACCAGATCGCCCTCGCGCAGCGCGCGCGGTCCCGGAATGCCGTGAACCGCTTCTTCATTCAGGCTGATGCAGTTCACGCCCGGAAATCCATAGACCAGCGCCGGTGCAGACTGCGCTCCGTTCTGCCGCATCACCGCCGCGCCCACTTCGTCCAGTTCGGCAGTCGTAATTCCGGTGCGCACTTCATCGCGCATCGCATCGAGCATCAGCCGAACCACCGCCCCGGCGGCGCGCATCCCCTCCAGCTCTTCCGGACCGTTGATCGACATGAATCACCTCAGGATCTCGCAGGTCTTGGGTGTTAGGTCTTAGGCCGAAGATCTAATACCTAAGACCTCAGACCTCTAAATGATAGCGCCGAAGTGCGCGGGCTTTCAGCGCGTCGACACAGTCAGGCACGCGCGGGCTGCTGCGGCCGGAAGAAAAACAGCAGCACGAAGCCCCCGACATAAAAAAGCGCACTCTGCTGCAGCGAGCATCCGCGGAAGCGCAGCACCAGCCCGAACAAGGCCAGGGCCTCGCAGAGGGCATAGGTCGTGACGTAGCCGGTTTTCCACTGGTTCAGGCTGAGACTGTCGTCGGGGTGCTCGGAGAGGCTGGACGCGGCGCGCATGACCAGCGTGCGCCGCACCACAAAAATTGTGCCGACCACGCCGACAGCGAGAGTGCTGAAAAGATAGCTTAACGAGGGATCCACCGCGCGGGCCCGCGGGCCCAGAACTTCCCCTACGATGGCATAAAGCAGGATGCTGACCAGCATCGACCACTGCACCGCCCGCAGTGTCTTCAGGACCCGGACCATGGAAGGGATATTTTCGCCCGAACCGGATAGCTTTAACAACGTTTATTCTACGGCGGAATCTGCCTGAGCTACATGAATCTTTCCCGGCGTTCGCGACCGTTGAATTTGTCAGAGAGCTGCGCGGGGCGTGTCGGATCCAATTGCCGACAATACGAATCGAGCCCGCTGCTCGACTGAGTCAAGAGGAAGCTGTACCAGCTCGTAACCCAGCTCCCCGTACGTTTCGGACATCACCACGTAAGTAGCCTTCGCCTCCTCAAACGACTGTTTCCGCTCCGAGTCGAGCGCAAAGATTTCCGGCCAAGGCGGCGCGATGAAAACTCGCCGACTGTAGCGAAAAATCTGTGCGGCTCGTTCCACATGCGACGGAATCGGCAGGCCGGTCAAACGCAGGTAGCCCAGCACGTCGGGCGCGCCGCGATCGAAGACTACAGGGCCAGAAAGTTCCAGCGCGCTCCCGTACGACCGCATTTCCCACGCCAGCATCAGTTCGGCGAAGGCGCTCCGATCCGACCAGGGCAAAGCCTCGCCGCCGATCGCCACCTGATCCTGAATGATCGCCCGGCCCGCTTCCGGCATAGTGCGGACACCGCGCCTCGCCAGCGCGTCGATCAGCGTGCTCTTTCCCGAGCCTGGTCCGCCGGTGATCACGAACAGGCGGTCAGAATTCACAGCCTCCATTCCATCTCCTCGAAACTAAATTTGACCCGGTGATCGCCCGATCTCGTGGGCTATCGTCGTCCACTCAGTGGGAAGCGCGCTGGCCGGACCTTCCCGGCCGCATGCGCAGGAAAATCTGAAACGACACAGGATGGTTGCCGTACGCCGCATCCAGCACCGCCGGCTTCGAATAGAACGTGACGTCGCTACCGAGTCCAAGCTGCCAGGCGCGGTTGTGGACGAGATCGCGCACCCCGCCAAACGTGTACGCTCCGATGCGATACACGGGATGCACCGGCGCCTGCGGAAAAAGTTCGTCCTTGTCGACCAGTTCCAGCCGCGAGAACGCGTAGTTGCGCTCGTGAAAATTCAACGTCGACTCCAGCAGATAACTGTTCAGCGTCGTGTCCGTCGCAATCTTGTGAACCCGTCCCCACACCGCGGTGGTCGCCCAGTTTCCCCACGCACTGCCGCGGACCGCGGGCCGGTTGTACTCGACCGATGCTGTCTCCCGCCACTGGCTCCCCGGCTCGAGCGCCTCGGGATGCTCCAGCCGTCCAACACTGTATTGCGCCGTCCAGTTGCGTGACGGCGCAATGAAAGCCCTTCCGGACCACGAATCCAGCGGCGCCAGTTGAATGCTCCAGCGTTGTTCGTTCGGCTCGCGGCCGTTAAATGCGCAGGCCTCGAGCTTGACCCAGTCGATCACGAATCCCGTAGTCACCACGCCGAAGCTGGTATGCGTCGAATCCTGCAGATGATGGCTGAGCGGCGCCAGCGGCAGCTCCGACGCCGACGCGCGGTGAATATAAGTCACGGGTCCCAGCGCCGGTTCCGCCGAAGGTCCGCCATAAAGTTCCCACGAGATTTTCTTCGTCAGCGGCAGCATGTAGAGCGCCGACAACTCCGCAAACACGTTGTGCGGATGCTGATGATCAACCAGCGGCTCGCCATGATAAGTTTCGCCAGTCTGAAACAGCTCGGGAAAACCGGGATGCGGCGAGGTCAGTGACTCCGCCGAAAACATCTGCCGGAACAGGATCGTGCCCGCGCCCAGCTTGTGCTGCTCCATGGTCATCCCCCAGTTCACCGACTCCGCCTTGCCCTCGCCGCGCGGCCCGCCCTGCTGGTTGTAGTCGATGAAGATGACGCCGTGCGCCATGAATTCCCACCCGCCGCTCATCCACATCCACTCATTGGCCGGCACCGAAGCCGGCTGCCAGCCCGTGCCCGACCCGGCGTGCGGCGACGGCAGCCCCGGATTCTCCTGCATGTTCATCTGCATGCCGGACATCTCCTGTGCTGCCGCGTGGGGCAACGACAACGACAGCGCCGCAACAAGCAGTATGAAAAATAAATTCGTCTTCACCAGCACCCTCGTTCGCGCCCGCGGTGTCAGCCATGATCATGTCAGCCATGATCGTGTCAGCTAAGATCAGTTGACGCCGCTTTGAAAGGGCGCGGCTTCAGCCGCGCCGAGAGAAGCCAATAGAGTCAACAGCGGCCCGTAGCCGCTTGTCTCGTGACTCACAATTGAGATGTTGTCGCTTTAGACTCGGAGCGCAATTACGCCCGGCGGGCTATCGGCAACGAAACTGAAGACCAAGGATGGAGTGCCGAGAGAATGGGCTGGAAGAAAATGCCCGTCCTGCAGAACGAAAACCGGATTGCCCGGCAGCGGCGACGAGAACACCGCATTCGGAATCGCCGCCTCATGTCCACCGGCACAGCACTGGTAAGAGACAGGCGTCTTCGAAGGAGCAACCGGCAAGCGATGATGGCAGCCTGCGGCAGGATGTGTGGAACCGGAACCTGCCTCGTAAAACGCCAACGCGTGTAGGTCCGGCAAAGCCGAGGCGCTTACCGCGACCAGCAAGATTGCGAGGATGCGAAGAGATCTCGCCATCGGATTAAGTCCCCGTAATCTTGATGCGCAGTTCTTCCGGCAGCCGCTGCCGTATCTCCTCCGGCAGGCGATCATGCACGCGCCGCGCGCCCTGCTTGGCGGCATCGAGCACTGTAACTGGCGCCGGCGTCGCCACGGCCACGCCCAGCCAGATCAAAGCCGACAGCGCGAAGCCGGCCAGGGCCACAATCTCAAGCCAGAAGGCGTGGCGCGGGCCAAAGTGCCGGATCACGCCAAAAGCCAGCAAAAACACCGCCGCCGAAATCGAGGCCAGCGCGATCAGGCCAACGTCAACAATGCGATGAATCTGCTGCCGGCTGCGGCAACGATCGCACTCCGCCAGGTGGCTCTCGTAGTCGCCACGCATCTCCAGCGCCAGGCCGGAAATGTCGTAGCGCCAGCCCGCCAAAATTTTACCTACGATTGGATCGACGCACTGCTGACTCATGGGATCAAAACAAACTACAGGCAAATCGGCGCCAGGGCCTCGGTCTGCGAGGCTAAAACCACGCGGTTCTGAAACAGCCCGCCCCGCGTAGCCAGCGCTTTTTCTGCCTCTCTCCGGGCGATTTCCGGATGATTGTTCTGTTCAGAGAGATGCGCGAGAACGACAAACGCTGCACGATTATCATAGTCGTTACTGAAGAAATCCGCGAGAGCCACATTCGACAGGTGCCCCACCCGGCTCATGACTCGCTGTTTCACCGACCAGGGATACGGCCCCACCCGCAGCATTTCCAAATCGTGATTCGACTCCATTACCAGCACATCGCAGCCCCGCAGGTGGTCGCGCACACTGGCCGGAAGATAGCCAAGGTCGGTAGCGACGCCGACTTTCACGCCCTCGGCGCGGAAGGTAAAACCGACCGGGTCGGCCGCATCGTGCGGAATGGTGAACGGGCGTACCGCAATATCGCCTACCTGAAAGCCGTACCCCGACTCGAAGCGCTCAAACTTTTCGAGCTTCGGCCGCTCGCCGTTCGCATCACGCAGTGCCCGCGCCCAGGCCTGATGCGTCGCTCCCGTCATAAAGACTGGGATGCGCAGCTTCTTGGCCAGCGTTGCCAGCCCATAAATGTGGTCGGAGTGCTCGTGCGTGATCAGAATCGCTGCCAGCGATCGAGGGTCGTTTCCCGAGTCGTCCCCCAGCGACTTCATGCGCTTGAAAATCTCGCGGCAGGAGATGCCGGCGTCAACCAGGATTTTCGTAGACGCGCTGGCCACAATCGCGCAATTCCCCCGGCTGCCCGAGGCCAGCATGGTCACACTCACTCCCATCCCCGCAGCATACGCCCGCACCCTGTGGAACCGCGAGTAACTTTTGTGGCTAGTGCAAAAGCCCTGGCCCTCTGACCTCTGGACTCTGGACTCTGACCACTGACTTTCTTGCCTGGGCGGCGCGACGCCTGACGTCTGGATTCGGATGCCTGACGTCCGCAGTCCGCAGTTATTTTCCCTGCCGCAGATTCTCCATCACATTGCGCACGACCGAACCCCCGTACGCGCCTGCGATGCCGGGAAGAAAAGCCAGAAACGATCCATAGACCTGAGCCCGCGTTGGCTTCACCGTGAGCACAACATACGCCGCAAGTTCGGTCAGCGGAATAAAGACTCCGACGACCAGCACCCACCGCCACGGCCATTGCGGCCGGAGTATGCCCAGCATCATGCAGGCGGCCAGCACCAGCAGCGCCGTGAATAAGAGATCGTTAACCGCGACGTCGGCCCATCCCGCGCCAACACCGCAAAGCCCGGCCAGCATATAGAACCAGGCGTCGCGGCAATGGCTTTGTGGCGGACTCAATTTGAATTTATCCCCATTTCTCGCGGCGCTACGATCCGGTCGTTTCTGCGAAGTTCTCTGCGATCTCCGCGGCTCTTCTCCGCGAACTCCGCGGTTAAAAGCTCTTGCTTCTTTTTTTTCGTAACGTCTAAAGAGGACTTTAAACGCAGAGAGCGTAGAGAAGAGCCACGGAGTTCGCGGAGAACCAAACAAGGTCGCCCAAGATGTGTCGCCTAATACCTATAAAAGCCTCTTCCGCTCTTTCTTCCCAGCCAGCCCGCATCTACCATCTTGACCAGCAGCGGGCAGGGCCGGTATTTCGGATCGCCTCCGGCGTGCAGCACGCGCATGATGTCGAGGCAAACGTCGAGCCCGATGAAATCGGCGAGCGTCAGCGGGCCCATCGGATGCGCCATCCCCAGCTTGAAAACTTCGTCGACCGCCTCCGCCGTGGCCACGCCCTCCATCACCGCATACATCGCCTCGTTCAGCAGCGGCATCAGCACCCGGTTCGAAACAAAGCCCGGCGCGTCATTCACCTCGACCGGCGTCTTTTCAAGCTTCAGCGAGAGGTCGCGCACCGTCGTGAATGTTTCCTGGGAAGTTGCCAGCCCGCGAATCACCTCGACCAGCTTCATCACCGGCACCGGATTGAAAAAGTGCATGCCGATGAATTGATCGGGACGCTTGGTGACGGCTGCGAGTTTCGTAATCGAGATCGAAGAAGTATTCGACGCTAAAATTGCCTCCGGAGCGGTGACCCGATCCAGTTCGCGAAATATTTCCGCCTTGATTTCGAATTTCTCCGTCGCCGCCTCGATGACAAATTCGTAACCGGAAAGTTTCGCGTAATCTGTAGCTGTCTGGATACGCTTGAGCGCGGCGGCCTTGTCGTCGGCAGAAATCTTCCCCTTCGAAACCTCGCGCTCCAGATTCTTTCCGATAGTTTCGAGCGCCCGATCCAGAAAACGCTGCTCCACGTCGCACAGGAGCACATTGAATCCCGCCCGCGCGAAGACGTGCGCAATCCCGTTGCCCATCGTCCCCGCACCGACGACGCCGACTCGCTGAATGTTCATAGCGTTTGCCTTGGCGAAACGTTCGAGTCTATCACTAGCCCAGCCAGGACGACGTCGAGCAGAGGCGTGGCCACTTCATCCGGCGTGCCCAATATTCGGGGCGCCTGCTGCCGTGGGCCACGGCCCAGATTATGATTACCGACTCTTGCTCTGAGTAGATGATGGAGAAAGGAAATCGCCAGAGTAAAAACCGTCTCGTGTTATTCCTGCCAGCCGGCCACCGATCCGGACACTCGCGGATCGTGACGGCGGCTCGATGGAGTTCTTCGACGAAATCCAGCGCAGCTTTGGGGGCTGCGCTTTCGATACCACGCAACCGCTTTCTTCACATCGGCAGTCGCGTCCTCGTGGTACTCAACGCGTTTAGCCTTCATTTACGATCGCCAAAAGCTCGCGATGCAGTTGCTCCCAGGGGACGGTCACAGCCTTGCCCGCTTTCAGGTCTTCCATTCGGCGCGCGACCTCGTTGTCCCAGGCCTCCTCCACCGACACATCCGTTGTTTCAAGGCTGTCGAGCAGCGTGTTCGCCAACGCCGCGCGCTCGTCAACCGGGAGCGCCAGCGCACGTCTCAAAAGATCGGAAACCTCTGGACTCATTGCCTCATCCTCCCTGTCCCAAGTGTGCCACAAGTGTGCCTCGGTTCGAGCAACTATGAGTTGCTCCGACTGAGTTCTGTCCTCCCGAGGTGTAAAATACGACAGGAAGACCGTAACCACGAACTACCCACTCGAAAGGATCTTCTCCCATGGCAACCCTCGAAGCCCCGCCGCTAGCGCGCACGGCCCTGCATTCCGGGCCATTCGTCACCGAGCCTTTTTTTGATTTTCGCAACGACGAAAACGCGCGCCGCATGCGCAGCGCCATTGCCAAGGTGCGCAGCCAGTTGGGGCACGAGTATGACCTTGTCATCGGCGGCAAGCGCGTCAAGACTACTGACAAGATCAAGTCGCTGAATCCTTCAAAGCCTTCGGAGATTGTCGGCCTTCACCAGAAGGCCGGCAGAGAGCACGTGGAGCCGGCAATGTCCGCCGCGCTCGCGGCCTTTGAAAGCTGGAGCCGCACCACGGTCGAAGAGCGCGCCGGACTGGTCTTCCGCGTCGGCGATCTGATGCGCCAGCGCAAGATGGAATTTATGGCGTGGCTGGTCTTCGAAGTATCGAAGAACTGGGCTGAAGCCGACGCCGATATTTCCGAGACCATCGACTTCTGTGAATTTTACGCGCGCGAAGCGCGGCGCTTCGCGAAGGCCCAGACCCCGATTCAGCTTCCCGGCGAGCGCGATTCGCTGATGTACCTTCCGCTGGGCGTGGGCGCAGTGATTCCGCCGTGGAATTTTCCCTGCGCCATCATGGCCGGAATGACGGTCGCGTCGATCGTCAGCGGCAACACCGTGATTCTGAAGCCGTCAAGCGACTCGCCCACTATCGCCGCGAAGTTTTTCGAACTGCTCGAGGAGGCCGGCATGCCCGAGGGCGTGGTCAACTTCTGCCCCGGCGCCGGCGCCAGCTTCGGCGATGCCGTCGTAGCGCATCCCAAGACACGCTACATCGCCTTCACCGGTTCGCGCGAAGTCGGACTCCACATCAATAAAGTTGCGGCCACGCAGGCTCCCGGCCAGATCTGGATCAAGCGCACCATCCTCGAAATGGGCGGCAAAGACGCCATCATCGTCGACGCCGATTCCGACATCGACTCGGCCGTTGAAGGCGTGGCCCAGGCCGCTTTCGGTTTTCAAGGACAAAAATGTTCAGCCTGCTCGCGCGCCATCGTCGACGAGCGCATCTATGACAAGTTCCTGGAACAGTTGAAATCGCGCGTCGAAAAAATTAAGGTCGGCGATGTCACCGAGAACGCCGCCATGGGCGCGGTGATCAACGAAGGTTCGATGAAAACGATTCTCGGCTACATCGAGCAAGGCAAGAAAGACGGACGCCTGCTTACCGGCGGCGAGCGCGTCACCGAGATGGGCGAGGGCTATTTTGTTCAGCCAACCGTATTCGCCGACATTCCTCCGAAATCGAAACTCGAGCAGGAAGAAATCTTCGGTCCCGTGCTGGCGGTCATCAAAGCGCGCAGCTTCGACCACGCGCTCGAAATCGCCAACGACACCGAATTCGGCCTGACCGGCGCCGT
>Ga0070765_100003453_pt1 | contig 10122 bp, 9 predicted proteins | sample HubBroMetageWFT5_FD_71516 | JGI IMG/M metagenome (GOLD analysis project Ga0070765, IMG submission 71516) | Warmed and freeze-thawed soil microbial communities from the Hubbard Brook experimental Forest, New Hampshire - Hubbard Brook CCASE Soil... | ecosystem: Environmental > Terrestrial > Soil... | reverse complement strand
CGGTCAGCGCTTGCGGGACATACCTGTCTCGGGCCGCTCGAGCTTCACCCCGTCGAGGAAGATGTCCAGCTTCTCGTTGTAGAACGCGATGAGTCCGGCGATGGGAAGGACCTCGCGGGTGGGAAAGTCGTACGTCCAGGCCACGTCGGGGTGGGTGCGACCCTCGACGATCGCCGACCAATAGCCGGTCGTCGTCCCCTTGTACGGACAGGACGTCACGGTGTCGGACGCCACGAGCTTGGTGAAGTCGACGTCGGTGCGGTTGAGGTAGTAGCGGGTCGGGAGGCCGGTCTCGAAGCACAGGATCGGCGACGAGGATTCAGCCAGGACGACGCCGTGCGACTCGATCCGCACGGAGCGGGTGGACCGGAGGACATCGACCCGGATGTAGGGGTTGCGCGGATGGACGAAGACCTGCTCGTCCTCCTCGTACCAGGCGTCGAAGGCAGACCACTCGAAGCGCACCGTGTCATCAAGCCCTTCGACCTTGGCCGCACCGAGAACCTTGGCGGCCTTCGGCCGGTACACGTCGCCGACGCGCAGACCGAAGACCTTCACATCCCCACGCGGTGTCTCCTCGGTGCCATCCTCGTCGACGAGGACGCCGGCACGGATGTCGGCGAGCGGGATGTAGAACTGCGGGAAGGCGGGCCACTCCCACACGTACCGGGCGTCGGTCGTGTCGACGACCGTTTCGCCCGCGAGCACGGCACGAACGCGGCGAGGGACCGGTTCGACCTGATTGGTCTCGGAAAGAAACGAGGGATAGTCGGGCATCGGTGCGGCCTCCGGGTCGACGCGTCACGCGTTGCTTGGGACCCTATCGGCGCGGCGGCGAAATCGACGCGGTGCGGGCGTGCACCGTCGGATCCGACTCAGGTGATGGCGAGCATCCGCTCGAGTGCGATCTTCGCCCATTCGGCCGTGTCGGGGTCGACCACGATCCGGTTGCGTACTTCGCCGCCGACGAGGCCGTCGAGGATCCAGGCCAGGTGCTGCGGATCGATGCGAGACATCGTCGAACACGGGCATACGAGCGGGTCGAGGCAGACGACGGTCTTGTCGGGCGACTCGTTGTCGAGTCGGTTCACGAGATGGATCTCGGTCGCGACGCCGATGACGGAGCCTGCCGGCGCCGCGTCGACGGCCTTGATGATGGCATCGGTCGAACCGGTGATGTCACCAAGCTCCACGACTTCGTGGGCGCACTCCGGGTGGACCATCACGATGCCGTCGGGGTGCTCGGCGCGGAAGGCATCGACGTGTTCGGGCCGGAAGCGCTGGTGCACCGAGCAGTGGCCTTTCCACAGCAGAAGGGTGGATTCCTTCGCCTCGCGGTCGGTCAGGCCTCCCATGGCCTGGCGCGGGTTCCAGACGCGCATGTCGTCCGGTCCGTAGCCCAACTGGTAGCCGGTGTTCCGGCCGAGGTGCTGATCCGGGAAGAAGAGGACCCGGTCACCCCTCTCGAGTGCCCACGTGAGGACGGCCCGCGCGTTGGAAGAGGTGCAGACCGCCCCGCCCTTGCGGCCCACGAACGCCTTGAGCGCGGCGGCGGAGTTCATATAGGTGACAGGGATCAGACGGTCCACATCGATGATCTGGGCCAGTTCGTCCCAGGCCTCCTCCACCTGTTCGATGTCGGCCATGTCGGCCATCGAACAGCCGGCGTTCAGGTCGGGCAGCATCACCTGTTGGTGATCGCCGGTCAGCACATCGGCGGACTCGGCCATGAAATGGACGCCGCAGAAAACGATGTACTCGGCGTCCTCCTGGCCCGCCGCGATGCGAGAGAGGCCGAAGGAGTCGCCTCGGGCGTCGGCCCAGCGCATCACGTCGTCGCGCTGGTAATGGTGGCCGAGGATGAAGAGCCGAGAGCCGAGTGCAGCCTTGGCGTCGCCGATCATGGCGGCCAGCTCGTCGTCGGTCGCGGCCGTGTAGCGCTCGGGGAGGGGCGCCTGGAGCCTGAGCATTCTGTATGCCCCCTTTGCGGGAGAGGCATCGATCTGGCCGGCGGGGACAGCCTGGTCGCCCATCCGCGGGTATGTCGGCCTCGATGCGAGGTTGTCTGCCGGATACCAGGCCGGCACGACCAGTGTACCGGTCGGTCCCAACCTTGCGCGAGAGTGGGATTGATGCAGTACCGGCCGCCCACGGGCTCGATTCCGGACGCCCCGGGGGTCTACCAATTCCAGGACGCGGAGGGCCGGGTCCTGTACGTCGGCAAGGCCAAGTCCCTCCGCCACCGCCTGCCCAATTACTGGCAGGACTCGGCCAAGCTGATGCCCCGCACGGCCCAGATGGTGGCGCAGGCGGACCACGTCGAGTGGGTCGTGGTGGACACCGAGGTCGACGCCCTGATCCTCGAGCACTCGCTGATCCAGTCCCACCTGCCCCGGTACAACGTGCGGCTCAAGGACGACAAGAGCTACCCGTGGCTGGCCATCACCTTGAACGAGGAATGGCCACGGCCGGCCGTGGTGCGGGGCCGCAAGCGCAAGGGCGTCCGCTATTTCGGCCCCTACGGACACGCCTACGCCATCCGGTCGACCCTCGACCTCCTCATCCGGAGCTTTCCCGTGCGCACGTGCTCGGACACGAAGTTCACGCGGCACAAGCGCCTGGGCCGGCCCTGTCTGCTCTTCGACATCGACCGCTGCTCGGGACCATGCGTCGGCGCCGTGGACCACGAGGCCTACGACGGCTACGTCAACGACCTGATGCGGTTCCTGTCGGGTGACACAGAGCCGATCCTCGCCAGCCTGGAGGCCGAGATGATCGCCGCCTCGGACGCGCTGCAGTTCGAGCGGGCGGCGCGCCTGCGTGACCGGATCACTGCGGTGCACAAGGCGGCGGACACCCAACAGATGGTGTCGGACCGCTCGGAGGACTTCGACGTCGTCGGCCTGGCCGAGGACCCACTCGAGGCGTCGGTACAGATCTTCCGTGTGCGCCGAGGCCGGGTGGTCGGGCACCGGGGCTTCGTGGCCGAGAAGGTGGAGGACCTGTCCGAGCCCGAGTTCATGGCCACGATCGTCTCGCAGGTCTACGGCGCGGACGGCGCCGAGGTGCCGCGGCGCGTGCTGGTGCCCGAGGAGCCCAATGACCGCGAGCTGATCGAGAGCTGGCTGCGCAACGTGCGCGGTGGGCCGGTCGACATCGCGGTGCCGTTGCGCGGGGCCAAACGCGCCCTGCAGGAGACGGTGACGCGCTCGGCCAGCGAGGACCTTGCTCGGCACCGCTTGCGACGCGCGTCCGACCACAACGCCCGGTCGAAGGCGCTGACGGAGTTGCAAGGAGAACTGTCGTTGCGCGAGGCGCCGTTACGGATCGAGTGCTACGACATGAGCCACCTGCAGGGCACGGACTACGTCGGCTCGATGGTGGTGGTGGAGGACGGCCTCGCCAAGCGCTCGGACTACCGCCGCTTCAAGGTCAAGACGGTGGGCGGCAACGACGACTATGCAGCCATGGAGGAGGTCCTGACCCGACGCCTGACCGCGTTGAAGGTGGCGGAGAAGCAACCCGTGGGGGAGCGGCCGAAGCGTTTCGCCTACAAGCCCAACCTGTTGCTGGTCGACGGGGGCAAGGGACAGCTGCACGTGGCCGAGCGGGTGGTGCGCGAGCTCGGGCTCGAGAACGAGATCGAGCTGGCGGCGTTGGCCAAGCAATTCGAGGAGGTGTATCGCCCGGGTTCGCCCGACCCGATCCGGCTCCGGCGGGGCTCGGACGCGCTCTACCTCCTGCAGCGGGTGCGCGACGAGGCACACCGCTTCGCCATCACGTTCCACCGGGAGCGGCGGGGCAAGCGGATGACCAAGAGCATCCTCGACGACATCCCGGGCCTCGGACCTGCCCGCAAGGCCCGCCTGGTCAAGGAATTCGGGGGCGTCAACGCCGTGCGGGCCGCGTCCCTCGAAGAGCTCCTGTCCCGGTCCTGGCTGCCGGACGAGGTCGGTCTCGCCGTGTACGAAGGCGTGCGCAAGGCTGGGGGGCGATGAGCGAGTTCGCCGTGGTGACGGGGATGTCGGGCGCCGGCCGGTCGACGGCCGCGGCTGCATTGGAGGATGTGGGCTGGTTCGTCATCGACAACCTGCCGGCCGCGCTCATCATGAAGATGGTCGAGATGGCCGACCGGCCCGAGTCGGGGCTCGAGCGCGTGGCGCTGGTCATAGGGCGGGGCGGGTCCGACACAGGGCCCGAGTACTTCGACGACCTCGCCGACGTGTTGGACGAGCTACGTGGCACACGCAAACGGGTGCGCGTCGTGTTCCTCGACGCGCCCGACGACGTGCTGGTCCGCCGGTACGAGGGGACGAGGCGGCGCCACCCGCTGCCCGCACGCGGGGTGGAGGCGTCGATCGCGCGGGAACGCGAGCTGCTCGAGCCGGTCCGGGCGCGAGCCGACCTGTTGGTCGATACGGCCGAGTTGAATTCGAACCAGCTGCGGGCCCGCATCCTCGAGGCCTTCGGGTCCGAAGACGTACCGCGCATGCAGACATCGGTCATTTCGTTCGGGTACAAGCACGGCATCCCACTCGACGTCGACATCGTGTTCGACTGCCGGTTCCTGCCGAACCCGTTCTGGATCGAGGAGCTCCGCCCCTACAGCGGCCTCGACGATCCGGTGCGGGAATGGGTGCTGGGGCAGCCCGAGTCCGCTGCGTTCCTCGAGAAGCTCGACGAATTGCTCACGAGCATCCTCCCGGCCTTCGTGCGCGAGGGAAAGTCGTACCTGACCATCGCCATGGGCTGCACGGGTGGCCGCCACCGCTCGGTCGCGTTGGCCGAGGCTTTGGCCGAGCGCCTCGGTGGGCAAGATGAGGGTGTGTCCGTCTTCCACCGGGATATCGAACGTGACTGACGCGCGGCCGTCCGTCGTCGCCATTGGCGGGGGGCACGGCACGGCCGTGACCCTCAAGGCCGCTCGGCGGTACGCCGGACTGCTCACCGGCATCGTGTCCGTGGCCGACGACGGTGGGAGCAGCGGCCGGCTGCGCGAGCTCCTGAACGTCGTCGCGCTGGGCGACATCCGCAAGTGCCTGGTCGCGCTGGCGGAGGAGGACTCGGCGTTGGCCGCCGCGTTCGAACGGCGCTACGACGTGGGCGAGCTGGCCGGGCACGCGCTGGGGAACTTGATCCTGTTGGGCCTGATCGACGTCACCGGCGACCTGGTCCAGGGTGTGCGCGAGGCGGCGTCGCTCTTGGGCGCCCGGGGCGACGTGCTCCCGGCGACGACAGAGCCGGTGGTGCTCAAGGCGGAGTCCGCCCAGGGCACGGTGGCGGGCCAGGTGGCCGTCATGGGAACGGGTGACCTGTGGGCCGTCTCCCTGGTGCCCGACGACGCCCGGCCGCCGCCGCTGGCGGTCGAGCGCATCCTGGAGGCCCAACAGATTGTGATCGGGCCCGGGTCCTTGTTCACCAGCGTCCTGGCCGCCGTGTCGGTGCATGGCATCGCCGAGGCGGTCGCCCAATCAGACGCTCAGGTCATCTACGTCTGCAACCTGCGTCCGCAGGTCCCCGAAACGGAGGGTTATGACGTGGGCGCGCACGTTGCCGCCCTGGCCAGGCACAATGTCACTGTGGATGTAGTCGTCTGTGACAGCATCCAGGGCATGGGGATCGGTTCGACGGATGTGCCCGTCCGCGACGTTCCCCTGACGGGCGAGAACCGGCTTGTCCACAGCCCCGCCAAACTGGCAGAGGCGCTGTCGGGTCTGCTGGCATAGGCGCCCGGCAGACGGAGAAAGAGGAAATGACATGACCGTGCGGGTCGGGATCAACGGCTTCGGGCGTATCGGGCGCAGCTTCCTGCGCGCCGTGCTGGCGACCGGGGCCGATATCGAGGTGGTCGGTGTCAACGACCTCACCTCGCCCGAGACGCTGGCGCACCTGCTGCGCTACGACTCCACCCAGGGACGCCTCTCCGTGCCGGTCGACGTCGAGGGCAGCGATCTGCTGGTCGGCGACCGCCACATCAGGGTCATGGCCGAGCGCGACCCGGGGAAGCTGCCCTGGGACTCGGTCGGCGCCAGTGTGGTGATCGAGGCCACCGGCATCTTCACCGACCGGGCGCAGGCCGCCGAGCACCTGGGCGGCTCGGTGGAGCGGGTCATCATCTCGGGACCGTCGGGCGACGCCGATGCCACGTTCGTCGTCGGCGTGAACGACGGGGACTACGACCCCGCCACGGACGTCGTGATTTCGAACGGATCGTGCACGACGAACTGTTTCGTGCCGATGGTGAAGGTGATCGACGACGCCTTCGAGATCGTGAGCGGGCTCATGACGACGGTGCACGCGTACACGAACGACCAGAACCTGCTGGACCTGGCGCACAAGGACCCGCGCCGGGCCCGGGCGGCGGCGGCGAACATCGTCCCGACGTCGACCGGCGCGGCCAAGGCGACGAGCCTGGTGCTCACGGCCATGAAGGGCCGGCTCGACGGTCAGGGCCTGCGCGTGCCGGTACCGGCGGGCTCTATCACCGACTTCACCGCCGTGGTGCGCGGGAACCCGTCGGTGGCCGAGGTCAACGCGGCGTTCGCCGAGGCGGCGGCCAAACCGCCCCTCGACAAGGTCCTCGACTACACCGAGGACCCGATCGTGTCGAGCGACATCATCGGCTGTGCCGCCTCGTGCACCCTCGACGCCGGCCTCACCATGATCATGCCGATCAACGACGAGATGTCGCTGGTGAAGACGAACGGGTGGTACGACAACGAGTGGGGGTTCTCGAACCGCCTGGTCGACCTGACCGTCCTGGTCGGCGCAAAGAGCTGAACGGCACCAGGCTCCGGAGCAGGTAATGACGACCGACCCGCTCCGCGGCATCCCCCTTCTCTCGGACCTGCCCACTCTCGAGGGCAAGCGGGTGCTCGTGCGGGTCGACTTCAACGTCCCGCTGCACCTCGACGTGCGCGGCAATGCCACGGTGGCCGACGACTTCCGCATCAACGCTGCCTTGCCGACGCTGCGGCGGCTCCTGGAGGAGGGCGCCGAGGTCACGGCGGCCTCGCACTTGGGGCGGCCCTCGGGCGCCCCGGACCCGCGCTGGGAGATGGACCCCGTGCGCGACCGCCTCGACGCGCTTTGCCCGGGCGTCGCGCTGACCGAGAACCTGCGCTTCGACCCGGGCGAGAAGGCGAACGACCCCGCGTTCGTGCAGCGGTTGATCGACGGGTACGACGCCTACGTCGACGAGGCGTTCGGGGTGGCGCACCGTGCGGATGCCTCGATCGTCGGGCCGCCGCAGTTCCTGCCGAGTGCCGCCGGGCTGCGCTTCGCGCGGGAGATCGAGGTGCTGGGTGGGATCCTGGAGGCGCCGGCGCGGCCGTTCGTGGCCGTGGTCGGCGGCGCCAAGCTGGCGGACAAGCTCGAGGTGCTCAAAGTCCTCGCCACGAAGGTCGACACGTTGATCGTCGGTGGCGGCATGGCGTTCACGTTCCTGGCCGCGCGCGGGCAGCACATCGGCAATTCGCTCTGTGACGAGACCCGTCTGGAGGACTGCCGGGCCCTGCTGGAGTCCGGGACGCGCATCTTGCTGCCGACCGACACGCGGGCGCTCGAGCCGGGCGCGTCGTTCGGCCCCCCGTCGGAGCGCGACGGGTACAAGGGGAGCGTGAAGGTGATCGAGGGCGACCTGCCCGACGGCTGGACCGGGCTCGACATCGGGCCGGACTCGGCGGCCGCCTTCGCCACGGCGGTCGGCGACGCGGGCACGGTGCTGTGGAACGGCCCGCTCGGTGCGTTCGAGGACCCCCGCTTCGCCGAGGGCACCCGGGTGGTGGCCGAGGCGGTCGCCCATGCCCCCGGCTTCTCGGTGGTCGGCGGCGGCGACAGCGCCAGCGCGCTCGAGGAGCTCTGCCTCAAGGACAAGGTGGGTTACCTGTCGACGGGGGGCGGGGCGTCGCTGTCCTTCATCGAGTCGGAGGGGCACCTTCCGGGGATCGACGCGCTGCGCGCCGCCTCGAACGCGCCCAGGGGGTGACGGCCCGGCGCCCGCTCGTGAGCGGGAACTGGAAGATGCACCACGACCACATCGAGGCGCTGCACACCGTGCGCGACCTCGGGCTGCGGCTCAAGGCCGACGACGTCGCGCGGCTGGACGTGTCGGTCCACCCACCCTTCACCGATCTGCGCACGGTGCAGACGCTCGTGGAGAAGGAGCACCTGCCGCTCGCCTTGGGCGCGCAGCACTGCTCGGCGGAGGACGCGGGCGCGTTCACGGGCGAGGTGAGCCCGCGCTTCCTGGCGCGGCTGGGGACGGCCTATGTCATCGTCGGGCACTCGGAGCGACGGACGCTGTTCGGGATGGACGACGCGACGGTCGCCGCCACGCTCCGGGCGGTCCTGCGCCACGAGATGACGCCGATCGTGTGCGTGGGGGAGTCGGAGGAGCAGCGCGCAGCGGGCGGGACCGAGAGCGTGCTCGAGGAGCAGGTGTTGGCGGCGCTGAGCGGGCTGGCGCCCGACGTGCTGGCGGGGCTGGTCCTGGCGTACGAGCCGATCTGGGCCATCGGGACCGGCAAGGCGGCGACCGTGATCGACGCCGAGGACGCCTGCGTGTTCATCCGTTCCCTCGTCGGAAAGCTGGGAGGTGACGAAGCGGCAGCCGGCGTGCGCATCCAGTACGGCGGCTCGGTGAACGGGGAGAACGCGGCCGATCTGATGGCCGAACCCGATGTAGACGGCCTGCTCGTGGGGGGTGCCAGCCTGGACGCAGCCAAGTTCACTGACGTCATAAGGGCCAGCGCCGCCTGCTACCGTTCCTAGCCCGAGCAGGCGATTCGCTCGTCCTGGGCTAGCCCGAGCTGGAGGATCCCCCGTTGTTGGCAACCATGTCTGCAGTCACCTGGGTGTACGTGGTCATCGAGGTGCTGAGCGCGCTCGGGCTGATCTTCCTCATCCTGATGCACAGCGGCAAGGGCGGCGGCCTGTCCGACATGTTCGGCGGCAGCGTGGGGGCAGCCGCACAGGGCTCGACGGTCGTGGAGCGGAACCTTGACCGCATCACCGTCACGGTCGCCATCATCTTCGCTTTCACGACGGTGACCCTGGATCTCCGGCTGCAGTGACCGGCCGGGGCCGTCGCCCCCGGCGCGGGCTGGTCCGGCTGACATCAGTCCTGGGCGCGCTGGCGTTGGTGGCTGCCGCCTGCGGCGGTACCACAGGGGGCAGCACGACGGTCACCTACGTCGGGGTGTCGGGTGGCTCGATCTCCTTCGGGATGACGGGGAGCCCGACGGGGTGCAACCCGAACACGCCGTCCGGTGACACGACCGCGACGCTCACGCTGCTCGGCGGCGTCCTCCCGAGCCCGTACGTGGTCGAGGCCGATGGGTTACCCATGGCCAACTCGGACCTGATCGCTTCCGCCGAACCGCTCAACCTCAACCCCCTCACCGTCGTCTACACCCTGAACCCAAAGGCGGTGTGGTCCGACGGCGTACCGATCACGGCGAACGACTTCAAGTACGCGTGGGAGCAGCAGCGCGGGGATGCCGACGGGACGTCGACCAACGTCGTCAGCATCGCCGGCTACCGCGACATCACATCGGTAACGGGGACGAACGGAGGGCACACCGTCACGGTCAAGTTCAAGACGGTCTTCGCCGACTGGCAGATGCTCTTCGCGAACCTCCTCCCGGCTCACGTCATGGAGAAGGTGGGTTGGGACCCGAGCTGCTCCACCGTGAGCTCGAGCATCGACCTGTCGGGGGGCCCGTTCGAAATCGCGTCGGTGTCGAACTCGGAGATCAGGCTGGTCCAGAACCCGAAGTGGTGGGGGGCACCGGCCAGCTCGAAGTCGATCACGGTGCACCTCGCCTCCTCGACGGCGCAGCTCTCGTCGTGGATGAGCAGCGGCTTCATCCAGGTGGCGGAGCCGACGACCGTTACGCCGTCCTTCCTGACCGACGTGACAGGTCTGCCGGGCGCGCAGAGCGACGCGGACACGTCGAACACGTTGCTGCAGCTCGACATGGCGAGCTCACTGGACGCCCGGCTCTCGCCCGACCTGCGCACGGCCATCGGACTGTCGATCAACCGCCAGCAACTGTTGAACCAGCAGGTGAGCTGGGCGGCACCGGGGATCACCGTGGCGAACAGCCACGTCTACGTGCA
>Ga0070765_100003452_pt1 | contig 10122 bp, 8 predicted proteins | sample HubBroMetageWFT5_FD_71516 | JGI IMG/M metagenome (GOLD analysis project Ga0070765, IMG submission 71516) | Warmed and freeze-thawed soil microbial communities from the Hubbard Brook experimental Forest, New Hampshire - Hubbard Brook CCASE Soil... | ecosystem: Environmental > Terrestrial > Soil... | reverse complement strand
AGCGGCAATGACATCATCCATGAACTCCAGACCTTGCTCGCATCAACACTCTTCCTCTTGCACTCGAATGTCCATTCGTATCGAGACAGTAAATCTATGAGGTTGCGGTTCTGGGTCGCTGTCTGTTTCCTCACGTGAATACCGGTATCCGATCACTCGAGCTTTACTGAAATAGTGCGCACCGTCGTGAACGTGTTGGAGATTCACTTGCTCTTACCTGTCACATGAGGCGAGGGGGCCCGTAGTAGCCGCCTATCCAGTGAGTGCACTGCCCAAACGCTGTCGCGGTCCCGCCTTAGGCTTGCGTTCGTTCAGCTTGGAGGAGAGCCCTTGAGCAGGAGAAGCAGATCATGACCACTCTTTCGTTAGTGCCGGATCCCCATACCACCTTGATTTCTGCCATACGAAATCTCGTTTGCCCGCTCTGCGGGGGAAGCATGATGGAGTTTCGCTGTCTCGGTGTGTGCCGTGGCAACTGGCGCCAGGAGTGGGAACGGAGATCAGAAAAAGCGAAGAGGACGAAGCCGCTAAACGGAGGGAGAACGCGGTCTACGAGAACGCTGGCAAAAAAGGAGCAATAAGAGCCTCGGCCCGATTCTGTGCTCGCTGAAACCCACGCTCTCTGTTGCGTGCAACCACCGGGCGAGACGTTTGTGATGTTCCTTTCTAAAATATGTTATTCACAGAATCCTATCGCCGCTGGGTGACCTTCGGCCCCGTCGTTCAACCATCCACTGCCGAGGGAGTTCCCATCCTTGATTCGGTGTCGCGCCCAAAAACACTTCAGGTATCCCACTCGCGTCCGCGCACAACGTCGCGGATCGCTCGATTTGCCCGCGCGACCCTCGGTTGCAATCTAGCTGTAGTGCTCTGGGGCGCTTATGTGAGAGCGACGAGTTCCGGTGACGGTTGCAGTAACAAGTGGCCCGTTTGCAGCGGTGATGTTCTAGGAGCAAGCGCCAAGGCGACTACCATCATCGAATTCACCCATCGCATGACCAGTGCCGCCGCATTGCTCATGGTAATTTCTCTGGCGGTCTGGTGCTGGCGAGCAACCAGTAGGCGCGACTGGGCTCGCTATTCCGCCCTGCTCGCCACTGGCTTTCTGGCAAATGAAGCCTTATTGGGAGCGGCTCTCGTGCTGTTAAACCATGTGGGCCATGACCAATCTGCTGGCCGAATCTTCTTTCTGTGTTTGCACCTCGGCAATACACTCCTTCTGCTCGCGACACTGTCACTCACTGCCGCATGGTTGTCGAATGGCAGCCGAGAGTTCACTTTCATTCGCAAATGGCGAGAAGTAACCGCAATAGGAGCGGGTCTGCTTGCAACGATGATCACGGGGATCACCGGTGCGGTGACTGCCCTTTCAGACACTTTGTTTCCGGCAACATCACTGCGGTCGTCACTCTTGCAGGATTTCAGTTTCGGCACACCTGTGCTTGTGCGGTTTCGTCTGCTCCATCCCGCTGTAGCCACGCTGGCTGCATGTTACGTTCTGTGGGTTATTTTCAGAAGCTCAAGGGGGCGAACCGGATTCTCACAACCAGTGGTTGTCTTTATCGCTCTTCTCTTCCTGCAGATCGTTATTGGCATGATCAATGTACTCCTGCTCGTCCCTGTCTGGCTCCAGATTGTCCACCTATTCGTGGCCGATGTGCTCTGGATCTTGCTCGTGCTTATTTCTGCCGGCCTGGTGCTTGCACCTACCGAGGATTGCTTACCCTCTCCTCTGGCTGGCGGTATTTAGGAGGCTAAAGGAAGTGAAATCCTGCACGCACATTGCCGCCTGTTGTGCACTTTTGGCAGTGACAATGGCCGGCGGACTTTCTGCCGATAGCGTGCAAAGCCCGTATCAGCTCCCTTCGAATTCGCAGGTCATTGGATACCTTTTGCAATCGATGAACTGGTATCGCCATGCCTACGCTGAACGCCAGGTTGCCAATGAATCGGCCGACCTAATCTTTCTGAATGACAATCAAGCGATCGAAGCGCAGATCGTCAAGCTCTCCTTCGAGTTTGGCAAGGCGGATGCGGCACTGGTACGAACTGCTTCTGTTTCAGACAGCTCTTCGGTGACCTCGCCAGACGCTGTCCCGTCAGATCTTGCCCACTTTATCGATTTGAAGAATCGCAACGATCAGGCAAGCCAGCAAGCAATCCAGGATATTGAAAACCTTAAGGAAAGCATTGCCGCAGCTCGCGGGGCCGATCGCAAGAGGCTCGAAGCCACTCTAGACGACGCGCAGAGCCGATTAGAACTCCTGCAAGCAGTATCCCAGGGGATCAATGATCTGATCGGGTTCGTGCAGAATATTGGAACGGAGGAAGGCCGCACTGCCAAGCTGGATTTGACGATTGACGACCTTGCGCAATCCATGCCCGAGCTGAATAACCCGGCAACTCCCTTTTCGCGCTTGCCCGCACAAGACGCGAATTCCAGAACGATCAACGGCTGGCGAGACAGCGGCCTGGTTGGGCTTGCCTCAGAAGTTACTGCTTTGAACCGCAAGCTGCAGGTGGTCGACGAAAAAATCCGCCTGACTGACGGCTTGGCAGTCCGCACGGAGGACTTGCGGGCACCAATGAGCGGTTTCATTACCCGGGTTCTTCAGAGCCATGCCGCAAGCGACCCGCAGACCAGAGAGCTTCCCTCGTTGCGCGAACAGAAGTCGCAGCTCGATGCTCTTACGATCAGGCTCAAGGAGTTTTCTCCAGCCGTTCTGGCACTCGATAAACAAAAAGCGCTACTCGCGGAGTACAAGTCACACTTGGTGCCGTGGCGAGTGGAGGTGGCGAGCCAGTACAGGGATGCATGGAAACAACTACTGGTCCGGCTCGGCACCATTGTGTTGATCATCGTCCTGCTCACGGGAGCAGGAGAGATTTCGCGCAGGATCGCCCTCCGCCGTGTTCAGGATCCAAATCGACATCTGATCATCAGTATGTTCCACCGAGCGCTCACATTGTTCACCGTTACCGTGGTCGCTCTCTTCGGCGCTTCGTCAGACTTGAAATCGTTGGCCACCTACTTTGGTCTTCTCACTGCCGGGATAGCAGTTGCACTGCAAAACGTTATTGTCGCGAGTCTCGGTTATTTCCTGCTGATCGGGAAACGCGGAATCAGGATCGGAGACCGAGTGCAGGTCGCTGCCATCACCGGCGATGTCATCGACATGAGCCTGCTGCAATTCCAATTGAGAGAATTCGACGTGCTAAAGCAGCAGTTCACGGGTCAGGTAGCAACCTTTTCGAATTCTCTGGTTTTCTTTTCTCCGCTGTTGAGGTTCAATTCTGCGGCGGAGAAGGGGACATATCATGGTCCCGCCGGCGAAAGCGTCGTCAGTCATTGACATCTGCTTTTCGCGTCATCGCAATGACACGCGTCATTTGCTCCCCCAACCCCCCATCTCACATCTGTCATATGCAATTGTCGATAAATGTAGGCTCATCTGAGTTTTTTTCGCCCTCCGACCGAGCACAAAGGGCATCGCAAGATGGCAGCCAGCTTGCTAGTTATGGTCGAGTTGGTCGCTTCCAGTTGACGGGAAGCGAGAAAGAAACTCGACCCGGGGTTCCTGGGATAGGAAGTCGGAGTGCTGAGGGCATGCGTGGCGCATACAGTCCAACACGGTTTGCATGGATCGGAACCGTGGCCCTGGTAGCGATTCCTTGCGCCCCTGCTCAGCAAGCTAACGATTTGGAACAACAGGTCCAACAACTCAAGCAGCAGTACGAACAGACCACCAAGGACCTGCAGCAGCGAATCACAGTTCTTGAGCAACAGATCGAAAAACAAAAGGAAGCTGCAGCAACGGAAAAAAAGGCAAGCGAAGCCACGGTCTCAACCGCCGATCTTGCCGCCGAGGAAACGAAGAAAGTGATATTCGGACAGAGTCAGGTCGGAGCAAAGTACCAGGGGGCCCTGCCATCGGAACCCACGTACGACCTGGTGCAAGAGGCACAGAGCGAGATCGCCAGCTTGAAACAGCAAGTAGGAACATTCGAATTCCACGGATATTTCCGTTCTGGCTATGGATTGAACAGCGAGGGCGGTCAGCAGGTTGCCTTCCAGGCACCAGGCGCAGGAGCCAAATACCGGCTGGGAAACGAAGCCGAAACTTATGGCGAATTCATATTGGTCAACAATTGGGTAAACCCCGACAGGAGTTCCGACAAGGCATGGATGAAGACCGAAGCCATGATCGAGGCTAACACCACGAACTCTGCCAGCTACGCAAGTTTCAACAACTCTCTTGGCAACGACCAGTTTCGCTTGAGGGAGGCCTTCGTCCAGGCGGGAAATATCTTTGAAAGCCAGCCCAACGCCAAGTTCTGGGCCGGCGAGAGGTATTACCGTCGCCAGCACATTGAGATCGACGATTTTTACCCCCTGGATATGAGCGGTTACGGCGCGGGTGTTGAGGATTTGGACCTGCGATTCGGCAAGCTGGCGCTTGGGTATTTATCTGGCGCACGACCCGACATTACGACAGAAAACGGCAACTACGCCAAAAACAACATCGACATGCGTCTTTACGACATAAAAGCTCCGGGCGGGACAGGGGGCGTATGGTTCGATTTCGCCAACAGCAAAGGGGGGACGACATCCGACGGCTCCCTGATCCCGACCAGCAGCGGCTACGCATTCGGAATACGTCATCAGCGACTCGAGTGGCATGGCGGTTACCATTCCTTTAGCATTCAGTACGGAACTGGAGCCGCGAGTAATTTCAGCACATCCATTGACGACCCAACCCGGTTCGTCAACAGCAGCGCTCGGTTTTTACTCACCGAACAGGTTGTGGTTCAGCCAAACCAAAGATTTGCCATCATGCCGATTTTCGTTTACCAGCGCATCAAGGATGGCAACCCGCAGCACCCATGGCAGCAGTGGGTCTCGTTCGGCGCGCGGCCAGAGGTTTTTTTCACGAAGTATCTCTCCCTGGCGTTCGAAGGAGGGGTCGATCACACTCACAGCCAGATCGCACCGGTCTACGACGGTTGGCTGCGCAAATTCACGATCGCTCCCCAGATTGGAGCGGGAAGAAAATTCTTCAGCCGTCCTGTCCTGAGGGCCTTCATGACGTACGCGAACTGGTCGGATGGGCTGCGCGGATTTGTCGGCGGAACTCCTTTCCAGAATCGAACCAGCGGCCTTACGTACGGTGTGCAAGCGGAAACCTGGTGGTAGGAGATTAGACAATGTCAACTCAACCAGTAGCAAGAAGCGCGACACCAGCGCCAAATGTGTCGACGATCACTGCGACGCCAGGCTACACGCGTCCCCTCGCTATCGTTACCACCCTGTTTTTCATGTGGGGGTTCCTGACTTGTCTCAACGATATTTTGGTCCCGCACTTGAAGTCTATTTTTGATCTCAGCTACGCGCACGTGATGTTGATTCAGTTTTCATTCTTTTCTGCCTACTTTTTGTTTTCGATCCCATGGGCGAAAGTCGTGAACGCAATCGGCTATCAGAGGACCATGGTGGTGGGCCTGCTTTTTATGGCTGCCGGCGCATTCCTGTTCGTGCCGGCTGCCTCTTCTGCTTCGTTTCCACTTTTTCTGGGCGCCCTGATTGTCCTTGCCGCGGGCATCACAGGCCTGCAGGTGGCGGCTAACCCTTACGTGGTGGTCCTCGGCAAACCGCAGACTGCATCGAGCCGCCTGGATCTGACACAGGCGTTTAACTCGCTCGGTACCGCGATAGCCCCAAAACTTGGCGGACTGCTGATCCTGAGCGCGGTGCCGCTGACCATCGAAGAAATGAAGGCCCTCTCGCCGCCTGCGCTGCACCTGTATCGCGTGCAAGAAGCCGCATCGGTAAAGCTGCCATACATCGTCATTGGGATTGCGTTGCTTCTGCTGGCGGGGCTGATTTCCACATCAAAGTTGCCGACCATCGCAGCCGCGGCCAAAGGACGCGGAGAGAGGGTCAACGATTCAGTCTGGAAACATCCCAATCTTGTTTTCGGCGCACTTGGAATCTTTGCCTACGTAGGTGCGGAGGTCTCCATCGGCAGTTTTCTGGTGAACTATTTCGGCCAACCGGATATTGCAGCCTTCTCCGCGAAAACGGCGGCTGGGTATGTTTCGTTTTACTGGGGTGGTGCGATGGTTGGGCGCTTTCTGGGTGCGGGCCTTTTGCGCAGGGTCAAAACCGGACACCTGCTTGCAATATTTGCCGTCTGCACATCGTTGCTGGTCACGCTATCCATGCTTACTCAAGGACACTTCGCCATGTGGAGCATTTTGGCTGTGGGATTTTTCAACTCGATCATGTTCCCCAGCATCTTTAGTCTTGGAGTCGCCGAACTCGGGCCGCTGACGGGAAACGGATCCGGCATTCTGAACATGGCGATCGTCGGCGGTGCGATTCTTCCCCTGATACAGGGAGCGATTGCCGACCATATCGGGATTCACCACGCGTTCTTTGTACCCGTGATCTGCTACTTGTACATCTTATTTTATGCGCTGAGCGGTTCGAAACCAAACAGCGAACGCTACGCTTAGGAGAATGGAAAGGGATTAGCGATGCTAATTGCAGGCGACATCGGCGGTACAAAAACTGACCTGGCAATCTACTCGATCGAGTCGGGGCCCCATGCACCGCTGGCTCAGGCAGAATTCCACAGTGCCGACTATCAGAGTCTGCAGGCGATGGTCTCCGGGTTTCTTGCTCAAGCGAAGCTCCCCGTCGGGCACGCCTCGTTTGACGTTGCCGGCCCGGTGATCAATGGTCACGTAAAAACGACCAACTTGCCTTGGGTGATGGATGAAATCTCGCTTGCGAAAGACTTGAATCTCAAGTCCGTCCACCTCATGAACGACCTGGAAGCGGTCGCCCGGGCGGTGCCGGTTTTGCGGCCAAACGATTTCGTTACGCTCAATGAAGGGCAACCGGTCCCGAAGGGCACGATTGCAGTCATCGCGCCCGGGACTGGGTTAGGTGAATCGTTTCTCACCTGGGATGAATCGCAATACCTGGCGCACAGCTCGGAGGGCGGTCACTCGGATTTCGCGCCAACCGACCAGCGGCAGATCCATTTGCTCGAGTACATGCTGGAGCGGTTTGATCACGTGGGCGTCGAACGGGTCTGCTCCGGTATCGGCGTACCTAACATTTATGAATATCTTCGCGACACCGAGCACATACCAGAAAGGCCCGAGGTCGCTCAGTTGATCGCGTCCGCCAAGGATCACACAAAAGCAATCGTGGAGGCGGCCAGCGACCCGAACCATCCAAGTGAATTGTGCCGCGCCACCATCGACATGCTGATCTCGATCCTCGCGAGCGAGGCTGGCAATCTCGCACTGAAGGTTTTGGCAACGGGCGGGGTTTATCTGGCTGGTGGGATTCCCTTTCACCTGCTGGGCTCGCTGCAGGAGTCGCGGTTCATGCAAACTTTCGCAAGAAAGGGCCGCTTCAAAGATCTGATGGAACGTATTCCAGTTCGAGTAATTACAGCGCGCGCTGCCTTAGTTGGAGCTGCAAGCTTTGGACTGGAGACCTATGAGCACGAATCCGGAGTGGCTGCATGAACGAGAAACTTCCAGCGGTTTACCTCGCCCGACACGGTGAGACGGCGTGGACCGTAACCGGCCAACACACTGGGCGTACCGATTTACCACTGACTGAGCTGGGCGAGCGCAATGCGCGGCGACTGCGGGAACGGCTTAGCGGACTGAGGTTCGCGAAGGTATTCACCAGTCCCTTGCAGCGCGCCATGCGGACGTGTGAACTGGCCGGCTTCGGATCTGTGGCTCAAATCGATCCCGATCTTGTCGAATGGGACTACGGCGAATACGAAGGCCGCCTGACGGTTGACATCTTAAAGGAACGCCCGGACTGGCAATTGTTCCGCGACGGATGTCCGGGTGGTGAGTCGCCACAGCAGGTGGCGACACGGGCTGACCGAGTGGTGAGTCGTGTGCGAGAAATCGACGGAGATGTCTTGCTTTTTTCCAGTGGACATTTTTTGCGAATGCTGGCCACACGATGGATTGGGCTCGAACCCATCAACGGACGATCCCTCATGCTGGGCACGGCAAGCCTGAGCATGCTTGGCTATGAAAACGGAATCTCGCACCCGGCGATCCGGTTGTGGAATGACACCCATCACGTATTTCCGTCCAAAGTAGAGGACGCCCCGACCAACTCATACGACCGCAATGAATTTGCGAATAACGAGGTGACACGATGAAAGCGACAACTTTGCTTCACAACGAAGGCCAGAGCCTGTGGCTCGACAACATTACCCGAGACCTGCTGGAGAGCGGCACCCTCAAACGATATATCGAGGAGCTGTCCGTCACCGGACTCACCTCGAATCCCACGATTTTCGACCATGCGATCAAGAACAGCGCGGCGTACGATTCTGCGATCACTGCACAGTTAAAGAAAGGCACATCGACTGAGGCGCTCTTTTTCGAGTTGGCCCTGGAAGACCTCACTCGCGCTGCAGATCTCTTTCGACCAATTTATGAAAAGACGAACGGGATCGACGGGTGGGTCTCACTGGAAGTCTCCCCGTTGCTTGCCTATGACACGGCCAGCACTCTGGCTGCAGCCAAAGAACTATTCGCCCGTGCGAATCGCCCCAACCTGTTAATCAAGATTCCTGGCACCAAGCAGGGCCTTCCCGCCATTGAAGAAGCAATTTTTGCCGGCATTCCCGTCAACGTCACTCTTTTATTCTCTCGCGAACATTACCTCGCGGCGGCCGAAGCATTCCTGCGCGGCATTGAACGGCGCATCGAAGCCGGCCTCAATCCCCTGGTAGGTTCCGTGGCATCAGTGTTTGTCAGCCGCTGGGACAGCGCTGTTGCTAGCAAGGTTCCGGAGAACCTGCGCAACCAGCTTGGCATCGCGATCGCTAAACGCACATACAAGGCGGCCAGCGCTCTGCTTAGTTCGGCCCGATGGCAGCGTGTTTACAATCTCGGTGGTCGTCCGCAACGTCTGCTATGGGCCAGCACCGGAACCAAAGATCCCAAAGCTTCTGACATTCTCTACATCAAGGCTTTGGCTGCGCCCTTCACCGTAAACACCATGCCCGAGGCCACGTTGAAAGCCCTGGCCACTCACACGGAGTTAGGAGAATTACTTCCGATCGACGGCGGGAATTGCGAAGAGGTCCTGGCACAGTTCGCCCAGGCGGGCATCGACGTCGCCGCTTTGGCGGCCCAGCTTCAAAACGAGGGAGCCGAGTCGTTTGTTAAATCCTGGAACGATCTAATGACCGTGATTTCTTCAAAGAGCGCTTCGCTTGACAAGAGCGTCACGTTGAACGCCGCCGTTTAAAGCGGAAAGAACCCGAACTTATCTCGTTTGATCAACACAGTGGAGACGAAAAGGAGCATAAACATGGCAACACGAGTTCAACCAGCCGCGAGGCGGCCAGTGGCAAAGGCTTCGGCCTGGAGCACCCTCACATCGCATTTCAAAACAGTTTCGAAGCTGCACTTGCAGCAGCTTTTTGCGGACGATCCCAAGCGTGGTCAGCGCATGGCAGTGGAGGCGGTGGGTCTATACCTCGACTACTCCAAGAATCGTGCTGCTGATGAGACTCTCCAGATCCTTCTCCAACTTGCCGCAGAGTCCGGCTTGCGGGCACGGATCGATGCCATGTTCAGCGGCGAGAAGATCAACATCACCGAAAAGCGCGCCGTCTTACACGTAGCCTTGCGTACCCCAAAGGGTAAATCGATCTTTGTGGACGGAAAGGACGTTGTGCCCGAAGTCCATGCCGTGCTCGACAGGATGGCTGATTTCTCCAACCGCGTTCGGAGTGGAGCCTGGACCGGTCATACCGGAAAACGCATTCGCAATGTCATCAACATCGGCATTGGCGGATCCGATCTAGGGCCGGTCATGGCGTACGAGGCGCTTAAGCACTACTCAGACCGCTCGATGACCTTTCGCTTTGTCTCGAATGTGGATGGAACGGACTTCGCCGAAGCAGTACAGGATCTCGATCCGGCGGAAACGCTGTTCATCGTCTCGTCAAAAACCTTCACCACTCTCGAAACTATGACGAATGCTCAGACCGCCCGCGCCTGGTCCCTGGCCGGACTGGGAGGCGACGAAAAGTCAGTGGCAAAGCATTTTGTCGCGGT
>Ga0070765_100003448_pt1 | contig 10131 bp, 9 predicted proteins | sample HubBroMetageWFT5_FD_71516 | JGI IMG/M metagenome (GOLD analysis project Ga0070765, IMG submission 71516) | Warmed and freeze-thawed soil microbial communities from the Hubbard Brook experimental Forest, New Hampshire - Hubbard Brook CCASE Soil... | ecosystem: Environmental > Terrestrial > Soil... | reverse complement strand
CGGTCTTATGTGTTTGATCGCAGGGAGCTTGTGCTAGGTGTCTGCCGGATATTGATATCATTCTGGCCGGTGCTGCTGGTCATCGCCGGGGCGGCATTGACCGGGACGGCTTCGCGGGCGACGTCGAAGAATCTGCAAAATAAAATACTGGAGGTGTCGAACTAACCGGGGTTGGTTCGACGCGTCAGTACGGGCAAGGACCGGGCAGTGGACGCTGCGCTGTCTGAGATTCTGGCTTAGTCCAGACAGAAGGGAGAATGTGATGCGAGTCATGGTGTTAGTGAAGGCCAACAAGGATTCCGAGGCGGGAGTGATGCCCAGTCCTAAGCTGCTGGCGGAGATGGGGAAATTCAACCAGGAATTGATTCAGGCTGGCGTGCTGCTGGCTGCGGACGGGTTGCATGCTAGCTCGAAAGGCAAGCGGGTGAAGTTTTCGGGGGAGAGGCGCACGGTGATTGATGGGCCGTTTGCGGAGACGAAGGAACTGGTGGCTGGTTACTGGATTTGGCAGGTGCGGTCCATGGAAGAGGCGGTGGAGTGGCTGAAGCGGGCGCCGTTTGACCGGGAGACTGAGGTGGAGATTCGGCCGGTGTTTGAGATGGCGGATTTTGCGCGGTGAGCAGGTGGGAAGCATCCGAGACCGGAATAGCCGAGCGGGCAGCGGCGCAAACGAACGGAAGCTTTCGCGTCATGGTTGCTCGAACGAAGATCAGCCTTGGTGGGCCGCGACCGCGAAAAAGTTTTCGCGGTGTGTCGAATTCAAGCAGGGTCGTTCGACGTGTAAGTAGGGGCGACGCTAAGCGGGTCGGGGCAGGTTCTAGAACCTGGCACGAAATGCGAAGTCAAATAATAAAGGAGAAACGACGATGCGATTCTTGATGCTGGTGAAACACGGTGAAAACCCGGGGCCTCCGCCGCCGGAATTCCTGGCAGCGATGACGAAACTGGGGGAAGACGCGGCGAAATCAGGGACGATGATCGCGAGCGGAGGGCTGGTGCCGATATCGAAGAGCACGCGGGTGCGGCTTTCTCGAGGACAGGTGGCTGCGATTGACGGGCCTTACACCGAGGCTAAGGAAGTGGTGGGCGGGTTCGCGCTTTTTGAACTGAAATCGAAGCAAGACGCGATTGACGGAGCCATGAATTTTATGGCGCTGCACAAAAAGTACTGGCCGGGGTGGGAGGGCGAGACCGAAATCCGTGAGCTATTGGGGCCGGAAGCTTTCGAGCAGAAAGCGTAGGCGAGGTTGCCGATACGGATGGCCGGGTCGGAAAGAAACCAATTCACAAAGTGAAGAGGACAAGGAGATGTGACGATGAAATACATGATGATCGTGAAGCATAAGGAAACACAAGGCATGCCGCCGAAGGAGTTGATGGAGGCGATTGGCAAGCTGACGGAAGAGGCTATCAAGAACGGCACGATGCTGGGAAACGGCCGACTGTTGCCGACTGCGGCGGGAGCCAGCGTGAACCTTTCCGACGGGCGCGTGACCGTGACGGACGGGCCGTTTACCGAGGCCAAGGAGATTATCGGCGGGTATGCGCTGTTTGAGCTGAAGTCGAAGGAAGAGGCGGTGGAGGGAGCGCGGCATTTCATGGAGCTGCACAAGAAACACTGGCCGGGATGGGAGGGGGAGACGGAAGTGCGCGAGATGATGATGATGCAACAGGACTGCGCTGCGAAAGCGTAGGGGCGGCTTCTTTCAGCGTTGCGAAAACAGCGTGGCAGAAGAGTCTGTGTGAGAACTGCGAAATCGGAACTTGAGCGACTGAAGCCGCTCGGATTCGGTGCGGTTTATGTCGTGGCTAAAGCCACGACCCACAAGGATTCTCGCGTTCTCACACACGCTCTAAAGCCGTGCCCTGACGCAAAACAGTAGTTCGCACTCCGACTCGGAGGCCGTGGATTCGCAGTGCAGCGCGGCTCAGCTCCGCTCGGTCGCTCGCTTGCTCACTTGCTCACTTGCTTGCGCGGGCGGATCGAACGTGATGTGATTGTTAGCTGTGAGCGCTACCGATATACATCGCGCGATTGACGCCGTTTGGCGGATGGAATCGCCGCGGATCATTGCCGGCCTGGCGCGGATGGTGCGCGACGTGGGCGTCGCGGAGGATCTGGCGCAGGACGCATTGGTTGCGGCGCTGGAGCAGTGGCCGCAGTCGGGGGTGCCGGATAATCCGGGGGCTTGGCTGATGGCGGCGGCGAAGCATCGGGCGATTGATCATTTTCGTCGCAACGCGCGGCTGGAGCGCAAGCACGAAGAGCTGGGCCGCGAGATGGAAGAGAAAGAGATGGCCGTGCCGGATTTTGCAGCGGCTCTGGATGACAATGTCGGGGACGATCTTCTGCGGCTGGTTTTTATCTCCTGCCATCCGGTGCTTCCGAGCGAGGGGCGTGTGGCGCTTACTTTGCGCTTGCTCGGAGGGTTGACCACCGAGGAAATCGCGCGGGCGTTTTTAGTGCCGGAGCCGACCGTGGCGCAGCGCATTGTACGGGCGAAGCGGACGCTGGCGGAAAAGCGCGTCCCGTTCGAGGTGCCGCGTGGTGAGGAGCTGGCGGCGCGGCTTTCGTCGGTGCTTGCGGTGATTTATCTGATTTTCAATGAAGGGTACTCGGCGACGGCGGGTGACGATTGGCTGCGGCCTGGGTTGTGCGAAGCCGCGTTGCGGCTGGGTCGTGTGCTGGCGGAGCTGGCGCCGTTGGAGCCGGAGGTGCATGGGTTGGTGGCGCTGATGGAGATACAGGCTTCGCGAGCTGCGGCGCGCGTTGACTCGGCGGGCGCGCCGATTTTGTTGCTGGAGCAGAACCGGGCGGAGTGGGATCAGCTTTTGATTCGTCGCGGGTTTACGGCGCTGGCGAAGGCTGCGGAGCTGGGTCGTGTGCGAGGCCCGTACTTGTTACAGGCGGAGATTGCGGCTTGCCATGCGCGTGCGCACGTGGCGGAAGAAACGGATTGGGCGCGGATTGTGTCGCTTTACGAGAAGCTTGGTGAGATTGCGCCTTCTCCTGTGATTGATTTGAATCGCGCGGTGGCGGTTTCGATGGCGTTTGGTGCGGCGGCGGGGTTGGAGGTGGTGGACGCGCTCACTGCGGAAGGCGCGCTGGAAAATTATCATCTGCTACCGAGCGTGCGCGGCGACTTGCTGCAGAAACTTGGGCGGCTGGAGGAAGCGCGGGCGGAGTTTGAACGAGCGGCCGGGTTGACGCGTAATGCGCGAGAGCGTGAATTGCTGCTGGCGCGTGCGGGAGCGTGTGGCAGCCGCACAACTTGAGCTGAAGTGGCGACCTACGGCGCTGGGCGATGGCTTCGTCGAGGGGACGGGTCTGAGACCCGCCCCTACGATGTTTATTGGTGGAGTGTGCTGGCGACTCCGGGTTGCTGGTCGGCGGGTAATTCGGTGCCTGGTGGGTAGACTACGATTTGGATTTCGCCCCAGGGGGATACGGGGGCGGACGGCTTCGTCGGAGCTGGCGCGGCGGTCGGTGTGATGGCAGCGTCTGGTCCGACGGCGTCCGCGGCGGCGGTGACTTTTTTGCCCATGCCTAGGACTTTAAGTTGGGAGTCGTCGAAGCCGAAGTTGCTTACGAGGTAGGCGCGGATTACGGCGGCGCGGGCTTGGGTTAGGACTAGATCTTTTTCGGTGTCGCCGGTGAGGCCGGTGGAGACCACTACTACTGCTACGCCGAATTCGTTGCCTGCCAGGAATTTTCCGGCAGCGCTTAGGGAGCCTTCATTCTTCAGCTTGGCTGTGTCAATTTTTTCGAAGAGAGTCTTCGGATCGTAGGTGAAAGTTTTCATCGGGCCGGCGTCGGGCAGGTTGGGAATCTGGTTTTTCGCCAGCTCGGCGGAATCTTCGTAGCCGCGTTTTTTAAAATAGCCACGCAGCAGGAAATTTTGTTTCAGGGCTTCCATATTTTCCTGGAAGTCGGCGATGCCGGCTTGCGCGTGGACGGTGGCGTCTTTCAGACCGACGGTGGTGGCCTGCAGGTCGGTGTACATTTCCTTGTTATTGACGAGCGCGCCGATGGTGCCCTGGCCGTCGTCAATTTTCGCGGTGATGGATTTCAGGTTGGCGGTGGCGACGGTGGTGTTGGCGACGGCATCTTTAGTGCTGTCCATGATGGCGTCGGCTTTTTTGATGATGTCGGCGAAAACGAGGGGCGGGACACTGGCGATGGTGTCGCCATCGCGCACGTTCAAGGCTTGCGCGCCGCCGAAGGTGATCGAGATATATTCATTGCCCAGCAAGCCTTCGGTCTGAATGGCGGCGACGGAATCCTGCTTAATAATGTCGTGCGTGGAGCGCTGCAGGTCCATCAGCACGGTGATTTTATCGGTGGGATTTTTCGGCAGGTCTATGCGGCGCACGGTACCGCTGTGCACTCCGCCGACGCGGACTTCGGCGCCTTCATTCAGGCCGACGACGTTGGCGAACTGCGCCTTCAGCTGATAGGTATTGCTGAAAAGATATTGGCGGTCGCCGATGATGAAGATGCCGATCGCCAGAATTGCCAGCGTGGCAATGATGAAGGCTCCCAACCTGGCTGCTCTGGACATATACGCTCCCTAAGAATCCCGTTTGAAAAATTCGGCGACGAATTCGTCCGTGCTTTTTTCGAGTTCCTCGTACGTGCCTTCGATCACCGCGTTGCCTTCGTGCAGCAGGACGATGCGGTCGGCGATTACTTTGGCGCTGTGCAAGTCGTGAGTGACGACTATGGAGGCGACTTCGCGCTCTTCCTGCAGCTTCAAAATTAATTCATCAATTTCGCCGGAGGTGATGGGGTCCAGGCCGGCGGTGGGTTCATCGAGCAGGAGGATGCCGGGCTCGAGAACGAGGGCGCGGGCTAGGCCTACGCGTTTTTGCATGCCGCCGGAGATGTCGCTGGGCATTTTCTGTAGATCAGCTTCCATGCCAACGCTGGCTAGCAGTTCTTGCACGCGCTCGGAGCGTTGCGCGGCGGTCATTTCAGTGTGGCGGCGCAGGGGGAAGGCGACGTTCTCTTCTACCGTGAGTGAATCGTAAAGCGCGGCGTGTTGGAAGAGGAAGCCCATGTTTTTTCTGATTTCGTTTAGTTCTTCGAGATTGGCGCTGGTGATTTCCTGGCCTTGGATTTGGATGGTGCCGGCGTCGGGCTTTTGCAGGCCTACAATCAGGCGGAGCAAGACGCTTTTGCCGGTGCCGCTGCGACCGAGGACTGCTACGGTTTGGCCGCTGCCGACTTTTAGATTGAGGCCGTTTAGAACTTTTTGCTCGCCGTAGGATTTGTGCAGGCCTTGCACGACCATGGCTGGGCCGAAGTTGGCTTGGTCAGCGCTGGCTCGTTGCGCATTGGATGGCTTCGCGCTGGCTGAGCTCGCGCTCGCGAGGTTTTTGCCGCTTGCGGATTCCGGCGGCTTGACGGCTGGGGCTTGGACTGGAGGCATCATGGGAAGAACACCAGGATCAACTTCACCAGGATCACGTCGGCCAACATTACGAAGAGTGAGGAGAGCACGACAGCGCTGGTGGCTGAGCGGCCGACGCCTTCGGTGCCGCCCTGGCTGCGCATGCCCTGGAAGCAGGCGATTACGCCGATGATCAGTCCGAAGACCATGGTGCGAAAAGTGGGCGCGAGGAAATCGCTGAAGCCGGTGCCGGCAAATCCGGCGTGAATGAATTTGTGGAAGGCGATGGGCTCGGCCAGGGTGTTGGCAAGCCAGCCGGTGATGATCCCGCAGAAATCGGCGGCGAGGGTGAGCAGCGGCATCATGAGGATGCAGGCGACGATGCGCGTGAAGGCCAGCAGCTTATAGGCGTTTACGCCGGAGGCTTCGATCGCGTCAATCTGCTCGGTGACTTTCATGGAGCCGAGTTCCGCGCCGATGCCTGCGCCTACGCGGCCGCAGACTACCAGGGCGGTGATGACCGGGCCGGTTTCGTGAATGATGGAGAAGACGACGGCGGCGGGGAGCAGGGATTTGGCGCCGAATTGAATCAGGCTGTGACGGCTTTCGAGCGCTAGTACTGCGCCGATTGCGGCGCCGGCCATCGCCACCATCGGCAGGGATTTCGAGCCGACTTCGTCAAGCTGGCGAATTAGTTCGAGGCCTTCGAACGGGCGACGGAACGTGGAACGCATTACTTGCCAGATGAACATGCCGAGTTCGCCGAACCATTCGAGGAGGCTGTTGAGCGAATTCCAGAGTGCGGATGCGGCGGAGCGGATTGCGACGGATGGTTGCGGGAGGTCGTCGGTAGTGTAGCGGCGCGGGATGTTGGCGTGGAAGCTCATTATTTTGGGTTAGGAGTGCGCGGCGACGGCTTGGTCGCGGGTTGTGGGCATCTCTAAATTCTCCTGATGCAGTGCGTCGGGCGCGCGAAAAAAGTTGGCTGTGGGTACGAGCCAGAGAGGGGTCGAGGCCGGCAAAGGTATGAATACCATTGGGGGCGCGAGGCGTCTGTGCGAAAGAGAACACTATTGGGATTGTTTCCAAGATGTATGCGGTCGGGTCTGAAGCGCTCAGGCGATCCGGTTGCGATGACGAGGCGATGGCACGGAATCTCCGGCCTGACTGGCATTATTACCAATATCCTTTGGAGTGACGCTATAGGAGCCTCTAGCGTGACTCAAACTCCCCCCGCTACCGGGCAAACGATCTCGCGCTACCGCGTGATGGAGGAACTGGGAAGCGGTGGTATGGGTGTGGTGTACAAAGCCGAGGACAATGAGCTCGGCCGGTTTGTCGCCTTAAAGTTCCTGCCAGGGAACGCAGCCCAAGACCCCCTCGCCCTGGAACGTTTTCGCCGCGAGGCACGACGCGCATCTGCGCTCAATCACCCGAATATCTGCACTATCTACGAAATTGGGATCCACGAAGGCCATCCGTTCATCGCAATGGAGTATCTGGACGGCGTAACTCTGAAATACTGGATAGCCGCGGGCACGTTGGATACGGAGCGTATTATTTCGATCGCCATCGAGGTCTCCGATGCGCTTGATGCGGCCCACAGTGAGGGCATCATTCATCGTGACATTAAACCCGCTAACATTTTCGTCACAGGGCGGGGCCGCGTAAAAATTCTCGACTTTGGCTTGGCCAAGAGCATGCATCCGGAGGGCCTCGGAAGCCCGCTCGCGACGCAGGCGACGCAAACTTTGTCCTACGCCCCCGAAGAACATCTCACCAGCCCGGGGACGGCGATGGGAACCGTGGCCTACATGTCTCCGGAGCAAGTGCGTGCGGAGAAGTTGGATGGCCGGACGGATCTGTTTTCTTTCGGTATCGTTCTCTACGAGATGGCGACGGGGAAGCTGCCGTTTCAAGGCGCCAGTTCGGGCGTCCTGACCGAAGCCATCCTCAATCGCAATCCCGTGGCTCCCGTACAACTGAATCCCAACGTCCCGCCGGCCTTGCAAGAGGTGATTCGCAGAGCGCTGGAGAAGGACCGCAACCTGCGCTATCAGAACGCGGCCGATATGGGGGTTGAACTGCAACGGCTAAAGCGAGATTCCGACTCTGGCTGGAGAACCGGGAAAGAAGAAACGGAATCGGTGGCGAAACCATCCACAAATCTTTTGTCCTCGAGCGGCAAGCGGAGGGCACGGACTTCGTCTGCGCAAGCAACTGCCCCCCGCCCACAGCGAGTCGCGCGAATCATTGACTCGCTTGCAGTTTTGCCGTTCGAAAATGCTAGTGGCGAGCACGAGGACGAGTATCTCAGCGACGAGATCACCGGAAGCCTGATAAATAGTCTGGCGACAGTGCCGAAACTGCGCGTGATGGCGCGGAGCACCGTATTTCGGTATAAGGGCCGGGAAATTGATCCTCAAGCCATCGGTCGCGAGCTCAACGTGCGCGCCGTGCTCACAGGAAGAATAATGCACGCCGGCGGCTCATTGCGCATTGGGACCGAATTAGTTGATGTAGCCACAGGGTCCCAACTATGGGGCGCGCAATACAATCGCAAGCCCGACGACATCTTCGTGGTCCAGGACGACATTTCCAACGAGATATCGGGAACATTGCGGTTGCAGTTGACCCGGGCCGAAAAGAAGCGATTAACAAAACACCACACGGAGGATGCCGAGGCATATCGGCTGTACCTGAAGGGTCGTCACTACTGGAACAGGTGGACCGAAGAAGGATTCTACAAGGCGATTGAGTACTTTCAGCAGGCACTCGAGAAAGACCCCAGCTACGCCCTCGCGTATGCTGGTTTGGCGGATTCCTACGTGCTGCTGGGATGGAATAGCTATTTGCCGCCGAAGGAAGTGTTCCCTAAAGGCAAAGCGGCGGCGCTGGCCGCCCTGCGACTCGACCCGGATCTTGTAGAAGGCCACACAGCTCTAGCGGCTTTGTTATGGTTGCACGATTGGAAGTGGGAAGAGGCTGAGACAGAATTCAAGCGCAGTCTCGATTTAGGGCCCACCTACCCGACTGCCAATCACTGGTATGCCGAGTTTGTGATGACCATGGGGAGACACGTGGAAGTTATGGCCAGGATAAAGAATGGCCAGGAACTTGATCCGTTGTCGCTAATTATCAATGTAGCGGTCGGATGGGCTTTCTACTTTGGACGCCAATACAACGAAGCCGTCGAACAGCTCGAGCGGACGATCGAGTTGGACCCGAATTACCCGGTCACGTACTGGATTCTCGGCCTTGTGCTCCGGAAAACGGGCAACTACGAACGGGCCATTGCCGAGGGTGAGAGGGCGGTGAAATTCTCGGGCGGCAGTCCTTTGATGCGCGCAGCCCTGGCGCACAGTTGCGGCACGGCCGGCAGGATAGAAGAAGCATCTGAGATGCTCGAAGATTTGACGAGATTAGCAAAGCAAAAATATGTGGCGCCGTACTTCTTCGCTGGAGTTCACATTGGCCTGGGAGAAAACGATCGCGCTATTGACTGCTTGGAGAAAGCCTACGAAGAACACTCGCACTGGCTGATCTATCTTCACTTAGATCCGAGTATGGACGGCTTGCGAGAAAATCCACGTTTCCAAACCCTGTTGCGACGTGTCGGGCTTTCCGCGCCGAAAGCCGCCATCGCAAAATGAAGAAGGCCAAAGCCGAGTACTAGGAAAGCGGCTAGTGGACCACCCGCCATGTGCGACGAGCGGGGGTTCGGCGGGACGCTCCAGCGCTGGTAATGGCTGCGGGAAAATCACAACGTCACGAATTCGGATTATTGGTGGCCGAAGCGGAATGCGACTCCGGCGCTGTAGCGGAAATTGTTCTGGCGGTTGTTGAGGCCGTCCGGGATTTTTGTCAGGAAGTACTCAGCCTGCACGGGGCGAACGGACACGTGTTTGGACACTTTGAAATCAATGCCGCCGCCTGCCGTCATTGCAAAATTGTTTTCGGTTCCCGTTGATCGGGCGATGCCGTCGGTGGTGCGAATGCCTCCTACGAGGATCTGCGCGAACGGCGTAACTTTGCCGCGGCGGAAATTCACTCTAGGGCCGAAGAGATAGGTGAACGCTGCTCCGGCGAATGCGCCGTTCCCGCTGCTGGTGGCAATAAGGCCGCCCAGGTCTGCTACCGCACCGAGCCAGTGGTTGACGTTGTACTCGATCTGGCCACCCCCACCGTTTCCGTTGTAGGCCGCCGAAGGTGCGATGCCCGGGACATTGGCATTTACATTAAAGCGCGCGTAGTCGTAACCGGCGTAGGCTTCGAACCGGGGAGCGACATCTTGCGCTAGCGCTTTTGGTGCGAAAGCAAGCAGCGAGACCAACACAAGCAGCGCGGATGAAATTTTCATTTGGCGCGCGCCTCCATTTGGATTGCCACATTCCCAATAGTCCTAGTGGCACAGCTTGGCCTGTTTGCGAGTTATCGAATGCGACGAGTAGGTACTGCGAAGTCTGATGGCGCTATTGCCGCAGAGGTTGGCAACGGAGGGTGGCGCACGCGAAGTGACGAGGGTCGTGGCGATGGTCCTAGGTCGCTCAGGCACAACGCAATTACGCGGCCTTAGGATTTTTCGCAAGCCTTGCCACGGTTTTCAAGATTTCGTGCAAAAGATGCTGGTCGGATACCGCCCGAGAGACCGTGATGGCTCCGACGAGCGCGCAAACGCTCATGATGGCACGCGATCTTGCGGCGCGCTTGTCCTTGGCCTTGGCGCTCGTGCCGCGAA
>Ga0070765_100003447_pt1 | contig 10134 bp, 6 predicted proteins | sample HubBroMetageWFT5_FD_71516 | JGI IMG/M metagenome (GOLD analysis project Ga0070765, IMG submission 71516) | Warmed and freeze-thawed soil microbial communities from the Hubbard Brook experimental Forest, New Hampshire - Hubbard Brook CCASE Soil... | ecosystem: Environmental > Terrestrial > Soil... | reverse complement strand
GAGTTCGTAACGTCTTCCACGATGCCGCAGAAATAGGCCGCACGCATCGCGCCAACGTACCCGGCGGTACCCTTCAGTTTATGGGCCTCCGCGGCAAGGATCTTCGGATCGTCCGCCAACAACCCGGGCAACCGACTTGCCAACTGTGCGGCTTGCTCAATAAAGAGTTGGAGAACATCGGTAACAAACTTGTCAGGTTCATTAACTTCCAAGAGTTCGTTCAATTGGCGCTCGTCGCACACAGGTAAATCAGAGCGCGATGGGGAGGAAGGTCGATCAGGCGATCCTATTTTGATGGTTGCCTCGAGCACCTCTTTCAGAGCATCAATGTGCAACGGCTTGGTGAGCTTATCATTCATACCTGCTCCGAGGCATCTTTCCCGTTCCTCGCTAAGAGCATTCGCAGTAAGACCGACGATTTGCGGTTGTTTTGAACCAGATAATGAAAGGCGAATCTGGTAAGTCGCCTGTAAACCGTCGATTTCCGGCATCTGTACATCCATCAAAATGAGGTCAAACGCCTCGCTTTGTGCAGCAGCGATTGCCTGACGTCCGTCTTCCGCTTCCGAAATCTTCCGGACCCCAAGCTTTTGCAATTGAGAGATGCAAACACGACGGTTCACCGCGTTGTCATCCGCCACCAGAATGTTGAGCCCTGAGATCATCGGGTCTGACTCCGAAAGTGCTTCAGGTGAGCGGTTCACGTCGCTGGCATTGGCTAATACCCCAACGGCCTGGAGGAAGCGGCTCTTCTTAAGCGGAAGCGAGAGCACAGTTGCGCTGGGATAACGGTTCGCCAATTCGGAGATGTTCTTGGAACGAGTCAGAAGAAGAACCGTTATTGGACTGAACTGCGGGATCTGACTCTCGCAGTCATCGGCGTCGATGATCAAGTAATCCAACTGAGCGCCATCAAGATTTTCCGGTTGATCAGATCGGACGATTAGTTCCAAGGCAAGTTCTTCGGCCCAATCGGCAAGCAGTCGGATGAGTCGGGCATTCTGGACCAGTGCAACCATCCGCTTGCCATGTAAATCCTGGCCGTTGGGGTCGGTCTCCCTGATGTCTGCGGCTGGAAGGGGGACGGCAAAATGAAATTGAGTGCCTTTCCCGACCGTGCTTTCCACCCATACCCGACCTCCCATTAATGCCGTCAAATTGCGACAGATTGACAGGCCCAAGCCAGTGCCGCCGAAACGCCGATTCGTCGACTCGTCCACTTGGCTGAAGGACCGAAAAAGCCGATCGAGTTTTTCTGGCGGGATGCCCTCGCCGGTATCTTCCACGCAAAAATGTACCATGTTGTCGACATCGGCTGAAGGTTCTACCTGCAGGTAGATTTCGCCGCAGGAGGTGAACTTGATCGCGTTGTTCAGAAGATTGAGCAGAATTTGCCTCACTCTGGTGACGTCGCCGATCAAGGTAGAAGCTATTCGTGGGTCGATCCAGGCGCTGATTTCAAGCCCTTTCCCGAACGCCATCGGTGCCAATAGATCCATTACCTGATCGACCACGTCGCGGAGCGCAAAGGCAATTGACTCCAATTCGAGTTTGCCGGATTCGATCTTGGACAGGTCCAGGATATCGTTGATGATGTGTAAAAGAGTTTCCCCGCTTGTTCGAATGACTTCGACCAATTCGCGCTGATGAATGTCGAGGCTCGTGTCAGAAAGAATGTCTGCCATGCCAAGGACCCCAATCAACGGCGTGCGTATCTCATGGCTCACATTAGCGAAAAATACCGACTTGAAACGAGTGGCCTCCTCCAGCTTTTCATTGAGAAGCTCTAACTCGCAGTTTTTCTCGGTCAGTTCCCTTTGACTCGCTTGGAGGGCTTGAAACGCCCGCTGCCGTTGCAAAGAGTGTATGTAGGCTCCGGAATGCATACGCACCCGCGCGAGCAATTCGATGCGGTTAGGCAATTTTACTATGTAATCATTGGCTCCGGATTCAAACGCCATCTGTTTGGTAGCAGGGTCCTCTTTGCTAGAAAGGACAATGACGGGAACCGCGCGAGTGAACGGGTTGTTGCGGTATTCTCTCAGCAGGTCAAATCCGTTCACCCCGGGCATCACAAGGTCTTGCAAGATCACGGTCGGGCCAACCTTCCTGGCCAATTCGATCGCTTGCGTGGGATCGTTTACATAGTGGAAGGCGATCGTCGGATCGGTTGCTAGCATGCGTCGAACGCCTTCGGCTACCATTGCCTGGTCGTCTACCAACAACACCAAGATCTTATCTGTGGCGCTTTCGATCTCTGTGATTACCGAACTCATTTTTCCCCGTTATTAACCTCGCTCATCCCTCTTTTTGGATATCAGGCCCCATGGCGGCTCTAAAAACGGCCCAATTGAGGCTCGCCGCTGGCAAAAGCTTTCTTCGTGCTGCGAACCCAATCACCGATCAGCTGCCTCTTCTCGTGGAATGTGTCGCATTTGCTTCTGAACCAAAAAGTTCCCTTAGCCGCGGCCCAATCTTGCGCAGCGGCAATATTTCACTCGCAGCGTTGATCACGGCGGCAGCTTTGGGCATGCCGTACACCGCGCAGGTGCTTTGGTCCTGCGCAATCGTGTGATATCCCGCATCGCGCAATATTTTTAAACCTCGTGCACCGTCCCGCCCCATGCCAGTCAAAAGGACGCCTATCATCGGTCCTCGAAAGAAACGCGCTGCACTCTCGAAGAATACGTCGACGGAAGGGCGGTATGGATTTTCCACCGGCTGGGTGGTGTAGCCAAGTTCGTGGGAATTCTTGAAGACAAGATGATCTTCGCTGCCAGCGACCAAAACGCTGCCAGAACTCGCCGAATCGCCTTCATAAGCCAGTCGCACGGGTAACTTTGAATGTCCCTTTAACCACTCCACCAATCCCGGCGCAAACAGCTGGTCTATATGCTGAACAATGACGACGGCCGGAGAAAAAACTTCCGGAAGAGCGGAAAGAATCTCGACTAATGCCGCCGGGCCGCCGGCTGAAGCGCCGATTAGAATTAACCTGTTAGCCGTGCTTTCAACTTTTGGCACTATGTCGTCCACCGAATGCTCCCTGCCAGAGGTCTGACGCTCGATGCCCTTGATCTTCAGCAGCAACGCCCGTCCAGTCTTTTCAGAAGCAACGACCGTCGGAGTGTCTATTGCGTCTATCGCACCTGCACCCAAAGCTTCAAAAACCTTCGCCGCGTTTCCTCCAACGGTCGCCGTTACAATTAATATCGGACAGGGCGTACGACTCATGATTCGACGAGTAGCCTCCGCGCCGTCCATGTATGGCATGATCAGATCCATCAATAGGAGTTCCGGCAAATCTCTCTCGCAGAGCTTAACGGCCTCCGGGCCGTCGCGTGCGATCCAAGCAATCTGATGCTCCTCACAAGTGCGTATCAGCCGGCGCAACAATTCAGCGGCCATCGGCGAATCGTTCACGATGCCAATTCTCATTCTGCAGCCTCGCCGATTAATTTTACAACCGCCTGGAGTAACGCCTCGTCATGGAAACTTGCTTTCGCCAGATAGTAGTCTGCTCCAGCTTCTAATCCGCGACGTCGGTCTTCCGCGCGATCTTTGTAGGAAACGATCATCACCGGAAGTGCTTTCAGCTTCGAATCCTTTTTGATGAGCGTGACGAATTCGATTCCATCCATGCGTGGCATATCAATATCAGTTACGACTAAGTCAAAGTGACCCGACCGGGCAGCGTTCCAACCCTCCATTCCGTCGACCGCAATCTCGACTTCGTAACCTCGAGTCTGCAAAAGCTTTTTCTCCAATTCCCGTACTGTCAGCGAATCGTCCACCACCAATACACGCTTATGCTTTTTTTGCGTCTCTCCGCTGTTCCCACTTTTCACTCCGCCCAAAGTCCCGGCTTCAACAGATTTTTCGACGGAGCGGATCAGATCCTCTACATCTACGATCAAAACCGGTGAACCGTCATCCAAAAGTGCCCCCGAACTTATATCTTTGATCTTTCCCAGTCGCGGGTCCAACGGCTTTATTACGAGTTCGCGCTCACCAAGAAATTTTTCGGTTACGAAGCCGTAACAATTTGCTTTGTTGCCGATGACAACAACCGAATTCAGCTCGCCAAACTGATTGTCTTCCGTACCTCCGAAAATCTGGTTAGCCGAGACGAGGCCGATTTGCCGATTTTCGAAGCGAAAATGCTGTCGGCCTGCCGTAACCTCAATATCTTTTTTCGCCACTTTGAGCGCTCGGTCGATGTGCGCCAGCGGAAAGGCATACGGCTCGTTCCCGATCTCAACGAGCAACGCTCTCACGATAGAGAGCGTCAAGGGTAGCTGCATTTGAAAGGTTGAACCGCGTCCGAGGTCCGTCCAGACGCGGATTGCGCCGCGTACATCCCTCACTATTGCTTGAACTGCATCCAAGCCGACTCCGCGTCCGGAAATCTCCGTCACCGTCTGCTTCATCGTGAAGCCGGGCAGAAGAAGAAATTCTAACACTTCGCTGTCAGTCATCCGTGCGGCTACCTCAGGGGTCGTAAGTTTCTTTTTGATGATGGCATTTCGCAAATCCGCCAGATCGATTCCAAGGCCATCGTCTGAAACAGTAACTAGAAGATTGCCTGCACTGTGTTGGGCCTGTAGTCGTATAGTGCCCTCGCCAGACTTACCCGCCGCACGGCGCACCTCGGGTAGCTCAATCCCGTGATCTACAGCGTTGCGCAAAAGATGCGTTAACGGTGCTTCAAGCTTTTCCAGAATATCGCGATCGACATAGGTGTCTAGGCCTTGTATTTCAAGCCTTACCTGTTTTCCGAGATCGCGTCCCAAATCGCGAACCATTCGTGGAAAGCCGTGAACGCCGTCCGCAAACGGTCTCATGCGACAGGCCAAAGCCTCGTCATAGAGGCGATGTGAGAGATTGGCCGAACGCCCTTGAAATTCTTCCGCCTCAAGCAGCCGTTTTGACAAATCGTCACGACAGCGTGCCAATTGAGCCCGCGCTTGAGCAACTTGAGCTTCTGCGCGTTCATTAAATTTTTCCCGGCTGAGCGATTCACGAACTCGATCGAGAATTTGAGCCAACTCGTAATGCTGCCGCTTGAGACGCAGCAACGACTCTAAAAAAGGACCTAACCGGCGGGATTCCACAAGCGATTCCCCGGTGAGCGCAAGAAGTCGATTTAAATTTTCCGGAGTTACCCGCAAAAATCGCTGATGTTTCCGCTTCGCATCGTCAATATCCTTTGAAGGAGTACTGCCCGCCGCCTCAGTCTTGGAGGTAATCGCCCCAATTTCTGAAACATTTGTCTCCTTTGATCGCGGCGGTTGCAAACTTACTTTTGCCGCCTCGCACGGGTCGTCCACTCGCACTGCGGCCAGATCCCGCAGAAACTGTTTCAACTCGTCGTCCCGCTCAGATTTTTGTGTTTCGATTTTATCGTCTGGTGCTTCGGCGATTCGCTGTAACAAATCCACGCCGCGCAACAGCACGTCGACATGTTCGGGCAGCAACACCAACGATCCTTTCTGCGCTGCGACAAAGATGCCCTCCAGCTCATGTGCCACAGAGACCACGGCGTCGCGTTCGACCATCCGTGCGGCGCCTTTCAGCGAATGCGCCGCGCGCATCAATATCGCCAGCCTCGATGCATCCGTTGGATTATGCTCTAGCTCAAGCAAATTCTCGGTAAGGACAACACTCTGGCTTTCCACTTCGAGCCGGAAAAGCTCTACCATGGAAAATTTACTCAGATCGCATGGAACTTTTGCGCTCACGTCAAGCTTCGATCTAGCATTTCGAAGAGGAGTTGATCATCGAGACAGCCAACGCTTTTGTTCTGCCAAAGCAGTACACCTCTCATGTACGTCGTTTGTGCCTTTGGTACTGTGGAAGGAACCCCTATCAACTCATTCGGGTTAAACCTGTGGATGCCATGCACTTCATCTACTGGGAAGACGAATCGCGAGCCTTCGCGGCTCGCCACGACCAGTCGGGGATAAATTGCGCGTTTAGAGCTCGACTTTTCTAACCCCATTTTCTCCAAACCAAGCAGTCGATCGAGCGCCACACAAACTAGCAATTCCCCATGGATATTGACTAAGCCCAAAAGAACGTTACTTCGTCCTTGTGGCACGGAGTGAGTCGGACGACCCTCAGCAATCTCCTGTAAACTCGTTGGCGACAATGCTAGCCACTCGGCACCGATTCGAAATATCAGAGCAGCTTGCGTCTGCCGGCTCTCGACTTTTGGCGCGGTCGCGAAATGCGCGGTCCAACGCTCCAGATAGTCCTGTGGCAGTTCTGCTCCGAGGAGCTGCGCAGCTGCCGATGAATATACGATGCAGTTGCGACAATGGATCACGTTCTTCAACTGGCCGCATTCACGATCACCCCAGACGCCGATCTTATTCCAACAATCGTTCAGCTTGACGGAACTTACGGATCCCAAATTGCGCTTTGGTAGATTCGCTGTCATTACGTTCGCTCCAGTACACGGCGAGCACGATCCTTCAACGCCTTTGCCGCAGCGTTGTCGCCGGATTTATCCTTTAGTAGCGCCAGATGTATCAGCGAATCGTAGTGATCAGGTTCAAGATAAAGCGCCTTGCGATAATACTCGCTCGCCTGGTGATGATCTCCCGCACAATCGCGGATCAAGCCTAGCAAATGAAAAGCGCGTGCTGAGAGACCCTGCTCACGTAAAGAGTCTTCACAGATCGCTGCCGCTTCTCCTAACTGCCCTTTGTCAGCCAGTTGTCCGGCAAAAGCCAAATCAACCCGGCCATTTTCGCGGCTCGCCGTTTCAGGCACCGCTTTCTTAGGGATTGCCGATTCCGGTTTGCGATAGGTTTCGGTTCGGCGTGCTTTCCTAGGCGGCCAAACTATCCGTTGTTTCGGCTTTGGCAGTATATGGAAGGCAACCGACTCGCTCTTACGAAAAGCGAACGCCATAGGCAATTTCATGGAAGAAAAACCGTGTTGAGTCAGCGGGTTCGCTTCGGCCGATCCAACAAACAAGAATCCGTCCGCCGTCAAAACCTGTCTTAAGCTTTCGAGCGCCTGGCCTTGTGCCCCATTCGCAAAATAGATCAGCAGGTTGCGGCAGAAGATGAAATCGTACGGTTCGCTGCCAAATCGAAAATGTTTTTCAAGCACGTTTCCTTGCTCAAACTTCACGCATTGGCGCACGCGATCGCATAATCGAAAACCAGCAACTGTCTTCTGAAAATATTGATCGCGAAATTTTAGTTCACTTCCTCGGAATGAATTACTCCCGAACATGCCGAGCCTTGCGATCTCGAGCAGATGCGCGCTGATGTCGATCGCATCAATTTGAAATCTCTCCAAAGACAACCCCGCGTCGAGCAGCGTCATGGCAATTGAATAAGGCTCCTCGCCGGTCGAGCAGGGAACGCTCAGCGCCCGCATTTTTTGGGTTCCGAAGAGAAATTGTTCTTCAACGATCCGTCGCAGGGCGGCGAACGATTCAGGATATCGAAAGAAAAAGGTCTCTGGAATAACGACTGCTTCGACTAAGCGCTGCAATTCCGGTTCGGAGCGCTGCAAAAGATCGGCGTACTCCGAAAAATCTCGAAGATCGTTCGCGTTGACCCGCCGTTTGACTGCACGTTCAATCATGCCAAACCCGACGGAAGCGGCATCGAGACCGACGGTCTGGCGGAGCAGGGTAATGATTTGTGGGAGCGACATCAGCTTCGAACAATTTCACGAAACAGCGCATCACGAACTTCAGGTGTAAGCAACCGTTCGACTTCGATCCACTGGATTAAACCCCCAGGGTCATTGGTCACTCTGCCTAGATAGCGCGCTCCGTCAGACTCAACACCCGTTTCAATAAAATCCTGGATAGACCGCTGAATCATACGCGTCGCGTGCTCAGCAATCAGACCGAGCGCATGGTATTGCTGAGTCTCGAGCGGATACTTCACCAGGATGATGCGCGTGCTGAATCGCCGCGCTGCAGGTTCAGCCAGCGCCATTTCGTTTAGATCGATTACCGGCACCGGAGTTCCACGATAATTGAGCACCCCGGCTACCCCTGTCGGCGTGCGAGGAACTCTTTTGAGGTTCATTAGCGGGAGGACCTCAATGATACTGCTGGCGGACAACGCGTAACGGTCCCGACCAATCTGGAATAAAATAAAAAGCATGTAGAGGAAATGAGGGTTCGCGCGGTTATGCGGGATTCAACTTGAATCGCGAGACGCTGGTACCCAGGTCGTTCGCGGTGGAATTCAATTGGTCTATCACAATACTTGATCGGTGCAGCGAATCGACGGTTTGCTGCGCGGATTCGGTCAACTGCGCGAGCGCTTCACTGATTTGTTGGGCGCCGGTAGACTGCGATTGCATCCCTTCGTTTACGATTTCGAACTGCGGCGATAATGCCTGTACTTGGCCGATGATTTGCGCCAATTGTTCGCTCACCTGTCCGACTTCTTGCACACCTCGGCGCACCTCTTCGGAAAACTTGTCCATACCCATTACACCGGCAGAGACAGCCGACTGCATCTCCTTTACAAGCTGTTCGATGTCGTAACTCGCTACAGCAGTTTGGTCCGCAAGGCGCCGAATCTCAGTAGCGACAACCACGAACCCGCGCCCATGCTCGCCTGCCTTTTCTGCTTCGATGGCCGCGTTGAGCGAGAGCAGGTTCGTTTGGTCTGCGACTTTCGTGATCGCAGTCACAACCTGGTTGATGTTACTCGCTTTTTCATTCAAGACCCCGAGCTTGGCATTAACTGCGCCCCCCGCCTCCATCACCTGCCGCATGGTGGCTTCCATGCGAGCCAAGCCCTTCTGACCTGTGCCTGCCAGATCAGCCGTTTGCTCCGCAACTTCAGTCACGTCATTGATGGTCTTGAGTAACACCTTGGAGGTAGCCGCGATCTCCTTTGAGGTTGCGCCAATCTCGCTGGTGGCAGACGCCGTCTCCGCACTGGTGGCTTGATGTTCTCTGGCGGTAGCCGCGATTTCGGTTACCGAGGAGGCGACTTGCAGGGCTGAGCGTTGCACTTGGCCGACCAGGTTGGTCAGGTCATCGCTCATCCGATCGAACCCATCCGCCAGCACCCCGAATTCGTCATTACGTCGTAGCGTCAATCGACGCGTAAAATCTCCGATCCTGATATCGGACATTAAACCGATCATTTTGCCCAACGGTTGCTTGATCGCTCGAACGACGGAATAGCAAATCAGCACCGCAAGAATGAGACTGAGGCTTATTCCAGCAATAATGACGACTTTTGACTCTGCTGCCGCAGAGTTCAATATCCTGACAGAGGTTTCGGCAGCCTTTTTGTTGTATGCCAGGTCATCGTTGATACTCTCCAAAAACTTCCGGAATACTGGCTGGAGTTGTTGATTGTAAAGGTCGTACGCCTCTTTGTCTTTCTGCGCACGGCTCAGTTTTAGAACCTCCTCAAGGGGAGTAACGTAGGCCGCATAGGCAGTATTCAGCCTCTGAAAACGCTCCTTCTCTTCCGCGCCAAAAACCGTAGCCTCGTAGGCTTTGAATATGGCGCTTAACTTTTCGTTGTTTTCTCGCAACTCCTCGTCCACCTTCTGCGCCTCCGGTGCATCGTTTCCCTTGATGCGCTCTAGCGCCAACGCAACTTCCCGTTCACTCAGAGCCGCGATCTGTACCATCAAGACTGAACCGGGAAGACTCTCCGGGGCCAACGCTGCGGCCTGATTTTGGATCGCATCTAATCGCAAAAATGCGTAAAGACTCACACAAAGAGTTATCAGTATGACCCCAGCAAATCCGAATGTAAGTCGCCTTCCAATAGTCCAATATTTCATGATTCCCATCGAGTAGTCCGCCCGGATCGTTTATCATCCCGCCGAGAACAACAGAACCCGCCCTCACGTAAATCATCCCGCCGGGCTCCCGGACGAAGCCCGTGGCAATGAGATGAGAAGGCGTCAAACTCTTGAATTTGCACCGAAAGGTCCTGAGTAGCAATATGATTTATTATTACAATAATTATTGTAACAGAGAGCTCTGGTTTGTCTGTCACCGGTTCCGGCTCGAGTTCATCGATTGGTGCGCGGAATAATTTGCGAGATTCGAGCGACGATCCTTGGGGCACAACCGGCTGCATTAATAGATTGTGTTTGCTAAACAACGGGATTTCCGGGAGA